>MTLE01000280.1_pt2 | contig 112798 bp, 91 predicted proteins | sample 1982461 | NCBI WGS metagenome assembly MTLE01 (sample SAMN05712605, study PRJNA340218) | biofilm metagenome | isolation source: sample SPL anode biofilm adapted to -200 mV | place: USA | collected 2012-02-03
ATTAATTCAACCGGCTATACTTAGTTTAATCTGCTGTACAGCGCCTGCCAGGATGCCTCAGCCACATTAATCGTTGCCTGTAATAATGTCGCGATATGAGGTTTCGATTCACGACAGGCAATTTCTAACTGCCCACACATATCCTGCAACGCAACCGCGCCCAATGCACCCGCGGTACTTTTCACTGCATGTGCATGCTTAGCGGCAGCCGTAAAATCATCATTCATCACCAATGATGGCAATACATCAAAATGTTCCCGACTCTCTTGCAGAAATATAGCCACCAGTTGTTTGAATAAATCGGGGCTGGTATCGCCAATAAGGGTTTGGATGATACTTTCATCCAGAATTGGCTTTGTCGTACCAACCATCGCAACCGGTGCCAACACTGCTTCGCTGGCTTCAACTACGGTGTTTTTATGCAAACCCCAGCGTTTCAACATGGCATAGAGTTGCTCTCTTTGCAGTGGCTTACTCAAATAATCGTTCATTCCTGCCTCTAAGCAAGCGTCTCGATCATGAGCAAACGCATGCGCAGTCATCGCTACTATCGGTAATGTCTGATAATGACCACCCAGCGCCCGAATTCGTCGCGAGGCTTCTAAACCATCCATTCCCGGCATCGATACATCCATCAGTACGACATCAAAGTCTGCTTTCTGCACCATGTCGATAGCTTCAAATCCATCGTTCGCGATCGCAAGTTGACACCCCACTTTTTCCAGCATGGCAGTTGCCACCATCTGGTTGGTCAGGCTGTCTTCCACCAGCAATGCCGTGATAGGCAATAACTCTATTTCGTTTGATATATTTTTATCATGAACCTCGCTGCTGGTTTTTACCGGTAAAGTAAACCAAAAAGTGCTGCCAACACCCGCCACAGAATGACAACCAATTTTACCCCCCATCAGCATGACCAAGCGCGCAGTAATCGCCAGCCCCAGACCAGAGCCACCAAAGCGACGATCTAAATTAGTATCAACCTGCGAAAACTCCTGAAATAACCGGAGCTGATCTTGTTTGGAAATACCGATCCCTGTATCGCTGATATGAAAAACCATCATTGGTATGGAATTTTGTTTATGTGAATCATCAGGCAACATCCGTGCTGAAATATTTACGCTGCCTGACTCAGTAAATTTGATGGCATTGGCCAGCAGGTTCTGCAATATCTGGCGTAATCGAGAGGCATCAGCCACGACAACTTCAGGTATGTTTTCACCTATACTCAAACCGAAATGTAATTTTTTCGTCAGCGCTTCTTTTTCAAATAATGCCGCTAATCCATCCAGCAAGTCGTGTAATTTAAATGGCGTAGTCACCAGTTCCAGACGACCAGCTTCGATGCGAGAAAAATCGAGAACATCATTGACCAATTGCAGCAAAGAGCGCCCACCTTCACAGACCCCCTGCGTTAATTTTCGTTGCCGTTCATCCAGATTAGTTTCCAGTAATAACTCTGACAGATTAATGACGGCATTCAATGGTGTCCGGATTTCATGGCTCATAGTCGCCAGAAAATGACTTTTGGCTTTATTAGCAGCCTGAGCTTCATCTCTTGCCAGGATCATGCTCTGTTGGGCCAATTTCAACGTCTGAAACTGACGACAACTATTCAAAGCTAACGCCAGTTTATTCACCAGCGGGACAATTTCGCGAAAGAGCGGCTCACGAAGTGGCGAGCTTCGTCCTAACAGCAGTGCACCAAAATCTTGTATTGGCCAGGCGTAATAAAACAGCCCGACAGAATCAAAATAACAAAGCGGTGTAGGCAGTGGCTCGCGATTCGTCAAACATTCCAAAGAGTGATTTATTGCCTGATGCAGGAAGTGATTACGCACGGCAGCCCGTGGCAGAATATAAGTCGGCGTATAAAAATCGTCTTGTTCATCACGTAACAAAACGGCAGCTGTCGCACAGCCTAAACCACGCAAAAAAACAGGGATGCATTCCGCCAGCATGCTCTCCAGCTCAATGCTCTCGCCTATCGACATTGCGATTTCGTGCAATACCTCTTGTTCAATTAATCCCTGACGTATCACTGGCCAATAATCCCACGACAGAAGTTTTGTTATAGAGCTCCAGGTAATCATAGCCACTATTGGCTATTTCCCCCAGAGTCAGTGCGCCAGCAAGTGGTACATCATTCATCGATACATGCGTGATTTCTCTGGCAAACAACTCGCCCAAAAACAGAACACGCGAAATACAATCCATAAATAGCATCAGACGCGGTGTACGCCCTTTCAGATTTTCCAGCGCGCGCTGACGAGCCCGACCGGCGGCAGCAGAAACATAATCAGGCTTACCGTGCATAACATGCACATAAGAACCCCGACGCACTTCACCGACACAAACAATGCGTGGGCCTTTTAGTGCTATCGGATCGCGGATCACCAGCTCATCGGCAAGTTTAGCGATACCAAAAGGATATGCGCGGGCAATTTCAGTAAATGGCATTTCTGCGAAGCGTAGTCCGGAATGATCTTCCACAATATTGCGGTAAACATCGGCGGCCGGTCGCCAATCAATTGAGATGATTTCATTGCCTTCGACTTCGGTTACTTTGAATGCACGGGAAATAGATTGCCAACCATGTGCAACACCGACCCCACTCGAAATATCGGCCATCAATAATAATACGGCATCCTGCAAAATTCCCTGAGGCGTTAGCACGCAAGGTTGCTCTAATTTCTCTAACGTTCCGCAGCCACCACCGATATAGTTTATTTCCAAACCATACTGATTGAATAACGCATCAATTAATCGCTGCACCCCGGAACTCATGCCATGAACAAAGGCAAATAACGTTCCTCGCTCCGTATGTTGCCAAGGAAGCTGTCTTTGTAATTCAGTTTCTATCGAAACATTTTTATTCAAAGCAGGAATCACGGCAATTTTGAATGTGCAGGCAAATCCAATCAGCACAACCCCAGCAGTTAACAACGACTTATCGAATAAGACATACGGAAATATACCCCCAATAATGGGTTTGGGGTTCGTCACTAAAATAGTATTGATTTCATCATGCGAAATATCAGTTTGTGATGCCAGCAACATCATGACAAAGCGGATCTCAGGGTCTGCATTCATCGCCTGCAACTCAGTCTGCAGTTGCGTTATGCCTTCGGATACCAGCACACATTTCATATCACGACTCCACCAATATTATTTTGCTTTGTGCTGTTCAGATCGATTGCCATGCCAGCCGCTTGCGATAAATGGTTGATGGGCTTAATTCCAGTAATGCCGCCGCCTGAGGAATATTTCCATCACAGGCAGCAATTGCATTTTCGATAGTCTCTTTTTCCACTAACCACATAGGCCGAATCGCCTCTGCGCTGCTGATAGTGACCAACGGAGCCACTAACGTCGGTTGTTGCGGAATAACGGTGACAGGCACAGAATTTAGTGGAGGCGGAAACATTGTAGGCAAAACCCGGTCGCCATCATGCAATACAACCACATTACGAATCACATTCTGTAATTGCCGGACGTTACCAGGCCACTCGTAATTCAGCATCATCTGCGCTGATTCCGGGCTGAAATCAGAAAAACGTTTATTTTCTTCGGCTGCGAACTGACGCAGGAAATTTCGGGCAATCGCCAGCACATCTTCACCCCGTTCCCGCAACGGCGGTAACGCTACCGGTATAACATGCAAACGGTAATAGAGATCTTCGCGGAAACGCCCTGCTTGCACTTCGGCAATAGGATCTCGGTTAGTCGCACACACAAACCGGACATCTACACTTTCCAGTTTACTGCCACCGACCCGCTGGAATGTGCCGGTTTGAATAAAGCGTAATAATTTGGACTGCAAATCCAATTCCATTTCGCAGATTTCATCCAGGAATAACGTGCCACCATTAGCGCGAGACGCCGCACCCTCCCGGTCACTTTGCGCACCGGTAAATGCACCTTTCACATGGCCGAAAATTTCACTTTCTATCAAATCGCGGGGAATCGCAGCACAATTTAATACGACCAGCGGTTGATCTTTGCGTGGACTGATTTTGTGCAAGGTTTCCGCACAAACTTCTTTTCCTGTGCCGCTCTCGCCAGTAATAAAGACCGTTGCTTTACTCGGTGCAGCACTTTCCAAGATGCGGTAAACCGCCTGCATCGACAGCGAACTGCCGATAAAACCACCAAAACCGGTATGATCATAATTTGCCCGGTAGGTATCCACCAAAGATGCTAATTGCTGGTGTTTAGCCGCATTACGCACAGTCGTGCACAATCGCTTGCCATCAAACGGTTTGGTCAGGAAATCAAATGCACTGTGCCGCATTGCTTCCACAGCAATATCAACTGAACCATGCGCTGTGATCACTACAACACTGGTTGGTAACCCTTGTTCACTCACATAACGCAATAGCGCCATGCCATCCATGTCGGGTAATTCAAGATCGAGCAATAACACTTGCGGTGGTTGCTCTTTCAACGCATCTAACCCATCCTGCCCAAGACGGAATGTCTTGATTTGGTAGGGTTCAGCACGTAAATAATCTTGATAGAGCATAGACAGCATTTCGCTGTCTTCTACCAAATAAACCAGTGGATTCGACATTGTTATTCTCTTTGTTTTAGTGCTCTGTTTACCAGTTTAGCATTCAGATTTAACTTCAAGCCGGTATGCTCGCTATTTCCAACAGGTTAGACGTTTTCTCACATCAGACACCGGCTACAAATGATTAGATTTATTCGTTACAAAAGCGCTCTTATGATACGCTTTGCTAATCAACCCTGCCATGTAACATCGTGTTTTCTATCGCATGTCATCACTATTTCAGCTTAAAACATTTCCGATTCAATCTACCACACAACAGATGTTCGCCAAGGTTGCTCATCTGCCATGGGCGGTGTTATTAGAATCAGCCAGCCCTGACCATATTGATAGCCGGTTCGATATATTTTCCGCTGCACCTGTCGCTACGCTGCAAACAACGGGCGATATCACCACGATCACGGAAGGTGAGCATACGGACTATTCCAAAGCCGCGCCGTTACAATTATTGAAAGAAATTCAACACCGTCATTTTGGGCCAGATATTATCTATCAAGGCGAGTTACCGTTTATCGGAGGTGCACTCGGTCTGTTGGAATATGATTTAGGTCGTCGTATTGAAAAAATTCCGGTACACGCAGAACGCGATATCGATTTACCTGAACTGGCCGTCGGTATTTATGACTGGGCATGGATCGTTGATCATCAAACCCAGCAGATGCATTTCTTAGTTTGCGGCTCTGAAGAACAAATGGAATCACGGTGGGCTTGGTGGCAACAGCAAGTGGCTACAAAACCAAAACCATTCAGCCTCACATCAGACTGGCAGTCTAACCTTTCTCAAGCCGCCTATAATGAGCGGTTTGACGCAATCCAACGCTATCTGCGCGCTGGTGATTGTTACCAAATTAATCTGACCCAACGCTTTAGCGCTAATTATTCCGGCGATGAATGGCAAGCCTATTGTCAGTTAGCACAAGTGAATCAGGCACCATTTTCTGCATTTATGCGTCTGCCTGAAGCTGCAATTCTCAGTTTGTCTCCTGAGCGTTTTCTGGCTCTTAATAATCGCGACATTGAAACCAAACCGATCAAGGGAACGCGCCCTCGTTTTGTTGATCCACAAGCAGATCAAGCCAGCATTACCGAACTACAAAACTCGCCAAAAGATCGAGCAGAAAATCTGATGATTGTCGATCTGTTACGTAACGATATTGGCCGGGTGTCTAAACCGGGCACAGTGCGCGTGCCCAAGCTGTTTGCTATTGAATCATTCAAGGCCGTACACCATCTGGTTTCAACAGTGACAAGTTCATTAGCTGAGCAATACAGTGCGGTTGAACTGCTGGAAGCGTGTTTTCCGGGTGGTTCGATCACTGGCGCCCCCAAAGTTCGGGCGATGGAGATTATTGAAGAGCTCGAACCACATCGCCGCTCCGCCTATTGCGGCAGTATGTTTTATATCAGCCGACATGGGCGCATGGATTCCAGTATCACCATTCGCACCCTGATCGCATGGCAACAACAACTTTATGTCTGGGCTGGTGGCGGTATTGTTGCGGATTCTGATGCAAACGCTGAATATCAGGAAACCTTTGATAAATTAGCAAAGATTTTACCGATTCTGGAACAGTCTTATCATGAGCCGAACTGAACACTTTCTGAATCGTTTCTTATTACAACATGCGCCGTTGACGCCGGTTGATATTCATCCGGGAACACACGATGCAGCCGTGTTAATACCGATTATTCTACGTGCTGATGGCTGGTCGGTATTGTTCACTCAACGAAGCTGGCAGTTACGCCATCACCCAGGGCAGGTTTGTTTTCCGGGTGGCAGAAAAGATAACACAGATAGCTCTTTGCAGATGACCGCCATTCGCGAGGTGGAAGAAGAGCTTGGCATCACCGAAAAACAGATAAGAGTTTTGGGGCAATTATCCTCTGGGCACACCTTCACGGGCTATCAGATCCACCCCTATCTCGCGTTAATACAACCACCATTTAAGATCACCCCCGCCAAGAATGAAGTGTCTGCAGTATTTGAATTGCCGCTGGAAACATTACTGGATCTCAATACTTATCAACCGCTGATCACCACACGAAACGGAACGACACATAAAATCATCGGACTAACGGTTGATGGTTGGTTTATCTGGGGTGCGACGGCGAGAATTCTTTACCAGCTGGCAAAACAGTTTGGATGAAGCAATCTGCTTTAGAGGATGATGTTTCAATGGATATTAAGAGATTATTGGAGGCGTGTCCCGGAGTCGAACCGGGCTAGACGGATTTGCAATCCGCTACATAACCGCTTTGTTAACACGCCTTAAATTGGAGCGGGAAACGAGACTCGAACTCGCGACCCTAACCTTGGCAAGGTTATGCTCTACCAACTGAGCTATTCCCGCTTCAATGAGATGTTGCCTTGGCAACGGCGCGCATTATACGCAGAGGCAGAGTGAAGGCAAAACACTTTTTACGTCAGTGGATGCTGACTGTTTGATATTTCTGCACTTCACTCTTTATTGCTGATTACTTAGGCTTTTTACTTCGTTTTCCCTGCCGCAGCCTGCCAGCGACCACCAACATAATAGGCCGCCCAACCGGTCGCTTTACCGTCTACTTCCGAAGCAACATATTGCTCTTTCGTTTTACGGCTGAAACGCACAATCGTTGGATTACCATCTGGATCAGCAACTGGTGCTTCCGCCAGATACTGATGTTTTGGTGCCAGACGATCTTTAAACCGAAGTAACTCAGCAACCAGAGGTGCCCGTGTTTCACGTGATTTAGGGAATGTGCTGGCTGCCATAAACAGACCTGCTGCTCCATCACGCAATACAAAATGCGCATCTGATTTACTGCACTTCAGCTCAGGCAGGAACACAGGATCTTCTTTCGGCGGTGCCACATCGCCATTTTTCAGGATCTTGCGCGTGTTCTTACATTCCGCGTTGGTACAGGCCATAAACTTACCAAAACGACCGGTTTTCAGCTGCATGTCTGAACCACAACGATCACATTCCACCACCGGGCCTTCATACCCTTTCAGACGGAACTGACCGACTTCGATCTCATAACCATCGCAATCCGGGTTATTACCGCAAATATGGATTTTACGTGTGCCATCCAGCACATAAGAATCCATCGCTGTACCGCATTTTTTGCAACGGTGCATGGCACGCAGTGCGTTTACTTCACCATCTTCGGAGTCTGCGGCGATAAACTCATCACCCGGTACTAAATTTATGGTTTGTTTGCAACGCTCTTTGGGCGGTAAGGCATAACCAGAACAACCCAGGAATACACCGGTAGAGGCAGTGCGAATACCCATTTTGCGACCACAGGTCGGGCAATCGATATCAGTCAGGACAACCTGATTGCTCCGCATTCCGCCCATATCGCCTTCTGCTTTTTGCAGATCAGCTTTAAATTCGGAGTAGAAACCATCCAGCTGCTTGTGCCAGTCTAGATTGCCCTGTGCAATGCTATCCAGAGAGCTTTCCATTTGCGCGGTAAAGTCATAACTCATCAGATCAGTGAAACTTTCCACTAAACGATCAGTAACAATTTCGCCCATTTTTTCAGCGTAAAAACGACGAGTTTCTACTTTCACATAACCACGATCCTGGATCGTAGAAATGATAGAGGCATAAGTTGATGGACGACCGATCCCGCGTTTCTCCAACTCTTTAACCAATGCTGCTTCCGTGAAGCGAGCAGGCGGCTTAGTAAAATGCTGTTTAGGGTCGAGTTTAACGAGTTGTAATACATCGCCAGCGTTAACCGCAGGTAACTCAATATCGTCACCTTTACGGCCCATTGGTGGAAGTGCTTTGGTCCAACCGGCGAAACGTAAAATACGGCCTTTGGCTTTTAATTCAAAATCGGCCGCAGTGACTGTCAGCGTGCTAGTGTCGTATTGTGCAGGCGTCATCTGGCATGCCACAAACTGGCGCCAGATCAGATCGTACAAACGAACAGCGTCGGCTTCCATATCTTTTAACGCATCGGCTTTGACTTCAACGTTGGATGGACGGATCGCTTCATGCGCTTCTTGTGCATTGGCTTTAGAGCCATACGTCAGCGGATCTTTCGGCAAATATTTTTTACCAAATTGCTGTTCGATATAGTCACGAACTGCAACAACCGCTTCCTGACTCAGGTTGGTAGAGTCGGTACGCATGTAGGTAATGTGACCCGCTTCGTACAAGCGCTGTGCCATCATCATGGTCTTCTTCACACCAAAGCTAAGCCGTGTGCTGGCAGCTTGCTGTAAGGTGGAGGTAATGAATGGCGCCGAAGGTTTACTACTGGTCGGTTTATCTTCGCGATCGCGCACTGTATAGGCAGCATTTTTTAATGTCTGCACAGCAGCCATGGCCTGCTGTTCGTTCTTTGGATCGAACGTTTTGCCCTGCTGCGAGGTAACCTGCAGACGCAACGCTTCACGAGTCGGAGTTTGTGTATCCGCGTGGATATCCCAGTACTCTTCCGGAACAAAGGCTTTAATTTCACGCTCTTTTTCAACGATCAAACGCAATGCTACGGATTGCACACGGCCAGCAGAAAGCCCACGAGCAATTTTCTTCCATAACAATGGGGAAACCATATAACCCACAACGCGATCGAGGAAACGACGAGCTTGTTGCGCATTAACGCGTTCGATATTCAACAAGCCAGGATGAGAGAAGGCTTCCTGGATCGCGGTTTTGGTAATTTCGTTAAACACCACGCGCTTAAAGCGTGATTCATCACCACCGATCAGTTCACGCAGATGCCAGGCAATAGCTTCCCCTTCTCTATCCAAGTCGGTTGCGAGATAGATGGTGTCAGCTTGTGCCGCTAATGCGCGAAGTTCAGCAACGACTTTTTCTTTGCCGGGCAGTATTTCGTAACGAGCTTTCCAGCCATGTTCAGGATCGATCCCCATGCGGGAAACCAGCGATGAGTACTCTTTTTTCGCTTTATCCGCGGCATCAAGACGAACGCCTTTTTTTGCGCCTTCCTTTTTATCAGCTGCAGTTGATGCGCTGCCACTTGTTGGCAAATCGCGCACATGACCAACACTGGATTTGACGACGAAGTCTTTACCCAGATATTTGTTGATAGTTTTGGCTTTTGCCGGGGACTCTACAATGACCAGTGCTTTGCCCATATGACCGACGGTTTCCTTATTAGCACGCAAAAATTAAGCAATATTTATAGCTTCGCCTGAAACAGGCGAAGTCTCTTCTTTTTATAAAATGGTTGGAGCTTCAGTGATAATCAACTTTTATTTACATTTAAACAGCAAAATTCTCATTCTTGAGCATTAGAAAGGAATCTTACAGGTCTCAATGATACGATAAACGGCTTTTTCGACAGCCAATGAAGCTGCGTTCGAGAAACGATCCGCCAGACCTTTTTTTGCATGATACGTCACTTTAATCACCTGCTTTTGCTCAAACTGAGACAGCAAGTAATCGTCACTGGTACGCAATTCATCCACCACACCTAACTTTTTCGCTTCTGCTGCCAGCCAATGTTCACCGGTCGCGATTTGATCGATATCCATGCGCGGGCGATGTTCGCTAACGAACTGTTTAAATTGCTGATGGACAGTTTCCAGCTCTTCACGGAATTTTTCGCGTGCCTTGTCGTCGTTTTCACCAAAGATGGTTAAGGTGCGTTTGAACTGGCCTGCGGTGTGTAATTCAATATCCACATCGTGTTTTTTCAACAAGCGGTTAAAGTTTGGCATCTGTGCAACAACGCCGATAGAGCCGACAATTGCAAAAGGGGCTGCGATAATTTTTTGTGCTACACAGGCCATCATATAACCACCACTGGCAGCCACTTTGTCGATTGCTACGGTTAAAAATAACCCACGATCGCGGATGCGTTGTAACTGCGAAGCACCCAAGCCATAACCGTGCACAACGCCACCACCTGATTCCACCCGAACCAGCACTTCATCTTCGCTTTTTGCCATCGTTAACACCGCAGTAATTTCTTCGCGCAGTGACGACACTTCCTTCGCATCCATTCCACTTTTAAAATCGATCAGGAACAAACGTGGTTTATTGGTGTCCGGCGTATTTTTTTTCTTCGCTTTAAGCTCTTTTTTCTGCTGCTTGGCATACTCTTTACGTTGTTCTTTATTGAGTAATGCTTCTGTTAAATGCACTTTATTCTGCTGATGATCAGCGGAAAGATCGGTGATATCCAATTCACCGCGGCGAGACTTATGTCGAGCAATTGCAGATACAATAGCGATCACACCCAAGACAATGACCAGAACAAGTGTGATACTCTTTGCTGCAAATAAACCATAATCATAAATAAATGCCATTCATGCTCTCCTGAAAATGTAAAACTGCTGCATTCTACGCGGTTAGACCAGCAGACAAAATCACTACTTCCGCATGATTGGCTAAGAAATAGAGATAATTACTGGAGACGATGGAATGTTTCGTCCAAAAAGCACACTAGAGCAATGGCGCATATTTCAAGCAGTAGTCGAACAAGGCGGCTACGCTCAGGCTGCAGAAAAATTGAATAAAAGCCAGTCGTCGCTGAATCACGCTATTGCCAAACTACAGCAGACTTTAGGCGTTGCCTTACTGGAAGTTCGGGGTCGTAAAGCTTATCTGACGGATGCCGGGGATATGTTTTTGCGGCGTGCCAAATTGATGAACCAGCAAATGCAAGAATTGGAATTGCTAGCACACAATATTCATCAAGGATGGGAAGCCGAGATCCGTCTGGCCGTAGAAATTGCACATCCTCGTCGTCCTCTGAATCGTGCATTACAGAACTACTATCCGGTATCCCGAGGCACCCATTTGCAGATGTTTGACAGTGTTTTGAGTGGTACTGAAGAAATTATTCGTGAACAGAAAGCCGATATTGTTATTTGTGGCCATGTGCCTAAAGGTTTTCTGGCCGAGCCATTAGCAGAAGTGACTTTTGTGGCCGTATGCCACCCTCAGCATCCGTTAGCCTTAGAAGCAAGAATGCTCAGTGCAGATGAATTAACGCAACAGTTACAAATTGTCATCCGAGATACCGCCAGAAACCCAAAAGAAATGACGGGCTGGTTGAAAGCTGAACAACGCTGGACAGTCACCAGCTTGCATGAGGCTATCGAACTGCTGCTGGCCGGAATGGGGTTTGCCTGGTTACCGCTGCATCTGGTGGAAGGCTTCATTCAACGTCAACAATTGCACCGTTTGCAGTTGCGGGAAGGTAATGAACGCAAAATTTTCACTCATCTGCTTATTCCCGCCCCAGAGCGTCTGGGGCCAAGTGCTAACTGTTTATTAGAGTGTTTGCGGTTGTCTCATCCACTTACCGCGAGTTACTGGCAAAACAATAAAAAACCAAGTACGGTAGAAATCAGCTCGCCCTCTGTTTCACCGTCTATAACGAGCTGATGCGCCACAAGGTCAATAAAGAACATAATGACAAAACAAGAGCACAGATAAACACGCCCTGAAACTGGAACCATTCAGTAATGGCGCCAGCGAGCATGCCGGAAATAATCCCGCCACAGCGGATACTGTTACTGAATAAGGTCGAGGCTTGCCCTGGATGTCCAGGTAACAGATCCTGAAAACAAGTCATGCCGATGCCCGCTAAAATGCCGATAAACAGTGCATTCAGTATCTGCGCCAGAAACAGCCATAATTGCTGTTGTGATAGCAATAAAAGCAGATAAAAAGCGACGGCTGATATCGCCGAGATCAACAATAACTTGCGATTACCAAGGCGAGCACTATATCGGCCAGCAAGAAGCATCACCGGGATCTCAAGCCCTGCCGCCAACCCCATTAACCATCCTGCCAGCCCTTGCGACCAATGTAACGCCTTTCCGATATAAAGCGGCATAGTAATCAAATACATGCTGTTACACGTCCACAATAAGAATGAACTGATAAACAATAAACAAAGACGTTTGTTTTGCCAGATGCTGCCTGTAGCCGAATCAACGGGCAATGCTTTGCGTGGAATGACCGGCAGATAGCGGACAATGACCCAGACACAAAGTAAATATAGAGCCGCGACACCGGTAAAAAGGCGGGTGAAATCAAAATGCGCCACAATAAAAAACGCCAGCGGTGGCCCGACAACCCATGCCAGTGAAAATTGCGCCCGCATAACGGTACTGAACGTGACGGCCTGTTTATTCTCAGCGTCCGTATATTCACGTGCCAGTGCATAAAGCTGAGGGGTGATTGAGCCACAAAAACTCATCAGCACAATGCCCAGACTAACTAACACTGCGTAATGACGATCAAACGCATACAACAGGCTTCCAAGAATACCGGCTATGCCACAGACCATGATCAAAGGTTTACGATTGCTCATGCTATCGGAGTAATGCGCCAATATTTGCCCGATCACGATCCCCGCTATGGCATTGGCCGTAAAAAATGCCCCTACCAGTAATGGACGCACATGCAATTCATCACTCAGAAATAGACTTAACACCGGCACCAGAAACGCGATAGCTAATCCAGTGAGAAAAGTCACCCCCATGAAACTGAGTTCAACGGCATTTTGCAAAAAAGAAGGTAATATCCGTTTCATTTGCTTTTCATTTCCTCTTGCACCACTTATTGATTCCCCCTAGAGTGACCATTCTTTGAATTTGAAAGCAAATCACAGGGATGCAGCATGTTTGATTTCGATAAGCAGATTGATCGCCGCGGCACAAACAGCCTGAAGTGGAATAAATATAAAGACCAAGATGTTATTCCATTGTGGGTGGCAGACACTGACTTTATGGCACCACAAGGCGTTATTGATGCATTGCAGCAGCGTATTGCTCACGGTGTATTCGGCTATAGCCGTCCGTCACCTCGCCTCATTGAACTGATTATCGAACGGATGCAGCAGCGTTATAGCTGGAAAATTGAACCGGAATGGCTGCTGTTTATGCCTGGCGTTGTACCGGGTCTGAACTTTGGCATCAAGGCATGGTGCCGTCCTGACCAGCATGTTATCACACCCAATCCGGTCTATTATCCGTTTTTGCATGCGCCAGAATATAACAATAGCCCTGTCAGCCTGCTTCCTATGCAATTGGTTAACGATCGTTGGTTACCTGATTTTGATACGTTTGAACAACAGGCAAAGACCGCCGACGTGTTCCTGTTATGTAACCCACATAATCCCGGCGGCACTGTATTTACCCGTGAAGAGTTACAACGAATTGCGGATATCGCCATTCGAAATGACTTGGTTGTAATTTCAGATGAAATTCATTGCGACTTACTTTTAGAACCAAATGTAAAACATATTCCTTTTGCTTCGCTATCACCTGAAGCAGCGGCTCGCACTGCTGTGCTTATGGCACCGAGTAAAACATTCAACATTGCCGGTTTATGCAGCTCTTTTGCGATCGTTCCAGATAGTCGTTTACGTTTTAAACTCCAACAAGCTATGCGTGGACTGATGGCAGATAATAATCTGCTCGGTCTGGTAGCCGCAGAAGCTGCTTATGAACACGGTGAAGAATGGTTGCATTCCCAGTTGGATTATCTACGTGAAAATAGAGATTTAGTCACCCGCACACTAGGCCATTTACCGGGCGTTAAAATTGCAAAATTAGAAGCGACTTATCTGGCCTGGATTGATGTATCTGGCCTGCAACTCGATGATCCTATTGCTACTTTTGAAGCGGGCGGTGTTGGCTTATCGCCTGGCGCACAATTTGGTGACAAACGATTTGTCCGCCTGAATTTTGGTTGCAGTCGCCCGCTGTTACGGCAGGCATTGGAGCGAATGGTAAAAGTGATTCAATCGGCACGGCTGGTAGTTACGCAGTAAAACAGGGATAATCCTGCCTTGCACACTATATACAACTACAGGAAAAACTATGTCTTGCATGCGTTTCTTTAGCGTAGGTTTGACAAACGCACTGACATGGATGTGCCTGACATTAGGGATCAGCAGCAGCACTTTCGCTGTTGCTCCGGTTAATCTTACGATTTCAACCGGTAGTGTTTCAGGTGTTTATTATCCAGCCGGCGGTGCGATCTGCCGATTGCTAAATAAAAGTCAGAAGCAGCATCAGCTACGTTGTTCTGTGACAGCCAGTGATGGCTCCATTGCTAATATTCAAAAACTTCGAAATAACGAAGTCCCATTAGCCATTATCCAGTCTGACATTGAACATCATGCCTTTACCGGAACATCCGAGTTTGAGCAATCGGGTGCGATGCCTCAGCTCAGGGCCTTATTCAGTCTTTATTCCGAAGCATTCACTTTGGTTGTTCGGGAAGATGGTAATATTGCTCAGCTTTCAGAACTGGTCGGTAAACGCATTGATCTTGGTAATATCGGTTCTGGTGAGCGGGCTACAATGGAATTACTCATGCAGCAGCTCAATTGGAAGCAGACTGATTTCTCTCAGATATCAGGACTACATGCAGACGAACGGGCACAGGCGTTATGTGATAACCAAATTGATGCTTTTGTTTATGTCGCAGGACACCCTAACGGTGCCATTAGAGAAGCAACGAACAGTTGTGATGTGAAGCTGCTTTCACTACCGGCTGAACTCATTGCTAGCATACTGAAAACGCATCCTGAATACAGCGCTGCCACTATTGCCGGTGGGTTATATCGGGATAACGACAGTGACATCAATACATTTGGGGTAACGTCGGCATTACTGACTACCGATAAATTAGACGATGAAACGGCGTATCAGATTGTCAAAGCTACCATGGAAAATCTGACCCAGTTGGAAAGAAGCCATCCGGCACTTAAAGGGCTGAAGCCCGAAAATATGACTCATGTTGGTTTAACAGTGCCATTGCACCCTGGTGCTGTTCGTTATTACCGCGAGCATAAGATTAAAATGTAACTATTTTCAGTGTAATGATGTGATTTTTGAATAAATTGCATTAAAGATAAGGCCAGCTAATTTAGCTGGCCTTATCTTTTTATATCGCGTTTTGATATCAATCGTGATGACGGCGGTCACTTGCCTGTGCCAGCAATTGCTTACTCTCTTTCAGGAATTGCTGCGCATAGTCGCCGAAATAGGCTGATACTTCCTCAAAATGAGAAATGAAGGCTTGTCGGTCGCCTTTCTCCAATCGCTGGATCGCTTCACCCATTCGTTGATGATAACGGCGGATCAACACCAGATTTTGCTCAGAGGACAGAATAATATCCGCATACAATGCAGGATCCTGAGCAAACAGACGCCCTACCATCGCCAGTTCCAAACGATAGATCGGGGAACTTAACGCCAGCAGACATTTGATATCTGCTTTTTCTTCAAACAAATGATAACCATAGGCATAAGTGGTGAAATGACGTAATGCCTGAATAAAGCTCATTGCATCGTCATGCTCTTTCGCCGTGACGCTATGTAGTCGGGCCCCCCAGATCTGCATCTGTTCCAGTAACCACTGATATTGCTCGGCTCCCCGGCCATCGCAACAAACAATGACCTGTTTCGCCAGGCTGGTGACATCTGGGCCAAACATCGGATGCAAACCAAGTACCGGGCCAGCATGTACAGCCAGCATATGTTCTAAGGGTTTTTGCTTGATACTGGTAATATCAACGAGCAGGCAATCAGCTGGCAAATTACTCAGTTTATCAATGATCTGGCAGGAAATATCGATTGGTACAGCCACTAAAACCAAGCTGGCATCTGACAATAAACTATCTGCACGTTCCCAGTCTGTTTTTTCCAGCACATCAACCTGATAACCGGAAAGGCGGAACATCTGAACAAATAACCGCCCCAGCTGACCGTTACCACCAACCACAATAATACGACGTAAATCTGGTTTTACACATTTGAAACCAGAATCGTTTTCACTGCTGTATGATTCGCGCATGACTCGACGCAAAACATCTTCAATCAAATCAGCGGGAATGCCAACCGATTCAGCTTCTGCCCGGCGGCTGGCCAGCATAGCAGCTTCACGATCTGGGGCATAAACAGGGATACCGTATCGGCTTTTAACTTCCCCTACTCCGGCAACCAATTTCAGACGTTGTGCCAGAAGATCAACCAGTTGCTTATCAACATGATCGATTTGATCACGCAACGCATTCAGCTCTTCATTCATCCGTGTGCTTCCATTAAAAAAACTCCGGCCATTGGGCCGGAGTACATTATGCATTGTGTTCAGGTTCAGAGTCGATCTTTCAACGGCTCTTTCAGCTCTTCAAAGCAACCTGCCAGCAATTTTTCCGTCGCGTGCCAGTCGATACAAGCATCTGTGATAGATACGCCGTAGGTCATATCGCATTTTGGCTGCTCGCTGGATTGCGCGCCTTCACCAATATTGGATTCCAGCATGATACCGATAATTGATTTGTTACCATCCTGGATCTGACGGATGACGTTTTCTGCAACCAGTGGCTGTAAGCGATGGTTTTTATTCGAGTTACCATGGCTGCAATCTACCACCAAACTCGCTGGTAATTTAGCTTTTGCCAATTCTTGTTCAGCAACAGCAACGTTTACTGAATCATAATTTGGCTGTTTACCGCCACGTAAAATCACATGCCCATCCGGGTTGCCTTGGGTCTGCAATAATGCCACCTGACCCTGCTGGTTAATACCCATGAAAGTATGAGAAGACGATGCTGCTTTCAGTGCATTAATCGCCGTGTCCAGATTGCCGTCAGTACCATTTTTAAAGCCAACTGGCATTGATAAACCGGACGCCATTTCACGGTGAGTCTGCGATTCGGTGGTACGCGCACCAATTGCTGACCAGCTAAATAGATCGGCCAGATATTGTGGGCTGATTGGATCTAATGCTTCTGTTGCCAATGGCAGACGCAGCTCACCCAACCAGCTCAGCAGTTCACGCGCTTTCTGCAGACCCAGTTCGATATCAAAAGTTCCATCCAGATTCGGATCGTTAATGAACCCTTTCCAGCCAACGGTAGTACGTGGTTTCTCAAAATAAACACGCATCACGATATACAGAGTGTCAGAATATTTATCATGCAGGGCCTTCAGACGTGTCGCATAGTCTTTAGCTGCATCCATATCATGGATTGAACAAGGACCACAGATAACCAGAAGACGGTGATCTTGATGATGTACAATATCGGCGATCTGACGACGGGCATCGGCGATAAAGGACAATGTATCTTCAGATACCGGCACTTTGGCTTTCAGTTCTTCAGGGGTCAGTAATACTTTTTCTGATTGGATATGAACATTATTCAGCGAATCTTTCTGCATGATAGCACCACACTGTAAACTAATCTTTACACCAATACCGCATCCTGAATTTTAATCATGTATTGACATAATTCTGAATTAGCACTAGCTCCAACGACAAAATACCAGTATCAGCCAGTTTTGCAAGCCCTAAAAAAAAGAGCAGTCCGAAGACTGCTCTGTATAATTTAAAAATAGCGGAAATATTCTATTCTCGTTCTTTTACATAAGCTGCACCTAAGGCTTTTGGTGCCACCGCTTTACCAATAAACCCAGCCAGCAGGAATACGGTCAGAAGATAAGGCATGGCCTCGATGATTTGCACAGGAATCGTATAGCCTGCAATTTCAACACCCTGCAGACGAATTGCCAGTGCATCCAGAAAACCAAACAGCAAACAGGCACTCATTGCCGTCCACGGGCGCCATTTACCAAACACCAACGCAGCCAATGCCATATAACCCTTACCTGCGCTCATATTGGGAATAAACTGAGCTGTTTGGGCAATAGATAAGTAAGCACCGCCAAGACCCGCCAGAAAACCACAGATCAGGATCGCGCTGTAACGCAACCGGATAACTGAAATCCCTGCCGTATCAACAGCCGCCGGCGCTTCACCAACAGCTCGTAACCGCAAACCGAAACGGGTGCGATACAAAACCCACCACGCGGCAGGAACGGCCAGCAATGCGATATATTCCAGAATGGTGTGCCCGCTCAGTAATTCGGAATAAAACTGACCAATCACCGGTACATCATAAAGTTCTTTTTCAAACGGAAAGTGCAGTGGAGCAAAACGTGCTGCACCATCTAAAGCGGGTGTCTGGCCGCCTTGATCGAACCAGTAACGACCAAGTGTTACCGTTAAACCTGCCGCCAGAATATTAACCGCCATACCACTGACTACCTGATCACCGCGATGAGTAATGGTGGCGAAACCATGCAACAGTGACATGGCAATGGAAACGAGAATACCAGCGGCTACCCCCTCCCAAGCAGAACCGGTCACAGATGCTGTTGCTGCGCCAGCGAAAGCGGAAGCCAGCAAATTTCCTTCCAAACCAATGTTCACCACGCCAGAACGTTCACAGAACAACCCGGCTAACGCAGCAAAAATCAGCGGTGTAGCAACACGGATGGTTGAATCCAGCATTAATATCAATGTATCAAACATTATGCTGCCTCCTGCTTACTGGTGAGTTTCAGATATAAAGCTTCTAGTCTTGGCTTGAACATGTGTTCCAAAGCACCAGAGAACAAGATCACTAACCCTTGCAGCACCACGACTATATTGCGATCAACACCATATTCGAAGCTGAGTTCTGCCCCGCCCTGATAGAGAAAACCAAACAGTAAACTGGCCAGAATGACCCCAATAGGATGATTCCGTCCCATCAAGGCAACTGCTATACCGGTAAAACCAAAACCTTCGACATAGTTCAGTTTAATCTGGTGTAATTCCCCCTGAATAACATTCAGCGCAAAAAAACCGGCCAGCATGCCTGATAACGCCATCGCCATAATGGTTACTTTGGAATAAGAGATACCGGCATAGCCGGCAGCCTGCACGTTGGCACCGACAGAGCGGATCTGATAGCCCCAGCGGGTGTACCACAGGAAAACCCATACAAAGACCGCACACAGTAATGCCCATAACAAACTGACATTCACCGGGCTGTCGGGCATATCAATACCAATCAGACCCAATACTGAGTGGATCTTAGGCAACCAGCTGGCTTCAGCAAAAACTGCACTTTCCGGCGCCATGGTGCTGGCTGGTTTTAGCACATCAACCAGCAGGTACGCCATTAGCGAAGAAGCGATAAAATTGAACATAATAGTTGTGATAACGATATGACTACCACGCTTGGCTTGCAGATATGCAGGTATAAATGCCCACGCCGCACCAAACAAACCGCCCGCAATAGCGGCTAACGGCAATAACAATATCAGCGGTAATTTATCGCCAAACCATAAACAGACTAAACCGACGCCTAACCCACCCACATAAGCCTGCCCTTCACCACCGATGTTGAATAAACCAGCGTGATAAGCGACGGCAACAGCTAATCCGGTAAAGATAAAACCTGTCGCATAATAGAGGGTAAAGCCGATCCCTTCGGCATAACCAAAAGCGCCTTGCCACATCACTTTTACAGCATCTAACGGGTTAATATCGATGTAATAAAATAGCAAGCCGGAAACAGCGAATGCCATTAACAGGTTAACCAGCGGAATTACACCGACGTTGATCCAAAGCGGGATCCGTTGTTGACTCATGCTTGAACCCCTTGTTGCGCCAGCAAATGTTCAGGAATGATATTGGCCATCATTAAGCCCAGTGTTTTTTCATCGGCCTGTGCCGCAGAGACTTCGCCGACAATCGCGCCATCAAACATCACCAGAATGCGATCAGATAAAGACAATATTTCATCCAACTCGACGGACACCAGCAACACGGCTTTCCCCGCATCGCGCATGGCAATCACTTGTTTATGGATAAACTCGATGGCACCGATATCGACCCCTCGCGTCGGCTGACCAATCAGCAAGACATCGGGGTTCTTTTCCACTTCGCGGGCAATCACCAGTTTTTGCTGATTCCCACCGGAGAAATTGGCCGTTTTCAATTGCGGATTGGCAGGACGCACATCCCACTTATCCATTTTTTCCTGGCAATCGCGCAGAATGGCGTTTTTATCCTGTAAGAGACCGCGGTTATACATCGCATGATTGTGATAACCCATAATGAAGGCTTCTTGCGCGGAAAATTTGTTGATCAGGCCCATTTTGTGCCGATCTTCCGGCACATGCCCCAGGCCATAGTCACGGATCTCACCCGCATCGGCAGGGGTATTGGCATCGATTTGATGGGAACCAATAGAAAATGAACCACTGGCTGGTTTGATAATGCCACTGAGTAGTTCCAGCAATTCAGACTGACCATTACCAGAGACACCCGCAATGCCAACCACTTCGCCTGCTCGCACGTTGAAGGAGACCGATATAATTCGTTCAACACCTGTGGCATCGACATAACGCAATTTATCGGCTTGCAGCAGCACATCGCCCGCTTGAGTGTCTTCTTTATCAACCGTCAGGCGAACTTTACGCCCTACCATTAACTCGGCCAGATCTTCACGGGAAGTATTCACCGTCGCAACATGCGCGACCATTTCACCACGACGCATGACAGAAACCTGATCGGTAATTGCCATGATTTCACGCAGTTTATGCGTAATCAAAATAACTGTCGTACCCTGATCTTTTAGTTTCGCCAGAATAGCGAACAGATGTTCAGCTTCCTGCGGCGTCAACACGCCCGTTGGTTCATCCAGGATCAGAATTTCGGCACCGCGATAGAGCGCTTTCAGGATTTCTACGCGCTGTTGTAGGCCTACTGGCAAATCTTCAACCACTGCATCAAGCGGTACATCCAAGCCATATTGTGCGGCCAGTTCTTTCAGTTTCTTTTTCGCAGCCGCCAAACTTGGCGCCAGGGTAAAGCCTTGTTCTACACCCAGAATGATGTTTTCTAATACTGTGAAGGTGTTCACCAGCATAAAATGCTGATGCACCATGCCGATACCGGCGGCAATCGCATCCTGCGATCCCCCAGGCTTATAAGGAGCACCTTTGACTTTCATCTCGCCACTATCGGCGTGATAAAAACCATAGATAATGCTCATTAATGTCGATTTCCCGGCACCGTTTTCCCCAACGATGCCATGGATCGAGCCTTTACGAACTTGCAGGTCAATATGCTTATTGGCGTGAACTTCACCAAATCGCTTATCAACGCCACTAAGTTCTAACGCATATGAGTCTAATTGCGCCACAGTATGATTTCCAGAACACGGGTTAATAAATACACGAAACCGGCCCTGATGGCCGGTTCCGGATTAACTAAAAAATAGTGGATCAATATTTACAGGTGTTATCAGCCATATAGTCGTGGATCTTGATTTTACCCGCGATGATATCTTGCTTGATGCTGTCCATTTTGGTTTTCATTTCTGGGGTGATCAGCTTGGCGTTGTTTTCATCTTGCGCCCAATCCACACCGCCTTCGGCCAGACCCAACGCTTTCACACCACCAGTCCATTTGCCCTGGGCAGATTCATCCCAGCTCTGGAATGCAGCTAAACCAACGCTTTTCACCATAGAGGTTAACATTGTACCTGGGTGCAGGTGGTTTTGGTTAGCATCAACACCGATTGCCAGCTTACCTGCGTCTTTTGCTGCTTGATAAACACCCAGACCAGTGCCACCAGCAGCAGCATAGACAACATCAGCACCTTTAGAGAATTGGGTTTTAGCCAGTTCCGCACCTTTAGCAGGGTCAGCAAACGCAGCAGGAGTAGAACCAGTCATATTCTGGAATACTTCTGCTTTTGGATTAACGTATTTGGCACCCTGCTCATAACCACATTCGAATTTGCGGATCAGTGGAATATCCATACCGCCAACGAAACCGACCTTACCAGTTTTAGATGCTTGAGCTGCTAGTGCGCCAACCAGGAAAGAACCTTCATGTTCTTTAAATACCACCGATTGCACATTTGGTTTATCAACCACAGAATCGATGATAGTAAATTGAATTTTTGGGAATTCAGCCGCAACTTTTTCTACAGAGGATGAGAAGTTAAAACCTACCGCCACGATCGGGCTATAACCACGACTGGCTAAACGACGCAGACCCTGTTCACGTTGCGCTTCATTTTGTGGTTCAAATTCTTTAACGGTGATTTTTTTAGCTTTCTTATATTCTTCAACACCACCACGGAAAACGGCTTCGTTGAACGATTTATCAAATTTACCTGCTGTATCGTAAATAACAGCTGGCTCTGCCGCTTTAGCGTGAGCGCTTAAAGCTGTCAGAGTAAACGTTGCTACAGCTGCCATTTTCAGAATCTTATTCATCTTCTTATCCTTCCAGGTTAATCGGCCTGAGCCCGATTCGGGCACAATATATAAGTCTATGAAGTACAGAGTTTTGGTCAAGTTTTTTACCTTAAAACTTGCTGTTCCAGCGCTTTATTGTAAAAAAATGAGCTACTACAAAGTTAACGACTTTAACTCTCCCTACAATGGGGCACACCAAATGAACCTCTCACCATTATGAGCCTTCAACAAATCACGCTTATTGTCTCGTTATTGCAGCAGATGTGTGTCTATGTGGTTATCGTCTATCTGTTGAGTAAAACACCACTTTTTCAGCCACTCACTCAAGTTACCATTAGTCTGCCAAATAAAATTCTCTGTTATTTAACCTTTTCCGCCTTTTGCATTATGGGAACCTATTTTGGCCTCCGAATCGATAATTCGATTGCCAATACCCGCGCCACAGGAGCCGTACTTGGAGGAATTGTCGGTGGGCCAGTGGTCGGTTTCCTAGTCGGTTTAACCGGTGGTGTTCATCGTTACAGTCTCGGTGGTTTTACCTCTTTTGCCTGCATGATTTCTACTATTGCCGAAGGTTTGTTAGGCGGTTTAGTGCATCGCTATTTCCTGCAACGTCGGCGACCCGATCAACTGTTTAACCCTTGGATCGTTTTTTCAGTCGCCGTTGTCGCCGAATGTATGCAAATGGGTATTATCTTGTTATTAGCCCGCCCATTCGATCAGGCGTGGCATCTGGTACAAAATATTGCATTACCGATGATGCTGGCAAATAGCTTTGGGGCCGCTATTTTGATGCGAATGCTGCTTGACCGTCGCGCTATGTATGAAAAATATTCGGTCGCCTTCTCTGCCCGCGCCTTAAAAATAGCAGAGCGCTCAATGGGAATATTAAACAAAGGCTTTAATCAGGAAAATTGTGCGCAACTTGCGCGGATCTTGTTGGAAGAAACCAATGTCGGCGCCGTAGCCCTCACCGATCGGGAAAAATTGCTCGCCTTTATCGGCATTGGCGAAGACCACCATCTTCCTGGTACCGCCATTACCTCATCTCACACGTTACGCGCTATCGCGAATAATGAAGTTGTGTATGCCGATGGCAATCTGATCCGCTATCACTGCACGTTAGATCCGCACTGCAAGCTGGGTTCCACGCTCGTCATACCACTACGCGGTGAAGATAATCGGGTGATTGGCACCATTAAACTCTATGAACCGAAAAGAAAACTCTTCTCTTCCCTCAACCGCACTTTGGGTGAAGGCATGGCAAGATTGCTTTCCACACAAATTCTGGCGGGAAAATACTCCGCCCAAAGTGAACTATTGGCGCAATCGGAAATCAAATTACTCCACGCACAAGTGAACCCACATTTTCTGTTTAACGCCTTAAACACACTGGGTTCCGTGATACGCCGCGATCCGGAGCATGCACGGCAATTGGTACAACATCTGTCGTTATTCTTTCGGAAAAACCTACGACGAGGCACTGAGGAAGTAACACTGAAAGAGGAATTAGAACACGTAAACAGTTATTTACAGATCGAGTTGGCCCGTTTTCCTGATCGACTGAAAGTCTTGTTTCAGGTCGACGATTTGTTATTGAATCAGAAATTGCCAGCCTTCTCACTGCAACCCATTGTGGAAAATGCGATAAAACATGGCATTTCTCAAACGATAAATGGTGGCACTGTGACCATTTCCGGCCAGCGAAAAAATGACGGGTGGCAGTTAGTCGTTGCCGATGATGCCGGTTTATTTGATGCCCCCGCTGCGCCCGATAAAGATGAAAGTAGTAATGGTTTGGGCATGAACTTGGTCGATCGCCGCATCAAGGCCCATTATGGCGACCAGTTCGGTGTGCAGGTGCAGTGTCAGCCCGATATCGTCACCCAAGTCATTATTAATTTGCCGTTTTCTGAGGTTGAACCATGTTGCGAGTGATCATTGTCGATGATGAATTACCAGCCAGAGAAGAGCTGCGTAGTATTCTGGAAAGCTATACGCTGAAAAGCGATGCTGAACTGGAAATCGTCGGCGAATGCAGTAATGCGCTGGAAGCGATCCCGGCAATCCATAAACTCCGTCCAGATGTCGTATTTTTAGATATTCAGATGCCCCGCATCAGTGGTCTGGAAATGGTCAGTATGCTTGACCCTGAACACTTACCCGCTATTGTCTTTATTACCGCTTACGATGAGTTTGCACTGAAAGCGTTCGAAGAAAATGCCTTTGATTATTTACTGAAACCCATAGAGCCGGCTCGTTTGGAAAAAACATTAGGTCGTTTACGCAAAGAATTAGCGCCACCGTCATACCAACCATTAGCCGAGTTAGCACCATTACGTTCTATTCCCTGTTGTGGCCACAACCGCATTTTTTTAGTGCCGTTGACTGAGGTGGAATATATCCACAGCGATTTGGCTGGGGTACACGTGTTCAGTGCCAAGCAAGCCGGTGTTACGCAACTGACTTTACGCACGCTGGAAGAAAAAACCCCCTTCTTGCGTTGCCACCGACAATATATGATCAACCCAGACCAAGTTGCTGAAATTCAGTTGTTGGAAAATGGCGGTGCGGAAGTGATCACCCGAGCCCAACAGCGCATACCGGTCAGCCGCCGATATCTGAAACCACTCAAACAGAGTCTGAATATCCCCTAAATCGTAAAACCGCTTTATCACGGATAATTACCGCTTATTGCGCCATACAACCACTCACTGGATTTGAAATGTTATTCCTGAAAACACTGTTCTAAGGTGAATCTGTCACACCAGAAAGGATCTGGTGCAGTATCAACTTACACTCAGGAGTAACACTCATGACGCATGCGATTACGTTTGTCATCAGCGCACTGTGTATTCTTGCCATCTGCTATCGGTTTTACGGCATTTTCTTTGTTCGCAAAGTGCTACAAGCCGATGACAGTCAGGTAACGCCCTCTCATGCGTTAGCTGATGGTAAAAATTACGTTCCAACGAATCGTTGGGTGAATTTCGGTCAGCATTTTGCGGCGATTGCTGCAGCAGGCCCACTGGTTGGCCCTGTGCTGGCGGCACAATATGGCTATCTGCCGAGCTTCCTCTGGCTATTGATTGGTTGCGTAATTGGTGGTGCAGTACACGACACTGTCGTGCTGTTTGCTTCCATGAAATATCAGGGCAAATCACTGTCGGAAGTCGCGAAAGCGGAACTGGGCCCAGTAGCTGGCTGGTGTACTGGTTTGGCTATGTTGTTCATCATCACCATTACCATGGCTGGTTTGTCGATGGTGGTGGTTCACGCTCTTGAACGCAATGCCTGGGGCACGTTCGCAGTCTTCATGACCATCCCGATTTCCATGCTGGTCGGCTTGTATCACAAAGCTACCGGCGATCTGAAAAATTCCTCCATTGTTGGTTTTATCGCGGTATTAGCCTGCGTATTTTTTGGCCCGTATATTCAGGGCACCGTATTCGGTGACTGGCTAACTCTGCACGAAACCACGATCAGTTTAGCGTTACCAATCTATGCGTTCTTCGCAACTGCACTGCCGGTTTGGTTGCTGTTAACCCCTCGCGGTTACATCTCTTCCTTCATGAAGATTGGTGTGTTTGGCGCGTTGATCATCGGGGTGGTGTTTATCAACCCTGAAATTCAATTTCCAGCACTGACTCAATTTATTCATGGTGGTGGCCCGGTTCTGGGTGGACCGGTATGGCCGTTCATCTCTATCACTATCGCTTGTGGCGCAATCTCTGGTTTCCATGCCTTTATTGGTTCAGGCACTACACCTAAATTGGTCGATAAATGGAGTGATATTCTGCCGGTTGCTTTCGGTGCCATGCTGGCTGAATGCGTTGTCGGTGTGATGGCATTGATTGCAGCGACCGCGTTACACCCTGCTGATTATTTCGCGATCAACTCATCACCTGCTGCTTTTGCTAGTCTGGGCATGAATGTGGTTGATTTGCCACAACTGTCGAAAGAAATTGGCTTGGATCTGTATGGGCGTACTGGTGGTGCCGTAACACTGGCTGTTGGTATGTCTTACATCTTCACTAAAATCAGCTGGTTCAGCTCACTGTCTTCTTATTTCTTCCAGTTTGTGGTGATGTTTGAAGCGGTATTCATTCTGACTGCCGTTGACTCAGGCACTCGTGTATCACGCTATTTGATTCAGGATTTCTTCGGTGAATTTTATGCGCCATTAAAACGCATTGATTGGATGCCCGGCGCTATCGGTGCAAGCATATTGGCTTGTGTGATGTGGGGTTATCTGCTGATGTCTGGCGATATCGGTTCAGTATGGGCACTGTTCGGGGTTTCTAATCAGCTGATGGCGTCTGTAGGCTTAATTATCGGCACTACTATCATCCTGCGGTTATCAACTAAACGTCGTTATGCGCTGACCTGTTTGATTCCGTTATCCTACCTGTTTGTGACCGTACAATATGCCGGTTACTGGATGATCAAGAATGTTTACTTCAATCCAGCAGCGAAAGGCCACAACATTTTCAACGGTTGTATCTCGATCATCATGCTGGTGCTGGGCATCATCATCCTGCTATCAGCCATGCGGAAATGGAAAGAACTGTTGAGCAAATCACCGGCTCAACGTCGTGCTGCAGCCACAGAAACAGTAGCACAACAACTGAGTTAAAACGCACAAATGCTAAATAGCAAAACGGCCCGTTATGGGCCGTTTTTATTGTTGCTATACACTAAACTTATTTAGCGAATTCAGCAGCACCTTGGGCAATAACCAGCTCTTCGTTAGTTGGAATAACGAACGCTTTAGTGCTATCAGCCGCAGTGATCAAACCTGAGTTGCCGAAACGAGCAGCCGCATTCGCAGCAGCATCTTCAACAAAACCGAAGCCTTCCAGCAATTTCAGCACAGCGCTGCGCATTGGCAGTGAGTTTTCACCAATACCACCAGTGAAGATCAGCGCATCAACTTTACCGACAGCAACATAATAAGAAGCAATGTATTTCGCCAGACGATAGCAGAAAATATCAAACGCCAGTTTGCACTGCTCATCACCTTGCTCAACACCTTCAATGATGCCGCGGAAATCGCTGGTTTTTCCAGACAGACCCAGCAGACCTGATTTTTTGTTCAGTGTGTCACGAACATCTTCTACGGTGTAGCCCAGAGTATCGATCAGGAAGAACACGATAGATGGGTCGATATCACCACAACGGGTGCCCATCACGATGCCTTCCAGCGGGGTTAAACCCATACTGGTATCAACACATTTACCATTTTTGATAGCACTAACCGAACCACCATTACCCAAATGCGCAGTAATGATATTGGTTTCAGACATTGGTTTACCCAACAGCTTAGCCGCTTCGGTCGTAACGTAGTAGTGGCTGGTACCGTGCGCACCGTAACGACGAATCGCGTGTTCTTTGTAAAGCTCGTTAGGGAGCGGATACATGAACGCTTTAGGAGGCATAGTCTGGTGGAAAGCAGTATCAAAAATAGCGACGTGAGGCAGTGCAGAGAAAAGACGACGAGCTGCAGCAATACCAAGCAAGTGAGCTGGGTTATGCAGTGGCGCCAGTGGAATGCATTGCTCAATGCCTTTAACCACTTCATCGGTAATCAATGTTGGGTGGGTAAATAATTCACCACCAGAAACGACGCGGTGACCAACAGCGATAAAAGATTTAATCAGCTCAGGTTTACCTTCAAGGATTTGCTCTTCAAGATAAGTTAAGGCCACAGTGTGGTTTGCACCTGCTGGCAAAGCCGCTTTTTTCTTGTCATCTTCGCCGAAGCGCCAGCTGATTTGCGCTTCTGGCAAACCCAGCGCTTCCGCTAAACCAGTAAGATATTGATCACCGGTTACTGGATCGACAATGGCAAATTTCAGAGATGAACTGCCACAGTTAACAACCAGAACAGTTGGATTGATTGTTGCTTCCATTCTTTCCTCGCATTGCTTTCAGACGCGCAGCGTCAAAGCGGTTCAAGGTCAGGGCGAACGACACATTATCGTTCAGCGATGGCCTGCTAAAGGTAACGTCTAAAAACTGGCTCAACCACTTATGTTTATTCGGTGCATGCCTACTAAACATAAGTTTCAGCTTTTAGATGCAGCCTGAAATTCCTGCAAAACTGCATTATGCAATTCCGACAGATCTCATCGCCAAGCATCATTATTTATGCCAATCCACCAATATGAACAGATCCACCACCGATGCCCACAGATCCAAGGTAAAAACACACTTAATCGATGTTTTTCCTATGTGCATGCTTGCAATAAACATCACACGCATCGACATGCTGTCTCATTGGTGTCGGGTTTAGCACAACAAATTGGTAAGACCAATACATAACTGACTTGACAGGTTATTCTCCCTTATTCCTGTCGATGAGTCACCTATTTCGCAATGAATTAAATTATCGTTAATACCGATAGATGATTTAGATCATTTTTCAGTTAACACCTTGCTATTCAGGCCATGATATATAGCTTCTCAACTCATCTCTGGCCTGAGCTGCTGAATGAAAATGGATGCTTTTTATACCTAAACTTTCTGCGGTTTTAACATTAACCAATGAGTCGTCGATGAAAATACAATCAGAATTGGTCAGACCATTTATGTTAAGCAAATATTCATATATTGCCGGATCAGGCTTAATTAACTTGACCTCTGCAGAGATCACTTTCGCATCGAATTCACGCCAGAATGATGCCGTTTCCGCCAGATATGCTGCATTATCGTGCCCCATATTGGATAACGCATAAATGCCATGTCCGGCTCGTTTAAGCTGTTCTAACAGAAGAATACTTTCCGGGATCGGTGTTAAAGAAGCTGGAACAGCGTGATAAATAGCAGCAACAATATCTTCGTCTATATCAGTACGCTCTACAGCGCGCTGAATTATTTCAGGAATCGTCAGCGTACCACGATCTATTTCATGCCAGTCCTGATGCGCAAACAAATGTTCAGCAACCCTTACCGCGCCCGCAGTTGTGATCACTGAACGCACGATTTCTACCGGATCCCATTTAACCAACACATTACCGATATCAAAAATAATATTCATAGCTACCCTCATCTCTTATTGTCGATAACCATATGGCCAACCTGCTGCAGAGTCCAGCGTGTTAGTACAGAATGTGTTTAAGGTACATGTTTTGCATGGTTTTAGTGATATAGGTATTACGAGTTACACCTATAGAAAATTTGTATTACGCAAAGGCATTCTTCCTTGGCGCAGCCTCCCCTTTTTTGTTAATTTACTACGCAATCCAATGACGTTGCGTAAAAGGGAGCGCTGACATGACCAAATTTTCTCTGGATAAGGACAAGATCAAGGTATTACTGCTGGAAGGTGTGCATCCAAACTCAGTAGATAACTTTAAATCTGCTGGTTACACCAACGTGGAATATGTGAAAGGTTCACTGGAAGAAGAAGCGCTGATCGAAAAAATCCGCGATGTACATTTCATTGGTATCCGCTCTCGCACTCATCTGACTGAACGTGTTCTTGATGCTGCTCAGAAACTGGTTTCTATCGGTTGCTTCTGTATCGGCACCAACCAAGTTGATCTGGCTGCAGCAGAAAAACGCGGTATTCCTGTATTCAACGCACCATTCTCTAACACTCGCAGCGTAGCTGAACTGGTGTTGGGTGAAATTCTGTTGTTGCTGCGTGGCATTCCGCATAAAAACGCTGGCGCACATCGTGGTGACTGGGATAAGAGCGCAACAAACTCTGTTGAAGCGCGCGGCAAAAAATTAGGTATCGTAGGTTACGGCCATATCGGTAGCCAGTTGAGTGTTATCGCAGAAAGCATTGGGTTGAAAGTTTTTTACTACGACATCGAAAACAAACTGTCTATGGGTAACGCTATTCAGGTAGCTACCATGGATGAATTGTTGGCACAGTCTGATGTGATCACCCTGCATGTACCAGAAACAGCATCTACTAAAGACATGTTTGGTGCAGAACAGTTTGCCAAGATGAAAAAGAACTCTATTTTCATCAACGCAGCACGCGGCACAGTAGTTAAAATTGATGATCTGGCTGATGCGCTGGAAAGTGGTCATCTTGCTGGTGCGGCTATCGACGTATTCCCTGTTGAACCAAAAGCAAATGGTGAACGCTTCGTTTCTCCACTGCAGAAGTTTGATAACGTGATCCTGACTCCGCACATCGGTGGTTCTACTGAAGAAGCGCAGGAAAACATCGGTATCGAAGTTTCCAGTAAACTGATCAAATACTCTGATAACGGTTCTACACTGTCCGCAGTTAACTTCCCTGAAGTATCACTGCCAGAACTGGGTCGTAAAACCAGCCGTCTGCTGCACATCCACCGCAATCAGCCAGGTGTTCTGAATAAGATCAACCAGGCATTTGCTGATGAAGGTATCAACATTGCCGGTCAGTTCCTGCAAACCAACGCCAACATCGGTTATGTTGTGATTGAAGTGGAAACTGAACATAGCGATATCGCGCTGGCTCGTCTGAAAGAAATTGATGGCACATTGAAAGCGCGTATTCTGTTCTAATTCAGCGGTTATCTCTGAACCCGGCTCAAGCCGGGTTTTTTTTATATTCATAAACGACTTAAAAGCCCCATTTAAATCCTCATTGGTTTGCAATTATTCCTTTCCAAAAATGTGATTCAGCAATCGCAATAAAGCTGAATCGATTCTTCTGTGTTTTAAATGTGATTAGTGTCGCAAACGGAGCTCAGATCAAAATTTACCATGCATGAAGAATCGTTTTAGCAATACAAATGAATCCAATAACCATGGGAATTACTGTCATGAAAAAAACACTGCTGTCTTTAAGCATTTCCGCCTTATTACTCTCCCCTGTTGTCTTCGCTAAGGACTTCGTTTTAACCGACACTGTCGACAATATCGAACAGACCAACTGGAAAATTACTAGTGACGAACTGGGTTTAAAAGATGCACCAAATTTCACCGTTACTAAGAAAACATTACATGGTGGAAAACAAGAAGGCAGCACGTTGATCACAATTGATACCAAAGATCTTCAGGTTTCAGTGATCCCGACCCGAGGAATGAACATTTATGAAATAAAAAGTGGTGATGTTCGCTATGGATGGAAATCACCCGTTGATGAAATCGTTAACCCAGCATTCATGAATTTGGAAATGCGTAATGGCCTTGGCTGGTTAGATGGCTTTAATGAAATGATGGTTCGCTGCGGCTATGAGTGGACAGGTCATCCAGGCGAAGAAAATGGCAAACTATTGAGTTTACATGGCCGCGCCGGTAACACTCCAGCCTCAAAAGTCATTGTCAGCATTGATGATACCGCGCCATACGCTATTCACGTTAGAGGCTTGGTAAAAGAGAATACATTTAAAATCAGTGCACTGGAAACCTGGACACAAATCTCTGTTATTCCTGGCGAGAAAACAGTCAAACTTCACGATGAGCTGACCAACAATAGCGATTACGATCGCGATTATCAGATCATTTACCACAGTAATTTTGGCTCCCCGATTCTGGAAGAAGGTGCGAAATTTGTTGCTCCAGTAAAAGAAATCTCTCCATTTAATAATTATGCTAAGAAAGGTCTAAAAGATTGGCAAACCTATCTGGCACCGACGAAAAATTATGATGAAATGGTGTTTAATTTAGTGCCTTACGCAGATAAAGACGGCAAAACAACTGCAATGCTGCACAATAAATCTGCCGATAAAGGGATAGCTGTCAGCTATGATACAAAACAATTACCTGCTCTGACATTATGGAAAAATACCGATACCCTGAAACAGGGCTATGTCACCGGTATTGAACCAGGAACAAGCTATGCCTACCCTCGGCAGTTCGAACGTGAACAGGGGCGGGTTAAAACATTAGCGCCGTCAGGTCGTCAGAGTTTTGATCTGGAATATCGAGTTATGACAACAGCAGAAGAAGTAACTTCAGTTCAAAAAGCGATTGATGCTATTGCAGCTGGTCAAAAAACCAAATTGATTAATAAACCAATGCGTAAAGAATCGTGATACCCGCATAAAACAAGGCCACCAGCAAAGGTGGCCTTTTATTTTGGTCCAGAGATCAACGTTGAGATATTGATGCAAACTTAGTGAAATAATCTGGGAAGGTTTTTGAAGTACAACCCGGATCATTAATGGTCACCGGTGTATCACTCAATGCCACCAGCGAGAAACACATTGCGATACGGTGATCGTTGTAAGTATCAATCGCTGCATGTTTCAATTCTGCAGTCGGTGTGATTTCAATGAAATCGTGCCCTTCGACTACTTCCGCACCGATTTTACGCAACTCAGTGGTCATTGCACTCAGACGATCGGTTTCTTTAACACGCCAGTTATAGATATTACGGATGGCGGTTTTACCTTTCGCGAACAAAGCGGCAGTCGCAATTGTCATCGCTGCATCAGGGATCTGATTCAGATCTAAATCAACGGCTTGCAGTTCACCCACATTTTCCGCTTCGATGAAATCATCACCCCAGGTAATTTTCGCGCCCATTTTTTCCAGCACGTCAGCAAAACGAATATCGCCCTGAATACTGTCTTTACCGATACCCGTTACACGTACTTTGCCTTTAATCGCGCCAGCAGCGAGGAAATAAGAAGCAGAAGAGGCATCACCTTCCACCAAAAATTTACCCGGAGAGACATAAGTCTGATTGCCACGCACATAGAACACCTGATAATTGTCGTGCTCTACAGTCACACCAAACTGTTTCATGATGTGCAGCGTAATATCGATGTACGGTTTAGAAACCAGTTCACCACGAATACGAATGCGCACATCACCGGAGGCCAGCGGCGCAGCCATCAGGAATGCTGTCAGGAATTGACTCGACACTGAACCGTCAATAACGACTTCCCCACCCCACAGGCCTTTGCCTTCAATCGTGAGTGGCGGATAACCTTCTTTTTTCAGGTAATGAATATGCGCGCCAGCCTGACGTAATGCATCAACCAGATGAGCAATTGGGCGCTCTTCCATTCGAGGTTCACCAGTCAGCGTAAACTCACCATTACTCAGGCAAAGTGCGGCACATAAAGGGCGCATTGCTGTACCCGCATTTCCCAGGAATAAACTGACAGGCTCAGCCGAAGAGAACGAACGCCCTAAACCATGCACTGTACAAGCAGTTTTATCCGCAGAGAGTTCATATTTGACACCCAATGTTTTCAGGGCATTCAACATATGGCGGATATCATCGCTATCCAGCAAATTAGTCAGGCGGGTCGTTCCATGAGCCAATGCCGCCAGCAATAATGCACGATTGGAAACGCTCTTGGATCCAGGCAGGTTAACCGTCCCTTCAACGCGCGCAATCGGTTCCAGAGTCAGGGTTTTCATAATATTCCTGTTACAACGAAAAATTCTTATTGTTCGGGCAATGAGCGATGCTCATGCATTCCGCATAAAAATAACGCCGGATAATCCGGCGTTATCCTCTTCTTTTATTTTACACTGCGGCGCGGAGGAACGCCGTCTTAAATCACACCAGATTTGAGATTGATCTCTTGCTTAAGCGTGTTTCTTAGCAAAATCGTCCATAAAGCTAACCAGCGCTTTAACACCTTCCAGCGGCATTGCGTTGTAGATACTCGCACGCATACCACCTGCAATACGGTGACCTTTCAGCGCCATCAAACCTGCGGCTTTTGATTCGGTCAGGAATGCAGCGTCCAGTTCTGGATTAGCCAGATGGAAAGCAACGTTCATACGTGAACGGCATTTTGGATCAACGTTATTGCTGTAGAAAGTGCTGTTATCAATGTAGTTATACAGATAATCAGCCTTTTCTTGATTCAGCTTATTCATGGCTTCTAAGCCACCAATACGTTTCAGCCATTTGAACACCAAACCCGCCAGATACCATGCATAAGTTGGCGGCGTGTTGAACATGGAGTCGTTTTCAGCAGTCAGTTTGTAATCAAAAATAGCTGGCACATCTGCACGAGCTTGATTCAATAAGTCGTCACGAACAATGGCAATACACAGACCAGAAGGGCCGATATTCTTCTGTGCGCCAGCATAGATAATGCCAAATTTGGAAACATCGATCGGGCGAGAAAGAATAGTAGAAGAAAGGTCTGCCACCAAAGGAATATCACCAGTATCAGGTATATCGAACATTTCGATGCCTTCAATGGTTTCATTCGGACAGTAGTGAACATAAGCGGCATCTGCACGGAACTGTGGTTTTTCTATCAGCGTAAAACGACCCTGTTCGTCTTTTTGTACACCCGCTACCGCAACTGCATCAGCATATTTATGTGCTTCGGTTAGTGCTGCTTTAGACCATACGCCAGAGATCAGGTAATCCGCTTTTTTATTATCGCCACCCAGCAGATTCAATGGAACCGCTGCGAATTGACCACGACCACCGCCATGCATGAACAATACTTTATAGTTATCCGGTACGTTCAGCAGATCACGCAGATCTTGCTCAGCTTCCGCTGCCAGTGCCATGAATTCCTTGCCACGGTGGGAAATTTCCATCACAGAAACACCTAAATCAGCGAAATCAATGAATTCGCTTTGTGCTTGCTGCATCACTTCCACCGGCAACATAGCCGGACCAGCACAGAAATTGTACACTTTCTTCATAATGTCCTTATACCTCAGCGTTTTATGGCTAAATAATAAAGTGAAACTGCCAGCCGAAAAAAACGACCAGATTTGATCTTGATCTCATCATACAACATTGCGCGGGCAGGAAAGGAGCGGTTTTTTGATTTTAGTTATCAATAAAAAATCCGAAGCCGACCACAGGTCTGACTTCGGATTGTTCTTATACTCTCGGCCTTGATTCTGTTAGTTCTTAGCTTTTCCAGATCCTTTACCGTTGTTATTCATCATTCCGCCACCCATTCCCATACCAGTCGCTTTACCATTTCCCATACCTTGCCCATTCATCATCGGGGTATCGGATAAAGTAACGCCTTTAGCTTTGGCGCGTTCCAGCATCAGAGTGCGGTGTTCAAGACGGATTTTCTGACGATCCTCTTCGGTGGTGGCATTTTGCATTTGTGTGCGGAAAGCAGTTCGCTCTTCAGCGGTCATTAATTGCGATCCAAAGATAGTTTCTTTTTCGGCAGGAACCGCCGGTGTCGCAGGCATGGCAGGCGTAGCAGGTACTGCTGGTGTTGCTTTTTCTGCAGCCAGACTTAAAAACGGGAGCAATACCAGACCGAACAATGCAGATTTAATCAACATATTAGATGGCATTTTGGATTCCTCTGTTTTACGAAGAAGCGATGTTCGCATTCAGGTGAATGTTCACTAATAAGTATAGTTTACTTAAATTAACAATTTCTAATTTTAATGATCACTGCCCAGCTCACTACACAGAAATCAACACTATCTATACTTAATTCAGACTTGAATGAAATCAGGGGAAGACTGTGTTGACTCGGTACAAGGTGGTGAGTTTATTAGTGCTTTTACTATTTGTAGCCGCCGGTATTTTTTACTTTCAGAAACCGCCGTCTGTCATGGTTGCCCATCCCAGCCGCGGTCAGGCGATAGAAGCGGTATATGCTACCGGTACGGTGGAATCCAGCATCACGATCCGCATTGCGACTGAGCGCGCCGCTCGATTAATCGCACTAACCGCTGATGAAAATATGAAAGTCAAAGCTGGTCAGCCCCTTGCACGGTTTGATGATGCGGAACTGCAAGCTAGCCTGCAGGAAATGCGTATTCGCCAGCTCAATGCGGAACAACATGTTTCCCGGATAGAGAAGTTATACCAACGCGGCGCCACTAGTGTTGAATTGCTGGAACAAGCGCGAGCCGATGCCGATGCTGCAAAAGCTGTCACCCAACGTTTCCAAGTACAGGTCAACTCAATGACCTTATTCAGCCCCGTTGATGGTGAAATAATTCGCCGTGATGGTGAAATTGGCGATTATATTCCGGTTAATCAGCCGGTATTTTATCTGCGGAAGGCCGATACGCCGCTGCGTTTGGTGGTCGATGTGGATGAAGAAGATATTCCTGCCGTTAAACCCGGTCAGCCGGTGTTGATCACGACCGATGCTTTTTCAGGGCAAGTCTTCCATGCCACCGTTTCCGATATCACGCCTAAAGGTGACGCGGTTACCCGTAGTTATCGGGTTCGTGTCATCTTACCTGCCAGCGTGCCGTTTTTAATTGGCATGACTGCAGAAGCCAACATCATTACGGCGCAGCGAGATAATGCGCTATTGCTCCCGAACTCGGCGCTTATCAATAACTCAGTCTGGCTGTTCAAATCAGGTAAAGCCGTGCGACACCCCGTGAAAATCGGTGCAAAAAATGCGGATAAAACAGAAATAACAGAAGGACTTTCTGAGCAGGATCTACTTATTGTTGACCCGCCACTCTCTTTAAAACCAAACCAGCCCGTTAATGCCACATTGCAGGAAACAGCGGGAGCACAATCATGAGCCTTGCCGCCTCAATCGCGATCAGCCACTTATTATCGCGGCGGCGGCAAACCATTGTCTCAGTGCTTGGCATTACCTTAGGCGTCTCGTTCTTTCTCGCGATTTCAGCCATGATGCGCGGTTCAGAAAACGACTTCATGCAACGGTTAGTTGATAACTCCCCGCATGTCACGGTGTATGACGAATATCGAAACCCACGCCAGCAACCGGTCCAAATCGCCTTCCCCACAGCCATTGCTGATATTCATGGTATGAAGCCAAGAACCGAGCTACGTGGCATCCGCCAATATAAAGAGAAATTAGCGTTGATTGCTCGTCGTACTGATTTGCAAATTGCGGCAGTATTACAAGGACAAGTGATCGCGTCATTTGCTGGCATGACACGCGGCGTTTCCATTACGGGCGTAAAGCCAGAGCAGATGAAAAATGTCAGTCGGATAGAGGATTATTTCGTGACTGGTTCGCTCGATAGTCTGTCTGCGAACCCCAGTGGCATCATTATCGGTGTCGGTCTGGCTGATAAATTCCAACTTAAAATGGGTGACAAACTTTCCATCACATCACCATCCGGGACAATACATCTGATGAAGATTGTCGGATTATTTAATACCGGCACCACCAACTATGATGAATCACAAACCTTTGCGTTATTAAACCGGGTACAAAACCTGTTAGAACGCCCCAATGTTGCAAACCGGCTGATCTTAAAACTGCAAGACCCACAGCAATCCGCAGTAGTTGCCCATCAAATTGAACGGGAACTGGGTTATAAAACTCAATCATGGCAGGAAGCCAGTCAGGATCTGATGAATCTGGTGCTGATCCGCAACTTGATCATGTATAGTGTGGTCAGCGCTATCTTACTCGTTGCTTCATTCGGCATTTATAACGTTATTTCTACCGTTGTGCTGGAAAAAACCAAAGACATTGCCATTTTGAAATCGATCGGTTTTGAGGCTCGCGATATCGAACGGATATTCCTGATTGAAGGCGCGATTCTGGGTTTGATCGGCAGCATTTTCGGTTCTCTGCTCGGCCTGACATTAATGTATGGTTTGAGCCGTATTGCGATTAAAAGCCCCTTTAATACCACCAGCGCGTTCTTACCCATTGATTGGAGTAGCGATCAACTATTGATTGCCATTGCCTTCGCGATGCTATCAGCTTTATTTGCAGCCTGGCTACCCGCACGTAAAGGCGGGCGCGTTCGGCCTGTCGATATTCTGCGAGGTGCCGAATGAAAAATGTCCTGCGCACTGAAAAACTCACCCGGATCTTACCCAATGAAATACCGGTAACGCTGGTTCAGGATATTGATATTACGATCGGACAAAGCGAGTTTGTGGCGATCATGGGCCCTTCCGGTTCGGGTAAATCATCGTTGCTTTATCTGCTTGGTCTGCTGGATTCGCCCACTTCCGGCAAATTATGGTTGGATGAAGAAGAAACCAGCCAGTTTAGCGATAATCGACTCGCTCAGATCCGGCTACAGCGGATTGGTTTTGTCTTTCAGTTTCATTTCCTGCTAGCAGAGTTCTCTTCGCTGGAAAATGTCATGTTACCGATGCGAAAACTAGGTCTGCTTTCTGAACTGCAGGCAAAACAGAAGGCAAGTCAGTTGCTGGAAAATCTGGGCATGAAAGACCACCAGCACAAATTGCCCAGTCAGCTTTCTGGCGGACAACGACAGAGAGTCGCCGTTGCCCGGGCACTCGCGAATGATCCTGTGTTGATTTTGGCCGATGAACCTACGGGCGCTTTAGATACCAAATCCAGCGAGAACGTCCGCACTATATTGCATGACCTGACCCAAAATCATCAGTGTGCAATTATCGCCGTAACACACGACGCTGAATTTGCCAAAGTGGCTGATCGGCAGATCCATTTAGTCGATGGACGACTGGTGCCATGATGAGAGAAAACTCAAGTTCAATGCCATCTCACTCACCCGGCTCACTGTCTTTACAGCAAGGCACGCCCTCTTCGTTACTGCTGATTAGTGGTGATTGGACACTTCCTCACTATGCAAGCTTAGAGGAACAGATCACGCTTCATCACAACCAACTCAATGACAACGTACTAATCAATTGGGATGAGATTGGCACACTGGATACAGCTGGTGCCACACTGATAATCGAACTCATCGGGCCTGCTCGTCTACTACAGCTGACGGAAAATAACTCCTCGCTGTCTGCCGAACGCTTAGCATTGTTACAGTGTGTAGCTCGTGCATTAGAAGCGATGGCAGATAAAGAGCCTGTGCCAAAAAATTCAATAATTAATGACCTATTAGCCCGCATTGGCAAAACAGCAGAACAAATAGGCAAGCAGCAAATTGACCTGCTGGGTTTTATAGGGCTCACCGTTGAAACGCTCATCAAAACCGTTTTAAGACCCCGACGCTGGCGCATCACCTCATTAGTCGCCCATATTGAACAAACCGGCTTTAACGCGATCCCAATTATTGCCCTGCTCACTTTCTTAGTGGGTGCGGTTGTCGCTTTTCTTGGCGCAACGGTATTAACTGACTTTGGTGCCAGCATCTACACTGTAAATCTGGTGGCTTTCGCTTTTCTGCGGGAGTTTGGCGTGTTGCTAACCGCCATATTGATGGCCGGACGGACCGCCAGTGCGTTTACGGCACAGATTGGCTCGATGAAAGCTAACGAAGAGATCGATGCAATACGCGCTTTGGGGTTAAATCCCATTGAACTGCTGGTGCTTCCCCGTGTATTAGCGATGTTGATAAGTCTGCCAATTCTTACCTTTATTGCGATGTGTTGCGGCATGTTGGGTGGCGCCGTAGTTTGTTCACTCACATTAGATATCTCCCCGACCCTATTCCTAACTATTTTACAGCGCGATATCAGTCTGAATCATTTCCTGGTCGGAATAGGTAAAGCACCGGTATTTGCCTTCATTGTGGCGGTGATCGGCTGTCTGGAAGGATTTAAAGTCGGCGGCAGTGCGCAATCTGTCGGTGAGCACACAATATCCAGCGTCGTTCAATCTATCTTTATGGTGATCCTGTTAGATGCACTTGCAGCACTATTCTTTATGGAGATGAGCTGGTGACAAAAACAGAACAACCGCTTATTCAGGTTCGCGGGTTGCTTAACCGCTTTGGCAACCAGATTGTGCATGAAAATCTTGATCTGGATGTTTGCCGCGGTGAAATACTGGGGGTGGTTGGTGGTTCCGGCACCGGAAAATCGGTGCTGCTGCGTAGCATTGTAGGTCTGCACAACCCTAATGCCGGTAATATCCAGCTCTTCGGTGAACAATTGAATGCGCTCTCTGCAGAGCTTCGGTCACAGTTAGAGCAACGCTTTGGCATTTTATTTCAGCAAGGCGCCTTATTTACCTCGCTCACGGTGCAGGAAAACACCGCACTACCGCTGATTGAACATACAAGCCTTAACCGGATCGATGCGGAACATTTAGCCAGAATGAAATTGTCACTGGTTGGATTAGCTCCAGATGCTTACAGAAAATATCCTGATGAATTGTCCGGTGGCATGATTAAACGGGCTGCTTTGGCGCGCGCATTAGCACTTGACCCTGAAATTTTGTTTCTTGATGAGCCAACAGCCGGCTTGGACCCGATCAGTGCGGCTGCATTCGACCAACTGATCCTCACTTTACGCGATGCATTGGGGTTTACTGTTTTTTTGGTGACTCATGATCTCGATACGCTCTATACCATCTGCGACCGCGTGGCCGTACTGGCACAAAAACGGGTGCTGATTACCGACGCACTTGAGGCTGTCGCAGCAATGGATGATCCCTGGATACAAGACTATTTCCACGGCCCCCGCGGGCGGGCAGTGAAACAAATAGCCGGAACACAGCAGGAGTAAGTCTGAGATGGAAACGCGAGCTCATCATGTGTTTATTGGTTTGTTTATTGCCCTGTCCATCGCAGGGATCTTGCTATTCTCTCTCTGGTTGAATAAATCCAGTTCGAAACGAGAATTAGTCTATTACGACGTATTGTTTAACGAAGAAGTAAGCGGCTTGACCGCGGGTAGTGCCGTGGAGTTCAGTGGTATAAAAGTAGGTGAAGTCGAAAGTCTGCACTTAGATCAGCAAGATCCACGTAAAGTATGGGCGCGTATTCGCCTTTCTGGCGGAACCCCGGTTAAGCAAGATACACATGCCCGTTTAGCTTTGGCTAATATCACTGGCAGCGCTTTGATCCGCTTATTTGGTGGCTTACCGGATAGCCCGATATTACAGGGTGTTAATGGAAAAAATGCCGTCATCATTGCCGATGCATCCCCTATCAGTCGTTTTCTCGCAAATGGTGAAAATCTGATGGAGAATATCAATAATCTGGCCAGTAATCTGAATAAAATATTCTCAGATGAAAATGTCCACAGCCTAAGTTTAACGCTAAATCATTTAGAACAAGTTACCAACGTGTTCTCCACACATCGCAATGAATTGACAGAAACAATCCGGCAAATCAGTACACTAAGTCAACAAATAAACTCAGTCATGACCAATGTTTCCCGTCTCACAACGAATGCTGACAAGCTGCTTGATGATCAAGGCCGACGAGTACTGAACAATGCAGCCCTATCAATGGCCAATTTAGAACGTGTTACCCATCAATTGGAACAGCTACTCAATAACAATCAAGCGCCGCTCCAAAATGGCATGCAAAGCCTCAATAATCTTGGCCCCGCCTTACAGGAATTACGTGCCGCACTGAGCTCCCTGAACCGGTTAAGTCACCGTCTTGAAGACGATCCGTCTGGTTTTTTACTCGATAGAGAGAAAAAGCAGGAGTTTCAGCCATGAACTTTTATTTCAAACGATTTCTGCACATTGGATCGTTATTACTTGCTGCCTTACTGAGTGCTTGCTCTCTGCTACCGGCATCAGAACAAATACTGGTATATCGTTTGCCAGCCATGTCGCCAACACAGAAGACTACAGAAACAGTCAATTGGTCGCTGCGACTAATGACCCCTCATACCAATCAGACACTTGATAGTATGCGGATTGCCGTTATTCCTGAAGGCGACCTGATCACCAATTACAAAGGTATTCGCTGGAGCGAACGGGCACCGATCCTGTTACGAGATCGGTTACTGGATGCATTTCAAACTGATGGGCGAATCCAAACTGTCACCAGCGACACCAGTACCTTTAATGTGGATATGGAATTAACCAGTGAGTTGGCAGCTTTTCAAAGTGAATATCGCAATGGCAAACCAGAAATACGGATCATACTGGATATGCATTTGGTCAAATCACAAAGTCAGCAGGTTGTAACAAGCCATCGATTCGACATTCGCCAAATAAGTAAAAATAGTGATGCTAAATCTGTCATTCAAGCCTTTGGGCTGGCTTGCGATAGCTTGAGTCGTGAAGTGGTTGACTGGACGATCAACAGTAAGCAGCCATAGCAGGCTACAAAAAACAGAGCTATTAAGACTAATTAGCTCTGTTTTAATAAGATAAAAACTAGTTCATCAATTTATGCATAGTCTGATGCAATTCAGACGAAATAGTATGTAACTGATGACTCGTTCCTTCAGTCACATTCGCATTGTCTTGATTGTCAGTAGCAATATCTTTAATCTCAATTAAATTGCGGGAAATATCCTCAACAACCGATGTTTGTTCTTCCGCGGCTGTTGCTATCTGTTGAGTCATGTTATGGATTTCACTGATTGCTTTCGTAATTTGTTGCAACATATCACCGGCTTCCGTGACTTTTTCAACACTATCACTACTCAATAACCGACTACTCGCAATCGCCTGTACCGCATCTTTCGTCCCACTTTGTACGGTCGTAATGATGGTATTAATTTCAGCCGTAGAATCTGCAGTACGTTTTGCCAATGTGCGAACTTCATCTGCTACGACGGCGAATCCTCTCCCATGCTCGCCAGCTCTCGCTGCCTCAATGGCCGCATTTAATGCGAGTAAATTAGTCTGATCAGCAATATTACGGATCACTTCTAACACCGTACTGATCCGACGACTATCTTCATCTAACTGCTGAATAACACCGGCAGTATTCTCTATCTCTCCACTCATTCGGGTGATCATAGTAATAGTTGACTGCATCACCTGTTCGCCCTCTTGCGCTGCGCGATCAGCTTGATTTGCAGCGACAGCGGCTGTCTCTGCACTATGAGCTACGTCCTGCGCGGTGGCAGACATTTCATGCATTGCTGTCGCGACTAAATCAGTCCGTCCTAATTGGTCGCGGGCACTGCCAGCCATAATGCTGGAGGTGTTTTTTAGTTTTGAACTGGATTGATCTATCTGCTCGATGCTTTGTTTCAATTGGGTGAATGTGCTCAATAAAGAATCACACAAGATATTAGCCGTTTTAGCCAATGAGCCTAATTCATCTTGCCGTTGGATCTGGAAGCTATGTTCGAAATGACCCTGACTGAGTTGAGTGATATAACCAATCACGTCACGGATAGGGTGAATAATCCGGCGATTGATAAGCCAGATACCAAATATAATTACCAAGACACTCGAGGCAATAATAGTAGCAATGCCAATGAAAACAGCGTCATTAGCATGCTCCCGTATAAATAATGATTCTTTTTCGGCTTTTTCATGTAACAACTTAACCAGCGCAGACATTTTGTCACTTGCACTACGATCAATACCGGTTACCGCTTTGTCTCCCACCGACGGATCAGCACCAGCCGCTAAAAAGACCTCTTTACCTTTACGATATGCAACGCTTAATTGTGTATGTTCTTCAAGCAGCTCTTTTATTTGAGAAACTAGTGCCGGATCGTTTTGATTTGTTGCCAATGTTTGTAATGCCGTCAGCTGAGCATTAACTTTCGATTCCTGAGACTCAAACTGCTTCCAGTACTTATCCAAACTTTCCGGTTTTTTTCCCCGTAACAGAACGTTTTTCCATTCCTGGACCTGAATTTTAAATTCCAGATTTGCGGTATCCACCATTTGAGAGGACTTAAGTGTTCCAGACATCAGATCACTATAAGCGGTCACAGCCTGTGACAAATATCGAAAACAAAACAACGCAATAAGAATGACGAGGAAGACACTGGCACCTTGTAATGTAAGCAATTGACTACGTAATGAACGATTAATAGACATAGGAAACCATGATCCTCAATATCAGTAACTAAAATCTGATTTTAGACCATCGCACCAATTTCATTTATTACATTTTTATGACAAGCCAAAATTGGAGGTCAACTATGCAGAAACTCTTAATGACAATCGTTTGCTACGTTTAGTGATAGCTCGGAGAATAAGCATCATGCGAAAACATCAGTCACTATAATTATGTTGATGTAATAATTATTTCTACGATTCATGACTTAGCAGGGAATCACCATGCTTGATCAGGTCACCGCTCGCTTTATTCGCCGCACTATTGTTGGCTTACTGTTAGGTGGTTTACTCATTCTCGGCTATACCGTGTTGCAGCCTTTTATTATCCCCGTGGTCTGGGCCATGATTATTGCCTATGCCACCTGGCCGGTGTATTCGCTGTTACGCCGATATATTCATCATGGTAAAACGCTCAGTGCATTGCTGATGACACTCTTACTAACTACCGCTTTTGTATTACCCACACTATGGATGCTTTCATTACTACATAATGAAATTGGTCTCGTATTTATCGAGCTGAGTGCCCGATTGACACAAGCACCGCCGGAGCTGCCGAAATATATCCGCACCTTACCCTGGTTGGGTCATTGGCTGAATGACCAGCTCATCCAAATCACCGCTGATCCCGTGGCTTTTCAGGCTAAAGTCTCGGCCTGGGTAAGTGAAAGCTCAAATCAGTTGATCTCAGTGTTGGGAAATGTAGGCCGTAACACAGCAAAAATGGGCTTTGCCCTGATCACCCTGTTCTTTCTGTTTCGGGATGGTGAGCATCTGCTAAAACAGATACATCAAGTGTTATTTCGTTTTCTCGGGGCACGGATCGACAACTATCTGACCGCCGTTGGAGGAATGACAAAAGCTGTGGTTTGGGGATTAATCATCACCGCGCTGGCGCAAGGTTTGGTTGCCGGGCTTGGTTATTGGTGGACAAGCATTCCCGCCCCTATGCTATTCGGCGCGGTTACTGCGCTGATCGCCCTGATCCCATTCGGCGCACCGTTTGTCTGGGTAACGATTTCTCTCGTTCTATTGGTGGAAGGACAATATCTCGAAGGTATCGTTCTTATTCTTTGGGGAAGTTTGGCCGTGAGCTCAGTAGATAACCTAGTCAGGCCGATGGTGATCAGTAACGCGACCCGCATTCCCTTTTTACTGGTGATGTTTGGTGTGCTGGGAGGGCTAGCCGCATTCGGTCTGATTGGCCTCTTCCTTGGGCCAGTGATTCTGGCGGTGCTGATAGCCGTATGGCAAGAATGGCTGGAAGAGTCTGAGTTACAAACAACGACAGACGCTCAGGATAAGAGTGACGATTAAGGCAAAGCAAAGAGATTTGAGCAAAAAAAGGCCGCTTTTTAAAGCGGCCTTTTCTGATTTGGTTGCGGGAGCAGGATTTGAACCTACGACCTTCGGGTTATGAGCCCGACGAGCTACCGAGCTGCTCCATCCCGCGTCAGTGAAAGAATAATAAGCTGAAAACGTTGAATTAGCAAGAGTTTTATTATAACTAATTTGATGATGGCGAATTAATCACCTATTCAGTTAATCAACCGCCAGTGCGTTCATCTTACCAAAACTCTCTACATATTCATTTGGACAACAAGAAATACAGAAGCCAAAATTCGCAGAAATAAAAAGGCCGCTTCTAAAAGCGGCCTTTCCTGATTTGGTTGCGGGAGCAGGATTTGAACCTACGACCTTCGGGTTATGAGCCCGACGAGCTACCGAGCTGCTCCATCCCGCGTCAGTGGGGCGGATATTAGTGAGATCACTCTAAACAAGCAAGCACTATTTCGATATTAATTTCTGAACGATTAGTTAATAACCAAAATGGTTCAAATAGAGAAAAATGACACCGATTGAGATAAAGATCTATTCTTAATAAAACACGCTCTATCAGAACAGCAAGCATTCTGTTTTGGACAAGCGAGCCAACAGATGGGATCATAACAAATTATCTATTTATTTTTTGAGACAATGTATGAGCTACGAACTGACAGACCTGGAACGCAGTGCAGCACTGAGACTGAATGCTGATTATCGCTATGATCACTTCATCAGCAAAGTAGCCCGCAGCGGTGAATTATGGGCATTAAAAGATGACAATGGCCTGCTGTTCCTCAATTCTGATAATGACGAAACATGCCTGCCAGTGTGGCCCCATGCTGACTATGCCAAATTATGGGCCGTTGACGATCTGGAACGCTATCAGCCGCAAGCTATTACCCTGAAAATCTGGCTGGAACGCTGGACTGATGGCCTGACACAAGACGGTATTTCCGTGACTGTATTCCCCCTTCAGGGTGAAGAAAATCTGGTGGAAGAACCAACAGAATTGGCGGAAGCGCTGAACAAAAAATTAGAACAATACGCTCAGGAATAAACCTGAAAAATGCTTATATACCCAAAGTAATTGGCGTTGCAGCAAGGCGACAAGTGAATGTCGTCAACCACGGCTGCAACTTCAAGTACGAAAGGTAGAATCAGGCCATGCATGAGCTGAATATTATCCGGAGATAAAATATGAATTTACTGGAATTGAATGATTCGTTGATTGAAATACGTCAACAGGAAGAATCTCTGCAATGGCCTGTATTCAATGAAGCGTTAGCGTGGGAATTGGGCTGCACATTGCAATTAGCCGCTGCATTAAATGAAGCCGCTGTGCATATTGAAATTGAGGCCTTTGGCCGGACATTATTTGTTTGCGCCATGCCCGGCAGTGCACCAAGCAATGCTGATTGGGCGCGTCGTAAACGTAATGTAGTACAACTCTTACAGCGAAGTTCTTTAGCTATCGGGCTTGGTTTAAAACGGGACGACACAGATCTGCAGCGCAAAATGGGGTTACCAGACCGTGACTATGCCCCGCATGGTGGTAGCTTTCCGCTTCGCATTTTAGGTTCTGGCTGTATCGGTTCGATTACTGTTTCTGGTATGCCAGAGTTCGATGATCATGCGTTGATCGTGAATGTGCTGGAGGCCTGGCAGGAAAATGGCTGGCAAAAGCCGGATCTTTTCCTATAAAGTGCACAAAGATAAACAAATATCGATTATCTGATAAAAAAAGACCGCCAATAGGCGGTCAAACATTTCACTTGGGGTGAATTACTTCTGTTTCAGCCAGAGGAACTGGAAAGGTTCCAAAGTAAGCACGCCATTTTCCAGCGCGACATCTTGCTGCTGATATTGGTCGTAAACGTAGTGACCAAAACCAGTTTGTTCCAGAATAGCTTGCGACAACGTTTGCTGTTGAGCTGACATATTCATCAGCACCAAGGTTTTGTGCCAGTCACGTTCACGCAGGAATGAAAACACATGCTGATTTTCATTTTTAACCAGTTGGTAGTTATTTTCGTTGTAAAACTCAGGGATGGATTTGCGCAATGCGATCATGCGTTTTAGCGCACTGAACACCCGATGTTCGATGGTCCCGGCATCGTTACGTTTTGCGGCTTTCTTCCAATCGATGATCGGACGGTTCAACCAACGGTTATCATCCTGTTTGCTTGGGTCTTCCAGGAATGAATAATCATTCGTACACGCTAATTCATCGCCGTAATAAACCAGCGGAATACCGCCAAATGACATGATGCCACTGTGCATCAGCAAGGTTTTCCGGATCGCCTGTTCAATCAGCTCTGCATTACCCTCTTCCAACCCTTTTTCCAGCCCCAGCAAAGTGGCAGTCGCCCCGGTAATACGAGCATCTTGGGTTTTCGGGTTATACATGAATCGCTGGCCTTTTGCCGGGCTGCCAGCAAATTCACCTACGTAGTAAGAGATCATGAACTGTTTATGATCGAACGGGTTATAACCGGCGGCCAAAATATCCTGATCGGCATAACCTAAACCGATATCATCATGACAACGGATGTAGTTGATCCACGTAGTGCCTTTCGGTAAACGCGGAATATTCTGCAGACCATGTTCCAAAATACGCTTGTTCTGTGTCGCCATCGAGTCCCATAGATAAACCATGTAGGAAGCGTTATAGGCGATTTCACACTCGTCGACAGTGCCGCCACCGAGGTATTTGACGATCTCAATCGGCTGAACAATGGCTTCGGCTTTGAAAATCGCGCCCGGTGCAGCAATTTTGGTACACGCCTTAAACAGCTGCAGCAGGATATGCGCTTCGTCTAAGTTCTGGCTTTGCGTGCCCAATTTTTTCCACATGAAAGCCACAGCATCAAGACGCAGAACATCTACCCCCTGATTCGCCAAATTGAGCAGGATCTTGATCATCTCAATAAAGACTTTCGGGTTGGTGTAGTTCAGATCCCACTGATAAGTGTTAAAGACCGTGAACACCCACTTGTTGATGGTTGGCAGGTAGGTGAAATTGCCCGGTGCGTTTTCCGGGAAAATCTCCGGCAGTGTTTGTTCAAATGCATCAGGCATTGAGCGATCATCATACATGTAATACATGTCTTGATATTCTTTCTCACCCTGCAGCGCTTTTTTCGCCCACTCATGCTCGTTAGAGGTGTGGTTTAAAACCAGGTCCAACTCCAACAGCATGTTTTTGGCACGGAAGGTTTTGGCAATTTTGCGAATATCAGCCATCGAACCAAAACGTTTTTCGACCGAGCGATAATCACTGACCGCATAACCGCCATCATTGGCTTCTTGCGGCATTTTCAACAGTGGCATCAGATGCACATAGTTGACACCTAGCTCTTCCAGATAGTCGATCTTTTGCATGAAGCCTTTCAAATTTTTACTGAATCGATCAACATACAACATGGTCGCAACCCAGTTCGGGCTCATGATCCAGTCTTTGTCTTCTTCACGCTGCCGATCAAGATCGCGTAATTCCGGTTCACGCTCCAGATGCATCTCTGCCAGCGCTAATACCAGTTCTGAAAAACGATTAGAGAAATCAGCCCGTTCGCCATACAAGCGAGAGAATTTTGCAAATACTTCACCGAATTGGGCGCCGAGGCGCACCAAAAATTCGGATAAGTCTTTACCAGCATGTTTTTTACTCAGCAGGCTTACTACATCATGCAGTAACTTGTCCTTATTCACTGACATTGATTACCTCACTCTTCACTTAGGCAGCAGATAAAATTTTGGCAACAATTGGTGCTTTCTGTTGCTGTAACAGACTGCCCGCCGTGCTGGTATCAAACAGATGCACATGATCCAGCTTGAAACTCACGTCGATGGTTTTGCCACGTGGAATGATATGGCTACCATCAGCTACCACCACGACCTGATCTTCACCGGCATACTGGGTATAAGCGAAGGTGGTTCCCCCCAACGCTTCCACCACATCGACATTCAACGAGATGTTTACATCACCGGTTTCGCCGATCAGCAAATGCTCAGGGCGAATACCCATCAGTAATACATCGCCGACTTTCACCGGGCGATCTAAGGTCATGGAAAATTGTTCGCCGCCGGACAGTTGCAATTGAGCTTTAGTGCCATCCATCTGCAGCACTTTGGCATTCAGGAAATTCATGCGAGGTGAGCCGATAAAGCCCGCTACGAACTGGTTTACCGGGTTGTGATACAACTCTAATGGTGCACCGACCTGCTCAACGCGGCCATCGCGCAAGACCACTATCTTGTCGGCCATGGTCATGGCTTCAACCTGATCATGAGTAACGTAAACCATGGTGTTGCCAAGCTGTTCGTGTAGCTTGGAAATTTCCACTCGCATCTGCACACGCAATTCAGCATCCAGATTCGACAACGGTTCGTCGAACAAAAACACTTTCGGGTTACGTACTATGGTACGGCCAATCGCAACACGCTGACGCTGACCACCTGAAAGTTGTTTTGGCAGACGATCGAGCAGAGGTTCCAATTTCAGAATACGAGCGGCTTCTCCGACCCGTTGTTCGATTTCTTCTTTCGGCCGTTTCGCCAAGCGCAGACCAAAACTCATGTTTTCTTTCACCGTCATGTGCGGATAAAGCGCATAAGACTGGAACACCATGGCAATGCCACGATCAGACGGCGACACATCATTCACCGTCAAACCATCGATGATCACTTCCCCATCAGAGATAGTTTCCAGCCCGGCAATCATGCGCAACAGAGTGGACTTACCACAGCCGGACGGGCCAACAAACACCACGAATTCACCATGTTTAATATCCAGATCCACCCCATGAATGGTTTGAACCTCACCGAAACGTTTGATGACTTTATTCAGTTTTAAATCAGCCATTCTGGTAATCCTTCTCGAAATCTTTATTTCATCAATTCTTAAAAGTCGTTGCCTGTGCGCCAGAAAATCAGCCTTTCACACCAGCGCTCGCCATACTTCTGACAAATTTCTTCTGGAACAGCAGGAACACCACCAGCACAGGAATGGTCACCATACTGGCGTAAGCCATGATTTCGCCCCATTCGGTGGTGGTGCCGAAGAACTGCTGAATGCCTGGTTGCAGTGGGCGCACTGATTCTCCCTGCACGACCATGATTGGCCACAGATATTGGTTCCACATGTTTAGGAATTGCAGGATGGCGACGGTAGCAAACACCGGGCCGGACATCGGCACAATCACCTTCCAGTAGATCTGCCAAGGGGTAGCACCATCAATCGCTGCTGCTTCATCAAAGTCTTTCGGAATATCACGGAAGAATTGATAGAACAGGAAGATAGAGAAAGTGTTCGCGACCATTGGTAAAATCTGCACATGCAAGCTGTTCAGCCAGGAATTTTCCAGAATGATCTGGCCGTTTTCCCAACCAATCCAAGGCAGGTGTGCTACCAGCATCAGCAAAGGCACAGAGATCGCTTCAAAGGGAATGATCAACAGTGCAATGATGGCAGCAAGCACAAACTTCTGACCTTTCCAGCGCAGACGTGACAGCGAGAAAGCCGCCAGACTGTTCACTAATAACCCCAGTAATACGGTTGCCCCCGTGATGAACATGGAATTAACAAACATGGTCTCAATGGCGCTTTTTTCAAACACAGAGATGTAATTTTTCAGCGAGATATCTCCAACCGGCAGTAAAGCCCGCAGCGAAAATAAGTCGGTGAAGATCTGCTGTTCCGGCTTAAATGATGACATGATCATAAAAATCAACGGGAACAAGAAGATATAGGCCAGCAATAACAACGCCGCATAAGTCAGCAAGCGTTTGTAAATAAGGGTTGGATCAACCATAGCAGAAGTGTTTTTCATGCTTATTTCTCCCGCTTGTCGAAGTAATATTTCTGACCCATGGCAATGGCTAAGATCACCAGGAAGTACACCACGCTGATGGTCGAACCATAGCCGATGTCTTGTTCACGGAAGCCTTTACGTACTGCGTGATACATGACAGTTGAGGTGGAATCAGCCGGGCCACCCGATGTCATAACGTCAACCTGTGTAAACAGACCGAACGCAGCAATGGTGGTGGAAATAATCACGAAGATCGTCGTATTGCGTAGCCCCGGTAAGGTCACGTTGACAAATTTCTGCCAGCTGTTGGCACCGTCTAATGAAGCCGCTTCATACAGATCTTCAGAAATATTCTGCAAACCCGCCAGGAAGATCAGCATCTGATAACCAGCCCCCTGCCAGGCCGACATGATCACGATGGCAGGCATTGACCATGCAGGGTCACCCAACCAGTTGATCTTGTCGATCAGGCCAAAAGAGACTGAACTGAGAAATTCGTTAATCAGGCCAATGTCTTTGTGGTAAAGGAATGTCCACACAATCGACACCACGACCATTGACGTCACCACCGGCGCAAAATAGGCGGTTCGAAAGAAATTGGTGCCTTTCAACCCCATATTGACGAGTAACGCCAGTAATAAGGCCGCCCCACACTGCAGTGGAATAACCAGAAACGCGAATTTAATCGTATTTATAAACGACTTAATAAATAGCGGATCTTTAGCCAACAGCACGACACGGGAATCCGAAAAAGTGATGGTCGACAGTTCGCTATAACCTTTATAAGAAGGATCTTGGCGCAATACTTTACGCAGGCGTTCGAATTGCGGTTCGCCTTTTTCGTCTAATATCAGTTTGCTTTGTTCATCACGTTGCGCATCTTGTGTCAGCCAGCTAACCGCCAGTAAGCGGTCGTAGTTGCGTAGCCCAACACCTTCCGTCGGGTTAGGTGATAACAATCGTTGATCCGTGAAAGAGAGAATTACCGCCATCACGAAGGGAACAAAGATAAAGAGGATCAATCCAAAAAATGCCGGACTGCCCATGAGCCAGCCGTAAAACCGCTGACGTCGCATCAGGCTGTCATTCTTTTTTACCCGCACAGCGGGTGGTGGTTGAATAAATGCTGAATCCGCCATCATTTACGTCCTATCTGAACTTCGGATAAGGCCCGCATTGCGCGGGCCGGACTACAGATTATTTTTTGAAACCGTAACCGTTGTTGTCTTCAATGTTACGTTCGATAGCTTCTACTGCTTTATCCAGAGAATCCTGAACATCGCCACCATCCAGAATGTCATTAACCGCTTTCTCGAAGCTGCTGGTGATCACAGGGTAAGCCGGTGTTTCCGGACGCATTTTTGCGTATTTTTCAGAGAACTCGTAGAACAAACGCCATTTACCACCGGCCTTGTAGTTTTCAGTCATCGCTGCTGCTGCAGCTGTATTTGGAATCAGGCTGGTCGCATTAGACATTGCAGCAATTTCTTCCGGTTGCATCAGGAAGCTCAGCCATTTTGCAGCACCGGCTTTATCCGGACAGGCTTTGCTGATACCCCAATGCCATGAACCACCACCGATCACCGGGCCATTACCAAAATCAGGCACTGGCATAATGGCTAAGTCATCACCATAGGCTTTCGTCATATCACCCACTGCCCATGAGCCGTTGTAGTGAATAGCCACTTTGCCTTGCAGGAAACCTTTGTCATCGGTTGGTTTACGATCGATGTATTTGTTTTTCGCCAGTGACTGCATCCAGGTGCCCCATTCCACGGCTTTCTCACCGTTCAGCACACCTTCTGATTCCACATAATTAGCGCGGTTGATTTGATCGCCACCGAAACTTTGCAGGAATGGGCCAAAACCATAGGAATACCATTCGCCACTCCAGCTGGTGTTGATATCAAATGGATAACGGAACTCACCTGATTTTTTCAACTTAGCCAATGCTTCATCAAATTCGGCTTTCGTCCATGGTTTATCAATTGTCGCTTTACGGATGCCGTGTTTATCCAGAATGCTTTGGCGAGAGAACAGCGCCAGTGACACGTCATATTGACCAACGGAATAAACCTTACCTTTATAGGTACCTTTACCCACGCTGTTTAATTGTTCAAGTTGTACTGCTGGAAGCAAGCCATCCAGTTCCACCAAATTGCCGGCCCAGGCGAAGTTAGGCACAACGGGCTGATCCATATCGAGCGCGCAAGGCAATTTGCCGGCTAATGCCGCAGCATTGATGGTTTCGGTATAGGCCCCTTCCGGGATCATTTCCATCACGACTTTGTAATCGTTCTGGCTCTTATTGAAACGTTCCACTGCAGCTTTAGAGGCGGCGATCTCTTTTTCATTGGTATCGTGACGCCAAACTTTAATTTCAGCTGGCGCAGCCATCGCTTGTGCAGATGCAGCAGCAATCAATGTGGCAAGAACAGAGTAACTCATTGTTTTCATGTTCATTCGATCATCCTTTGTTTTGGTTTCTTGCTTACAAATACAGTGGAACACTGTGTTTTACAGGTTTAGATATTACCTAGCTTATGTAACTGGCAATGTAACAAAACAAGCATAGCTAAACCGTTTTAGTGGCACTAAATATGCCTACAAAATGATTTCGCTTATGTGATCCATATTGTGAATTTGTAACAGGCAGAAAAATGTAACATGTTACAAATCCCAGATGTGATCAGTGTCATAATACGTTGATATTTCTTGATCTAACCCCTGCTGATTCGATACAGCAATGAATTTTGCAATTGCAAATTGCCTAAATCTGTTGCGTTTTGCACTAAAGATTCAAAAGAAACCATTCCTTCTGTGATACTGGTAACTATTTTCAATTGGCTTGATACTTGCTTTGCAAAATTGACTTAGATCAATGTTTGAGTACGCTGAATTTGATGTAAGCCCGACTGCTACATTGTCTGTTCTGGAGGCGCCAATGAAACTAAACCAACCCGTTACTCAAAATGAAAGAACCTATTCTCAGGATCTAAATCTTATTTCTACTACCGACCTGCAAAGTAACATTACCGATGCCAATGCCAGCTTCTGTGAAATTGCCGGGTTTACTCTTGATGAATTACGTAACAAACCACACCACGTCGTGCGCCACCCTGATATGCCCCCGCAGGCGTTTGCTGATATGTGGAAACACATACGCCAGGGCAGTAGCTGGATGGGTTTAGTTAAAAATCGCTGCAAAAATGGCGATCACTACTGGGTTAATGCCTTTGTTACGCCGATCAGAGACAACAAAGGAAACATCATTGAATATCAATCTGTTCGTGTCTCACCGGGTGATGAAGAAAAAAGACGCGCGGAAAAAATTTATGCTCAACTCAACAACAACCAAACGCCGTGGCAGCTTCGCATGCCTCACTATTCATCATCGTTCCTGATTCAAAGCGTTCTAACTATTAATGCATTATTACTTAGTTGGATGGCCGTATCAGGCTTTAACTCTATTCTTATGGTGCTGTGTGCACTCACCACACTAACTGCATTGTTATTAAATAATAGACAGTCAGCGCGTATTCGCAAATTAAGCAAGAGAGCACAAGAACGTTTTGATAACCCATTAATGCAATTGATTTATACCGGCAAAATAGGCTCACTCTCCGCAATTGAACTGTCTATGTTAATGAATGAGGCGGAATTACGTGCGGTAGTCGCCAGAACAGGTGAAACCAGCCATAACATTCTGACTGCTGTGAACGATGATGTGAAAAATGTAATGTCCATTACCCGCAATCTGGAGCAGCAACGCGCCGAAACAGAAATGGTGGCCACCGCAGTAACCGAGATGAGTAATTCCATTAAAGAAGTGTCGGAAAGTGCAGAACACACCTCATTGGCAATTGATAAAGCAACTGTCTTATCCAGTGAAGGCCGAGACAGTGTCGATAGCACCATTCAGGCAGTTGTCGGCATGCACGATGAAATTAACCGTTCTCAACAAGTGATCAACGCACTGGCGGGTGATTGCCGGGCCATCGAACATATTCTCGATGTAATCAATAACATTGCCAATCAAACCAATCTCCTAGCCCTGAACGCTGCCATTGAAGCAGCCAGAGCCGGAGAGCATGGCCGTGGATTTGCAGTAGTTGCTGATGAAATTCGTTCACTGGCAATCAAAACACAAACTTCTACCAATGAAATTCAGAACATGATCCACGACTTACAATCCAGCGCCACAAAAGCAGAACAAGCGATGGAATCAGGCCGGAAACTGTCGGCTGTCTGTCAGGATAAAGCGAAAGGTACAGGTCTGGTATTAGAAAAAATTGATACGATGTTGCAAGAAATTGCAGCGGCGGGCTCTCAGATTGCACAGGCGGTACACCAACAGGCAGGCGTTACCGAAGAACTCTCTCATAATGTATTTAACATTAAATCTCTGGCGGAAGAATCAACCAACAGCAGCCACAAAACGACCGCCGGAATTAATGACTTGGCCGATCGTTTAAATGATCTGGATCGACTGATCATTCAGTTCCAAAGGAGTAAACCTCATGAATCTCGTCGTACTGGCTATATCATTCAGGCCGCTACTGCCTGATCTCAGCACATTCCCTGCTAACAACATTATTCTTTGCCGGGAATGTGATATAGCGCTGATTGTTATGAGGTGACACAAGTGAGCCGCCTGTCACAGACACACCCTCCGTGCTTCATGGACTATTATTAATAGTAGAAAAATCAATAACGCACCGGAGTGCATTACCATGAAATATCTCGTTCTGGATGTCGGTGGTTCGGCCATTAAATATGCATTGATGGATAAACAGGCTGTCGTACTGGAAAAAAGCCAGATAGCAACACCGTTAGATAGTTTTGGTGCTTTCAGCTCAGAAATCATCCGTTTATATAAACATTATCAGGATCAAATTACCGGTATTGCGTTCAGTTTGCCTGGAGTAATAGACAGCGAACAAGGCAATTCTATTACCGGTGGCGCACTGACCTATAACGATAAACGGAATTTCGTTGCCGATATTCAGCAACATTGTCCGGTGCCAGTCACCATCGAAAATGACGCCAAATGTGCCGCATTGGCGGAAGCCTGGAAAGGCAGTCTGGTAGGTTGTAAAAATGGTATCGTTGTTGTGCTAGGCACCGCTGTTGGCGGTGGCATCATCCTGAATGGTCAGCTCTATAAAGGATCTCATTTTGCCGCTGGCGAACTGAGCTTTTTACTGACCGATAGCTGGCACGCAAAAGGTGAGCCTTACCATTATTGGGGACATGACGGCGGTAGCCGGGGTTTATGCCGCGCGGTTGAGCACATTAAACGCCTGCCACCGAAAAGTGTGAATGGACAACAGGTCTTTACCTGGGCGAATGAAGGTGATGCTGACGTTTGTGAAGCGCTGGATGCTTATACCTACCGTCTGGCTATGCAGCTGTTCAACTTACAATCGTTGTTTGACCCGGATGTGATTGCTATTGGCGGCGGGATCAGTGCGCAGCCCTTGTTGCTGCAATATATTGAGCAAAACATGGCTTATCTGGAGCAAAACTTACCGATGCATCTGACTATTCCTAAAGTTGTGCGTTGTCATTTTATGAATGATGCCAATCTGGTGGGCGCTCTGCACCATCATCTGCAGATCACAGAAACACCCGTGCCTTAACTCATCTTCACTTTGGCCCCCTGACACAGCAAGGGGGCTTTTCATTCAACAAACTGCAAAATTTACTGCTGCCCTTCCCCTACTTCTAAGAGTGCGAGTTCCACCAGTTCATCAGGTAGTTCTTTCTGCACAGAGACCCCCAGATCTTTGAATTCGGCGGCTTGCTTAATGAGGTTTCCCTTACCGGAATAGAGCTGCGAGAAGGCTTTTTCGTAGCTGCCTTTAGCTTTATCGAGCTGCTTGCCGACTTCCTGCATACTGGTCAGAAAATTATTCAGTTTACTGTAAAAGCGTTCTGCCCGATTTGCCAACTCTGCGGTATGTTTGTTCTGATCTTCAAACCGCCATAATTGCCGCACAATGTTAAGACTGGTTAGTAACGTGGTAGGTGTTGCCACCAGCACATTACGTTCAATCGCGCGCTGATAAAGCGTGTTATCAAATCGTAAAGCTTCTACATAAGCGGATTCAATCGGGATAAACATGATCACCACTTCCGGTGAGTTCAACCCCGGCAGTTTGTAATAATCACGATCAGCCAATTCACTGATCCTCGCACTCACTGCTTGTGCGTGTTCCGCTAAGGCTTGCTGACGCTCCAGATCATGCTCGGCATTCACATAACGGGTATACGCAGCCAATGACGTTTTGGCATCAATAATCAGGTGCTTATGTTGCGGCAAATAAACAATCGCATCCGGCCGTTGCCGCCCGTCGACAGTAGAAAAACTCACCTCGCGCTTATAATCGATACCTAAACGTAGACCGGAATTATCCAACACATTTTCCAGCATCAGCTCGCCCCAATTGCCCTGCACTTTTTTCTGCCCTTGCAGTGCATTTGTCAGCTTATCGGCTTGATCGGTAATTTGGCGATTCAGGTTTTGCAGATTAATCAGTTCAGCCCGCAGTTCACTGCGTTGTTTCAGCTCTTCAACATGAATGCTTTCGACTTTTTGCCGGAACCCCTGCATCTCAGTTTGTACGGGTTTAAGTAGGTGATAAATACTTTCCTGATTCAACTCTTTGAATGCTTTGCCTTTCCGCTCCAGAATCTCATTGGCCAGATTTTCAAACTCGGTTTTCAACATTTCACGGCTATTCGACAATTGGCGCAGTTGTTCATTAAAGTGCAGCTGTTTCTCATTGAGCGATGTTCGAAGCTCCGTGTGCTGTCGTAATAATTCCGTGTGTTTAAGTTGCAGCTGATTCAATTCCTGATTTCGTTGACCAAGTTGCTGCTCGCGCTCTTCGAGACGTTCTAACAATAACTCTCGTTCAGTTTCCAAACGCCCCATCTGCACATCTTGGTTAGCGATGATTTTTTGTGAACGAACATAAGATAAAAACCAGCCCGCGGTGCTAGCAAGCAAAACAGCCAACACTAATACCGGCAGCCCGAAGACCATGTCTGTCATTGTTATTCCTGTTTTTATTCATTGGGCACTGAGGGCATTATTAAGAATCGGGCGAGATAAATCACGTCCTTACGTTCGAATTATCGTGATTTCAGCGATCCAGCTATACGCTTTTAAAATCAGATGATTTGTTTAAAGAGATGATAGAACTTACGGTCTTTTTTGAACATATGACCTTTAACCAGATCATCAATAACAAAATCGATCAGCTCGCCCATCGACATTTGTCGGTGAATGGCTGCCTGATACAGAATTTGCGCACGCGCTACCAGCTCCTTGTGCAGTTTTGCGTGTTCTTCCAGATCTTCATACTGATAATCGGCAAGGATCATTTCTTCATCAGCAAAATGTTTAGCCGCATGATCCAGTAATGTCTGAAAGGCATCTTCAAACTCCTCCGGATGCGTATCGCGCTCTATGGCTGCGTTGATCAAAATACTCGCTAGTCGGAATAGATCTTTGTGCTCTTGATCAATCGTATTTTCGCCACTTTCATACGATTTTTTCCAGTGCAAACGCATGAGTGCATCGTCATTCAACATTGAACTATCCTGATTGCGTTGGTAAACCCAGACACGGTTCCGACCAGATTCTTTGGCCTGATACATAGCTGTATCACCATTTTTCATTAGTTGTTTTTCTGTCAGCCCATGTTCAGGGTAAATCGCAATGCCGATACATGCCGAAATTTCGAGTAATTTCCGTTCGGGCATTTCAAATGGCTGATTTAATACATCACGAATTTTTTCAGCTACTGCCACTGCATCTGCGATCCGTCTAATTTCAGGTAATAAGACAATAAACTCATCACCACCAATTCGTGCCGCCGTGTCTGATTCGCGTAAACAAGTCTCCATCCGTTGTGCGACGGCCTTTAACAACCAGTCACCCGCTTCATGTCCATATTGATCATTCACTGGTTTAAATTTATCCAGATCAATAAACATCAATGCCAACCGGGATTCATTACGTTTCGCCTGCGTAATCGCTTGTTCCAGCCGATCTAACAGCAAGCGCCGGTTAGGCAGTTTGGTCAGCGAATCATAGAAAGCCAGATTGCGGATCACTTCTTCAGCTTTTTTCCGATCCGTGATATCCCGGCTAATACCAATAATCGATGTCAGATGACCTTCCTGATTAGCATGTAATGTGGTAACCACTTCAGTAGATATGATATGACCATCTTTGTGCGGCTGATCAATTTCGGTAACGCGGCGGGTATCGCTGTGATCATCTATGTGCCAGGATTCGATGGCATTCACTAAGGATATGTAGGCTCGTTCGGAAGACTCCGGCGTCATCAATTCTTCGGGAGATTGCTGCATAACCTCTTCCACCGTAAAACCGCGCAAATTATATACAGACGGACTGATATAGGTAAATTTGCCAGTAGCAATATCCATCGTCCAAATAACATCCGCTGAATTTTCTGTAATAAAACGTAGATTGCGCTCGCTCTCTTCCATGTCGGCGATGGCAGACTGACGGGCCTTACTTTCATTAATGAGTTTTCTGTTTAGGCGTATAAAAACAAAAACCACCACCAAACACAGACCACAAACAGATAAGACTACTGCAATGACAATATAGAGATGGCTAAGATCTTTTTGCTCAGGTTCAGGTTTATAGAGGAACCCTTGCAATGAAAAATGAGGAGGTAAGAGCCCTAATTCAGCATAGGTATCTGCAATATGTTGCCATCGACCAGCATACATATATCCCAGCTCGATATTGTCATGTCCTAATAACGGGGCCATGTTTTTAGCTTCATAGAGCAAATGCGCTTTGTCGTCGTGATATCCATAATGAGAAATAATGACATCGGCGATTTCATCCGGGTGTTGCATCGCATAAATCCAGCCTTCGATACTGGCTGCACGAAAAGCCTTCACGCGATCGGGGTATGTTTGTATTTCTTGTTCTGAGGTAAATAAATTATCCCCGTAGAAATCGATACCAGCAGAACGAGGTGTAAACATCAGATAACGGAATGCGCTTTTATCCAGATAATAACGTTCGTCAGAACTGAAAGCGCTAATGGCATCAACTTTTCCATCGAGAAAATCACCAAAATCAAAACTATACGGTAATAATTTTAATTGCTCTGTTGCCACACCTTCTTTCTTTAAATAAGCCATCAATTCATCGGCATGAGGTTCCAGCATAATTTTTTTGCCAGCAAGATCATGAACTGACGAAATACCTGCATCAGCACGCACAATAAAAACCAGAGGAGAATGCTGAAAAATAGCCGCTAATGCAACAACGGGTTTCCCTTGCTGTCGCGCTAATAATAATGAGCTGTTGCCAACACCATATTGTGCTCGTCCAGAAATGACTTCACTGACGACTTCCATGCCCGGTTTAGAATCCATAATGCTGACATCAAGACCCGCATCGCGGTAGTAACCTTTCATTTTGGCGGCATAATAACCAGCAAATTGGAATTGATGAAACCATCTCAGCTGTAACGTGATTTTATCCAGAGAGGCAGCTTCCGTCTTTAACGACGGAGTAAAACTTAAGAGAGCAAACAGGAGGTAGATCCCCCATTTGATAAAATCAGCATCTGTAGATGGAAGAGTCCGCATTGCCTGACCAGTCCTTATGTCAGATGGTGATAAATACAGCTTACAATGCCGGTACGACTCATTTCAGAGTAGCATGCCCCCAAAATGGCGCCAGCTGAAATGTCGCATTCAGCGCCCTATATTTCTAATATAATGATATTTATCATTCCAATAGAAAGAAGCCATCATTTCTGATGGCTTCTTTCAGGTTTTAATCTAACAGATGAAAAAATCAGAACAATTTCTTCAACCCTTTCGATATGGCATCACCGGCTTTTTGTTCCAGTTTCTGCTGCACTTCCTGTTTTTTCTCTTCCAGTTTGGCGCCGGCGTTTTCTTTTAATGCCGCAGTCAGATCAAGAGAGTATTTGGGGGTAGAGGTAGGACCTTTAATGCGGATAGGAACGGTGACACCGTGTAATTTATCCCGGTCAGCACCTTCCTGACCTTTACTTGTGTTCACCAATGCCGCTTTCAATAAGTAGTTAATATTATCGGTTCTAATATTCACATCCCCTTCGCCACTTATTCGTAATAACGGTGATTTCATCGTTAAATCTTTATTCGTGGCAACGCCTTGATTGAATAGAACCGACGCCGTTAACTCAGTGAAATCGGTTTTTTCCACATTACTGGTCGCGATAGTTTGTTCACCCCCTTTCAAGCCAGATAATGCAGCTTTAGCCTCACGGATGGTTTTAGCGACGTTGATTCCACGCCATGCGCCATCTGTAATGCGGGTATTTAAGTTTCCGGTAAGGCTATTTTTTAACGCGGTGGTGTCCCCTCCCTGCATTGCCAAACTACCATTCACGGTTGCCCTACCTTCTATTTTTTCAAAGCCAGCAAACTGTTTAAGTAATGCGTAAATATCGACCCCGGCAATATCGGGTTTCACACTAATTCGTGGGCTGGAGGTTGTCGTGGCGGTGCCGCTTGCAGCGATATCGCCGCCAAATGCTTTCAAACTCAACACCGGCACCGAGAGCAGTCCGTTTTTGGTATTGAACATCAGCGAGACTGCTTTGGCATCAAGCGCGGCATATTTCAGTTGTCCGATATTGATCTGTCCATCAATGTTCAGTCCATTCAGCCCGGAGAGATCCACTTTAGAAGCTTGACCACTGCTCTTCGCGGCATTGTCCTGATTGCCGGCGCTGGCAGCAGCTGGTTTTTCTTTAGCGATGTAACGATTCAAATCCAGCGTTGGGGCTTTCAACGCAAAGCGAATAGCCGGATTTTTAAACCCTTTAACATCCGCACTAAAATCAAGCGGATTATGCTCCAGCGCCCCTTTCATAACCGTGCTGACATGCTGTGCTTTTAGTTCAGCATTCAGTTTTCCCGACAGATCGATCGGCACTGATTTCATCTCACCACTGCTGATGTCACCTCGGATCGCTAATTGTGCCAGATTGATGGCTTGCGTTTCTAATTTGACATTAACCGGGCTATTTACCGTGAGTTTGATCGTCTGATCAGCCTGACTGGCATTCATTGCCAGCTTTAATGCCCGAGCATTTATTTGCTGCAGATCGCCGGAAATACCTTCCAATTTAAAATTAGCATCTACTTTACGCGCGGCGCCGTTCAATAACGCCGACAGACTGATTGTCTCCGCACTGGCGCTGTTAGCTGTCACATTCAGTTTGGGTACGGTCAGCGTCAGTTTAAAGGTATCTTTATCCAGCTTGCCATCCAGTACGTTATACAAGCCATCCAGCAATACTTGCCCGGTTTTTTTATCCAATTTGACTTGATCAAGCTTGGTATTAATTTGCAGATCAAGTGCTGGCGCGGTGCTTTGCAGACGGGAGCTGAAATCGATATGTCCGGCACTCTGGGCGGTGATAGTGTCGCCAAACAGAGACAAATCTTTCAACGTCATTTGCTGACCAGATTGCTGATCGCTGTATTTCACGCTGCTTTTGGCAATATTAAACTGTGAAAGATGAAAGCTTGGCTCAGAAGCAGGCGCACCAGAATATGGTTCAGAATCGGTTAGCATGTCAGGCAATGCTTTAGTTGCCGTCTGTTTTTTCGTTTCTGTAAGATCTGCGAAATTGTACTGCCCTGTTTTATTCTTCACCACATTGATAGTGGCACCCTGCACATCGACTTCATCAATGATGATTTTTTTCGATAATAACGGCCAGAATTGCATGGAAACCCGTGCATCAGAAACGTGCGCAAACAAGGCATCTGCATTCCGTTCCGACAGATCAACATCGGTCAGCGTCAAACCGGGTTTGGGAAATAACGATAAATTGATCGGGCCATTAAATTTCAGGTTACGCTGTTTTTCTGCTTTAACCCACGCCTCTAATCTGGGTTTGAGTGTATTAGCATCAAAGGTTGCGGTGATATAAAACGCTGACCCGGCAATCAAAGCAACGACACTACCCACCGAGTAAAGCGAATATTTGGCAATTTTGTTCATATGTCTGTATCCCGTATTACGACGATCTTAGCGAAAGATGTTTGTGTGAATACTGAACGATGATATTTACTATATACGCTCATTTCAGCATCAACTAGATTGCTGCTGAAATGAGGTGTTAACTTAAAGTATTGGATTACAAAACATAAAAAGCCAGCGGAAACAGAGAAACTCCGCAGTTAGTCGGTAAACAGTGCGCAGAATGCCTACGCCCATTCTTTCCGAATAGCGGGGGTAATGCTGAGATTTACATCACCGGAATTGATAAAGACTTGCCCTTCACTGATAGTCACTTGCCACTGCATGTTGCGTTCAGCCAGATCCACCAGCGGCGCTAATTCTTCTTCCGAAAAATCAACAATGCGCAAATTATCCTGACGATTGAGTAAGGCTTGATTTTGTTGCCACCAGAGATCAACAGCACGGCCAGCATAAGTGTAAAGCGTCACCTGTTCTGAGCGGTTACAACCTTTTTTCAAACGACGTTCATCGGGCAAACCCACATCAATCCAATGCTCGATACCGCCGTGTAAATTTTTCAGCCACAGCTCAGGTTCGTCGTCAGCGCATAAGCCTTTGGTAAAGGCTAAGTCATCGTGAGCATTCAGCGCCCAGGCCAGCAAACGAACAATAAGACGTAGATCCGTTTCAGAAGGATGACGCGCCAATGTCAAATTAGCATCGAGATAAACACCGCGATCGAGATCGGCAATGTTCAAAACTGCCTTAAAAATAGTGGCTTTAAGTGCCATCGGAAACCTTAGTTAAACAATTCAGAGCCGTAGTTTAAAATACCTGCGCCTGATTGCGACCGTTTTCTTTTGCCCGATACATCGCGAGATCAGCATTTTTGGTTAATGTCAGTTCATCAGTGCCATGTTCAGGGTAAAGCGCAATGCCGATGCTGCAGGAAATATGTAACTGCTGACCCGCCAAAGCAAAAGGCTGATTCAGCGATTGCCGAATTTTTTCAGCAATCTGTAACGGATCATCTGCGTCAGCGACCTCCGGTATCAGGATCACAAACTCATCACCACCGATACGGCATACAGTGTCAGATTCCCGCACGCATTGTCGCATTCGGCTGGCCACTTCTTTGAGCATCAAATCACCAACCGCATGGCCGAAACTGTCATTCACCGGTTTGAATTTATCCAAATCAAGGAACATCACCGCCAGTTTTTTGTTATAGCGTTTCGCTAAACGAATGGCTTGTTTCAATCGATCAGAAAATAACACCCGGTTCGGTAACTCTGTCAGCATGTCGTAATGTGCCAGCCAGCGATGCTTTTCCTCACTCAAGCGTAACGCTTCGGTAGCCTGAAAACGCTCGATTGCGATCGCCGCCAGATTGGCAGACTCTTCAATCAGCCGAATATCTTCCGCTTTCGGGGTGTGCCGTTCATGGTGATAGATGGCGAACGTACCCAGCACTTTTTGGGTCGATCCATAAATAGGCTCCGACCAGCAAGCCCCTAGTCTTGCTTTTTCAGCCAAGGCTGCAAATTCCGCCCAATAAGGGTGTGTGGCAATGTCATCAACAATAACTCGCTGTCCGGTGAATGCTGCAGTACCACAAGAGCCTCGCGCAAACCCTATCTCCTCACCATTAATCGCCTCGTTATAAAACTCAGGTAAGCTGGGCGCTGCGCCAGCTACCAGATGTTTACCGTCTTTATCCAGTAATAAAATTGAACACATCATATTCGGATATTCGGCTTCCACCCCACGCACTATCGCCAGCAAAATCGCCTTTAATGGTGCGCCTTTCGACAGCAATTCCAAAACCTGATTATGGGAATGTTCGTGTAATTCGCGCCGTTTCCGTTCGGAAATATCCAGTTTTACCGCAACGTATTGCGTGATCTGACCTGCTTTGTTGTAGACCGGCGAGATATAGGCTTGCTCCCAATAAATTTCGCCATTTTTACGTCGATTAATGAATTCCCCTGACCAAGTCTTGCGGTTCGACAATGCATTCCACATATCTTGAAACACCTCCGGGGTTGTTAAGCCTGAGCTGAGCAAGCGGGGGTTTTGTCCGATGACTTCAAAGGGTGAATAACCGGTAACCTTCGTAAACTGAGGGTTAACATACCGAATATGTGCATCAACCCCTGTGATAACAACAGAAACGGGGCTTTGTTCAATCGCCGTGTATAAGGTTCGCAGCCGATCTTCGTGCTGCTGACTTTTTAATAATTCTGCTTTTAATTTACGATTTTGATAAAAGATAAAGCTCGCAAGAATGATCGCGAGGCCTAACAACGCAGTGATAATTTCGGTCAGTGCATAAACCCATTCAAAAACAGAGGAAGCAGCTTGATTAACGCTTGTCGCTGTAACGGAAAAAGCACTTTCACTGAACAAAATCAGTAATACAGAAACAGATATCTGGCATCGCAAACGAACAACGCTCTTCATAAGCAGCCTTCTTGTCGCATCAAGTTCTTTGCGAAGTGAAAATGCAATAGCGCTTATATAAAGTTTAATCGATAAACGACATTCCTGTTTTTAGTCTCAGCGGATTTAAAAGTGACAAAATGAAACCGCTTTAAAACACGCCGCAATGTAAACGATTCCATAATTATAATGCGATCACAATCGCAAGAATTCTGACGGAATATAATTCTTCACACACCGATAAATCACCTTAACTCTATCAATGATTTGTTGTCTGGAAGGATATTTCCAATGAATGCTCAGATAGTTAAATTACATAGTGCCAATTCAACACTCATTCTGCAAACCACGCCAGCTGTTGAAATTTTATACTGGGGAGAAAAATTACACGCCACTTTTGATGTAAACGTTCTCTCAGCATTAAAACGTGCGGTGCCACATGGTCGTCTGGATGCAGATGTACCCATGACTCTAAGCCCAGAGCATGGTCGTGGCTTATTCAGCAGCCCCGGCTTAGAAGGCCATCGGAATGGCAAAGATTGGTCCCCGGTGTTTCATTTTAAGTCGCTGACAGAAGAGCAAAATGCATTACAACTTATCAGTGAAGACACTATTGCCGGGTTACAACTCCAAATCGAATTACGTTTAGATCCGCAAACCGATGTATTGCAACTGCGACATACCCTGACCAATCTCAAGTCAGAAAATTATCAGGTCGAACGGTTTGCGGTGACTTTGCCATTGCCGGAACGTGCCGACGAACTTATGGCTTTTCATGGTCGCTGGGTGCGGGAGTTTCAGCCACACCGCCTCAATCTGAAACACGGAGGTTATCATCAGGAAAATCGCCGTGGCCGCACTTCCCATGAGAATTTTCCCGCTTTTATTCAAGGCACCACCGGTTTTAAAGAGCAGCAAGGCGAAGTGTGGGGCTTCCATTTCGGTTGGAGCGGCAACCATCGTCTGCGTTCCGACGTAAAAACCGATGGCCGCCGTTTTATGCAGGCCGAAGCGCTCTATTTCGCCGGTGAAATTCAGCTCGCCGAACACGAAAGTCTTTCAACGCCTTGGCTGTATGCGACGTACAGTAAAGATGGGCTGAATGGCATGAGCCACGCCTTCCACCAGTTTGTGCGTCAGCAAATTCTGTACTTCCCTACCGATAAACCACGCCCAGTACATTTGAACACGTGGGAAGGGATCTATTTCCAGCACGATCCGGATTACATCATGCAGATGGCAACGCAAGCTGCGGCACTTGGCGTGGAACGTTTCATCATTGACGACGGTTGGTTTAAAGGCCGCGACCATGATCGGGCCGCGTTAGGCGATTGGTATCTGGATGAGAAAAAATACCCGAATGGGTTGGAACCGGTAGTAACGCACGTGCGCAATTTAGGCATGGAGTTCGGCATCTGGGTTGAGCCCGAAATGATAAACCCTGATTCGGACCTCTATCGCGCGCGCCCCGATTGGCTGTTGGCAGTGCCGGAGTATAACCAGCCGACGGGCCGCAATCAGTATGCGTTAGATTTACAAAACCCTGCCGTGTTTGCCTACCTGCTGGAACGATTAGACGATCTGCTCAATCGCTATGACATCAGCTATATCAAATGGGATATGAACCGCGAAATCGTGCAACCCGGCCACGAAGGCAAAGCGGCGATCACGGGGCAAACTCACGCAGTGTATCGGCTGCTTGATGAATTACGCACACGTCATCCGCTCGTCGAAATTGAATCGTGTGCCTCTGGCGGCGGACGGATCGACTTTGAAGTATTAAAACGTACCCACCGCTTCTGGACATCGGATAACAATGACGCATTAGAGCGCCAGCAGATCCAACGTGGGATGAGCTATTTCTTTCCGCCGGAAGTCATGGGTTCGCATATCGGCAGCGCGCATTGCCATTGCACTGCCCGTTCGCATAGCATTCAATTTCGCGGCTTAACTGCGCTGTTCGGGCACATGGGGGTGGAGTTAGACCCGGTCAAAGAAACGGCTGAGGAACAGGCCGGTTTTGCGCATTTTATCGCTCTGCATAAGCAATTGCGCCCACTGTTACACAGCGGCAAAGTGGTGCGAATTGATCATCATGATTCAGCGATGATGATCAATGGTGTGGTAGCAGAAGACAAAACCGAAGCGGTTTTCCTGTTAAGCCAACTGGCGATGCCAACCTATTCCTTATCGGGTTCGCTGCGTCTGCCGGGGTTACTGGCAGATAAAAACTACAGCTTAACCGTGTTGGAAAAACCAGCCCGTTTTGATGGTGGCGTGATGAAAATACAGCCGGAATGGCTAACTCAGGAAGAAACAGTGTTATCAAGCGAATGGCTGGAAAAAGTCGGTATTGCGTTGCCGGTGATGGACCCGGAAAGTGCGGTTCTATTCCAATTGAAAATGCGGTAACAACTTATAAAAATGGCCTGAATCGCTGCTTTAAATAACCGAAAATTTAAAGCAGCTCTATTCAGGCCAGTAAAAACTCAGGCTGCTAAAAACTAGTGTTTGCTATCAGCTGGGATCTCTCGTTTACCGACCGCAATCCCTTCCACATTAAACAAATGGCAATCGCTCAGGCTGATACCTAACGAGATATACTCGTAAAGCCCTACTGATTTATCGCCCTGAATATGCACTTTAAAGCCGTCTTTACCGCAGTAATTACCAAACAGATACGTGGAGTTACCCAACCGCTCGACAACTTCACTTTGGAATGAAAGCGAGAAATCGCCCTGATTGGCCTGGGTATGGATATGTTCCGGCCGGATACCTAAACGAACTTTTTCACCTTGACTCACAAGATCTGAATTCACTTGCAATCGAATGATCTGCCCGTCAGGTAAACGCACTGAAGCCTGATCGCCATCTAAGTCATCCACCAGCGCATCAATAAAATTCATTTTTGGCGAGCCGATAAACCCAGCTACAAACTCATTGGCCGGTGCGTGGTAAAGTTCCAATGGCGAACCCACTTGTTCCACATTACCACTGCGTAACACCACAATCTTATCGGCCAAGGTCATCGCTTCAACCTGATCATGGGTAACGTAAATCATGGTGTTACCTAATTCGTGATGCAATTTGGCGATCTGCAAGCGCATCTCTACGCGCAATTCGGCATCCAGATTTGATAATGGCTCGTCGAACAAAAACACTTTCGGATCGCGCACAATCGCACGGCCAATCGCGACACGCTGACGCTGACCACCCGACATATCTTTCGGTTTTCGATCGAGCAGGGCTTCCATTTTTAATGTTTTGGCAGCAATAGCGACACGCTTGGCGATCTCTTCTTTTGCTACACCATTCATTTTCAGGCCAAAACCCATGTTTTCCGCGACAGTCATATGCGGGTAAAGCGCATACGATTGGAACACCATCGCCACCCCGCGATCAGCCGGGTCAACATCATTCACTTTGCGCCCGTCGATATAAAGCTCACCTTCGGTGATCTCTTCCAACCCGGCGACCATGCGCAACAGGGTTGATTTACCACAGCCCGACGGGCCAACAAACACCACAAACTCGCCACTGTCGATTTGCAGATCAACACCATGGATCGTTTGATTTTTTTCATAACGTTTAACGACTTTACGCAACGTAATATCAGCCATTATTCTGTCTCCATCGAAATAAGCCTGACGCGCTCACGCATCAGGTGGAAAAATTATTCAATCACTAACGTGAGAGTCTGAGAGCCTAAGCGCCGACTGGTAAAGGTCACTACCGCGTCACCGCGCTGCTTTCCAGCCTCCAGCCATAAACCAACCGCACCACCTTTCAGCACCAACTGCTCCGGCCCAATCACCTTGACTGGCCCATTCACGGCTACCTGAATGATGTCGTCAAGAAATGGCATTAAATTGCCGTCCTGATCTAACGCTTCAATCGTTACTCGCGTGGCGGCTTTTTCATTGACAGGCAGCCGTTGGGAATCGGCTTTCACGCGCAATTTCGTGGCAATCGGGTTGGCCGACATCGTCAATTCGCTGACCAGTTTACCGTTATGGAACCCGCGCAAAGTGACGGTATTCCATTTCATGCCCCATTCACCAAACTCTTCCGGTGAGATGGTTTTGTCATCAATGATGACAGGCGGATGTGGTAAATGCGGGAATTGGTCAAATGCTGGTTTCAATCGTTTCGTCGGGTAATCACCAAACTTAAATTCAATTTCATCGCAGTTGGTCAGAATGATCAGCGGTAAAATCAGGCACTCACAACGCTCACCGCGCGCCCAGAAGGTGACGGGTTGCATCACAGGCTCATCAGCGACATCACACTGACTTTTATAGGCATAGGCAGCAAATTTTGGCATACGGAACATATCACTGATGCCGTGATAGCAAATGCGATCACCACTGCCAAAATCTTTATGTGTGTTGTAATCGAACAGACACCAGGCAATACAACCGGCAATATTCGGGTCGGCGTAACAAGCATCTAAAACGCGTAAATGACGTAGCACATGTTCATGCTGGCGCTCTTCACAATCGAAGCGTTTGGTTGGGAACATATGGCCGTTAAATTCCGTGACCATATACGGCACCGGGCGATCTAATCCCGTCACTTGTTGTGGTTTACGCAGCGCAACATCGCCTCCATTCAGCACAAAGTCATTCATGGTGTAGACGTCTTCCAGCAAAGTGCTGTTCGCGTGACAACGCACCCCACCCGTCTGACGGCTTGGGTCAAGCGCATGCGCAAGTTGGTTGGTCTGTTCATAGAATTGATCGTAATCGCGCGACTCGTTAACCCGCACACCCCATAAAATAATGGCTGGATGATTCCAGTCGCGCTCGATCATCGCCCTGACATTCGCGATAGCACCCTGCTGCCAGACTTCATCACCGACATGCTGCCAACCAGGGATCTCTTCAAACACCAGCAGCCCCAGTTCATCGCAGCGCTCTAAAAAAGCCGGCGCTTGCGGATAATGCGAGGTTCTGACCAGATTAAATTTGAACTCGTTTTTGATGAGATCAGCATCGGCCTTCTGAGCGTGATCACCCATCGCATAACCGACATACGGGTAAGACTGATGACGATTAATGCCGCGCAGTTTCAGCATTCTGCCGTTTAACAGAAAACCTTCGGCGGTAAATTCCGCGTGTCGAAACCCAACTCGGGTGGAAAACTGATGACTGAAATTTGTGCCACAAATGCTGACGTTCAACTGGTAGAGCACGGGGTTATCCACGTCCCACAAGCTGATACCCGTCAGGTTGGAAAGAGAGAAATCAACGCGCTGTTGTGAGCTGGAAATAGGCAGCACATGCGAAGCAACCAACTCACCTGCTGACGTGGTCAATTGTGCGACTAACTCGCCATGATGATCACCGGCAGTCACCTGTTCCAAGAAAACGGCAACATTCAGCGTCTTCTCATCAGCCAATACATGCTCTGCAATTGCCTGCACATTCTTAATGCGCAGATCATCGGTTGTTTTCAGCCAGACATGACGATAAATACCGGCATAGGTCAGGTAATCGATCTGGCCGCCAAACGGGGCTATTTCGGGGTTTTCACTACCATCGATCACCACGGTGATCTGGTTTTCACCGCGCAGTAGATGCGGCGTTAATAACACATCAAATGGTGTGTAACCATCACGATGGCCCGTAACAAATTGGCCGTTCACATAAACTTTGGCATCAGCCATCGCACCGTCAAATTGTAACCAAACCTGTTTGCCGTCAAATTCCGGCTGCCACAATAAAGTTTTTTGATAGCTGAATGGCCGTTGATAACTGGTTTCATCGAAGTAGTTGTAATCCAACTCCACCGCGGTATGTGGTAAATCGACTTGTTCTGCTGCCACCAATTCCGCCGCAGAAAGCAGTGGGTAATTACCCGCAATGAACTGCCAATGGTGGTTGAATTTTTCACAGAAGTTCATCATTTCACTGATCCCACCATGCCTTGCACGAACTGTTTTTGCATCGCAAAGAACACGGCAATCGTTGGTAACGTCGCCACTACCGTGCCCACCATCACGACACCAAAATCAGGGAAATAAGCCGATGATAATGACGACAGCACCAGATTGATGGTCTTGGTTTCCGGCGATTGCAACACGATCAATGGCCACAGGAAGTTATTCCAGTTCGCCATGAAGGTGATGATGAACGCCGCCGCATAGGTCGAACGCATCACCGGGAAAAAGACATACACGAAGATGCGCCACTCACTGACGCCATCGACACGTGCGGCATCTAACAGCTCTTTAGGAAACGCCTTGGTGCACTGACGGAAGTAAAAAATGATGTAAACCGACGCAATCGATGGCAACACCACCGCCCAGTGAGTATCCAGCAAATTGGCTTTCGCCATCATGGTAAACAGCGGGATCATCAACGCCGCAAACGGGATCATCATGGTTAGCAGCAGCAGGTTATAAACCTTATCACGCAGCTTTGACTGATAGATTTCAAACCCATAGCCAGCCAGCGAAGCAATCGCCAGTGTCAGGAACGTACCCAGCAGTGAGACTTTAGTGGTGTTCCAGAAAATCAGTGGCAGATCCACGGCCTGACTGAGTTTGGCTAAATTATCAAACAACGCGGTGCCGAACGATAATTTACCTTGGTTGATATCCGCCGTGGTATTGGTGCTACTCACCACCATCCAGAAAAACGGAAACAGTGAAACAAACGCAATCAACACCAGAAACAGATACATCAGACCTTGATAGATCTTCTGCTTAGAGACATTAGTCGCCATCATTTTTTGTCCTGTACAAATTTAAACTGCACCAACGCCAACGCCGCAGCAAAAAAGACAATCACATACGAGACCGTGGCTGCATAACCAAAGTTCGGCACAAATTTGAATGACAAGTTGTAGATATACATCGATAGTGTCAGCGTAGAATTCGCAGGCCCACCGTTGGTGATGTTCATGGCTTCATCGAACAACTGCAACGTACCGATGGTCGACATCACCGAAGTAAACAAAATCACCGGTTTCAGCAATGGCACCGTGATGTTAAAAAAGGTTTGTACCGGCGTAACGCCTTCCAACTTGGCCGCTTCATAAATCGACTTGTCGATGTTCTGCATTGCCGCCAGATAGAAAATCATGTTGTAGCCAGTCCAGCGCCAGGTGATCGCCAGAATAATGGTCACTTTGGCCCAAAACGGATCAGTCAGCCACGCGATCGGATGTTCAATCAGCCCAATCGTCATCAGTGCTGAATTCACAATACCGTCGTAACCAAACATACTTTTGAACAAGATCGAATAGGCCACCAGCGAGGTCACACACGGCAGGAAAATCGCCATGCGGAACAGACTGCGGAATTTAACGTTTGGTGAATTGAGACAAGATGCTGTCGCCAGTGACAATAAAATCATCAACGGCACCTGAACAATCAGAAAAATCAGCGTATTTGTTAATGCGGTAATAAAAACCGGGTCGTGCATCAGACGGGTAATGTTACCGAACCCGACAAACTGCACGATGACCCCTTTGCCGGAATGCAGTGATAACCAAAGCGAGTTAATGATCGGGTAAATCATGAACAGCATCACCAACGTGAGTGAGCCGAGCACAAAACACCAACCGTTGATATCGTAAAACCGATGAAAACTGCGACTACGAACCGGAGTCATAGGCATAACACCTGTATGTGACATGATGAAAACCTCAGCGGGAGGATCGACTGGCACATCAGCCGATCCTCAGTGTTTGGCTATTGAATTTGAGCCGCTAACTGGCTGTCGATCTGTTCCAGAACTTGTTCCAGTGGCATTCCTTGAAAATAAGCAGGTAACTGAGCAGCAAGAGCAGCATCAGCTTCATAGGTGTAGTAACCGTAATTCACTTTCGGCACCTTACCCAACCAGTTGGCAAAATCGCTGTAGATGGCCTGACCACCAAAGAACGCATCCGGTTGCTGATAAGCAGTGCCAGTACGGGCTGGCAGATAAGAACCTACCGCACCGCGATCAGTCAGGATCTGCTGATAGAACGCACTGTCTTTACCAAAGGTGCTATTCAGGAACTCGATGGCTTGATCGCTATTGTCAGAGGTAGAGATGACATACCAGCTAGAACCACCCAGATTAGATTGGTTGGTGCCGCCTTTGATGTTCAGACGCGGTGTTGGTGCAACCGCCCATTTACCGGCCTGGTCCGCACCCGCTTTCACTGATGCAGTGATCCACACACCGGTGGTAATAGTCGCTACATCGCCATGGTTCACTGCACCCACCCATTCAGACCAACCCATGGTTGGGCGCACAATACCGGCATCGGTCATGCTTTTTTCAATACGCAACGCTTCTTTCAGCGCTTCGTTATTTTTGATGTTTAACGCGCCTTTCTCATCAAAATACCAGCTACCCGCTGATTGCATCATGACGCGCACCAAACCCGGATCATTCGGGTCATTGCCTAACATCGCTTTGCCGGTTTTCGCTTTCACAACTTTGCCGATCTCAATGAAACGATCCCAGGTAATGTTCTGCATATCTTCTGGTTTAAAACCCGCCTGAGCCAGCAGGTCTTTGCGGTAATACATCCCTGTGACACCAGAATCGAATGGCATACCATAGGTTTTGCCATTCATGGTCATCAGTTCAACTTTGTAGGGGGCAAATTTGGTGTAATCGACTTTCCCATCCATTGCTGCAAATGCACCGGGATAAGAACTCAGGAATTTAGGGGCGTTGTAATCTTCCACCAGCACGATATCAGGCAATGATTTGGTCATGCCGGAAGCCAGCATGGTATGCATCTTCTGCTCAAGATCGGCTTTCGCAAAATCAACCACTTTGATCGTAACGTCAGGGTGCGCTTTCTGATAAATCGCTTTCGCCTGTTCCATAATGGCGATATTGAAGTTTGGATCCCACGCCCAAACAGTCAGTTCATTCTTTTTAGCCAGCGCAGACATGCTACAGGTTGCCACAACGACACCCAAAGTCAGGTTACGAACGAGGTTGTTTTTTTCAAAACTCATAGTGATGTTCTCCATGAACGCTTCCGGTTTGAAGCAAACTCAACAGATACTTAAAGTCACTCAGCGACGCTGACACCGCGCCAACAAATTTCCACAGAGATGGCCGCCGAACCTGTTTACACCACTTCCGTGTAAACGATTACCCAATCCTAGCGAGGTATAGAGCTGAATAGATATCCGCGTTGATTCGAAACGTGACAATCATCAAATTCAGAGGCAAAACAAGTTAGCAAACGTGATGAACATCAAAATAAGCAGGAATTTGAAAATTTTGCTTTATTGGGAAGGGCATTATATCTCAAATCATTGATTTATATGTGTTTATTTTGTTTTCTGGATATTGGAAAGCTAAAAACACACCGATAACCATATAGAAAATAGTCTTATTTCTATATGGCATCGTTTCCAAATCATACTCATTCAGTTGTGTAATGATAGGTATAGTTAGGCGGGAACCACCGGTGTTACGGAATAGCGGCGTACCAGTGTCGGTATGAACAAATTAGTCACATCAGGGGCCGGTTCACCGTGCGCCAAGGCAATCGCTAAACGCGCCGCCTGGGTTGCCATATCGATAACCGGATAGCGAATTGTCGTTAAATGCGGCTGCAAATAGTTAGCAATCAACACGTCATCAAAGCCGATAACCGAGATCTGGGTTGGAATTTTAATACCATTATCCGTCAATGCCGACAACGCCCCTGCTGCCATCGGGTCGTTATAACACACAATTCCCGTGACTTTTCGGCCTTGATTTAGCAGCTCCACCACCGCCCGTTCGCCGCCAATTTCATCCGGCGTTCCCTGAATAATCAATCGCTCATCGACCGGAATGCCATGCTGAGTTAATGCATCGATATAGCCCTGCTGACGTTCAAAAGCATCGGCAATACGGTAGGATGATGACAGAAAGGCAATAGACCTATGCCCTTGTTGAATAAGGTGATTTGTTGCCAATTCAGCACCAAAGCGATTATCTAAATTGATGCAGCGCGACTCATAACCTGGCACCGTGCGGTTGATCATCACCATACCCGGCACATGCGCCATAAAATGCTGTAACTCTTCATCTGACAGCATCATGGCATGCACGACGATACCAGCACATTGATGCCGCAACAGTTGCTCTATGGCTTTCCGTTCCCGCTTGGCATCATGATAGCTGTTCCCCACCAGCAAAAAATTGCCGGTGGCATACGCAACTTGATCGACTGCTTTTACCATAATGCCAAAAAAGGGGGATGATACATCGCCAACGACAATTCCCAGCGTTTCATTGCCCTGATGAGAAAGTGCGCGCGCATTCGCATTTGGATGATATTTCAGCTCATCCATGGCTTTTTTCACTGCTTCCCGCGATTCTGGGCTCGTTTTCGGTGAACTATTCAGCACGCGGGAAACAGTCGCCACCGACACGCCCGCCAGACGGGCAACATCTTTGATGGTCGCCATAAATTGTGTGTCTCCACCTGATATCGGTTAATTCAATCTGGAAGTAATACTTCCATTATTCATGCGGCTATTTTCCTGTTTCACAACAACAAAGCTATAGTTTTGGCTGCTTTTCTTGTCACAATATTGAATTATCTCGTTTATCTGCGTTGGTTTTTGCTAGGCAAACACTGTTAATGACAAAAGAAATGTAACACGCCAATCAACTTAAATGTAATCGATTACACAAACTAAGGGCATCTTGTTTCGTAAAAATCCCCGACACCTGATTTGAAGTGATATCATTCCGCTCTATTTGTTATGTAATTTTGTCGAAGAGAACAACACTATGATCCAACTTGGCCGCATGAATTCCCTCCCAATAATTAAAATCGATGAAAAAGGCGCCTGGTTGGATGCAGATGATTTAGGTCATGTGTTTGTGCCACAAAGTCAGTTGCCTGAAGCCATTAAAGAAGGCAGCACACTGGCTGTGTTCCCCTATCTAGATGGCGACAGTGAACTCGTCATCAGCGCCGATAAACCGTTAGCCCAGGTCGGCGAATTTGCCGGCCTGAAAGTGATCTCTGCCAGCCGCATTGGTGCCTTCCTCGACTGGGGTTTGAAGAAAGACCTGTTTGTGCCCGCCAATGAACAAGCCAAACCAATGCAAACCGGCCATACCTACGTAGTCTATGTTTATCTCGATCGCGAAAGCCGCCCGACCGCTACCAGCCGCCTCGATCATTACCTAAGCATTGAAATGCCGCAGTATGAACCGTGGGAAGAGGTTGATCTTCTGATCTGCGAACAGACCGATCTCGGCTATAAAGTGATCGTGAATAAAAAATTATGGGGCCTGATTTTCTACAACGAAATTTTCACGACCGTTAAAATCGGTCAGCGAACCAAAGGCTATATCAAGAAAATTCATGAAGATGGCAAACTGGACGTTACCCTGAATAAACCGGGTTTAGCGCGTAAAGATGAAGCAGGTGAAAAAATTCTGGCGCGTCTGCAAAAACAAGGTGGCTTCCTGCCTGTGGGCGACAAGAGTTCGCCAGAGCTGATTTACTCTCAGTTCAGCATGAGCAAAGGCACCTTTAAGAAAGCCATTGGCGGTCTGTTTAAGCAAGGGCTGATCACCATTGAAAACGATGGTATTCGATTAGTTTAGCTCTTGGTTTGAAAAGCCCAGACGGTCTGTTTGGGCTTAATGCGGCTTCATTCTATACACTTTTTCTTCCAGCATTCTGGCTGGTTCGTGCGGACATTCCGGGTCGATCTTCATACACTGGTTACCATGCAATAACTCAATGCTATAACGAGATGCATATAGGCTGGCAACCTCACTGTCTATCGTTAACGGCAGCACGGTGGTTATTTCGTCCGCTGATTCAGTGGTTAGCAATAAAATCTGACTGGCACTCGGTAACAACACCCCCAGGTGACGTACATATTGGCTACGAGTTTCAGCAGGTAATGCAGTAAGAGCGGCGCAATCGTAGATAGCGCTAATATTAAGTAGATCAGCGGCACAAAGATCAAACAGGTCACCACACCAGATTTCTACATTGCCATGTGACCAACGGATAAAACGGCCATGCCGTTGCCGGCTAGGCACCAACCCTCGCCCAGCAAAGAAAGCCTGAATGGCAATATTACTGAGTTCAATACCGAAAACTTTGTAACCAGCAGCCAGCAACCAGTCCATATCCAAGCTTTTGCCACATAACGGCACCAGCACGGTATCGCCGACAGTTAAACCGAGAGTTGGCCAGAATTGCGGTAACAGCGGGTTAATTTCTGACTGATGAAACGCAATATCATCACGCTTCCACTTCGCTTTCCATTGCTGGTTGCTCATCAAACATATCTCCTGATTTATATGAACCAGGATTCAGTTCAGCGGAATGCGAACGTACCATGCGAACATAAGGCAGCTATTTCAAACTAGCATGATCTCAATACAGATAGCGAATAATTCAACTACCCTCTGGCACCGAAACGGTATTTATCTGATACCACATCCGATTCAACACTTGATGATTGATTCATCGATCTGATTAAAAACGAATGTTTCACATTAAAATACGTTAACAACTCCTGCACTAATGGCTTATTGTCCGGGTCAACAGCCACAGAAATACTGCTGGCGATGCATTCAATCATACGCGGAGCCGACCAAGGGTCGACAACCTGAGTCACCAACGCATTCTCTTTTATTACCCTTGCAATACGTTCACTTTGACTCAGCATTTCAATCAGTTGATCGGGCGTATAATTATTTGAAGAGATAATTGGCTCAGACGCTGCCGAAGCTTTCAGTGCCAGGTAAGATAAAAAATGTGCGGATAATTTATATTCTTCCGCATATTCAAGGAAGTAATTGATTTGCGTCTCTCTATCCCACAAACGGGCTGAGACTAACTCGTCGTACTGCTGTTTTGCTCCGTTCATGTGCACCACTCCCCTCTTTTGCGCATTAAAAACACCTTCATTGGTCTCAATGAACTACTAAAAAGGTTAAATGCAAATCCAGTGCCGGAGCGCACGCTTTTGGTGAAAGAAATGCTTAAAGCAGGAATTCGCTATTCCTGCCATTTTTTGGAGCAGAATCAATTGGTATAAAAAATACTAACTATGTTCGGTATTGGGTTGATTAACCAAATTTTGCATAACGACTGAAGATATTTTCAAAATATTCATCACCATCAGATGGCTGTGATTCAGTCGGCTTCTGCTCTTGTAATGGTTTAATAAATGAGGCGTGACGCAAATTAAAATAGGCCAGCAGCTCCTTTTCTAACCGCTCATCTTCAGGCTCTAATGCGACAGAAAGTGACTCTCTGACACATTTAGCAATATTTGGTGTAGTCCAAGGATTTTCATCTTTAGTCACTAACGAATTTTCTTTGATAATTCCAGAAATTCGTTCACTTTTAACGATTATTTCAATGAGTTGCTCAGTTGAATATTCTTTAGAGGAAATAATTACGCTTGGCGTCGCAATCGGTTTTAAGCCTAAATAGGACAAGAAATGATCAGCGAGTTTATATTCTTCAATATACTCAAGAAAAAAACTGATTTGTGTATCTTTATCCCAAGCACGTTCCACTAAGAGTGCTTCATATGACTGCTTTGTACTACTCACAAACATCCCCTTAATATTGCGCACATCAATAGGTTAGCTGAACCAATGCATCAGTATGCTTTGTTGCAATAATATTACGATTGATTCATCTGTAGCTATTGGGGATATCAAAAAATGAGAACAGTAGTCAGTTTGTGATAAATATCTCGCTTATTTTCTTGCAATAAGCGTCGATTAACTCTCATTTTTTGTTACAAAAAAGAAAGGAAAATTTAGTGAATAGTGTTGCATTGGGGTGATTCTGCTACAATTCAGCCCTTTCCATCAGCCTATATCTATAGAAAGGAACTCTATGAGCCTTGCAGATAAAGTTCTTGCGGTAAACGACGATTTACCAATTCGCACTGATAAACCAGTCCACTCCGGTAAAGTACGTAGCGTGTACTGGTTGACTGCAGAAGACAGTGCCCGTTTGATCCGTGAAAAAGGTTACGATGTGCCTGCCGATGCGCCACTGGCCATCATGGTGATCAGTGATCGCATCTCTGCTTTCGATTGCATTTGGCAAGGTGAAGACGGCCTAAACGGCGTGCCTGGTAAAGGTGCAGCGCTAAACGCCATTTCAAATCACTGGTTCAAGCTGTTCAAACAAAAAGGGCTAGCTGACAGCCATATTCTGGATATTCCACATCCATTTGTTTGGATCGTGCAAAAAGCACGTCCGGTGATGGTTGAAGCCATTGCCCGTCAGTACATCACTGGGTCCATGTGGCGTGCATACAGCAAAGGCGAACGTGAATTCTGTGGCATTACCCTGCCAGAAGGGCTGCAGAAAGAGCAAAAACTGCCAGAAACACTGATAACTCCATCGACCAAAGGCATTCTGCGTGGCTTGGAAGGTGTACCAGAAGCAGATGACGTTAACGTTTCCCGAGCCGATCTGGCTCGTCATTACAAAGCCTTTAACTTCCTCAGCACTGATGATTTAGATCTTTACGAAAAACTGCTGAAAGAAGGTTTTGCTGTTATCAGTGATGCCTTAGCTGAGTTGGATCAGATTTTTGTCGATACCAAATTTGAATTTGGTTACGTCAAAGATGCCGCAGGCAACGACAAGATGATCTACATGGACGAAGTTGGCACCCCAGATAGCTCTCGTATTTGGGATGGCGCCGCTTATCGTGAAGGTAAAATCATTGAGCAATCCAAAGAAGGTTTCCGTCAGTGGTTGCTGAATCACTTCCCTGATCCAGACATCCTGCTCAATAAAGACCGTATGCCTGAACGCGCTGCACTCGCGCGCGACAACAAGTTGCCGGAAGCCGTTATGATGGATATTTCCCGTACTTATGTTGGTATCGCAGAAAAAATCATCGGTCAGAAACTGCCTCTGAGCGAAAATCCGAAACAGGAAATCATCGATATTCTGCGTGATCAATATCAACTGATTGCCGAGTAAGTTGATTTCATCAAGGGGAGTTTCACACTCCCCCTTTTTACCTTGACGAAAAACACCTTAATTGGTGCAGAGACCTGAAACAAAGTTTTCACACTACATTCAATATACAAACAATTTTTCATCGCACCACCAATAACGAGCAAACCACGCCTTTAGTAAGCCCCATTATCGTGCATGTATTCGTACGCACCGGCAGAAGAAGTAAATATCTTAGTGATTTATAAAGATGTAACAGATATTTACCTTAAAATTGAGATTCAAGCTGCTCTGGCATGACCCTTGCGTTAGTTATATGACAAGGAAGTCCCGAGGAGACAGTTATGCTGAAAGTCCACCTACCGGGTCCAGGGTTATACGATGAAATGTTACAACCTGACGGACAATGCCGAAGCCATTACGATACCTATTGGCAATGGCTGACCCGAACTGACGAAAAAACGATTAAACAGAAACAAGAAGAAGCAAACCTGCTGTTCCACCGTGTTGGCATCACGTTCAACGTTTACGGTGAAGAAGACGGCGCAGAAAGACTTATCCCTTTCGATAATATCCCACGCATTATTCCTGCCAGCGAATGGCAACTACTCGACAAAGGCATTCGTCAACGCGTTACCGCGCTGAATGCATTCTTACACGACATATATCACGAACAACACATACTGAAAGCTGGTGTTATTCCGGCGGCACAAGTGCTGGCTAATGCGCAATACCAGCCATGTATGCAAGGGGTTGACCTGCACCGCAACACCTATGCACACATCACTGGCGTGGACATGATCCGCAACCATGATGGCAGCTATTATGTGCTGGAAGACAACCTACGCACACCATCCGGTGTTTCTTACATGTTGGAAAACCGCAAGATGATGATGCGGTTATTCCCTGAATTGTTCCGCCAGCAACGGATTGCACCGGTAGAACGTTACCCTGCGTTATTGCTGCAAACATTACGTGAAAGCAGCCCGGTCGATAACCCTAACGTGGTGGTCATGACGCCAGGCCGCTTCAATAGCGCTTATTTTGAACACAGCTTTTTAGCGCAACAAATGGGTGTCGAGCTGGTTGAAAGCGCCGACCTGATGGTGCGTGATGGCAAAGTGTTTATGCGCACCACCACCGGCCCACAGCAAGTGGATGTCATTTATCGCCGCATCGATGATGCGTTCCTTGACCCGCTGGCGTTTAATCCAACTTCACTGATCGGGGTGCCAGGTTTACTGTCGGCTTATCGCTCTGGTGGCGTGGTGTTAGCCAATGCGATTGGTACAGGCGTGGCCGATGATAAATCGATCTATCCGTATGTGCCGAACATGATCAAATTCTATCTGGATGAAGAGCCGATCTTGCACAACGTGCCAACTTGGCAATGCCGTGAGCAAGATGATCTACGTTATGTGCTGGAACATTTAGATGAATTGGTGGTGAAAGAGGTTCATGGTGCCGGTGGTTACGGCATGTTGATTGGCCCCTGCGCCAGCAGAGCTGAAATTGCCAAATTCCGCGAATTATTGAAAGCGCGTCCCGATAATTATATTGCGCAACCGACCCTTTCGCTATCTACCTGCCCGACGTTTGTTGAGTCTGGTGTTGCACCGCGTCACATTGATTTACGCCCATTTGTCTTAAGTGGTAAAGAAATCCGGCTGGTCCCTGGTGGTTTAACGCGTGTTGCGCTCACTGAAGGCTCGCTGGTTGTGAACTCCTCTCAGGGTGGTGGCACAAAAGATACCTGGGTTATGGAGGACAACTTATGCTGAGTCGTACTGCAAGTGAGCTTTATTGGATGGCCCGATTTCTGGAACGCGCCGAAAACACAGCGCGTATGCTGGATGTCACGCAAACTATGTCGCTGATGCCGCTGATTGATGCGGACAACAGTGAGTTGATTGCCCCACTTACTATCACTGGCACCCATGAGCCGTTCATGGCGCGCTATAAAAACGTCAGCATGGATAATTTGCTGGAGTTTTTTGGGTTGGATGAAGAGAACCCAAGCAGCATTTTTAGCTGCATCCGCATGGCTCGCGATAACGCACACTCTGTGCGCGGCAAAATTCCGTCCGAAGTATGGGAAAGCATCAACGCAACCTGGCTGGAAATTAAAGCCTTACGCAAAAAAGGTATTAATCATAGCAGTGCACAGGCTTTCCTTGATTGGGTAAAAGAACGTTCACACCTGTTCCGGGGCGCCACATTCGGCACCATCATGCGCGGTGATGTACTGTGGTTTATCCGTCTCGGTACGTTCATTGAACGTGCCGACAATACTGCCCGCATCCTAGATGTGAAATATCAGGTCATTCAGGAAGACGAAGACAGTGTACGCGAATTTTACCGCTGGAACTCATTACTGCGCTCTGTCGGCGCTTATGAATCACATCAGACGTTGTATAAGGGTTTGTCACGCCAATCGGTCGCAGAGCTGCTGATCTTACGCAATGAAGTACCACGCTCGCTGCGCGCGAGCTTGGAAGAAGTCGAGCAATTGTTAGCTCTCATTGAAGGGAATGCCGGTCATGAACCACGTCGTCTGACAACGGTGCTCAATGCCAATTTACGGTTTGGCAAAATTGATGAAGTCTTCGCGGAAGGTGTGCATCAATATCTGACCCGATTCCTGAATGACATCGGTGCCATTGGGCAAAGCATCCACAGAGCCTATCTGGAGGCGTTATGAAACTAACTATCGATCATCATACCCAATATCATTATGCCGAAATGGTTCGTCACAGCACACAATACCTGCGTCTGACGCCACAGACCTCGCAACGCCAGCGCATTGTCAGCTGGCAATTAGATCTGCCAGAACAAGCCACCATCACCACAGATGGTTACGGCAACATCTTGCATGTATTGAGCCTCGACACCCCGCATGAAACCATTCAGATCCATGCACACGGTGAAGTCGAAATTCTGGAAGACGAATTGGACGATGCAATAGAGCTTATCTCGCCGCTGACGTATCTGCGCAGTTCATCGTTAACACATGCGACGACACCGATACGCGAATTAGCCCAACAACATCACGATGCCAGCCAGCCACTGAGTGGTTTGCAATCGCTGATGCAAACCATTCTGGAAAAAATGCCGTACACCCCCGGCGCCACCGATGTTTCATTTTCCGCCGATGAAGCATTAGCCGCCAGAAATGGCGTGTGTCAGGATCACACGCATGTGTTTCTGGCTTGTTGCCGCAGCGTTGGCATTCCAGCTCGTTATGTCAGCGGCTATCTTTACACACCTGACAGTGCGCATGTCGCTATGCATGCCTGGGCTGAAGTATGGCTGAACGATCGTTGGAATACCTTCGATATCACCAATAATACCTGTTCCCCTAACCAACATCTGAAATTGGCTGTCGGGATGGATTATCTGGATGCCTGCCCAGTACGTGGTGTGCGTTTTGGTGGCGGTAGTGAAGCTATGCAGGCAAAAGCGGCGGTAAATTTACTCGACGTGCAACAGCAACAATGATAGAAAGCTGTCACGCTGATGATTGAAGTATTAAGGAAAGCGAAATGACTTATTGTGTTGCCATGCGTCTTGCTGAGGGTGTGGTCTTTGCGTCAGATTCACGCACGAATGCGGGCGTTGACCATATTGCCATCTTCAAAAAATTACACGTTTTTGAAAAAGATGATCGTGTATTGGTGCTGCAAAGTGCAGGCAACCTGGCAACAACACAAAGTGTGCTGACCTTATTACGCCAACGCATCAATCAAGATTGCCCTAATCTGATGAACGTTAGCTCGTTATATGACGCTGCCGCCTTAGTCGGCAATGTCATTCGGGAAGTGATCCAGCGTGACGGCGGACAACAACAAGGCCATATCAACTTCGGTTGTAATATCCTGTTGGGTGGCCAAATTAAAGGTGACGTGCATCGTTTATATCACATCTACCCTGAAGGTAACTTCATCGAAGCAACCGAAGATACCCCCTATTTCCAGATTGGTGAGAGTAAATATGGCAAACCGATCATCGATCGGGTGCTGAATTTTAACACCTCACTGGAAACCGCCATGCAGTGTGCGTTGATCTCTATCGACTCAACGCTGCGCAGTAATCTGTCCGTCGGCTTGCCATTGGATGCACTGATCTATCCAAAAGATTCGTTCAGTGCAGCGCAACAATATCGCATCACCGAAAAACACCCTCACTTTCTGGCTTTACGCCAGGCATGGGGCGAAGGCCTGCAAAAGATCTTCAGCCAACTGCCACCGTTTGATCTTTAAACTGATTTGTTGTCGCTATTGCCAGATGCAATCACACTGTTTGTATCTGGCGTAGCCACTCGCGTCACCAGCAACTGGTCGATTTTGTAACTATCGATATCGACCACTTCAAATTTATAGCCGGAATGAATGACATAGTCGGTACGCTTCGGAATCTTACGCAGCATAAACATCATAAATCCGGCGATCGTCTCGTAGTTTTCATACTCGGGAAATTCTTCGATATTCAGCACGTGCATGACATCATCAATAGGTGCGATACCATCAATCAGCCATGAGTTTTCATCACGCTGCACGATTTGTTCTTCCTGATGCTGGTTCACCAAATCGCCCATCAACGTGTTCATGATGTCATTCAGAGTCAGAATCCCTACCACCAGCGCATATTCGTTCAGAATAACGGCAAAATCTTCTCGAGAACCTTTAAAGCCCTCCAGCGCCTCCGTCAGTGTAAGCGTGTCAGGAATGATCAACGGGGTCTGGATCAACTTATCATCGGTCAGCGAAATAGGCTGCTTGTTCAAAACCCGTAACAAAATATCTTTGGAATCTACATAACCCAGCACAGTATCAATGTTGCCATCACACACCAGAAATTTGGAATGGGGATGCTCAGCAATGATCTGTTTGATCTGCTCTTCGGTTTCCCGGCGCTCGAAATAGATGATGCCATCTCGAGATGTCATGATTGAAGGCACTGTTTTAGAGTCTAATTCAAACACATTTTCAATCAGATGATGTTCCTGTTCGCGCAACACCCCTGCCTGTGCGCCTGCCGTCATCATCGCGTAGATATCGTCTGGTGTAATAACTTCTTTATAGGTCGTAGGCAGATTAAACAGGCGGAATAATACGTTAGCTAACCCATTGAAGATCCAGACCAATGGTTTAAACACTGTCACGCAAAACAGCATTGGCGTAACAATGTGAGTTGCGATCTTTTCAGGTGACATCATCGCCAATCGCTTCGGGATCAAATCAGCAAATAAGATAAACACCGACGTAACCACCACAAAAGAGATAGCAAAGCTAATCGTGTCCAATAAGGGTGGATCAATCCAATAATTAATGATCTGTGAAATATATGGCGTCAACGCTGACTCACCAATAATACCGCCCAAAATAGCCACCGCATTCAGGCCGATTTGAACGACCGTGAAGAAATGCCCTGGCTGTTCTTGCAGTGCAATGACCTTACTGGCTTGCTCACTGCCCGCTTCGGCCAGTTGTTGCAACTTCAGTTTACGGGAGGCAGCCAGCGCGATTTCTGAGACAGAAAAGAACGCACTGGTAACAATTAATGCGGCAATAGCCAAAAAACTATTCGTCATGATATTGAACTCGAAGTAAGAGAATGAGATGCCGAAAATCGATGACATTGCGTTAAGTATGCCACTAAATCATTGTTCTGTTACCGAATTACGGTCAAATGATTGATTTCCGCGATCAAAAAAAGATGTTTCCTAATGCCCTCTCGTTTTACTGCTACTGTAAATATATAAATCCATTTTCTTGTCTGACAAGAATAACTCATGCAGTAAAAGGATTTTATGAACCCTAAAATTAAAGAATTACTCGAGCGCATTCGTCAGCTTGAAGATCAAATCGATCAGGAAGTGCAGCGACGCCGAACCGAGCTGCATGCCGACTTTGCCAATAAACGGGTTAAATTTGAACAAGAGGTAAAAGCACAACAACGCCGTTTTAAGATGGGTCTGGTAAAATATGTCTTACACGCCAAGATCCGTCATTTAATCTCTGCGCCTTTCATTTACTCAATGATTTTTCCACTGCTTCTTCTGGATCTGTTTGTAACCGTATATCAAGTGATCTGTTTTCCGTTATATCGAATCCCTCGGGTTCGAAGAAGCGATTATATGATCTTCGATCGTACACACCTGGCTTATCTAAATCTGATCGAAAAGATGAATTGCGCCTACTGTTCTTATGGCAATGGTTTAGCGTCATATCTGAAAGAAATTGCTGCACGCACAGAACAATATTGGTGTCCGATAAAACATGCACGTCGCACACTACAGAGCCATTCTTATTACAGCGGTTTTGTAGATTATGGTGATGCCGAAGCCTATCGTCGGGAATTACAAACACTACGTGATGAGCTATCAAAACTCGATTCGGATAAACAAGATCCATCATAAGGCCTCGTAATGAGGCCTTGTTTGGCTAATTTGAAAACTGTTGTTTCAGATAAGCAATAATATCCATGGATTCATACAACCAATGGCTTTGGCCGTCATCATCTTGAATACGCAAGCATGGTACCTGACGTTTACCACCACCAACCATTAATGCCTCCAAATGTGCCCCTTCGGAGATATTACGATTCTCAAGTTTGATATCTGCTGTCTGACAAAAATCAGTAACCCGAACACAGTAAGGGCAAGATGGGCGCATATAAAGTGCAAGACGAGCAAGATCTGATACAGCTGGTAATGACATAACGCTTCTTCCTTAACCAATAGATAACATATAATTATAACACGACTTTATAAACGCAAACCCACGAGTCAATCAGACAGATTAATTTTCTCATCGATCTGTATCAATGATACCCGTTTGGTGGTTTTAACATAAATAATCAAACACCAGAATATCAGCAACATGCGCTCTGAATCGCGGTTTCATTTTTTGATGTTCCGGGTGTGGCAAATAATTATCCCGGGCCGCTGCATCAATAAAATCCATCGAAATACAGTGGGTAAAATGTTTATTCTTCCCTTCCTGACTCACATTTTCACCGGCCGTTACTGCGATAATTCCGTCAATTTTGTCTTTGGCTGCGACAAATAATGCCAAGATCTCAGCAATGTCCTGTTCTGTCGTTTCCGGTGTAAATTGCAGCAATAAAAGATGTCTTATCATCATGATTCCTATTCAAAATCTGCCTAAAATCAACGAGAGCTACTTTTTATTATGTCGTCACGAGATCACTGACAGCAATACTTTAAACACTGCTATTGTTTAGGCATACAGAGAGTGATTTTCGCTAATCAGCCGAATTGGAGCCATATCATGACCACGAATACCTATCAGGAAACCGAACCATCCCTCAGCGAGGTTGAAGCATATACCGGCCCGGTTGTGCTGGATTTTGGTAATGAATGGTGTGGCTTTTGCCAAGCATCCCTGCCGTTTATATCAGCCGCAATAGCCGAACATGCGCAAATACCACACATCAAAATTGCTGATGGCCGAGGCAAACCGTTGGGACGAGCCTTCAAAGTTAAACTGTGGCCAACATTGATATTTCTCAGTAATGGGAAAGAGATCGCTCGCTTAGTCCGGCCAGACAATACCAACGCGGTACGAGATGCACTGGCCCTTATCGATAATGCGACGAATTAACATATAAACTATCAATTATTAACAACAGAGAGATAATGTTAGACTAAACGGCTGACTGGCTATTGGAGTGCTGTTTTGTTTCGTTTTCATTGCGAAGGTTTTCATGGTGAGCAGGCGGATGTCGCCGTGTTAGCGGTTGATTGGTCTGTTCAGGGAGAAGTCTCTTTTACCTGTAATGATGATCAATTGGCTTGTCTGTTATTAACTGGTTGTCGCAGCGACAGTGGTGGTTTCTTCAATATGCTGGCTGGCACCAAGCCCATGTATGTCGAACAGTGGCTGGAATATCTGCAAGAACAGCAGAAAATAAAGCAGGTCAGTGTAAAAATCAGCTTACCTGATGATGAAAAATACAGCGAAGCTATGGGGTTAGATGAAGAAAATATTCAGCAGCTTTTACCGATGATATTTAAAGTTGGTGGCTTTAACCGTCTGCAGTTAAACCGTTATCTGAAACAGCGCAACAATCCATCAACCCTATCTACACGCTACGGGCAGGCTGAATTGCAGCGCTATCGGTTACTCAACGACATCATCCGTTTACTTAACAAACTACGTCGCTGAGAGAATGTCACCTGATTACAACTCAGAAGTACAATGCGGGCAGCGCGTTGCTTCTATCGCAATATCGGAACAGCAATGCGGGCATTTTTTGGTACTGACTGGTTTTGGTGCTTCGTTAGCACGCAGACGATTCATACCTTTTACCAGCATAAACAGCGCAAAAGCCACGATAGTAAAACTGATAATCGCATTCACGAATAAACCAAAATTCAACGTCACGGCACCCGCAGCTTTAGCATCAACCAGACTATGGTAAGGCGCCGCTGCTTTAGCACCTTCTTTTAACACCACAAAAAAGTCGGAAAAATCCACGCCGCCGAGCAATAAACCAATCGGTGGCATCAACACGTCATCGACCATGCTTTTCACAATCGCACTGAAAGCCGCACCTATAACGATACCGACCGCCATATCAACCACATTGCCACGCATGGCAAACTCTTTAAATTCCTTAAACATATTCATCTCCGTGATTTACTTTTAATCCATTAAATTAAAACGTGACCGCTCAGATAAAACAACAAAATAAATACATTTTCCTCAACTAAATATTTTTACAAATAAATCCTGTCTGATAGGCGTAAACTATTTTTCAGGTATTATTTTGAGGAATGCATATGAAAGCGGGTGTGATCGGAACAAATTGGGGACGCGTACACGTTCAGGGTTTACGAAAAGCTGGCTGCGATGTCATTGCAATGATGGCGCACGACGCCGACTTAGTTGCAAAAATTGCCATGGAAGAAGGCATCCCCACTCATGGCACTGACTTATCGGTGCTTCAAGATTGCGATGTAGTCGCTATTGCCACGCCAACGGCCAGCCATCTGAATTATCTTGAGGCACTTCAGGATAAAATTATTCTTTGTGAAAAACCGCTCGGCCTGACACCCGATAATCAAGCCCGGTTTCTGGCTCTCAATGCCAAACGCAGTTATGTCAGTTTTCCGTTTCCCTTTCTTGATTCCGCCAAACAACTACAACAACTGATCAACAGTGGTGACTTTGGTGAGTTATTACGCATTACAGTCGTAGCCGGCGTAAACTTGCCCTATCCGAAAACACCGGTGGAATGGTTTATGGAAGATATGATCCACCCCATTTCGCTGCTGACACATTTATTCGGTGATATGCAGTTTCTTGACGCCCGCCAGGGATCTGGCTGTAATATTTCCGCCCAAATGCAATGCCAGCATGCGCTGGTTGACCTGATGTTATGTCCGTGGCCAAAACCGGGTTTGCATTTTGATATCACGTTAATTGGAAGTAAAAATGCTTACCAGCTGCGCGGCGGTTTCCGCCCTGATCGCCAATGGTGGATGGAACCGCTGATGATCGATGACATTGCACAAAATACAGGCGAAACGGCGAAAGATGCAATTTGGATCCGGGCCAACCATCGTGTAGCTAACGCACTGATTGCGCATCAAAAAGGTGAAATCAGCGATCAGCAAGCGATGGAACTCGGTCTATTCCCATTGCAGCGGGCTTTGGCGATGGAGCAAAGCCTGTTACCCTTGTGGCAAGCATTGGCTCAGTATGATCAGAGCCCGACATTAGCTGGTAATATGGTCTGGCAAACCGCTTAATGATTAATTGTACCGCTTAACTATTGCAGGAATTCTCAGCCGTCATGTATCAATGGATATTAGTTGCAGCCATGAGTAATCCATGGACGCTTCAAAACACACCAAGTAGTGGTACAGCAGAAGCAATCGGTGGTTATGCCGCCGGTTGTCTGCAAGGTGCGGTAGCTGTGCCTGAATATGGTACGGGATATCAAATTCTGCGCCCTAAACAAAAACGTTATTATGGTCATCCAATCATGCGGCAATACGTTCTCGATCTGGCTCGTCAGGCACGTAAGATGGGGTTACCCGATATTCTGGTTGGCGATATGGCGATGGCCAAAGGTGGCCCCTTCAGCAGCGGACACCGCAGTCATCAAAGTGGTCTGGATACTGACTTCTGGTTCCGTTTTGCGACTAAAAAACTCAGTGCGACTGAACGCAATAATCTGCAATCTCAGAACATGGTCGATTTTCGTCTGAACAAGGTGAACAAAAATTTTGGTTCATCACAAATGACATTGCTGAAACTCGCAGCGCAAGATCCACGTGTAGAGCGGATTTTCGTTAACCCCCCCATCAAACAAGCCATGTGTGAACACTTTAGCGGCACCGACCATGCCTGGCTGGGTAAATTGCGGCCGTGGTTTGGTCACAGTGCGCATTTTCATGTGCGTTTACATTGCCCTGTTGGCAGTAAAGACTGCGAACCGCAAAAACCATCCCCCGCTGGTGACGGCTGCGGTGAGGAGTTGCAATCATGGCTAACCAAACCCGCTATGGTCAGTAGTAAACCGATACCCAATCCGATGCCGGACTTGCCTGAACGCTGCGATATGCTGCTGTCGAAAAAACAACGATGAGCTTGATCTGGCAACTGGGATGGTTTTTCCGCTCTAACTGGCAGCGATATTTGCTGACGGTCACCATCCTCTGTTTGATTGCTGTCGTGCAAACCAAAGTTCCTGCGTTGATCGGGAGCATGATCGACACGGTAGTGCATGCAAAAGCCAACGTAGCTGTTTGGCCACAATTCCAACCGCAATTGCTCTCGTTACTCGCCATCGGCCTGCTGGTTTATATTTTACGTTATGTCTGGCGAGTTGCTTTATACGGCGCAGCCTACAAGCTGGGTTACTTATTACGCCAACGTCTTTACCAGCATTATCTGGCAATGGATCAGCATTTCTACCAACAACATCGAACTGGCGAACTGATGGCGCATGTCAGTAACGATATTCAGGCCGTAGAAATGACCGCTGGTGAAGGTATTCTGACGCTGGTTGACTCCATATTTATGGGCTGTCTGGTGCTGGGGATCATGATCACTCAATACTCTCTGCCACTAACTTTAATCTCGTTACTCCCCTTACCTATCATGGCCTTTCTGGTTGCCCGCATTGGCCGCGAAATTCACCATGCGTTTGGTAAAGCACAAGCCGCCTTTGGCGAGGTAAATAATATCGCCCATGAAAATATGAGTGGTTTACGTACTTTACGTCTGTTTGCCGCTGAACAATATGCTGAACAACAAATGCAACACCGCGCTGAACAAGCCAATCAGGCCAATCTGCAAGTCGCCCAGGAAGATGCTAAATTTGAGCCGGTTATTTACCTGTGCATTGGCAGCGCTTATTTACTCGCCATTTCTGGTGGTAGCTGGCTAGTTTGGCAACACCAGTTAACTATCGGTCAACTCACCAGCTTCAGCCTCTATTTAGGTCAGCTGATCTGGCCCATGTTTGCAATAGCTTGGCTATTCAATATTCTGGAAAGAGGTAATGCCGCCTATCAGCGCATTCAGACAGTACTTAATACGAAAGCACAACTCACGTCAGGAATGACTGAAAAGCCTGCAACACCCGGTGACATCGATATTCAGCTGGAACGTTTTGAAAGTGACAACGGCATTGCACTATTGCAACAGATCAACCTACGGATCCAGCCAGGGGAATTAGTCGGCATCGTCGGCCCGACAGGAGCAGGAAAAAGTACACTCCTGAAACTGATACAACGTTTTGCCGATCCGCTACAAGGCCATATCTCTTTACAGCAAAAGTCATTACCAGAATGGTCGCTCGCTGATCTACGCCAACAATTTGCATATGTTCCCCAAGAGCCTTATTTATTCTCACTTTCAGTAGCCGACAATATTGCATTGGGTCACCCCGACGCCACAATGGAACAAGTCATGGCAGCCGCTAAGCTGGCTGAATTAGACCGCGACATCCAAGGCTTGCCACAAGGTTATCAAACGCCGGTTGGCGAACGCGGGATCACTCTTTCTGGCGGTCAAAAACAGCGACTGGCTCTCGCCAGAGCCTGGTTAACCCAGCGCCCTTATTTGTTGTTGGACGATGCCCTTTCCGCTATCGATGCAAAAACCGCCTCCCGCATTCTGCATAACCTGCAATCTACCAGTCATAACATGACCTTGCTGATGGTCACACATCGGTTACAAGGGTTAGAAAATGCCGATCAAATCCTTGTACTGGAGCAAGGCGAACAGCGAGAGTTGGGTGGTCATCAAACCTTGTTAGAACAAAATGGCTGGTATGCGAAAACCTGGCGTTATCAACAACTGGAACAAGCACTGACAGAGGACGAAAATGAGTAATACCTTATTGCGTCTGCTGAAATACTGTCGACCGCATTTGCGTTTGATCTTCATCGGGTTGGGATTTTTATTCTCATCGTCTTTAGCTGAAGTTAGCGGCCCTCTGCTGATTAAATATTTCATTGATACTTCGCTGGCAACCGGTCATTGGATCGCTCACGAAATCGGTTTGTTTGTCATCACCTATCTGTCACTGCAAGGGATCGCTGCATTCAGCAGTTATAAGCAAGCCTTGTTGTTCAGCAAAGTAGCGCAATATATTATCAAAGGGCTACGACAAGAAACCTTCTCTGCTGCACTGCGCTTACCCGCACGCTATCTGGATAATCACCAGACCGGACATCTGATTTCGACCATTAGTAATGACACAGAAACGCTGTTACAGCTTTATATTCAGGTGATTGGTCAATCCATTCACAAAGTCGTGTTATTAACGGGTATTTTAGGCGGGATGTTCTGGCTAAACTGGCAACTGGCCTGCATGATTTCCATCATGATCATCATGGCTATCGCAGTAATGCAGATCTATCAGCGCTGCTCCATGCCATGGTCGCGACAAGCACGGCAACTCACATCTGATCTCAATCATCAGCTTAGCGAAACGTTGCAAGGCATTCCCATCATTCAATCGCTGGTGCAAGAGAAGCATTTTGCCGATAAATTTGCCGCAACCAATCAACAACAATTGCAGACCAGAAAAAAAGTGCTGCAATTAAACGGACTACTGCTGCGCCCAATGATCGACTTGTTGTATATCTTCACTATCGGCTCCTTACTCAGCTGGTTTGCTATGCAGGGAACCTCTCAAATTGCGGTCGGTGTTATCTATGCGTTTGTGAGCTATATGGGGCGAATGATTGAGCCGCTCAATGATCTCACCAACCAATTAACACAGATCCAACAATCCCTGATTGCTGGCGAACGTATATTTACTTTGCTCGATGAACAAAAAGAACCTGCTGGCGAACACCAACAAGCAATTGAAGGCAACATTCGCTTTCAGCACATCCATTTCCGCTATCAATCAGATGGTGACCTGATATTGCAGGATATCAATCTGGAATTGTATAAAGGGAAAATGATGGCATTGGTCGGTCATACCGGCAGTGGCAAATCGACTATTTTGCACCTGCTGAGCGGCATGTATCAGCCGACGTCCGGCAGCATCATCATAGAGCAACACCCGATTGAAGAATGGAACATCAACAGATTACGTTCACAGCTTGGTGTTATTCAGCAAGACCCGTTTATTTTTGCCGGTTCCGTGGCTGATAACATCCGCTTCGGGCGCCCGAATATTAGTGATGATGACATCACGCAGGTATTGAATCATGTGCAGTGGTTTGAAAGCATTAACCACAACGAAACGGCATCAATGCAATTGCAGGAAGGCGGTAAAAATCTGTCTGCGGGCCAGCGTCAGTTGCTCTCTTTTGCTCGCGCACTGATAACCCACCCACCCGTTCTGATCCTGGATGAAGCAACCGCTAATGTGGATTCACAGACAGAACACCATTTGCAACAGGCCATTGCTTCTATCCGCCACCAGCACGCCTGGCTTATCGTGGCACACCGGTTATCTACCATTGTCGATGCTGATGAGATATTGGTGCTACAGCATGGCAAAATCATTGAGCGGGGAAATCACAGCAGTTTACTGGCCGCCAATAAGCACTATGCAACCCTGTATCAGCTACAACAACTAGCCGTAAAATAGACATGCTATTGTCGCTCTTATGTTGCTGTGTTGTTAAATTGAATACAAAAAAAAAGCGCCGCAGGGCGCTTTTTTATCTGTCACTGTAAATAATTACAGGATAGTTACGTTTTCAGCCTGTGGGCCTTTCTGGCCTTGAGTCACAGTGAACTGAACACGTTGGCCTTCAGCCAGGGTTTTGAAACCGGTAGAGTTGATAGCACGGAAGTGAACAAATACATCCGGACCTTCATCCTGCTGAATAAAACCAAAACCTTTAGCTTCGTTGAACCATTTTACTTTGCCAGTACGTACAGACATAACACATTTCCTAACACAAAATACTTGAGCCTCTCGGCCGTTAACGCTGAAAGAGGTTCACCTAATAAGCTCACGTTGACTTTCTTTTTATGGAAAACACCGCTCACAAAGCAAGTTCAGCCACTCAATCAGTTAACTGTAATCTAAAGCATTTCAAGATGAAGTCAATTAAAAACATTAGTGAAAAAAGTAATATTTCTTTTACAATTGGCCGGCATTTAATTTTTATACACCAACAAGGATAACAATCATGAAACACGGGATTTTATATGCAGCAATTGCAGCTGCTCTTGGCGCAGGCGCATATTACGCAATTCAACAGCAAAATGCAGACGCAGCAGGCACGTTGACCTATGTCCCCGCTGATACACTGGTATTTATGGGTGATTTAGAACCTGCATCGTGGAAAGAGACTGTATCTCCACTGCAAGCACGTTTCTCTCAACTATTTACCGGCGGCGCAACAACATCTATTCAAGAAATTGAACGTCTGCAGAATGAAATCATTGCCAAACCTGAGGAATGGAACGATGGTTTACGTTTTATATTCGGTCTTTATGCTGAATATGTGACCATGCTCACTAAAGGTACTATTAATCCTCAGGATTTAGGTTTAGCCGATAAATTAGATGCTGCTTTTTATACCGTTGGTGCATTACCCGTATTGCGTTTTAAATTAGAAAATGAAGCTAATTTTGATAAATTTATTACTGCTGCTGAAACACGTACTAAAGCAAAAGCAGATACCGCAAAATTAAAAGAATTCAGTTATAAGCGCTATTTCTTTAATCAGGACAAACAGCCTGTTGCTTTTGCCATCGCGAAAAAAGATGGTTATGCGATCCTGACTCTGGACCTCGGTGATATGGTTCCAACCGATGATTTATCTATCGCGTTTGGTATCACCAAGCCAGCTCAATCGCTTAAACAGGCAGCGACGCTTGACAAATTAGTTCAAACATATGGTTTCAAGAAAAACTCTCTGGGTTTCATTAACAATGAATTGCTGATCAAAACACTGACCCGCGCAGACAGCCCACTAGCTAAATTGCTGGATAAAATCAGTGAAGGCGAAAGCAGCAAGAGTATGGCGGAATACCGCACTCCAGAATGTCAGAAAGATATCGAGGGTATCGCCAGTCTGTGGCCACGGGAAATATTTGGCTATAACAACCTGGATACCAAAGGTGACCCAATCCGTTTTGACAGTACATTTAAAGTTGAGTCAAAAGATGCAGCAACAATGGCATCACTGCAGAAATTGCGTGGCTTTATTCCTGACTATGGTTCTGAAGATAAATCTCTCTTCAAAGCCGCAATTGGTCTGAATGTCGATGAGTTAGCGCCGGTTACTACCGAGTTGTGGAGTCGTGCAACTAAGGCTCAATTCACTTGTACGGCATTGAAAGATATCCAAACCAGCCTGAATATGACTAATCCATCCATGCTCGCTATGGGCACTGCCATGGTTCAAGGATTACAAGGCGCTAGCATCAATCTGCAAGAACTGAAACTTAAGAACAATGCGACCGAGATGCCAGCTATTGAGCAGCTCTCTTTTGTTGCTTCGGTGTCCAGTAAACAACCTCAGCAGTTGTGGGGAATGATCGGTATGGCCTCGCCAGAGCTGGCTTCGCAGGTACAGTTGCCAGCTGACGGCCAATCTGTTGATTTACCAATTCCACCAATTATGGAATTACCAGGTAAAATTAAATTAGGTTTATACGGTCAGCACATTGCGGTGTTCACCGGTGATCAAGGAGCTAAATTTGCAACCTCTTTGGCCAAACAACCATTAGCCGCTAACGGTTTTTACCAATTAGGTCTGGATTATGGCTTACTGGCTGATATGGCACAATTCGGTCGCAATCAGCTTGAGCAGGCGAACAAAGCAAACGCAACGGATGAGTTGTCAGCTACTTCAGGGGCAGAAGCAACGTCAGCTGCACCAGCGACTTCGGCTGCAACACCAACCGAAACCGCTGAGCAGAAAGAAATGACGCAAGTCATGACGATGTTGGATGAAATGCGTGGCGTGCGTCTGCTAACCAGCATGGATTTTGAAAAAGATGGCCTGACAATCAAAGGCAACATGGAGTTGCCGCAGAAAAAATAAATGATACTCAGATAGTAAAAGGCCACCAGAAAATGGTGGCCTTTTTATTGGGGCATTTTAAAAAAAATAGCTAGATCTTTATAGCTTCTATTGCCTGTAGCACCCGTTTATCAGAAACCGGATATGGCGTTCCCAACACCTGTGCAAAATAAGAAATACGCAGTTCTTCAATCATCCAACGTACATTACTTACTTCTTCCGGTATTGCCTGCCCTTTCCCTAACTTTCCAACTAATTGCTGATACGCCTGCTCGACATGCTGTACTTTCAACATGTACATACGATCCCGGTTAGCATCGACCGGGATTTTCTCCATGCGACGTTCGATACCTTTTAGGTAGCGCAATAAATCAGGTAAACGGGCAGCGCCAGTTGCAGTAACAAAGCCTTTATGAATTAAACGCTCTAACTGAGCCTGAATATCTGAATGCGCAAACGCGAGTTCCAGCGTCATCTTGCCTTTAAACAATTTACGGATACCGTGTGCCGCAGTCAGGATCTGCTCCACTTGCGCCGCAATTTTCACAACCACTTCATTCAGCTCGCCGCGGATGATTTCTTTTTGTTGCTGGAACGTGTCGTTATCCCACGACAGTCCACCATGCTGCTGCATGAGCTGATCACAACCACAGGCAATACAGTCATCAATCAGCTCAGCGACTTTGCCAAACGGGGTGAAATAGAGACCTAATTTGGCTTTATTCGGCAATTTTTCCTGCAAATATTTAATCGGTGACGGCACATTCAGCAACACTAAGCGCCGTTGCCCCGCCCACATCGCTGTCTGTTGTGCTACCGGGGAATCAAACAGTTGGATTGCCACAGAGTCTTTCTGATCGACCAACGCCGGATAAGCCTTCACCTCAAAACCACCACGTTTCTGGCTGTATTCTTGTGGTAATGGGCCAAAACTCCACAGCGTTAAGCCTTCCTGTTCAATATCGTCATCAGCGACTTGCGACAATGTCTGCTGTACCTGCGCACGAAGTTGCTCTTTCAGCGCTAGCAGATCTTTGCTTTCTGCCACTTTTTTACGTTTATCATCAATAACGCGGAATGTCATTTTCAGGTGATCGGCGATCGAATTCCAATCCCAACATTCACGTGGCACAGTCAAACCGCTCATTCGCTTCAGCTGGCGTTCAATCGCATCCAGTAACGGACCTTGTTCCGGTGAAATCGACGCTATCAGTGCATCCGCATAATTGGGTGCTGGCACAAAATTCTTGCGCCACTGTTTGGGCAATGACTTGATCAACGCAACCAACAGCTCGTGCCGCATACCGGGGATCAGCCAGTCAAAACCAACTGCTTCTACCTGATTCAGTAATGGCAGCGGAATATGTACTGTGACCCCATCCGCCTCTTCACCAGGTTCAAATTGGTAGGAAAGGCGGAATTTAAGACGGCCTTGCACCCACTGGTTGGGGTAATCATGTTCGTTGATGTGTGAAGCATCACCCTGCAACAACATTTCGCGTTCAAAATTGAGCTGTTCAGGTGACTCTTTACTGGCTGTTTTCCACCAACTGTCAAAATGACGAGCTGAAACTACATCAGCCGGAATATGCGCATCGTAAAACAGGAATAATGTCTCATCATCAACGAGAATATCTCGGCGCCGTGATTTCGCTTCCAACGCTTCCACTTCCGCCAATAATTTACGGTTCTCAGCAAAGAAACGATGACGCGTCTCAAAATCCCCTTCTACTAACGCGCGTCGAATAAACAGTTCACGACTGACAACGGGATCAATATCGCCATATTGCACCTCACGATCCGCCACAATCGTGATGCCATACAGTGTGACTTTTTCTGACGCCAGTACGGCTCCGGCTTTCTTCGACCAACGCGGATCGCTGTAGCTGCGTTTTAGCAGATGCCCGGCCAGTGGTTCGATCCATTCCGGCTGAATGCGCGCTGCAATACGGCCATACAGACGTGATGTTTCGGTCAACTCGGCAACCATGCTCCATTTCGGCGGTTTCTTGAATAAACCGGAACCGGGAAAAATCATAAAGCGAGCATTACGAGCGCCGATATATTCCGACTTATCGCCGTCTTTCATACCAATATGACTGAGCAAACCAGTAAGAATAGCGCTGTGGATCGCCTGCTCTGGTGCAGCGTCTTGATTGATCGTCAAACTCAATTCGCGTGTTGCCTGACGTACCTGATAATGAATGTCTTGCCATTCGCGCAGTCGTAAATAAGAGAGAAACTCTTTCTGACATTGTTTACGGAACTGATTTTGACTCAGAGTCTGCTGCTGTTCCTGCACATAATTCCACAGATTGAGGAAGGCTTGGAAATCAGAATCTTTATCTTCAAAGCGACGATGTTTTTCGTCTGATGCTTGTTGTTTATCCATCGGCCGCTCACGCGGATCTTGAATACTCAGCGCAGAGGTAATGATCAAAATCTCTTCGAGACAACCAAATTGCGGCGCCGCCAGCACCATTCGCGCTAAACGCGGGTCTAGTGGAACTCGGGCCAGTTGACGGCCCAGCGGTGTCAGACGCAGCGGATGCTGACCATCAATCGAACCATTAATGGCGCCCAACTCCTCCAATAAACGTAAACCATCTTTGATATGGCGGTTATCGGGTGCTTCCACAAAGGGAAAACGGCTCATATCACCCAGACCCAGCGCAAGCATCTGCAAAATAACAGAGGCCAGATTGGTGCGCAGAATTTCTGGATCGGTAAATTCAGGGCGGCCTAAAAAGTCCTGTTCCGAATAAAGACGAATGCAGATACCAGCCGCCACACGACCACAACGCCCTTTACGTTGGTTGGCACTGGCTTGTGAAATTGCTTCAATTGGTAAACGCTGAACTTTGGTTTTATAAGAATAGCGACTGATCCGCGCAGTACCCGGGTCAATAACATAACGAATCCCCGGCACCGTCAGAGATGTTTCCGCCACATTCGTTGCCAGCACAATGCGCCGACCGGCATGTTGAGAGAAAATCCGGTTTTGCTCAGTATTCGATAATCGCGAATAAAGAGGCAGAATTTCCGTGTCGCGCAAATTTCGTTTCCGCAATGCATCGGCAGTATCTCTGATCTCACGCTCACCGTTCATAAAGATCAGAATATCGCCTAAACCTTCGGTACATAATTCATCGACCGCATTAAACAACCCCTGCAGCGGGTCGCTATCTTCTTCATCTTGCCAAGGGCGGTAACGAACATCGACCGGATAGGTACGGCCTGACACTTCAATCACCGGCGCATTACCAAAATGCCGGGAGAAACGCTGCGGATCGATAGTCGCTGACGTAATAATCAGTTTCAGATCGGGGCGCTTCGGCAGTAATTGCTTGAGATAACCGAGAATAAAATCGATGTTCAGACTGCGCTCATGCGCTTCGTCGATGATCAAGGTGTCATATTGCATCAACATCCGATCACTTTGAATTTCGGCCAGCAAAATACCGTCGGTCATCAATTTGACGTAAGAGTTTTCATTCACCTGATCGTGAAAACGCACCTTATAACCAACGTGAGAACCCAGTTCACATTGCAACTCTTCCGCAATACGCGCAGCAACGGTACGAGCCGCCAAACGTCGGGGCTGTGTATGACCAATCATTCCCTGAACGCCACGCCCTGCTTCCATACAAATTTTTGGCAGCTGTGTTGTCTTACCTGAGCCCGTTTCACCAGCCACGATCACAACCTGATGTTTACGGATCGCTTCTGCGATGTCATGCCGTTTATCGGTAACAGGCAGGTCAGGATAATGCAATTTTGGCACGTTCTGCTGACGCAACTGTGCCCGTAGCTTGGCTTTTTCCAGCTCTTGCCCGATGATGGCTAAAACAGCGGTTTGTTTATTGACAGGCAGACGTTGCACACCTTGTAAACGGCGTAACAACTGAGCTTTATCGACAGGTAAACATTCAGACAGTTGGCTTTGCAACGAACGAAGAATTGCTTCAGACAAAACGTGACTCCAGATCGGTTAACACAGACAGGCTGATACGCACTGCGTGGTTTTATTCCTGCGAATGCTAACAGGTCAGAACCGATCCAGAAATAGAAGAAGCTGATATTCGCGATTTGTTTTTCTAAGTAGTGCTATTCAGTATTTCATTGATACAACTCAGCATCTTAGTCTGATCAAACGGTTTAGTAATGAAGGCTTTGGCGCCCAATTCAATCGCTTGTGCACGCCAACCGTCATCATGTAACGCAGTAAGAAAAATAACCGGCGGTAATCGCTCACCAAACTCACGTTTCAACTCGCCAAACAAGCTGATGCCATCTTTCTGTGGCATGCTTAAATCAAGGATCAGTAAATTTATATCAATACTGTTTAACCATTCAGACACATGCGTTGGGTCGCTTTCCAAATAGATATTCTGATAGCCGCCGCCATTTAAGAACGCTTTCGCCAGACGTAGATTAGTCTGGATATCATCTACGATCAGAATATGCACTGACGAGTGCTGAATTGTTGGTCTTTTTACATCCGATGCTATCATCATGGCTCATACTACCTCCATTAAATCATGCATTGATAATACATCGTTTGATGCTGCTTTATGGTGCGTAATTTAGCATTTTGTGAATTACAGCCCAAGAATGCAGAGCATCGATGGGTTTTATCAAAATATAATCGAAATATAGATCGTCTGTGCTCTGTTGCAACACCGACATGATCTCACCAGTCAATGCTATGATTGGAATATGTGCCGTTATTTCCATGTGCCGCAAACGATATAGTAACTCATATACATTTGAATCAATTAGCTGCGAATCAAGCAAAATAATGTCCGGAGTAACCACATTGAGTAATGCAAGCCCTTCCTCACTCGATGGTGCACTGGAAATAATAAACTGATTCTCTTTGGCGAATTGAGCCAATTGACGGATTGATGCCGGTTCACAACCAATACACAGTAAGCTATGAACTTCCGTCATTTCAGATTTATCATCATCTGATGCAACAACATTCGAATTTAGATGACGATCGGGTACAGGTAATGAATTTCCTGAGTTTTCAGCTAATGGCAATTCAATCCAGAAAATAGATCCTTGCTGCCATTGGCTACTAAAACCGATCCGGCCATGCATTGATTCGATCAGTTGTTTGGAAATAGAAAGTCCGATGCCGGTTCCTTTGATGCCTGAAGTTTCATGCCCAAGACGATTAAATGGTTTAAATAAATCCTGCTGTTTGTCTTCAGGAATACCATTACCGTTATCATGCACACTGATTTTAAGATGGGTACCGATAATTTCAGCTGCTATTTTTACCATTCCATTAGGGTGATTATATTTTATAGCGTTAGAAATTAGATTAATAATGACCTGCCGCAGACGAGTGCTATCAGCCATAACCATAACAGGGGTAGCAGGTAGTTCAGCCGATAACATCAATTGTTCTTTTTCGGCAATAGCTCGCAGCATTTCGCTACATTCAAAACAAATTTTGATGGCATCTACCGACTCTATGCTCAGTGATGTGCCTTTAGCTTCAATATGAGATAAATTAAGCACATCATCTATTAATTTTAGTAAATGATCACCCGCAGTCATAATTTCATCGGTGTACTCTTGCCGATCTCTGGTTGATAAATGGTCATTATCTTTTTGAAGTAATTGCCCAAAACCAAGAATCGCATTAAGCGGTGTTCTTAATTCATGGCTCATACTGGATAGAAATAAGCTTTTCGCTTTATTAGCCGCATCAGCATCTTCTTTCGCTCGCCGCAGATCATAAGTGATGGTATCCAATTTTTGCCCCATAGAAACGACTGCCAGTGCCGTTTCTTGTAATTCAACGATTGCAAACTCTGGTTTATTCAGTTGATATTCTTCATGACTGATCTGATCAACCATCTTCTTCATGTGCAATAAAGGCAGAGAGATAGCTTTACTCATTCGACGAGAACTAAGCCAGATAAAGAAGATAAATACTACGTAGAACAACATTAAACCGGCGATCATCAGATAGCCAATCTGCGTAAATTGCTGTGCTAGCGTTCGGGTCTCACTGTAAACTTGATTTTCATCAACAACAGTGATCAATTTCCAACGCGTCTCAGGTATTGAATCCCAAGCTATTAATTTTTTGTTGCCATTTAACGTCAAAAATCCTTTCCCGCTGAGGCTATTTTTAATTTCAAAAACAATTTTTTGAGAATCTTTTCGCAAAAACAAATTAAATTGTTCTGGTTTGAATATTTCTTTTTTTATTGCTTCCTGATAGCTGTGATCCGTTAACTCCCGAAGACCAAAATCCTTTTCACCTTCCGGCGGCAAAGCCATTATATTGCCATTGCTATTTACTAACATGGCGTAGCCATCCCAAGGAATAGCCAAGCTTTGAATTTTATCAATAATTGAACCAACAGTAATATCAAGCCCAACCACCCCCTCCAGAAAGTCTTGCCGATATACTGGCGCAATACAAGAGGCCATCCATCCATTACCAGCAGGATCGATATAAACATCAGTCCAGACAACCGTTCGCAATGGATTATTTTTCTTATCGGCCAGATAGTAAAAATTATAATCGGGGATCACCATATCCTTAGGATACTGCTCCAACGTATTAAACCAAGGGTAAATATGATTATAGGAATCCCAACTATTAAAATAAACCGCAGCGATTAATGGATTAGTTTCTTTAATTTGCTTCATAAGAGGATCAAGCTGAGATAAACGCCAAACCTTTTCATAATTATGTTTATCTAGTGATGTCGCAGAGGAATAAAAAGACGCAGCCCCCCCTATATCTTTCTTCGAATAATAAACACCTTCTGGTGAGACTGCATAATTTGATGCATCAAGCTGGGGAACTGTGCGATGTTGATCCGTTAAAACTCGCTGGGTTTCAGCACGATAGATACCAGTTTGACGAGAAACAGCCAGTAATTGCTCCCGAATAACTTCCGATTCCCGCTGAGCAGACAATTGCAGTTCTTTGTCTGCCTGTTGATAAATATAATTGATATTCGCTTCACGGATCATATTATTACTGATCAGATAGACAGCAATCAGCACTGTTTCAACTAATACTAATGGCACCAACGCGCTACGAACCATTGCACGCCAGACCCATCTTTGTGCCGACACCTCGCCTGATCGCTGCATATTATTCTCCATTCACCGCATACCATTCAGCTTAACGTATTTTAAGCTTTATTTCCCTGCAGATGGCAACAACAGACTCCCATACCGGTATCATGTCACAGAGCTGAACAGCAAACCCATAACTTTAAGGATGTGTTAAGACAACCTGTTTATGCTGCCAGTAATTATGTTGTCATGGGTTTTTATTGTGAAACAAAGCAGTTCTGTTAGCCGTTACCGTTTTGCCATTTTCTTAAGCTTTTTGTTTATTGTAACCAACACAATTAGCCGTATTGTGTTGACAATGATGGCTGTACAAAAAAATTCATTGTCACCTATCGATCTTGGCTACTCTTTTTTCAGCGGCACTCTTTATGATCTCGCCACACTGAGCTATGTGTTGATCCCAATTTTACTGTGGTTAACATTGATCCCATTACGTTGGCGAAACAATCACATCTGGAAAATATCTGGATGGATTTTCAGTATTGTTGCTGCTTATGCCTTAGTGATATTGGCCGTTAGTGAGTGGGTGTTCTGGGCTGAATTTGAAAGTCGCTTTAATTTTATAGCGGTTGATTATCTGGTTTATACCAATGAGGTTATTGGCAATATACGGGAATCTTACCCTCTATTAACCTGGTTAAGTTTATGTGTTGTGGCCAGTCTGATTTTGGTTATTGCCATCAGCCGTTTACCATTCCTGAACCGCTGGGGACACATCCCACGCAGACAAGCATTGTTAGCCCTCATCATTGTTCAGCTGTTGGTTAATCTTGCTATAACCGGCCAGACAAAAGATCTGCGTGAAAACCGTTATTCCAATGAACTGGCAGGCAGTGGGCTGTATTCATTGTTTTATGCATTTAATAACAATGAACTGAATTATCGTCATTTTTACCAGACGGAAGATGACTCATCAACCAACGCTGTTATTCGTCAACAGTTGGCAACACCAGATGCACATTTCATGACTGCTTCAGGTAATGACGTATCCCGTGAAATCAAACACACCGGCGCAGAACGTCATCTAAATGTGGTCTTAATCTCTGTAGAAAGTCTCTCTGCTGACTATTTAGGTAAGTTTGGTAACAAACAAGGGCTGACACCTAATTTAGATCAACTGGCAGATACAGGAATGCTGTTTACTCGTTTATATGCCACGGGAAACCGTACAGTACGCGGACTGGAGGCACTATCTCTGGCGGTGCCACCAACACCAGGGCAATCGATTGTTCGTCGTCCTAATAACGAATCACTGTTTTCTCTGGCCAGTGTATTCAACAAAAAAGGCTACGATTCGTCCTTCCTGTATGGTGGCTACGGTACGTTTGATAATATGAACTACTTCTTTGCCAACAACGGCTATAACGTCAAAGATCGCCTGGAATTAAAGAGTAACCAGATCACCCATGAGAATATCTGGGGTGTTGCTGATGAAGATCTGTATAACATGGCATTACGTGATTTTGATGAAACCAGCAAACAAGGCAAACCGTTCTTTGCCCATATAATGACCACCAGTAATCATCGCCCTTATTCATTCCCTGAAAATCGGATTGATTTACCAAATGGTAGCCGGGAAGCCGCTGTAAAATATACTGACTGGGCGATTGGTAATTTCATTAAGCAAGCCAGTCAACATAGTTGGTATAAAGATACGGTGTTTGTCATTGTAGCCGACCATTGTGCATCGAGTGCGGGTAAAACTGATCTGCCTGTTGAGCGTTACCATATTCCGCTTCTGGTATGGTCTCCGGCTCATTTACCAACGCAAAAAATAGATCGCCTAATGAGTCAGATAGATATTGCCCCAACACTGCTTGGTTTACTGAATTTCACCTACACATCAAATTTTATGGGCGTTGATGTTTTTGCCACACCGCAGGGTCCACAAAGAGCCTTCATTGCGACTTATCAGGGGCTTGGTTATTTAACGTCCGATCGTCTTGTGATTTTACGCCCACGAAAACAACCGGAAATTCAGGTGTTGGAAACACCGGAGGCTAAAACAACCAAGACTAATGGTGAGTTAGTGAAAGAAGCGATTGCATGGTATCAATTCAGCAGTGACGCTTTCAGCCAGGGAAGAATGAAGCTAAAGCATTAATTAAAGTAATACCAGAGAGGCCGTAACATGCGGCCTCTTTTATCGCATAGATAACCATAGCCGGATCGCAACCAGCGAATCAGGTGTAAATTCCGAAGATCTGGCCAATATCTCTTCGCCTGACATTAGCAGAACATATTCTACCTCTTCTTCTTGCAAGGCTAACTCACCATCATATTGGCAGCTGAACAATTCGCCCCACACATTGCATTCATTGTCACAATGCAGGAATGCACCATGAGGCTTTAGCATCACACCTGTTATTCCCATCTCTTCCGCCAACTCACGATAAGCTGATGCCAAAACGTCTTCACCAGCCGATACAACACCACCACAACAGGCATCTAACATCGAAGGACAGTAATCTTTGCTTGCGGTGCGCCGTTGTACGTAAAATTGGCCTTGAACATTAGTGATAGCAATATAAGTCGCCCGGTGTAATAAATGCTGCTGACGCATAACAGAGCGGGGAACGGCATCTATTACATTATTGTGTTCATCGACAATATCGACCCATTCTTCAGCCATTATTTTACCCTCTCCTGTTTTGCCATATCGTTGTAAACTAGCACTTTAAAAAATGATGCGATCCAATGATGATTCGTTCTATTACTGACAATGACTGGCCAGTCATTCTTAATATACAAGCTGCCGTTTATCCTGATATCACGCCCGAAACAGAAACAGTTTTACGCTCAAAACTTATACTTGGCCCACAGACCTGCCTGACACTGACAGATCAACAAAATTGTGTAGTAGGTTATTGTCTTGCTCACCCTTGGGGCCGGACCCCCGCCGGCTTGCATACTGTCTATCAACCCTTGTCGCAGCCACAACTACTTTACATCCATGATATGGCTATTGCACCTGAGTACGCAGGTAGGCGTCTTGGTAGCCAGGTTGTGAGATATCTGCAGCTATGGGCAAAAAAACAGGGATACAAAGAAATGTCGCTGGTTTCGCTTAAGCAGGCTGTTGGCTACTGGCAACTTCATGGTTTTAAACCACACAACTATGCAATTGATGAGACACAATATGGGGCTGGTGCATGTTATATGCTAAAACAGATATGACAAAGGCCAGCATCAAGCTGGCCTTTAAACTAATCTATCAGTATCTACGCTTATCAGTTAACGAAGATAAAAGTGCCCAGCCAGAACAAACTCGCCGACAGCGCTATTGTTACTGGCAGTGTTAAGACCCAAGCCAGTGCTATTGTCTTCACCGTGCCTGACTGCAAACCTGATCGGTTTGCTAACATAGTTCCTGCAACTGCAGATGACAGAACATGTGTAGTAGACACTGGTAAGCCACTGATACTAGCCATACCTATCGCGGCAGCAGCGGTGATCTGAGCTGCCATCCCCTGAGAGTAAGTCATGCCTTTCTGACCAATTTTCTCACCGACGGTTTGAACAATACGACGCCAGCCAATCATCGTGCCACCACCAAGAGCTAGTGCAACAGCAAAGATCACCCAAGTCGGTGCATACTCAGTTGTCAGCGTCAGGTCTTTACGTAGCTTGTTCAGATCTGAAATTTCAGATGCCGGAAGACCAGGCAATTTACTTACTTTTTTAGCTGTGTCATCAAGACATAACAATAAACGACGCACTTCTCTGCGTTTTTCAACACCCAGCTGATTATAATGCTCAGTGGTGCTCAGCATGTTCGCAACAGTGGCGATAGAAGACATCGAGTCTTTTGAATTACATTTAAATACCTGAGGCATTTCAGCATTCGGTACTTTTTTCAAATCGATCATCTGATCCAGATAGGCACTGTTACGTTGGTAAAAGTCACCCATATGAATAGCTGCATCTTTAGTTCTGCCAATCTGATAGCTGGTACTTTCCATGTTCAATACAAACTGACCAGGAACGATACCAATCAGCACCAGCATGATCAGACCAATACCTTTCTGACCATCGTTGGAACCATGCACAAAACTCACCCCCATTGCTGATGCAATCAGAGTAAAACGGGTCCAGAATGGCGGACGCTTTTTGCCGTCCCATGTCTGACGCTCTTCTGGTGTCTTGTGGATCTTAGATGTTGTGAAATACTTCTTCATTAACAGGAGTAAAGCACCGGCTATCACCATCCCGACCAAAGGCGAAATAATCAAAGACAGCATGATATCAATCGCTTTTTGCACATTGATACCTTTGCTCACTTCAACGCCAGTCATTAATGAATTGGCTAAACCAACGCCGAGGATAGCGCCAATTAATGTATGTGAGCTGGAGGCCGGAATACCGAAATACCAAGTACCCAGATTCCACAAAATAGCAGAACTCAGTAATGCAAATACCATTACCAGACCGTGGGCAGATGCCACATTCAGCAGCAAATCAACCGGTAACAGGTGAACAATGGCATAGGCAACCCCCAAGCCACCGGCCAGCACGCCAGCACAGTTAAAAATACCTGATGCGACAACAGCCATATGCGGCGGCATCGCTTTAGTATAAATAACCGTAGCCACAGCATTTGCAGTGTCATGGAAACCATTGATAAATTCATAGGCAAGAACAAACGTCAATGCCAACGCTAAACCGAGGCCCAATTCAAAGCTGAGCCCATTAAACATTTCCAGCATATATATTAATCATCAGTGGATAGACGCGGCGCATTATGACAGAAAGATGTTCATCCGAAAGTCTTGACGGAAGAAAAAGGCAAAAAAAATCGCGAAAAACAGGCTCTGGCGAATCCACTATCGTGCGACTTTTCATCAGATTTCTAATATCGATGCTGCTTCATAAAATTATTACTTTTATGTAACAAAAAAGTAATAAGCAAATGAAACCATTAGGATATCTAACAACCTATTGGAGTTATTTTATGAAACGTTCTTTTCGCGAACATCAGGCATTACAGATCGCACGATACATCCGTAGCTACTATCGGGGGACTTTTTATATTGAACAGTCCGGCCCATTTCATTTTGATGCCGGACGTGCATGTTATGATCACGTTGATAACGTGAAATGGAAAAAACTTCTCGCTCAGATCAATAAAGAGATCCGCAACATGGGCTCGCTGAGAGTATTGGCATCCAATTAACCGCGTGGACCATCGACAATGTGAGTGATCACGCCGCCCTGAACTGTAACGAGCTGCATAAAATGATCATGCCCCATATACATAGTCCAGACTTCACCTGTTCTAATAATTTGTCTGTGACCATATTCATCAATGATCACCCGAGTCGTATCATCGACGGTGAGCGGACGACCGCATTTTATCAATAGCATGGCAGATGGGTCACCGACTGAAATCAACGAATTACCGCACCGAAATGAGCCATCAGCCCAGGAATAACCGGATATAGTCAGCATTAATGCTGCAACTAAGCCGAAAATTAATTTTTTCATGGTTCACCTGAGCCTTATAAAATTTACTGCGAATTTTATACACCTCTTAAATTAATTTTACATCTCTAATAAAAAACAGGTTCATCTTTTCGAATGATAAACCGCAATAAATTGAATTATTCTTAATTGCAGTTGCCAGCATGAGCAACAATCGTCACAATCGGATTGAACCTATATGAAGCAGAGAGGAAATCCATGAGCAGTGTTTCTCTGGTCGCTAGTGCCGAATTACCTACCCCTTGGGGGGTTTTTACTATGACCGGATTCAAAGAAGAGGCTACAGGCAAAGACCATGTAGCGTTATCGATGGGTGATATCACTACAGATGCTCCGGTATTAGCACGAATTCATTCTGAATGTCTCACTGGTGACGCCTTATTCAGCTTACGTTGTGACTGCGGTTTCCAGCTACAAGCCGCGCTTCAACGGATCGCAACAGAAGGTCGTGGTGTTTTACTCTATGTTCGTCAGGAAGGTCGCGGTATTGGCTTATTAAATAAGATCCATGCTTATCATCTGCAAGATCAAGGTGCTGACACAGTAGAAGCCAACGTAGCCCTAGGGTTTGCTCCGGATTTACGTGATTATTCAATCTGTGCGGATATGCTGCAGCAGCTGGATGTTAAATCACTGCGTTTAATGACGAATAATCCGAGAAAAATTAAGGCGATGGAACAACATGGTATTCCTGTCGCAGAACGCGTGCCGTTAGAGGAAGGGAAAAACCCTTTTAATGAGTTTTACCTCTCAACGAAGGCCGGCAAACTCGGACATATGTTGCACGAATAACTCTTGTCGAAAATACAAAGTCGCAGAGCTTACTGCTCAGGTAAGTTCTGCGATAAAAATGCCTCAGTATTCAGTTATCCTGCATTATAGAAATGTAAACTATCTAATGGATCAACGATATTTGTAGTCGCCGGTAACTCATTCAAATCATATAAAGCCGTTGAATTGGTTTGTTCTGCAACGACAGGCATCGCGCCATCAATATCCTTTAAAACAAAATCTAACGTGCTGTCGCCTGAATCAAGTACCGTCTGATGATCGAGATAAATCAGTGATGCTGTATTTTCTGTATTATCCGTAGACGCTTGCGAGACATTTGCAATCGATGACCATAAATCTACGTCTTCATTTTCAATCGTAATAACATCATGTAACGTCGCAACTTCAGGTAATTGTGATAATGCCACTACAATTTCCCGGCCATCGAGAGAATAAAGAATAGAACCTTCTGAATGTGTCTCATCAAAGGGTTCATACGCAATAGTTCCCGCCGCAAAATCAACAAACAACTGACCAGCTACGTTGCCAGCACTGTCTGTTATTTCCAAGCCATCAAGCTGATGATCATCCAGATTAGTTGAATAGCCAACACCTGTCTCACAGACAATTTCATGCCCGTTCCACTGGTACAGCACATCATCCACAGAAATCCAGTCAATCATTTGTTATTACTCAGTTGGAAATAAATGGGGAGCAGGCAAGCTGCTCCCATTACACATTTTAATGGATAACGCCATTTTGAGTTAGTAAATATGTTTGCAGTGCGGTTAAATCGGCAGACTGACCTTCCAATACTATCGTCATATCGGCTGTACCACCGCTTACACCATCTGCATAAACAGATATCACTACATCACTACCTGAGGCGTGAACATCCAGATAGTTACTCAAAGTAGTTGTGTCGCCGGTTAAGACATCAGATAAATCTAACTTATCTCCCTCAGTAATTGAGAAATCAGTAATCGTATCGCTAAATGGAGCGCCAGAAGCAATATTGATATCATCCGCCGTCCATTTAAAGATATCGGCACCGTCTCCACCAGTTAGGATGTCATTGCCTAGACCGCCGGTAAGGGTATCGGCGCCAAGACCACCGATAATCGTATCTGCCCCGGCACCACCAGATATGTGGTTGGCATTATTGTCCCCAGTTAATGAATCATCGAACTGAGAGCCAACAATGTTTTCGATACTTGTCAGTGTATCCGTACCATCACCACCCGTTGCAGTACCAGCATCCAAATTTACAGTCACTACGGCAGCTGCATTCAAATAGTTGGCTGTATCTGATCCATCACTACCATCCAAAATATCATCACCTTCTCCACCGGTGAGAATATCATCGCCAGCATAACCATAGATATGTTCTGCTGATGAAGTTCCCATGATTGCATCATGATCTGTTGAACCAATGATATCTGTACCTTCTGCTCCACCCAGCAAGGTAATATTCAACTGCTGAATAGCAGATGTATCGTAATCACTGTCTGTTGCTGATACAGCAAATGACAATACTTGATTTTCTGGTAACAAGTTCTGGCTGTAACTGAAACTATTCAGCTTAGCGTTACCTCCAACCACATCGAAATATATTGTTGAAAAATCAAGAGCTGGATCAATCGTGAAAGAACCATCCGCAGCATAGCTGACGGTCTGCACTGTTGAATCAGTGTCGGTATACCAATTGATTTTTAAAGCATCACTGGACTGCTGTTTAACATAGAAAGTCACACTATCTACTAGGTTACCAGTAAAGCTAGCTGAAAAGCTGTCATCAGTATTTAAGTTACCGTCATTTATCCCAAAACCTGCTGATGTTGGCTTAATTGTATCGCCGCCAATCCCTGTAAAAGTGATTGAATCAGAAGATGATGTAATTGAATGTAAAATCAAAGAATCTAAGCTTGGTCCACCTTCAATTTTCGAAAAATCGACAGTTTTAAGAACACTTGGGCGAGCATCCAAAAGATCAAATTTATATGTACCGTCAGGATTAATTGTCAAAACAAAGAAACCATCTGTATTCGTGCCCGTTCCTGCTGTTATGGTAGTAGAACCATCTGCGTTATATATCGCCTCAGAATAATTCAACCCCTCAATATCAGTATCAGCAGACAAGTTAATCCTAAATTCTCCATCTGCACCAAACGTCAGATCATGTGTTCCGAGCAATACACCTTCATCATTAGCAACAATAGCGTTGTCGATTTGGGTGAATGCTGGTGTATCATCGATAATACTGA
>MTLE01000298.1_pt2 | contig 111702 bp, 101 predicted proteins | sample 1982461 | NCBI WGS metagenome assembly MTLE01 (sample SAMN05712605, study PRJNA340218) | biofilm metagenome | isolation source: sample SPL anode biofilm adapted to -200 mV | place: USA | collected 2012-02-03
GGGGCAACCCGCCGTTAGTCGTTTGAACCGGGATGTTTTGTTTTCAAGGAGGATGGCATGGCACTGACCAGGAAAAAGGTGCTGGTTTCACTGGCTGCCGCTGTGGCGCTCGTGGTGATCGGCTTCGCGGGGTATATCTGGCTCGCGCTGCACTGGAGCTTTTCCAGCGGAGAACGGATCGGCTACGTCCAGAAAATCTCCCAGAAGGGATGGGTGGTAAAGACCTGGGAGGGGGAATTGCAGCTGATCTCCGTTCCCGGGGCTGCGCCCGAGAAGTTCCTGTTCAGTGTCCGCGACGATGCTGTTGCCGAACGAATCAACGCCGTTGTGGGGAAAAAGGTGGCGCTCAGCTACGAACAGCACAAGGGAGTTCCCAGCACCATCTTCGGCGAAACAGAGTACTTCGTTTCCGGCATCAGGGTGGTTGAATGAGTCTCCTTGTCACCCCAGCGCCCGAGAGTATCTCTGAAGATCATTCGGGCGCTGGGGTGACGGGTTACTGCAGGCAGCGGAAGAGCCCCATGTTCCAGAGACAGTCCCCGCAGGCCACTGTTCCCGCATAGCAGTCCTGCTCGAAATTCTCGTTGTACATGTACTCGCAGGGAACCAGGTTGCAGTTGGAGCAGAGCGGATACTCCCTGGCCAGCACCTCCCGGCGGTACTCCCGGAAGAGCCGGTCGTTCCAGATTTCCCCCATGCTCTGCTGGTTGATGTTGCCGAACACTCTGGGCGTCACGTATTTCCTGCTTCCCGATGAGTAGCAGCTGAACCTGTGCCAGAGGAAGTAGCAGGGGTGCACTCCTCCGTCCCAGGAGATGAACGCCCCGCCGTTCTCCACGAAGTCGCATCTGCGTTTGCCCCGGGGCGTGATGGCCGGGAGGCTCAGCTCCAGGCCGGTTTCGCTGGCCACGGCTTCAGCCTCGGCAAAGAGAGCGCCGATCTCCCCGAACCAGCGTTCGTCCCGCTCCAGAAGTTTCCTCAGGTTGATGAACAGATCCCGGGAGCGGGCCTCCTGCTGCATCTCCCAGACAAAATCCACCACCCGCTGATCCCCGGGACTTCTCAGGTAGTTCAGCATCACCTTGAAAAATCGTCTCAGGTCGATCCCCTCCTGTTCCGCGCGCCTGCGCCAGGGGTCGAAGAACGCAATGGCCTCATCCGAGTTCGTCTCGTAGGCCACGCTCCCCACATGCTCCTGCTCGTAGGGGAGCAGATGGGAGACGATGGCGAAGCTGGCCCCCTGTTCCGCGGCCCAGCGCAGCGCGGCCGGCAGTTCGCGGGCGTTCTCGCGCATGAGAACGAACTCCGTCCCGATCGCCAGGGGGCTGGAACGTTTCTCCCTGGCCCGCTTCAGGGCGCTCATGGCCCGCTCCAGGTTGCGCACCTCTCCCCCCTCGCGGATCCTTTTGAATCTGTCCGGCGTGACGGCATCCAGGGAGAGGCAGATGCGGTCCAGTCCTGCCTCCACCAGCGAGAGGGCGCGGGTCTCGCTGACCAGCAGGCCGTTGGACTGGAATCCGATCCACCCCCGTGCCGGCATAAGCCCCCTGGCCTGGCGGATGAATGTTTCCAGGCCAGGGTGAAGCAGCGGCTCACCGATCCCGTTCAGCACCAGCGCCTGGCAATGGGGCAGGCTGGGGGCGAGCCTGGCGAAGGTGTCGGGATGCATGTCCCCCTCCACGATGCCGTTTCCCCTGGTCTGCTTCATGCACATCCCGCACTTAAGGTTGCAGCGGGTGGTTGTCTCCACGAACAGCCGGCTGGGGTACTCCCGCAGGGCTGGTACCGGATCGTCGGCCAGGCCGGATTCCGTTTTTGTTAGTGCCGTTGACATGCCTGCATCCTCCTGTCGCACTGGGTGTTCCTGATGAATGATCATGGTCTGCCTCCCTGATGGTGCTCCAAGGATAGCGAGGCAGGGGAGGCGTTGGCATGACGCAGGTCAAAAAAAGGGTAACGGGTGAGGAGTGAGGAGTGAGGAGTGAGGAGTGAGGAGTGAGGAGGGGAACCGTCGCGGTTCCCCTGGAGGGTCTTGGGATCAGTTTTTGTAATGGCCGTGCTTGTGGCCGTGGTTTTCGTGTTTGTGGTTGTAGTGCTTGTCTTTTTTTGGTTTCTTCTTCATGTAGACGCGTTGGTCATGTTCCACATAGTAGGGACGTCCGGCATCCACATACACATGCACTCCCGGCGGAGCCGGCAGGTAGGCGCTGATGTTGACACTTACCTCGCCCCGTACCTGGCCGGGGAGTGCCGTTGCCAGAAGTGTTGCTGCCAGAAGTGCAGAAACCAGCGGTTTCCTTGTCATTGCTGTTTTCCTTTCCTTGCCTGGTTTGGTGCTCTTCCGTCCGGGGAAGAACGGGTGATTCACTGTCTGCGCTGTGTGCCGGATACGCGGTCCCGTATCAGCTGTTTCTCACATGACTACTTCTTTCCCTTGAAAGCCTCGCCGGTCTTTTTTCCCGCCTCCCTGAAGGCCGCGCCCGTGGCCTGGCCCCAGCGTTTGAAGGCTCTGCCCACGGCCTGACCGGTCTTCTTGAAGGCTTCTCCGGTAGCCTGGCCCAATTTTTTGAACCCCTGGCCTATCTCCCTCCCCCCCTCCTTGAACTGGTTGTCCGCGGAAACGGGAGATGTCAGCAGCAGGGAACAGAGAAGGATGATGGTTATTCTGGACAGCATGGACATTCACCCCCTGTCGTAGCAGTTCATGCCTGAATGTTCGCGGTTGGTCTGTAAAAGGAAAAACGAAAGCCGGGTTGCCTATCCTGAGATATTTCGGCAACCCGGCTGTCTTCTGGAGATCCTGAGGCTTTCCGCCCCATCCTCGCGGATGGTTGAGTAGTGTCGTGTATCCGTGATCTTAGTGCATTTCGGAGGAACAATACGGGCGGAACCGGGAAATGTCAAGGGGGTTGGGCGGGGCTTAGACGTGGAAGATGCTTCCGGCGTACGCGGAATTATGCGCTTGAACTGAGCTTCCGGGCTGTGCTATCACTTCTCGCACATGACGCAGGCAAGGGCGCCCGACGGATGGATATCCGTCGGGCATTTTTTATTTCGGACGTGCCGCCAGAGAGGCGGGGGAGGACGTATGGCAAAGGTGATTTTCTGGGAGAAGCCGGGATGTCAGGGGAATGCGCGCCAGAAGGAGATACTGCTGGCATCGGGGCACGAGCTGGAGGTGCGCAACCTGCTGACCGAGGCGTGGACGGAGGAGGAACTGGCCCGCTTCTTCGGTTCCCGGCCGGTCGCGGAGTGGTTCAATATGACCAACCCGAAGGTTAAGGCGGGCGAGATCGCGCCGTCCCGGGTGGGGCGGGAAGAGGCGCTTGAAATGATGGTGGCCGAGCCGCTGTTGATTGTCCGCCCGCTAATGCAGGTGGGGGGCGAGCGCCTGGCCGGTTTCGACGTGGGGGTGGTGCACAACTGGATCGGCCTGAAGAGCGAGACGGTGGGGGATCGCGACCCGAAGAACTGCCCCTGCGTGCAGAGCCAGGCGGCATGAGGATAGAAACATGAGTGGTGGCGCTGGATGAACTGGTAGTCGACATTTCTGGAGACAGGCCGCCCACTCTGTCCTACAATGTGCCCTGCCGACGATTCTGGACATTCCGGTTCATTCTTCGAGGAGCATATGTCGCAGCTCTCATGGTTGAAGGGTAGACGAGGCGAATGGTACCTGGTGGTGCAGGCCGCCCTGTTCGTGCTACTGGTGTTCGGCCCCCGTTCCTTCCCGGGGCAGAACGCCCCGAACCTCCCCTGGCCCTGGTTCGTCCTCTTGGCAGGAGCCATCCTGTTTCTGATCGGCATCGTTTTGTCGGTCTGTGGAACGCTCAGCCTGGGGAAGACCCTCTCCCCTCTGCCGTATCCGAAGGAACAGGGGCGTCTGGTTGTCAGCGGCGTGTACCGCATCGTGCGCCACCCGATCTACAGCGGCGTCATCTTCATGGCATTCGGCTGGGGCATGTGGCTGGAGAGCTGGGCGGCCATCGGCTATGCGCTGTTGATCCTGATCTTTTTCGATATCAAATCACGGCGTGAAGAGTTCTGGCTGGCGGAGAAGTACCCGGAGTACGCCGCCTACCGCAAACGGGTGCGCAAGCTGATTCCCTTTGTCTGGTGAGGTGATTTGCCCCGCTAGGCACTCCCACCGCTTTCCCGGTTTGAATGTGAGAATGGGCGTCGATTGCGGCGGCCGTTATTTTGTGCTATGAGACGATTTGCCGAACATCACGCAGCATGGCTCTGCGGCAAGGTTGATCTGGTAATGGAAACGCTGCTCAAGCCGGTCATCTGCCTTCGACGAATTTACATCTTCACGGAAAAAACACCAATAACGTGATCAGGAGCCTGGATGCGCTTGTCAAGGCGACCAGGCAAACCCCTTGGAAAGGACGCGTACCATGGGCATAGCATTAAAGCTCGACGAGATGAGCCTTGCCGACAAGCTTGAGGCGATGGAAACCCTGTGGGATGATCTGTGCCACCGTGCGCGGGAAGTGGCCATCCCTGAATGGCACCACGACGTGCTTGGCGCGCGCGCGGCGGCTGTTCATAAAGGGAACGCCCGGTTCACCGAATGGGATGTTGCCAAGGAGAACATCCGCGAGTCGCTGAAATGAAAATTCGCATCCTTGCCGAAGCCCAGGAAGATCTGGTGAGCGGGTATCGTTTCTACGAAGCCCAATCCGCCGGGCTCGGCGGATACTTCATTGATTCGTTATTTGCCGATATCGATTCGTTACAATTTTTCGGGGGGATTCATCCCATCGTGGTCGGCGGGTATTACCGGATGCTGGCAAAGCGGTTCCCCTTTGCGGTCTATTATGTTCTGGAAGCTAAAACTGTCTTTGTCTACGCGATTCTTGACTGCCGCAGGAGTCCGGCGTGGACCAGGAAGCGTTTACGGAACGAAGACGGCTGATGGCGGAATAGGGATAGGTCGTTAGATGTGCTCAGGAGAGGCAGATTGTGTATTCGATAGGGCCGTTCCACCAGCGCGGGGCTGATGGAACGGCCCTTTTTGTTGACACGTATTGAATAAACTGTCTCCGGAATACCGGCCAAATATAACGTGGGAGAGTACAGCGGCCAAGGCCGATGTTACGCTTTGGTTGGGCGCAATTACCTTACCCTTCCGCCTTCTCTCATCTCAGAGGTTGGCTCCTCACTGTTCCCTCTGTCATCGGGAATTGGGCCATGTAGATTGATTTGAGGCAAACGAGTTCTCGGGTCGTTCCTAATCTTCAGTTCTTCGGCTAGCTCGTCATATTTTCTTTTTAGATCGTCACTTGGGGGAGTACCACAGCAGCCGCGAACGGACCGTAAATGCGTCTCGTTGAAAACCTTTTTGAGGTTGTCATATTGTGTGGAAATAACCTTGTGAAGTTCTATTATGTCATCTGCTATTACAGTACCGTGATTGAAAACACACACATAGCATAGTTCAGGCGCCTTTGACTGCTGGATTTGTTTTAGTTCGATTATGAGGGAACCAATTTTCTGGTAGAACCCATACACAATTCCTGTTATTACCGATGGCAGGCGCACTAGGCGCGTTGAGATAGCTTTATGATTTTTTTCTAGAGATTTTTCAAATTTCTTTAGAGCATCCGTGACACATTGGCCATTGGAGCAATCTACAGACAAATCTATGTAAAGTTTCTGAACGTCGAAAAGCATGTTTACAAGTGCTCCATAGACAGCAGACTCATCCTCTTCTTGGCGTTTGATGAAATCATGCTTCCGCGCGACATCCTTTTCTTCTTGTAGTTTCTTGAGGCTTGATTCAGATTCAATCTCCTTGATCTTCTGCGTTTGCCGATTATTCAGAAAAAGAATAATCACCGGCAGTAAGAAACTGGATACCACAACAGTTCCCAGTCCCGGGTTTTTCTCCAAGAGAATTTCAAACCAACTGCGTGATACCCCTTGTACTGCAGATGGTGCTGACGCGACCTCCGCAGCTATTGCATGAGAAGCTTCCGTTATCTGCCAAAGAAGCATTCCAAACCATGACAAGAATACTCTAAGCACCTAATCCTCCTTTTGTTGCGACCAACGGGGCCGTCGCTGAGCCAGGAGCATCAGCGTGACGGCTCCTGTGGCGTGTTATGCCATGTTTTGTTGTGTCCATGAACCATTTCGCAGTTTTTGCTGGATAAATCGCTTCACCTTATTCTCCAAAGAGTCCCAAGACTCGTCCATTTCCCCAAGTATTCGATTACAGCTATCGCAATGGAATCCAATCCTGTCTATTGCTCTGAATGCACTTGCATTTTGTGGGAAGACTTGAAAATCACAGTGTGGGCAAAAAGTATGGACATCATAAATGTCGCCGTCGTCGAAATATTTCCAGCGCCAGCGCAAACCGAAATAAAGATCAGTTGTATATGTCCTCCAACTTGATCCTGTGCTTTTCTCTTGACCACGCACGGCATTCCAGATCAATGCGAAGAGGAATATCAACGTTGGTAAACAGAGTAGACAAACTAACGCCAAGAGCCAGTTTTTCACGTTTGTTGTGAGAAGAAAAAATTCGTAACATTTCTTAACTGCAGCGCCAATACTTGGCCACCAATTAAGAAAGTATGACCCGGCTGTGGCTACGCCAGTGAGTATTCCCGCGGCAATTACTTTGCTCCAAACTGGATCACTCCAAATTTTCTTAATCATGTACTTTATCCCTTTTCTGCATAACTCGTTATTGACCGGCCCCCGGTGATCTTCCCGAACGGAACATTTAGACCATGAACATGAAAACCGTATGTACAACCATGGGGGCAATTCGGGGCACAGGATATAAGGATATAACTGACTGCCGGACAGGCCGTAACTAGCCGTTCTCAAACGACACTGCCCCTGTCTCCACCCGGTGAGGGGAGGCGACAGGGGCAGTAAGGTGTCAGAGGGGAGAAGCAGCTACGCGCATTCGGAGTAGCCGCAGGCGTGGCAGACTGAGCAGCCCCCCTCGTGCTCGACCACGCCGCCGCATTCCGGGCAGGCGCCGCGCTCCTGGCGGGCGGTGACGGCACTGATGTCGTAGCCGCCGTCGATCAGGTGGGCCTGGATGGCCTTGGCAACGGCGTCGGCGCAGGAAAGCACACGGTTTTCTCCGAAGCCGGAGGGGCAGTGGCAGGAGATGCCCATGAGTTGCTTGACCACCTGGCGGGCCTGGACGCCGCTGCGCCATGCCAGGGAAACCATGCGGCCGATGGCCTCGCTCTGGGAAGCGGCGCAGCCGCCTGCCTTGCCCATGGTGGTGAAGAGCTCGAACAGGCCGTTCTTATCCTCGTTGATGGTGACGTACAGCGGGCCGCAGCCGGTCTGCATCTGATGGGTGCTCCCCCTGAGGGACTTGGGACGGTCGCGCTTGACCGCTTTCTTTTCTTCGGGAGCAGCGGCTGCCTCGCGCGGCGCCTCATCCTTCTTGGCGGCGGTGGAGAGCACCTGCTCGTCCCGGGAGCCGTCACGGTAGATGGTAACTCCCTTGCATCCGGTCTGGTAGGCCAGGCGGTAGACGTTCTCCACGTCCTCGATGGTGGCTGAATTGGGGAAGTTGACGGTCTTGGAGACGGCATTGTCGGTGTGCAACTGGAAGGCTGCCTGCATCTGGATGTGGTCGTCGGGAGTGATGTCGTGGGCGGTGACGAACATTTCCTGCACGTCCTGGGGTACCTCAGGGATGCCCTGCACCGTGCCGTGCTCGGCGATGCGCTTCATCAGCGCCTCGGAGTAGAAGCCGCGCGCTTTGGCAATCCTCTCGAAATGGGGATTGACCTCCACCAGCACGTTTTTGTCCATGACGGTGCGCAGGTAGGAGACGGCGAAGAGCGGCTCCACGCCGGATGAGGCGTTGGCGATGATGGAGATGGTGCCGGTGGGGGCGATGGTGGTCACCGTGGCGTTGCGCATTGGCTCGGCGTCTTTGATGTCGAAGATCGAGCCGGTGAAGTTGGGGAAGGAGCCGCGGACCCTGCCCAACTCACGGGAAGCCAGGCGCCCCTCGTCGTTGATGAACTTCATGACCTTCGTGCCCAGCTTGACCGCCTCGGGGGAGCTGTAGGGGATGCCCAGCAGGATCAGCATGTCGGCCCAGCCCATGACCCCCAGGCCGATCTTGCGGTTGCCGTGGGTCATGTCGTGGATCTGCTGCAGGGGATAGCTGTTGGCTTCGATCACGTTGTCCAGGAAGTGCACCGCGTTCTGGACCGTCTCCTTCAGCCTGTTCCAGTCGATGGCCCCCTCGGCTACGAACTTGCCCAGGTTGATGGAGCCCAGGTTGCACGATTCGTAGGGGAGCAGCGGCTGCTCGCCGCAGGGGTTGGTGGATTCGATCTCTCCCACCTGGGGGGTGGGGTTGTCGCGGTTCAGGCGGTCCAAAAAGACGATGCCCGGCTCGCCGTTCTCCCAGGCCTGTTTGACGATGCGCTGGAAGACTTTGCGGGCGTTCAGGGTGCCGTGCTGCTTGCCATTGCGCGGGTTGACCAGGGTGTACTCCTCGTCCCGCTCAACCGCCTGCATGAACTTCTCGGTCAGTCCGACGGAGATGTTGAAGTTGTTGAGCTGCTTCTGGTCGGCCTTGCACATGATGAAATCCATGATGTCGGGATGGTCGACCCTGAGGATGGCCATGTTGGCCCCGCGCCGCGTCCCCCCCTGTTTGATGGTTTCGGTGGCCACGTCGAAGACCCGCATGAAGGAGAGCGGCCCGCTGGAGATTCCGGTGGTGGAGCTGACCATGTCGTTGGCCGGGCGCAGGCGGGAAAAGGAAAAGCCGGTACCGCCGCCGGACTTGTGGATCAGGGCGGTGTACTTGACGGCGTCGAAGATCTCCTCCATGGAGTCCCCCACCGGAAGCACGAAGCAGGCAGAGAGCTGTCCCAGTTCGCGACCGGCGTTCATCAGGGTGGGGGAGTTGGGCAGAAACTCGAAGCTGGTCATCATGCGGTAGAAGGTGTCGCCCAGGGCAGCGGTGTCGGCCGTTTTATCGAAGGAACGGTCGGCCGCCGCGATGGTATCGGCCACCCGGCGGAACATGTCGGCCGCCGTCTCCAGCGTTGTGCCGTCCGGGCCCCGCCTGAGGTAGCGTTTCTCCAGTACGGTGAGTGCGTTTTTCGATAAACCGGGCAGTGTCGGGTGGGTCTTTTCTCTTTTCATGTTGTTTCCTCCTGCGGCGGGAACGGAGCTGCGCCGTCTGTTTTATGGGGTGAAGCGGTGTTGTTCGTTAACGGGTTTCCATACAATATTTTGTAGCCGAAGTGAAAATAACCACAACATATATGTCATGTCAACAGAATAGATTGGGTGATCTCTAAGCATTTGATTGCACATGAAAAACATTTCCATCCCCATGGGGCGTGCTGGTTTCATGAGCATGGGTTAAAAAAATATGAGATAAGTTTAAAATATTTGCATGAAAGTTTAAATGTGCTAAAAACAAGACTCGATGTGTAAGAAGGAGTATGCGGGACGATGTCAGCAGCAACCGATTGTGACAAATGCAAGTCGTATGAGCTCAAAGGGCAGGTGCGCGCCCTGAACGACCTGCTCAATGTGGCTCAGGCCTCCATCGCCTCCCTGGAGCTTGCCCCCCTGACGCAGACCATCCTGCGGGGCGCCATGGATTTCATGGAGATGCCGGTGGGCAGGCTGGCGCTGTACGACAAGCGCAACGGCAGGATGGTGCTGCGCGCCCATGCCGGTCTGGACGAGGATTGTGTCGTGCGATCGGTCTGGACTGTGGCGCCGGGAGGCCTGACGGACCAGCTTCTCAGGCGCAATGAGGTCTACTATGTTGAGGATAGGGAGGCGAGCCAGATGCCGGAGGAGCACCTGATCGCCCATGAGCAGAGCCGCTCGCTGGTTGCGGTTCCGCTGGTCTCCCAGAGCTCCATCCACGGCATGCTCTGGCTGGATGACGTCATACCGCGCACCTTCGACAAGAACCGCATCTCGCAGATCCTGGTTCTGGCCTCCTTTGCCGCCATATCCATCGAGAACGCCAAGTTTCACGAGGAAACCCACCAGCTGGCCATCAATGATTCCCTCACCGGACTGAACAACCGTCGCTACTTCGACAAGGTCCTGCCCCAGGAGTATGAACGGGCGCACCGGGAGGGGCTCCCCTTCTCCCTGATGATGATCGACGTGGACAACTTCAAGCTGTTCAACGACACCCATGGTCACCACCTGGGTGACCGCATCCTGGCCACCATCGGGCGGGTGCTGCGCAAAACCCTGCGCAGTATCGATTTTGCCTTCCGCTACGGCGGAGAGGAGTTCGTGGTTATCCTGCCGGAAACCGACCTGGAGAGCGCCCACAAGGTGGCCGAGCGCATCAGGCAGCGGGTCATGGCGGAGAGCAGGAAGCTGTTGCGCAACCCGCAGGACATGCCGGTTACGGTGAGTGTGGGCATATCCTGCTATCCCCGTGACGCTGCCTGTTCCATTACCCTGCTGGCCATGGCCGACCAGCTGCTCTACCAGGCCAAGCGCTCCGGACGGAACCGCGTCCTGGTGGCGGAGGATGATGCCGCTTGATGATTCTGTTTCGCACCCCCACCCATCGCCTGTTCGTGGCCTGTATCCTGCTCTTTCCCCTGCTGTCCGCCTGCACCGCTTTCTCAGCATGGGATAAATCGTGGCAGCGCGGGGATGCGCCGCCGCCCGCCCCTCTGGCCGTGGAGCGTTCCCCGGTGCCAGCCGCTTCCGAAATGCCGGCCGGCGAAATCCCGGTTGCAGCTCCCCAGTTGCCGGACACCGTAGATCCCCCTCTGCCGGACCCTGGACGCCCGCCGGTTGTCAGCCAGGGCGATATCAGCTACGAAAATACCACCATAACCGAGGATGTGGTCTGGAGCGGGAGCGTGCTGGTGCGGGGATACCTGGTGATCGCTTCCCCGGCGACCGTGCGCATCGAACCGGGCACGGTGGTGCGTTTCATGAAATCGCTCCTTTCGCGGCAGACGCCCCGTCTGGTGGTCATGGGCAGGCTGCACTGCAACGGCTCTGCGGGGCAACCGGTGCGCTTCACCCCCAACGTTGCCCGGCCCGAGCGGGGCGACTGGGGGGGGATTCTGCTACTGTCCAGCGAGAAGCGCAACCAGTTGGACCATGTGCTCATCGAGGGGGCCACGGCGGGAATCGAGGCTGGCTTTTCGACCCTTTCCGCCACTGATGTCGCCATTCGCCGCTGCACCGTCGGCATGCTGCTGAGGGACAGCAGCGCGAGCCTCAGCGCCGCCAGCGTTGATGACTGCGAGACCGGGCTTGAGCTCCTCGACAGCGAGGTCGACCTGCGGGACAGCGCCCTCAGCGCTAACCAGCGCGGCATTGTCGCTCGCCGCACCACCCTGGTCCTGCTCGCCGTCTCCCTCAGGGAGAACCAGCAGAGCGGCGTAACCGCGCTCGACTGCCGGGTCAGATTCACCTCCTGTCAACTGGCTGCCAATGGAGGCGGCGGCGCGCATCTGGCGGAGAGCGAGGGGAACATATCCGGGTCGCGTTTCGTGGCCAACCGTGGCGTCGGCCTGGAGCTGGTCTCTTCGCGCCTCAAGGTCCAGGGGAGCCTGTTTACGGCTACGGCCGGCGACGGCATGCGGGTCAACGACGGCCGCAGCCTGGTCTGGGGCAACTCCTTCGAGGGGAACAGCGGCTACAACCTGAGCATCAGCGGCCATGACCGCATCGTTGCCGTGGGGAACTGGTGGGGCAGCGACCAGGAATCCGGCATTGCGGCGAAATTGCTGGACGGGACCAAGGACCCCCGCGGCGGCCGGGTCGAGTTCTTTCCCTGGCTGGTGCAGCGGCCGGTAAACGTACCATGACCTCCCGTTCCCCCCTCACCATCTATCTGGATAACGCGGCCACGTCCCACCCCAAGCCGGAATGCGTCTACCAGGCCGTCGTGCATGCCATGCGCCACATCGGCGCCTCGCCGGGGCGGGCAGGGCACCGCCGCTCCCTGGAGGCGTCTCGCCTGCTCTTCCAGGCCAGGGAGGCCATCGCCACCCTGCTCTCCGTCCCCGATTCGTCACGGATCATCTTCACCCACAGCGCCACCGAGGCGCTCAACCTGGCCCTGCAGGGTGTCCTGCTGGCGGGCGATCATGTGGTTACCACCTCTATGGAGCATAACTCCCTCCTGCGGCCGTTGTACCAGCTGCGCCGGCGGGGAGTTGAGCTGACCATTGTCGAGGCGGCCGGTGACGGTCTGGTGGACCCGGACGCTGTACGGCGAGCCTTCCGGCCCACCACCCGCATGCTGGCGCTGGGGCATGTCTCCAATGTGTGCGGCGCCATCCAGCCGGTGGCCCGACTTGCGGCCATCGCCCGCGAGGCCGGGGCGCTGTTTCTGCTGGATGCGGCCCAGTCGGCCGGCTCGATCCCCATCGATGCGGCCGGCCTGGGGGTGGACCTGCTGGCCGCGCCGGGGCACAAGGGGTTGTTGGGGCCCCAGGGCACCGGTTTTCTGTACGTTGCCGAGGGGGTGGAGATCAGGCCGCTCCTGGCCGGAGGAACCGGCAGCAACTCATCCAGCGAAGAGCAGCCGCACATCCTGCCCGAGGGATTCGAGGCCGGAACCCACAACCTCCCCGGCATTGCCGGCCTGCTGGCCGGCGTGGAGTTCGTCCTGGCCCGGGGGGTCGACGTCATCGGCCGCAGGGAGCGGGAGCATGTGGCCGAGATCGCCAGGCGCCTGGCGCCGCTTCCCGGCATGGCCATCCATGGCCCCTCTTTCCCCGCCAACCGAAGCGGCCTGCTCTCTTTTACCGTAGAGGGGATGGACGCCTCCAGCCTTGCCTTTATGCTGGACCAGCGCTTCGATATCGCCGTGCGGGCCGGCCTGCACTGCGCCCCCCTGGCCCACCGCTCCCTGGGCACCTACCCCGCGGGAACCGTCCGGGTCAGTCCCGGCTGGTCCACCAGCAACGACGAGATTGCTATTTTCTGCGATGCCGTTGTAAAGTGTATGCCTTAATCGGTGAAGAGTGAGGGGTGAAGCGCGAACTGCCCCCCCTCACTCCTTACTCCTCACGCTCTTTTTACCCCATCCCGAAAGGTCTGCATGAAAAACTTCATCCTTGACACCAATGTGCTGCTGCACGATCCCCAGGCGCTGTTCAAGTTCCAGGAGAACAACATCATTATCCCGATCACGGTTATCGAGGAGGTGGACCGCTTCAAGAAAGACTCCAACGAAACCGGCCGCAATGCCCGCCAGATTTCGCGCATCCTTGACGCCATGCGCGAGAAGGGCTCTCTGGCCGCCGGCATCGTCCTGCCGGAGGGGGGGACGCTCAGGGTGGAGATGTTCTCGGAGAAGTATTTCCTGGACCTGCCGGTGGAGTTGCGCGGCCAGAGCGGCGATAACCGCATCCTGGGCATGGCGCTCAGCCTGCGCGACCGTCTCCCGGATCATCAGCTGATCTTCGTGACCAAGGACACCAACCTGCGCATCAAGGCCGACGCCATCGGCGTGTTGGCCGAGGATTACGAGTCTGACAAGGTGGATATCCAGGACCTGTACTCGGGAACCCGCGGCATCGAGATGCCGGCGGACGCCATCGACCGCTTCCATGGGCAGGGGTGGCTTGATGCGCCCGTGGGGCTGGCGCCCAACGAATTCATCATGATCAGCGACAGCGCCAACCCCGCCCACAGCGCCGCCTGCCGTTTCGACGCCGCCAGTTCCCGCATCGTGCCGGTGCGCAAGGTGCCCAAGGAAGGGATCTGGAGCCTGCACCCACGCAACCGCGAGCAGTCCTTTGCCCTGGACGTTCTCATGGATGACACCATCAAGCTGGTGACCCTGGTGGGCAAGGCCGGCACCGGCAAGACGCTCCTGGCCATCGCCGCCGGTCTGCACAAGGTGGCCGAGGACAACGTGTACAACCGCCTGCTGGTGTCCCGGCCGGTTTTTCCCATGGGCAAGGACCTGGGCTTCCTGCCCGGCGATATCGAGGAGAAGCTGACCCCCTGGATGCAGCCGATTTTCGATAACGTGGAGCTTTTGATCTCCGGTCACGAGGCTGAGAAACGCCACAGCAAGGGGTACAAGGAGCTGATGGCCATGGGGCTTCTGGATATCGAGCCGTTGACCTACATCCGCGGCCGCTCCATCCCCAACCAGTACCTGATCGTCGACGAGGCCCAGAACCTGACCCCCCACGAGATCAAGACCATCGTCACCAGGGTGGGGGAGGGGACCAAGATTATCCTCACCGGCGACCCCTACCAGATCGACAACCCCTACGTTGACTCATCCAGCAACGGGCTGACCTATCTGGTGGAGAAGTTCAGGGGTGAAAAGATCGCGGCCCATGTGACCCTCACCAGGGGGGAGCGCTCGGAACTGGCCGAGTTGGCGGCAAACCTGCTCTGAACCCTGTACCCCTTATCTGTAATCGAAGGTCATCCGAATGCTCGTTCTTGCCATTGAAACATCCTGCGATGAAACCGCCGCCGCGGTAGTGGCCGACGGCCGCCGCATACTCTCCTCGGTGGTCTCCTCCCAGGTGGCCATCCACGCCGAATATGGCGGGGTCGTGCCGGAGATCGCCTCCCGCAAGCACCTGGAGATGATCTCTCCGGTGATTTCCCAAGCCCTGGCCGAGGCCGGCGTCAGCTTCGGCGATGTTCAGGGGGTGGCGGTTACCCGCGGCCCGGGACTGTCCGGGGCGCTGCTTGTGGGGCTCTCGGCCGCCAAGGCCATCGCCTGCGCCCGCGGCATACCCTTCGTGGGGGTGCACCACATCGAGGGGCACCTCTTCGCCCCCTTCCTGGAGCGGCCGGTGGAGTTCCCCTTTCTGGCGCTGGTGGTGTCGGGCGGCCACACCCACCTCTACCTGGTGGAGGGATTCGGCCGCTACCGCACCCTGGGAAGGACCCTTGATGACGCGGCGGGCGAGGCCTTTGACAAGTCGGCCAAGATCATGGGGCTCCCCTATCCCGGCGGGGCCAGGATAGACGCCATGGCGCAAGAGGGGAACCCCGGGGCGGTTCGGCTTCCCCGGCCGCTCTTGGCCGATGGCGGCCTGAACTTCAGTTTCAGCGGCCTCAAGACCGCCATGCTGAACCGCATCACCAAGCACCCGGTTACTATTCCAGGCTCCGAGGCCAACGACCTGTGCGCCTCGTTCCAGCAGGCGGTCTGCGATGTGCTGGTTGCCAAGACCGCTGTCGCCCTGGAACGGACCGGGGTGACGCGTCTTGTTGTTGCCGGCGGGGTGGCCTGCAACAGCGGCCTCAGGCGGAGCATGCAGGCCCTGGCCTCCGGGCTCTCCATTGACCTGCGTATCCCGGCTCCGTCACTGTGCGGCGACAATGCCGCCATGCTGGCGGTTCCGGGAAACCACTACCTGGAGCAGGGCCATGTCTCGGAGCTGAGCATGGATGTCACCGCCACCTGGGACATGGACCGGGTGGGGGAGGGGTGGTCATGAGCAGCGGACGGCGGCCCCTCAAGTCTCTGGGGCAGAACTTCCTGGTGGACCGGAATATTGTGGAGCGGATCGTCCGCGGCGCGGCCCTGGAGCCGGACGACCAGGTTCTGGAGGTGGGGCCGGGACGGGGCGCCCTGACCGCCCATCTGTCCGAACGCGTGGCCCGGCTGTTGTTGGTTGAGTACGACCATGCCCTGGCTGACGAGCTGTCCGCACGCTACCGGGAAAACCAGCGGGTGCGGGTGGTTGACGGCGATATCCTGGCGGTGAATCTGGAGGCGTTGCTGGAAGACGGCGACAGGCGCTGGAAGGTGGTCGCCAACCTCCCCTACAACATCTCCACCCAGGTGCTGTTCCGCTTCCTGGAGCTGCGCTCCCGGCTGTCGCGCATGCTGCTCATGCTGCAGAAAGAGGTGGGGGACCGCCTGACCGCCCTGCCTGACTGCTCCGACTACGGGGTGACGACGGTGATCCTGGGGCTCTGGTTCGACATCCGCCGCGAGTTCGTGGTCCCGCCCGGTTGTTTCCATCCCCGCCCCAGGGTCGACTCGGTGGTGCTGAGCTTTACGCCCCTGGATGCCCCCCGCGCTCAGGTGGGTGACGAGGAAATCTTTCGAAGGGTGGTCAAGTGCGCCTTCGCCACCCGCAGGAAGACGCTCTTCAACTGCCTCAAGCGGGGGGAACTGGTTGCTCCCGATGGCGTGGCCGAACTTCTGGAGAGCTGCGGAATCGATGGCCGGCGCAGGGGGGAGACGCTCTCCCTGGAGGAGTTTGCCCGCCTCTCGTGCCATCTGTCAGGCTACAGGCCATAAAAAAACCGCCTTCGGGCGGTTTTTTTATGGTCGCTTGTTTTCGTGTGCGGAGGGTTACTCCTGGGGTGCCTGCTTCTTCGCGGCCTCTGCTTTGACTCCCCTGCCGCCCTTCTTCGGTTTGGCCGCGGCCTTGTTGGCTGCCCTGACGGCGCGGGCCTTTTCCAGGTTGGCGGCCAGGTTGTTCTCGGTGGCTGCCTGACGGCGGGCCTCGGAGTAGTTCTTGGCGGTCAGCGACTGGGTTGAGGGGATGTTGAACTGTTTGCGGTACTGTCCCGGCTTGAGATCGTGGGCCTGCTTCAGGTGTCTGGTCAGGGTTTTGAAGCCGGTCTTGCCGCAGATCATGCAGCTTACCTGGTCGTTCTGGAAAGCTTTCTTGAGGCTCATGGCGGGTGCGGCGGGTACGGTCTCGACTTCCGTGGCAGGAGTGCCGCTTTCAAGTTGCTTCAGGGCGGTAAAAACGGTGTTGATCTCCTGAATCAGTTCATCGCGTGACAACTGGGAACCCGAGGCGTGTGCCGAGACAATGTTTGCGGTAAGTTCAACGAGTGATGTGGTCATAGTTCCTCCTGTATATGAATCAGTTTTTCGGATATAACCATGAAGTAACAAGTTTAAGCAAGTAATATTTGTCATGAACGCCGATGTTATGGCATATAACTGGTCAGTTACCGTCATGGCGACCAGCTGGTTATCGGATCACAACCAGTGCGCTTGACATGAGGGACAGGACTTTGGTTCGGTTTGTTGCCCGATACCCCAAGACACGTCATGACAAACACGTCACTTCATACCAGGCATGAAAGTCAACAATGACCACACCCCTGTTGCTACATATGTAAAGGAATGAACTGCTGTATGTCAGAACGCACACATATCGTAAAAGCTGCCGGCGTGCTCGGCTCCGCCACCATGCTCTCCCGCATCATGGGCATGGTGCGCGACATGGTCGTGTCGCGGCTGTTCGGGGCGGGCTTCGGCACCGACGCCTTTTTCGCCGCCTTCCAGATCCCCAACATGCTGCGCCGTTTCTTCGCCGAGGGGGCGCTTACCTCGGCATTCGTGCCCACCTTCTCCCAGACGCTGACCCAGCAGGGAGAGGAACGGGCACGGGAGCTGGCCAACACCTGCTTTACCCTGCTGACCATGATCATGGCAGGCGTCACCCTGGCCGGCATCATCTTCTCGCCCTACATCGTCGGCCTGATGTTCCCCGGCTTTCAGGACGTGCCGGGTAAATTCCAGCTGACCGTGCTGCTCAACCGGATCATGTTCCCCTACATTTTCTTCATCAGCCTGGTGGCGCTCTGCATGGGGGTGCTCAATACCATCCGCCACTTTTTCACCCCGGCCATATCGACGGTTTTCCTGAACCTCTCCATGATCCTGGCCGCGCTCCTTCTGCGCGGTTTTTTCCAGATTCCGGTGACCGCCCTGGCCATGGGCGTGCTGATCGGCGGCGTGGCGCAACTGGCCCTGCAGTTGCCGGTGCTGTGGAAGAAGGGCTTTCCCCTGCGTCTGCGCTTCGATTTCAGCTCTCCCCCGGTGCGCCGCATTGCCCTCTTGATGCTCCCCTCCGTGCTGGGGGTGGGGGTCTACTACCTGAACATCACCGTCAGCGCCATCCTGGCCTCGCTGCTCCCCCAGGGGAGCGTCTCCTACCTCTACTATGCCCAGCGGCTGTTCGAGTTCCCCCAAGGGGTCTTCACCGTCTCCGTGGCCCAGGCCGTGCTTCCCTCCATGAGCAGGCAGGTGGCCGGGGGGGATATGGCCGGCATGCGGGAATCGCTCTCCTTCGGCCTGCGCCTGACGCTGTTCGTCACCATTCCGGCCATGGCGGGGCTGATGGTCTGCTCCACCCCCATCTTCACCCTGCTCTTCATGGGGGGGGCCTTCGACTACGCCAAGGCGCTCAACTCGTCCCAGGCGCTGATATGCTACTCCCTGGGACTCTCCTTCGTGGCCATGACCCGCATTCTGGCTCCGGCCTTCTACGCCCTCAGGGATACCAGGACACCGGTCTGGGTCGCCCTGTTGACCTTTCTGCTCAACCTGGCCCTCAGTCTGGCGTTGATGGGACCGCTCAAACATGCGGGGTTGGCCCTGGCGACATCCCTGTCGGCCCTGGGCAACATGCTGCTTCTACTCTGGTATCTGCGGCGCAGGGTCGGTCCCTTCGGCGGCCGGGGGATCATGGCCTGCGGGCTGAAATCCCTGCTGGCGTCACTTCCCATGGCAGCCGTTGTCTGGTATCTGTGCGGTTTCGTGGAGTGGTCCCAGGCAGGCCACAAACTGTACAAGGGGGCTGTTTTGGGAGTCGCCATCGCGGTGGGCATGGCGGTGTACCTTGCCTGTGCCCGTCTGCTCCGTTCCGGCGAGGCGCTGGATGCCGTGGGGCTGGTCAAAAAGAAACTGGGCCGCTAGGAGCGCTGGCATCGTCTCACTGGGGGGGCGATCCGCGTGGCGCATGCGTGCGTTCCCCCTCGCCAGGTGGAGTGCCGGGAAAAAGGTTCAGGGGGAACCCGTTGATTTTATACGGATAACTTTTTTCTGAAAAAAAGATGGTTATTAACAGGCCGACTTGGCACGATAAACAAACCTGACTGCCTTCGGGATGTGAATGGTCGCTAACTGCCCGGAATCCGGGCAAACGACTTAACTGTCTGATTTTATGGTAAAAAGCCGGTGTTTAAAAATGAGGCAAAGCGGGGAAAAACGTTGCGGAGGCGTCACTTCCGCAATTCATCCACACGGTTATCAACATGTTTTCCCCAGTTTTTGTTGATAAGCCTTCACCTGCCTGTAATCGCGTCACATTTTTGTGACAGACGCTGTTGAGAACCCTGTCTCCCGCTCCTTTGCCTCCTCCCAGAGCAGGTCCATCTCCTCCAGCGGCGTGCTGCTCATCTGTCTCCCCTGTGCCACGAGACGCTCCTCCACGTAGCGGAACCTGTTTTGGAAACGGTTGATGGTCTTGCGCAGCGCCTCCTCCGGGTTGATGGCGAGGAAACGCCCCAGGTTGACGATGGCGAACAGCAGGTCCCCCAGTTCCGCTTCCATCTGTTCGTTGTCGTTGGCGGCCATGGCTTCCTCGAACTCGTGCAACTCTTCCATCACCTTGGCCATCACCTGGTCCACATGCTCCCAGTCAAACCCCACACGGGAGGCCTTCTCGCTGATCTTCTGGGCTTTCAGCAGCGCCGGGAGCTGTGGAGGCACGCCGGAAAGGGCGGAAGGACGCTCGGTGCCCTTTTCCGCCTTCTTGATCCGCTCCCAGTTCTCCACCTGGGCGCTGCTGTCGCTGATCTCCATGTCGCCGAAGACGTGGGGATGGCGGCGGACCAGCTTGTCGCACAGGGTCTGGATGACCTCCTGGATGGTGAAGGCGCCGGTTTCCTCGGCGATGGCGGCATGGAAGACCGGCTGGAGCAGCAGGTCGCCCAGTTCCTCCTTAAGGTGATCAACCGAGTGGGCCTCGATCGCCTCGATTACTTCATAGGCCTCCTCCAGCAGGTAGCGGGTCAGGCTCTCGTGAGTCTGTTCAGCGTCCCAAGGGCACCCCCCCGGTCCGCGCAGGCGGCGCATGATCTGGACGAGATCCTCGAAGTTTTTTTGTTCTGGTTTCACGGTCTGTTTTCTCCTCGTGTTCGGATGGTTTGGAACCGTCTCACCCCCTTGGAGCGGCCCGGGGTAAGTCGTGTAATAACAAAAAGTTGTTGACAGCAGCATCAGGATATTTACATTAGTGCAAAACTAATCGAAGGGAGAAGGGTAATGCTGAAAAAGACTGTAATGGGTAAAATTGCAACAATTCTCGGTGTCATGGCGCTTGCGGCGGGTGTGGCATCCGCCGGTTTCGCCAGCAGCAGTGAATCGTCCCTGACGCCCGACCAGGCGCTGCAAAAGCTGATGGATGGCAACAAGAGCTACGTGGAGAACCGGATGACCGTCACGCAACGCAGCGACAAGGCTACGCGCGCCAGCCTGGCCAAGTCCCAGAAACCGTACGCGGTGATACTCACCTGCTCGGACTCGCGGGTTCCGCCCGAAGTCATCTTTGACAAGGGATTGGGCGAAATTTTCGTCATCCGCGTTGCCGGCAACGTGCCCGACCCGATCATCCTGGGAAGCATCGAGTATGCCGCCGAACACCTGGGATCGCCGCTGGTAATGGTTCTGGGCCATGAGCGTTGCGGCGCCGTAACCGCCACCGTCGACGCCAAGGGCAAGACCACCGGCAGCGGCAATATTGACGCCATCGTCAAAACCATCGACCCCGCGGTCAAGGCTGCCCACAAAACGTGCCACGGCACCAGCAAGAGCGAACTGGTCGAGTGCGCCGCTGACATAAACGCCAAGAACGTTGCCGCCAGCCTGACCAAAAACTCAAAGATTCTCAAACATCTGGTTGCGGAGAAGAAGCTTAAAATCGTGGTCGCCAAGTACGATCTGGACGACGGCGTGGTGAGCCTATTTAAGTAACCTGCCGTTTCGGGCTTCCAGTTCCAGCTCGTCATACACCGCCAGCGCCTTGACGCTGGCGGTTTCTTTTTTGCCCAGCTCCTCGAAATGGCTCAGTCTGGCGTTGAAACGGTCGGCCCGGGCCTTGAGATTGCCGGTACTTTCCGTGATAAAGCTCTTCTCCTTCGGGTCAACTCCCTTGTTGAACATCCCCCTGGCCTTGTTCATGTACTCGTCAGTGCTGCTGGCGTAATGGTTGAGGCTGCCCAGGAATGACAGGGCGCCGGAGGAGAGGTCGGATACGGCGGCCAGTCGCGCCTGCGCGGCGTTCATGTCCTTGAGCAACTGGCTGTCGGCGAAACGGGCAGCCTCGCTCACCAGCCTGTCATCCTCTGCCGCGGAGACGTTCAGCCGGTCGGTCATGGCGATGAATTTCCGGGAAGAGTCAAGGTAGTTGCCGATGGCTTTGGATGAGGCGTTCAATTCCACGGTGAACTGGGCCGCGAACTTGGTAAAGACGGCCACCTGGCCTGCATAGGGGATGGGCAGCATCCGCCCCACCACGGCGGCATAGGAGCCGGCCTGGATGTACCGGTTGTAGCCGGCCAGGTTGGAGCTCATCCAGGTCACGAAGCCCTGGAAGTCGCCCATGCTCTGACGTTGCGTCCTGACATCGGCGGCGAGCTCATGCAGTCGCTGGATCTTTCGCTGGTGCAGGCGGCTGGCCGGTATGCCGGCCACCGTCTCCAGCTGCCTGATTTTCGTACCCAGCAGCGCGTTTTCCTGCTGGAGGGACACAAGCTGTTCCTCGCAGGGGGTCAGGGGGCCGCAGCCGTTCTCCACCGCGTGGGCGGGGAGGGCGAACAGGACCAGAAGCAGGGCATGGCTGAGCGGATAAGGGAAACGACGGGAGGGGGCGGGCATGGCGGTTTTAGTCCTTTGCTGATTGGTGTGCGCGTTGATGCACTGATCTGTATAGCCTCACCGGAAACGCTTTGCAATGAGTTTAGCGCTTTCGTCTCCGCGCTCTAGTGCGCCCAATCGAGTTGCATCCGGCTTCCGTCTGTACTACCATGCCGACGAACCGATGTTCATGTATCCAACGGGAGTACTCCCCATGCCACTGCTACCCATACCCCGTTTGACCCTGCTGGCCAAGCTGGTGCTCAGTTTTTTCATCAGCGTGAGCTGCATGATGGCTGCCCTGTACTATTCCGTCAACGGTCTGGGGGCCATGCACAGGATGGAAACGGAAATCGCCCGCAACGACCTGACCGCCGCCACCCTGACCGTTTCCCTGCGCGAGATGATGCTGGCCCAGCAGCGCTATGCCGGCCGCTACCAGATCCTTCCCCAGGGTGAATTCAAGACCCTTTACGACCAGAACGCTGAAAAGTTCCGGGGGGCGCTGGCTTCGCTGAAACAGGTCTATCCCGGAAACAACATCTCCCTGCTGGAAAAACAGTACGCCAGGTATTCGCGGATGACCGGCCGGCTCTTTGCCGGCGGCGCGGTGGATGCGCGCGCCATGAAACGGGTGGTTGCGCAGATAGATGACAGCATCGGGCGCATCCGCCAGGACCAGCTCCGCTCCCTGGAGGAGAAGTTGCGCAGTTCCGACGAAAAAGTGGCTGCCACCGTCTCCTGGTCCCTGGGGCTCGCCATTGGCGGCGCCTCCCTCTCGCTGCTGATCGCCGGCCTGATGATCTACTCCTTTGCTAGCTCAATCAGAAAACTGAAAACAGCTACCCACCGCATCGCTGCCGGTGAGTTTGACTACGACCCGCAGATTCCGGCGGGGGACGAGATCGGCGATCTGTCCAGGGACTTCATGGCCATGGCCAGGCGGCTCAAGGATCTTGAACAGGTCTGTCTGGATGCCAGTCCCCTGACCCGGCTGCCGGGCAACATCGCCATCGAACGCTCCATAAACCGCCGTCTGCGCGAAGGGGCTGCCTTTGCCATGTGTTACCTGGATCTGGATAACTTCAAGTCCTATAACGACCGCTACGGCTATATCAAGGCCAGCGACCTGATCAGGGATGCGGGCAGGGTGATCCATGACGCGGTCAGGCGCCTGGGCGATCCCGATGCCTTTGTCGGGCACATCGGCGGCGACGATTTTGTGGTGATCATCGGTTCCAGGTTGGTGAAAGCCGCCTGCAAGTCGATCATTCACGACATCGACGCCATGATTCCTGCCTACTACTCCGACGAGGATCGGGCAGCCGGCTTCATCCAGGGGGTTGATCGCTACGGTGTGCCGCGCAATTTTCCGCTCATATCCATATCCATCGCCGCAATGGACTGCCAGCCGGGCAGGTTTTCCTCTGCCGCGGAGATCGCCACGGCAGCGGCCGCGGTCAAGGATCGCGTCAAGGAAGCAAAGGGGAGCAATTACATTATCGTTCGGGAGGCGGGTGCCTGTGAGGTCTGATTCTGTCGTGACAGTATGGCTGGTGGTGGTTCTTTTTATGCTGGGGGGGTGCGCGGCCGTGAAACAGCCACTTCCTTCCGCGCCGGTTGTCAGCTTGCAGGAACGCTCCTTTGCCGGCGCCCTGGAACACCTGAAGGGAGGCAGGGAACAGCAGGCCCGGGAACTGCTGGAACGGGTCGTGGCCTTGCCCCCCATCTCCGGCATTACCGATGAGGCGCTGTTCCGCCTTGCGCTTTTGAGCACGCGGGATGAAACCGGAAAAGTGGCTGCCCAGGCGCAGTCCCTGCTGGAGCGCCTGGAGAGCGAATTCCCCTTCAGCGCCTGGACGCGCCAGGCCGCGCCCCTGGCGGCGTACCTGGCAGGGGTCAGGGTCCCCCGCGACAGGCAGAAGGAGCTGAAAAACCTGCGGGACCACAACCTCTCCCTCAGCCGCGACAACCGCGAACTGCGCCAGACCATCGAACGCCTGAAGCTCCTGGACATTGAACTGGACCAGAAGATCAAGCGCTGAACAGGGTGCGCTATGAGGTGTGAACCTGGAACCGCGCAGGGGAGGCTACTGCTTGGTACGCCGGTTTCCCTCCAGATATTCGGCCAGGAAGCGACTCTTGTACTCCATGAAACGGTTGTCGGCGATGGCTGCGCGGATTTCCGCCATCATGTTCAGGTAGAAGTGGACGTTGTGGATGGCGGAAAGCACCGCGGAGAGTACCTCGTTGGAAACAAAGAGGTGGTGCAGGTAGGCGCGGGTGAAGTTGCCGCAGGTATAGCAGGTGCACGAGGGGTCCACGGGGAAGAAGTCCCGCTTGTAGTTCTTGTTGGTTAGTCTGATCTTGCCCCGCCTGGTGAAGAGGGTTGCACTGCGGGCATAGCGGGTCGGTATCACGCAGTCGAACATGTCGATGCCCCGCTCCACGCTTTCCAGGATGTCCTCCGGCAGTCCCACCCCCATCAGGTAGCGCGGCTTGTCCTCCGGCAGGTGGGGAGCCGTCCAAGCGACCACCTTTTTCAGGAGCTCCAGTCCCTCGCCCACACTGACCCCGCCGATGGCGTAACCGGGAAGGTCCAGGGCGCGCATCTCCCTGGCGCAGTAAGCCCGCAGATCCTCGAACACACTCCCCTGCACGATACCGAACAGGGCCTGGCCGTTGTCGGTCATGGCTCTCTGGCACTCCTTCAGCCAGCGAATGGTCTTTTTCGTGGAGTGTTCGGCATACTGGCGCTCACAGGGGTAGGGGATGCATTCGTCGAAGGCCATGATGATGTCGGCGCCCAGATCCTGCTGGATGCGAGTGGCAGAGGCCGGGTCCAGGTAGATCTCGTCGCCGGTTACCTCGTGGCGGAAAAAGACCCCTTCATCGGTTATGCGCTTGTTGGGGAGCGAGAAGACCTGAAAACCGCCCGAATCGGTGAGAATCGGTTTGTCCCATGCCATGAACTTGTGCAGTCCCCCCGCCTTCTTCACCAGCCCCTCGCCCGGCTGCAGGTGCAGGTGGTAGGTATTGCTGAGGATGATCTGGGCGCCGGTCTCGGTGATCTGGGCCGGTGTGAGCGGTTTCATGGCGCCGTGGGTGGCCACCGGCATGAAGATGGGGGTCTGGATCTCTCCCCGACCCGTCGTAACGACGCCCAGACGGGCGGAACTCTGTTTGTCTTTTTTGATCAGCTTAAATTCCACGTGCATTGCTCCGGTAACGCGCCAATCTGGCGCGCTGTTTTTGTTGAGTAGCTTTTGTTAATTATTTGATTTTCAGCAAACAACCGTACACGATCAGGGTAACGTCTCTAGCAGAATGCGGCCCCAATTGCAATCAAAGCGAGTGTTTCTGTTGTAGTGGTTTGATATTTCTGGGTTTTTTATTTGAGCGTGTTTTACATAAAAATGTTGCAATTTAATATGAGTACGTCTAAGATACGCAAAATTAATGAGCAGGGGGCAGAAGCGACATACCCATACGTCAATAGATTGCCTTATGGAACATAATCTCAGAAGGAGGATGGTATGCAGATTGTCACCAGAACGCGCTGGCGTGGCCCCCCTGGCAAGCTTTTTTCGATGTTTCACCGCCCGTTGTTTTAGTCTCCGTAAATATTCAATGCAGTTCACTACATTTGTAAAGGAAGGATAGATATGCAACTTTTTACCACGTCTATCGGCAAAAAGATCCTGATGGCAATCACCGGCCTCTGTCTGGTGTTGTTCGCAGTGATCCACCTGATCGGCAACACGACCATCTTCGGATGGATTCCCGGGGGCGTTAACGCCTATGCCCACCACCTCCATGCCTTCCCTCCGATGGTGTACGCCTTCAGGGCCGTCATGCTGGTCCTTGCCGCCGTGCACATCTACTACGGCATCCAACTGACCGTTGAGAACCGCGACTGCCGTCAGCAGGCCTATGCCGTCAAGGCCACCAAGAAAACGACCTTTGCCAGCGAAAACATGATCTGGACCGGTCTGATTCTGCTGATCTTCATCGTCTTCCATCTGCTGCACTTCACGGCAAAAATGGTTCCGGGAATGGAGCTGGTGATGGATCCCCACGGAACCGTCGACGTCTTTGCCATGATCGTTTCCGCGTTCAAGAATATCATTATCGCCGTGGTCTATGTCGGTGCAATGGCGACCCTGTTCCTGCACATCTCCCATGGCATCCAGAGCCTCTTCCAGACGTTTGGCATTACCAGCGACAAAACCATGCCCACGATTGTGAAGGCTGGTACGGTCGTGGCACTCGTGCTGTTCCTGGGGTATGTTTCCGTTCCGCTGTCGATCTTTCTCAATATCTTGAAATAGGGGGTTACCGTGATACTTGATGGAAAATGTCCTACTGGACCTATTCAGCAAACCTGGGACAAGCACCGCTTCGATCTGAAGCTGGTCAATCCTGCCAATAAGCGTAAATATAACGTCATCGTGGTCGGTACCGGTCTGGCCGGTGGCGCCGCCGCCGCTTCGCTCGGTGAACTGGGCTACAATGTTCAGGCCTTCTGTTATCAGGATTCCCCTCGCCGCGCGCACTCCATCGCTGCACAGGGTGGTATCAACGCTGCCAAGAACTATCCCAATGACGGTGACTCCATCTACCGCCTGTTCTACGACACCATCAAGGGGGGCGACTTCCGCGCACGTGAAGCCGACGTATGGCGTCTGGCCCAGGTGTCCAACAACATCATCGACCAGTGCGTCGCCCAGGGCGTTCCCTTTGCCCGCGACTATGCCGGCTACCTGGATAACCGCTCCTTCGGTGGCGCCCAGGTTTCCCGTACCTTCTACGCCCGTGGCCAGACCGGTCAGCAGCTCCTCCTGGGCGCCTACACCGCCCTGTCCCGCCAGATCAACGCCGGTACGGTCAAGATGTACAACCGCCGCGAAATGCTCGACCTGGTGGTGGTTGACGGCGTTGCCCGCGGTATTACCGTCCGCAACCTGATTACCGGCGAGATCGAAAGCTATGCAGCCGATGCCGTCTGTCTGGCAACCGGTGGCTACGTAAACGTATTCTACCTCTCCACCAACGCCATGGGCTGCTCGGTTACCGCTATCTGGAAGGCACACAAGAAGGGCGCCTTCTTCGCCAACCCCTGCTACACCCAGATTCACCCGACCTGTATCCCCCAGGCCGGCGACTACCAGTCCAAGCTGACCCTGATGTCCGAGTCGCTGCGTAACGACGGACGTTGCTGGGTTCCCAAGAAGAAAGAGGACTGCGGCAAGCATCCCAACGAGATCCCGGAAGATGCCCGTGACTACTACCTGGAGCGCAAGTACCCCTCCTTCGGTAACCTGGCTCCCCGTGACATCGCCTCACGCGCCGCCAAGGAAGCCTGCGACGACGGTCGTGGCGTCGGCCCCGGTGGCCGTGGTGTATACCTGGACTTCGCCGCTTCCATCAAGCGCGTCGGCCAGCCGAAGATCGCAGAGCGTTACGGCAACCTCTTCGAGATGTACGAGAAGATCACCGACGAGGACGGTTACCAGCGTCCCATGCGTATGTACCCCGCACCGCACTACTCCATGGGCGGCCTGTGGGTTGACTACAACCTGATGAGCAATATCCCCGGCCTGTTCGTTCTCGGTGAGGCAAACTTCTCCGTGCACGGCGCCAATCGTCTGGGTGCTTCCGCTCTCATGCAGGGTCTGGCTGACGGCTACTTCGTCATTCCCTACACCATTGGCGGCTATCTGGCCACCATCAAGGAGCCGGGCAAGATCAAGGCCGACCATGCCGAGTTCAAGAAGGCCGAGGATGACGTCAAGTCCAGCGTTAACAAATACCTCTCCATCAATGGCAAGAAGACAACTTCGGAGTTCATGCGCGAACTGGGTTCCCTGATGTGGGAAAACTGCGGCATGGCCCGCACCAAGGAATCCCTGGAGTCCAACCTGCAGAAGATTCCTGCACTGCGCGAAGAGTTCTGGAAGAGCGTCAAGGTGTCCGGTACCGGCGCCGACTTCAATCAGCAGCTGGAAAACGCCGGCCGCACCGCCGACTTCCTCGAGTTCGCCGAACTCATGTGCCGCGACGCCCTGCACCGCAACGAATCCTGCGGTGGCCACTTCCGCGAAGAGTATCAGGAACTTGGTGAAGCCCAGCGTGACGACGTCAACTACTGCTATGTCGGCGCGTGGGAGTACAAGGGCGTTGGCAAAGAGCCCGAGCTGCACAAAGAGCCTTTGAAGTTTGATAATGTACATCTTGCCATAAGGAGCTACAAGTAATGAGCGATCACAAGACAATGACACTGACACTGATCGTGTGGCGCCAAAAGGATGCCAGCGATCCGGGAAAGTTTGAGACCTATACCGCTAAGAACATCACTGAACATCATTCTTTTCTGGAGATGCTCGACGTTGTTAATGAAGATCTGATCCTTACCGGCAAGGAACCGATCGCGTTTGACCACGACTGCCGCGAAGGCATCTGTGGCATGTGTTCCCAGATCATCAACGGTGCAGCCCACGGCGGCCAGGAGCGGACCACGGTTTGCCAGCTGCACATGCGTAAGTTCAAGGATGGCGACACCATCTACATCGAGCCTTGGCGTGCCCGCGCGTTCCCCATCATCAAGGACCTGGTGGTGGACCGCACCGCTCTGGATACCATTGTCCAGGCCGGCGCCTACGTCTCCTGCCACACCGGCGGCGTGCCCGATGGTAACGCAATCCTGATTCCCAAGCCGATCGCCGACGAGTCCATGGACGCCGCCGAATGTATCGGTTGCGGTGCCTGCGTGGCCGGTTGCCCCAACGGAGCTGCCATGCTCTTCACCGGTGCCAAGGTTTCCCAGTTTGCAGTTCTCCCCCAGGGTAAGGGTGAGGCTGTGACACGCGTCAAGTCCCTGGTCAAAACCATGAAGGAGTGCGGTTTTGGTAACTGCACCAACCATTATGAGTGCCAGGCTGCCTGCCCGAAGGGGATCAACGTCAAGTTCATCGCCCGCATGAACCGCGAGTTCATCAAGGCACAGTTCGCCTGATCAATTCATACATGTCTTTTGTTGAAAAGGGGCAGCCATCCGGCTGCCCCTTTTTTTAGTGATGCACTGTAGCTGGAGTGCTGAGCGACAGGAAACCGGTAGTGCTCTTTGGCGTGCTGTATTTCCCTGCCAACGGGTGGCGGGGCGCTATCTCCATATGGCGATTGACAGACAGGTTGCGTAAGAATATAAGTACTGACTTACACTACAGTATGGCGCGACGGGTGACGGCCGGATTGCCTTGTCACCGGTTCTACGGGAAGCATGTATGCAGCGAAAAGCCGCTCTTGACAGGATACGGAACGAACTGTTCTACGGTTCGTGCAACTATACGAAAAGCCAGCCCGATCTGTTCGTTCCCCAGCATTTCACCATGCTGGCGCCTTCGGAGGCTTCCTCGTTCATTGACACGGTCGTTGCTGCCATGGCTGAAACCGAGCTTTTGCTGTACATCCATCTTCCCTTCTGCTTTTCTGAATGCTTGTTTTGCAATTCCTTTCCCCACAAAGTCGATACCCAGGTCCAGCAGGAGTATCTCAGGCGCCTTATACAGCAGATAGAACTGTACGAACGTCTTGGACTCTTTAAGGGCAGGAAGGCCAAGTGCATCTGTTTCGGGGGAGGGACGCCCACCGCTTTCGCGAACAGCGAGATCAGGAAAGTCATAGATACGGTTCGCGCATGCGTCGCACTGACCGATGACTGCAGTATTGCCACGGAAGCCCATCCGGCAACCATGGAGCACGAAGCCCGGGTCCTCGATCTGGCAGACATGGGGTTCAACCGCATCAGTATGGGCTGCCAGACCTTCGATCCGCAGATCCTTCAACTCTGCAACAGAAACAACACCCCCAGCCAGGTTCAGGGCATCGTGCAAACGGTGCAGCGGGCCGGCATGATGATCAACATCGATATGATGACCGGTCTCCCCGGCCAGTCGATTGAGAGCGTACAGGCGGATCTCCGCATGCTGGAGCAGATCCGCCCCGACGCCGTCGAGTACATCCGGCACGAAATCGTCAATCCCCTGATCGCGCGGTTGTATACCCAACGGCCCGAACTGATCGTTCCCGATGACACGCTCTTTGACATGGTGTTCATGGCCCAGGAGTGGATGGATGGGCAGGGCTACGAACAGAACGGCCGCTTCAGCTGCGACCGGCAGTGGCCCTACCGCTATCACTGGCTGCGGGAAATGCCGATCATCTCCTTCGGTATCAGAACCAGATCCTACTCGCCCGCGATCTGCTTTGACAGCCACGAAGAGCTGACCAGCTTCAACCGCCTGGTGGACAAGGGAATTCCGCCCGTGGGACGGTATATCATGCTGTCCCGGCAAGAGCGCATGTACCGGAGACTGATCCTGAGCCTGCAGCTGAAGGGGGGTCTCGACATTACCCGCTTTCACGCCAGCTTTGGAGAGAGTCCCCTGGATGTGTTCAGCCCACTTGTCTCGAAACTGGCTGACCTGGGCTGTCTCTGCCGGGAGGATGAATCCCTGCGTCTGACCCGGCTGGGCGCCTATTTTGTCGAGGATGTGTGCGACTGCATTATCGATAGCGCCTTGCAGGAAGAATCACGCGGCCTTGTGCGGGCGCCCCATTCAGGCGGCAGCATGTTCCGTCGTTGATTCCTGGCTGCGCACGGCCCCGCCTTCGCCTTCCTCATCTGTACTTCCCCTCACTTCGCGCGGCGCCCCTTCACTTTCTCTTACCCTTGCGGGTGCATTTCAGAAACGTAGGCAGATCCTTCCAAAAACGCAGCCAGCTGTCAGGCGACTTCCACATCATGGAGGCATAGGTGAAGAGTGTTGACGGTCGCGAAAAGTAGCGACGGTAGAATTCCAGATGCAGCTCTTCCAGCTCTTCCCGTGTGAAGCCGTGGGGGATGAAGGTGAAATTGGCCGCATTCATCAGTTCCCATGTCTCATCAAAGCTGCCATGGCTGCGGATATCCCGGTACATCGGTGCTCCGGGGAAGGGGGTCAGTTTCGAAAGGTTGAAGTCGTCCAGGGGGAGGCTGAACACGTACTCCATGCTTTTCCTGATGCTCTCCCCGGTCTCTCCCGGGAGCCCCATCATGAACAGCCCCTTGACGCGGATGCCGCACTCCTTGATCAGCAGGACCGTTTCGCGGATGTTCTGCAGCGGATTCTCCACCACCTGTGACGGCAGGTAGGAGCGGTGACGCTGCAGCAGCTGGGGATCGCCTGTTTCGATCCCCAGGCTGATCATCCAGCAGCCGGCCCGCTTCAGTTGCACGAGCATCTCCCTGTCCAGCTGCTCCGTGCGTGCCGCGCAGTTGAAGGTCATCTTCAGGCCGGAGCTGATTTTCAGCTGGCAGAAATCCAGCACCCTCTGGCGCTTGAGGGTGAAGGTGTCATCGTAGATATTGACGTGCCTGATGTTGAAGCGCTGGCGCAGATGCAGCAGGTAGTTCAGCATGTACTGGGGAGAATTGTAGCGGTAGGAGCGGCGGAACACGGAGCGGTCGCAGTAGGAGCAGGTATAGGGGCAGCCGCGGCTGGTGATGATGGTGGTGTTGGGCGCTTTGGGGTAGCTGAAGATGGGCAGGCGGTAGCTGTCGGGGAAGCCGTGCAGCTTTTCGTACAGGGGGAAGGGGAGGCTGTCCATGTCCACCAGTTGCTCACGATAGCCGTTGAAGACGACCCTGTCCTTCTGGCGATGGATGAGCCCCCTGATGTCAGCCAGTTGTTTGCCCTCGGATTCCACCAGTTCCCGCAGCGTCTCCTCGCCTTCACCCACCACGCCGAAATCGATGACCGGATACTCGGTCAGCAGGCGCTCGCCCAGCGCGGAGAGGTGGACGCCGCCGAACACGCATCGTGCCGACGGCCTGGCTTCCCTGACCCTGTGCGCCAGGCGGATGCCATCGAGAAAGCTGGATGTCGTGGTGGAGAAACAGACGAAGTCCGGCTGCTGCTCCCGCAGGGTCTCAAGAATCCTGTCGTCGCTTCCCGGAAAGGCGTAGCAGTCATGGACCCAGGTTTGGTGGCCGTGCCTTTCCAGCCAGGCCGACAGGGAGAGCAGCCCCAGGGGAGGCATGATGTTGACGATCCGGGAGATGTTCTCCTGGCCGGGAATCCAGTTCTCCCCCTGGGGGTGAATAAACAGAATACTCTTCCTGCTGCTCATCAGCATGCTCCTTCCCGTGCTGCCAGTGTGTTTAATGAACATGGTCTAAACTGTGTGGCCGGATGCCCTGCCGGACAGGGACAGATATAGTGATCATGACAGGGCAGGGGGCGAATGACTGGCCGGGATCCTCCTCTGGTGTGCAGGTTCGAGGAGGGGATACTATATACTTATCCAATGAAATGAGCTACTTGTTTTGTGGCGAGCCCTGATGGGCGGTGCATTGCTTTCGGGAAATGCCTTGACTGAAAAAGCGGCGAATGCTAGGTTGCCCAACGCGATACCAACAGGGTGTCAGACGTCGGTGGATCTCCCTGTTTCTCATTTGTAAAAGCCAACATGGTGTCGCGATTTGCTGATCGGCGCACTGCCGGGAACGGGCCTGTGAAGACAGCGGTTGTTACGCGGACTACTGGTCTGTTTTCAAAATATCTACGATGATTTTCAGGGTAGGAGGGGTGGCATGAGACTGAAACTGATAGCGGCGTTGTTGATTGTCCTGACGGTCTGCTCCGCGTGCGGTCGCAAGTCAAAGGAAGAGCTTCTGGCTGAAGGCATCAAACAGTTGGGTGCGTCGAACCCAAGCGGTGCCGTCGTGCTTTTCAAGAATGCCCTTGAAAAGGATGAGAACTACCTGGATGCCCGTTTCCAGTTGGCCAAGGCCTATGCCCGCCTGGGCAAGAACGAGCAGGCGGAGAGGGAGTTCCTGAAGGTTCTCAAGCAGAACCCGTCCCGTGACGAGGCGATCGTCGAGCTTGCCGCCGTCTACAATGCCACCCGCAAGGGAGATCAGGCATTTGCCCTGGGAGAACAGTACCTTGCCAAACACCCCGGTTCCGCGGAGGGGTTGGAGATTCTGGGTATTGCCTGTGCGGTGACCAGGCGCTTTGACGATGCTGAACGCTATCTGCAGCAGGCCCTCGCCGCTTCCCCCTCCCGTTCGAAAACACGGCTTGAGCTTGCCGGCGTGTATGTGGCGGCCGGCAAGGAGCAGCAGGCAAAGGCTGTACTGGAAGAACTGGTCCGAATCGATCCGAAAAACTTCAAGGGCTTTTACATGCTGGCCGCCATAGAAAAATCGGGCGGCAATCGGGACCGTGCACTGGAGATCTACACCAGGATACTCTCCATGGACAGGTCGGAGACCCTTGCGGCATACAAGTCAGGCCTGATTCAGATTGAGAAGGGTGATCTGCCGAAAGCCGACGGCATTGCCGACTCCCTGATCAAGGAATTTCCCAAGCGCGCCGAAGGGCATCGCCTGAAGGGCCTGGTCCTGTACCAGCGCAAGCAGTATGCCGAGGCGATGACCAGCCTGCAGAACTCCATCAAGATCGCTCCCACCCTGGAAGCCTATTACTTCATGGGGCTCTGCCAGTACGGCCGGGGGGAACTGGAGAGCAGCCTGAGCCAGTTCCGCCAGGTTTTGGACAGGGTCCCCTCTTCCCGTCAGGCGCGGCTGATGACGGCCACCGTCCTTTTGGCCCAGAAACGCGTGGATGACGCCATCGGCGAGATCAAAAAGGTGCTGCAGGCCGACGACAACGATGCGGTGGCCCACAACCTGCTGGGCAATGCCTACATGGCCAAGGGGATGTTCGACGAGGGGATGCGCGAGCTGAACCGCGCCACGAGCATCGATCCCGGGATCGTGGATGCCTACCTGAAGAAGGGCTACTTCTACTTCAGTCGCGGCAAGAACGCCGAAGGGGAGAGCGAGCTGGCAACCGCGGTGAAGGTCGCTCCCGATGCCCTGAACAGCAGGATGCTCCTGGCCTCGTACTACATGAGGTCGGGCAGCGCTCCCAAGGCCCTGAACGTCCTCAAGGGGGGGCTGAGCGGCAAAAAGGGTGATGCGCTCCTCTACAACAGCATTGCCTCGGTGCACCTCTCTCAGAACAGGCCTGATCTGGCCCTGGCGAGCATCCAGAAGGCCAAGCAGGTCGACCCCGCGTTTCCCGCCTCCTACCAGAACCTGGCCACCTACTATGCCGCCTCGGGCAAGTACGACAATGCCATTGCCGAATATAGTGCGCTGCTGCGCGTCGATCCCCGCAACCTGCGCGCCATGCTCGGTCTGGCGGCACTGTACGAGATCAAGGGTAACGACCGCGAGGCGCTCGCCTTCTATGACAGGGCAACCGACACCGGCCAGCCCGCGGCTTTCCTGACAAAGGCCACCTACCTGTCCAAGAAGCGCGAAACCGGCAAGGCCATAAAGGTTGTTGACGAACTGCTCAAGAAGGATTCCCGTAATCTGGCGGCGCTCGAGATGAAGGGCCGCCTGCTGATGGTGGAAAAAGAGTACAAGCAGGCCGTCAAGGTCTTTGATGAGGTGGAAGCGGTCAAGCCGGATGCGGGCGTTGCCCTCAAGATCGGCGCCTACGTTGCCATGAAGGATACGTCCAAGGCCGTTTCCCAGGCCAGGGTCTTCATCGACAAGTATCCCCGCTCCGCCAGGGGCTATCTGGTGCTCGCCTCCGTCTACGAGAGCCTGGGTGACCGTAACCGCGCCATGGCCGAGGTCAGAAACGGCCTGCGGGTGGAGCCGGGCAACGGTGAGGCTCTGGTCAGGCTGGGTAATCTGCTGGAGTCGGCCAGGGACCACAACCAGGCCATGGCCATGTACGGCGAGGCGCTGAAGAAGAATCCGAATTATGTGCCGGCCCTGTTCGCCCAGGGTGCGCTGCTGGACAGCACGGGCAAGAAGAAGGAGGCGGTGGCCAGCTACCGCGCCACCCTGGCCAAGTCGGAAACCTATGTGCCTGCCCTGAACAACCTGGCCTATCTGTGCGCCTCCGGCTTCGGCAGCAAAGAAGAGGCGCTCAGGCTGGCCGTCACCGCCTTCAAGCTGGAACCGGGAAACGCGGGAATCATGGATACGCTCGGCTTTGCCCTGCTCAAGAACAGGCGCCTGGATGACGCCGCCAAGGTGCTGGAACGGGCAAGCACCCTGCTGCCCACTAATCCCACCGTTACCTATCACCTGGCCCTGGTGTACGCGGAGCGGGGAGACAGGGCCAGGGCAACGACGCTGCTGCAGAAGTCCCTTTCCCAGGGTGCGTTTGCCGACGCTCCCGCGGCCAGGTCGCTCCTTGCCGGGTTGAGGAAGAGATAAGAGGCTTCATGGGAGTTCGCGAGACCATTCTTGTCGCCGGAGACGTGCTGCTGGCAGCTGCCGCGCTGCTGCTGGCGGCGTGCGTCCGTTTCGGTTGGGCCGACATGGGCCCGTTGCTGCGGGAGAACGCTACCCTGGGGAGCCTGGGGGTGTTTATCCTGGTGACGCTGTTCGCCTCCCATCTGATGGAGGGCTACGACCTTGAGCGGAACACGACCGGGCGCGAGATTGCCACCAACACCCTCTTCGGCGTCGTAACCTCATTCGCCCTGCTCTCCGTTGTCTACTACCTGGATCCCGCCATCGTGCTGGGACGCGGCGTGCTGGTCGGTTCCCTGCTCATCTACCTGCTGTTCCAGTCCGGTTGGCATGTCCTCTTTCTGCTGAGCAGGCGCCAGGAACTCTTCGCCCATCGGGTGCTGATCCTGGGGACCGGCCCGCTTGCCAGGCAGATGGGAGAGCTGCTCTCCTCCACCAGCAGGAACCTGGCTATCGCCGGCTACGCCCCCTGCGTCAGTTCCGCCCCCACTAGGGGGACCGACCGGGATGATGGCGACAGCGTCGTTCCTCCGGAACAGGTCGTGGGGGAGGGGGGCGATCTGCTGCGCACCGCCCGAGAGACAGGGGCGGATCTGATCGTCGTTGCCCTCACCGAACGGCGGGGCTTCTTTCCCCTGGCGGATGTGCTCAAGTGCAAGCTGAGCGGCATAACGGTCATGGACGCCCCCTCGTTCTACGAATTCGTTACCGGCAGCCTGCTGCTGGAATCCATCACCCCCAGTTGGTTCATCTTCTCCAGCGGATTCCGCAGAACCACCCTCTTCAACCTCTCCAAGAGAGTCATGGACATTCTCCTTGCCCTGGTGGGGCTGTTGCTGACCTTCCCGCTCTTCCCCCTGATGGCCGTTGCGATCAGGCTGGATTCCCCCGGCCCGGTGTTTTTCAGGCAAGAGCGCGTCGGCGCCGGCGAACGGCTGTTCACGCTGATCAAGTTCAGGACCATGCGCCAGGATGCCGAGCAGGCCACGGGCGCAGTCTGGGCCGAGAAGAACGACCCCCGTGTCACCCCCCTGGGGAGATTCCTCCGTGGCTCCCGCATCGACGAGATCCCGCAGTTGATCAACGTCCTCAAGGGGGAGATGAGCCTGATCGGCCCCCGGCCTGAGCGTCCCGAGTTCGTCGAGAAGTTGAAGCTGGTCATCCCCTACTATTCCAAACGCCACTTCATCAAGCCCGGATTGACAGGCTGGGCACAGGTCAGGTATCCTTACGGGTCGTCCGTGGAGGATGCCGTGGAGAAGCTGCGCTATGACCTGTACTACACGAAGAACGTCTGTCCGTTTCTCGACACGCTGATCTTCCTGGAAACCATCAAGGTCGTCCTGTTCGGACGTGGCGGCCGCTAAACCACAGAAGCTTTTTTCCGACGAAAGGGGAAACCACATGAGGCTGATACCGCTGTTTCTGATGCTGCTGCTGGCGCTTCCGCTCTCCTGCCGCGCCGCGGATTACGTGATCGGCGAGGGGGATGGACTGGATGTTGCTGTCTGGGGTGTCAAGGAACTGACCTTTTCGGTCAGGGTCCGTCCGGATGGAAAGATCACCGTGCCCGGCCTGGGTGACCTTTCCGCCAGCGGGCAGACACCGACCGAGCTGCAGAAGAATCTGACGGAAAAGCTTAAGGATCTGGTGAAGAACCCGATAGTAACCGTAACCGTGCGCGAGATAACCAACAGCAAGGTGTATATTTTCGGGAGTGGAATAAATTCAGGGGTATACGATCTCAACCGGCGCACCTCACTCTTGCAGCTCCTCTGCTCCATCGGCAGCCAGGCCTCCGTGGATTCCACGTCAGCGGCGGGTTCAGCGGGTGGAGCCGCCTCGAAAGTAGCCGATTACAAGCGCGCCTATGTGCTGCGCAACGGCAAAAAGATCAAGGAAAACTTCTACCGCCTGTTCATCGACGGCGACACCTCCGAAGATGTGATCATCGAATCCAATGACTCCATTTTCGTTCCCCAACTCCTCGACCGGAACATCTACGTTCTCGGCGCGGTGGCAACGCCGCGCGCCCTCGAATACCGCGAGGGGATCAAGGTGATGGAGGCGATTCTGGAGGCGGGTGGCTTCACCAAGTTCGCCGATCAGAACGACGTCATCATCCGCAGGAAAGAGGGGGCAAAGGATGTGGCCCTCGAGGTGAAGGCAAAGAAACTGATCAAGGATGGCGACCTGACCCAGAACGTGCCTCTCCGGCCGGGAGACTATGTTGTGGTCAGGGAGAGCATCTTCTGATCCGGTTGAACGTTAACGAACCAGTACAGCTGTTACGCATGCGGGGTGTCGATGTCGGACTCGGAATTTGATTACAAGAAGTACCTGGAGCTGATTGTCAGGAAGAAGGAGCTGTTTGTCAAACTGGCGCTCCTGATCATGACCATCGCCATTGTCACAAGCTATGTTCTGCCCAAAAAGTATGAGGCTTCCAGCACGGTCTTCATAGAGAAGAACGTGATCAGCGAACTGGTCAAGGGAATCACGGTCACTCCCTCCATGGAAGACACCATCAAGGTTCTCACCTATGCCATCACCAGCCGCACCCTGCTCAGCAAGGCCGCAGAGAACCTGGACATGAACGTCACCCGCAAGGGGGGCGCGGACATGGAAGCGCTCTACCTGACCTTGCAGAAGAATACGGTGGTCAAGGTCAAGGACAAGAACCTGTTCACCATCTCCTACACGGACAAGAATCCCCAGATGGCCAGGGATTTCGTCAACACCCTGGTCCGGCTCTACATCGAGGAAAACACCTCTTCCAAGCGCGGTGAATCCTACGACGCCACCAAGTTTCTCGGCGAACAGATCGACACCTTCCGGGAAAAGCTGGAAAAGGCTGAAAAGGAGCTCAACGACTATAAACGCGACAAGGGTGGGGTGATCGCGGTGGACGAGGCCAAGCTGTTCGAGGAGATCAACGTTTCCCAACAGAAGCTGTACGACCTGGAACTGCACCGCAGGCAGCTGGAGGGTATGCGCAGGGTCACCAGAAAGTCCGGCGATCCCTTGCAGGCACGGCTTTCGGCCCTCCAGCGGCGGCTTGACGAGTTGCGCGTCCAATACACGGACAGCTATCCCGAGGTTCTCCAGATAAAGGGAGACATGGAGACAATCAGGGCACAGCTGAAAACGCGAGGCACCACCTTTCAGCCCCTGGATCCCCAGGAGTTGGAGAAGATCGACTCGGAGGTTGCCGCCATCCGGGCCAGCGAATCGAGCCTGAGACGGTATATTTCCACCAACCAGTCGCTTCTGCGCAGCCTCCCCTCCGCCAAGGCCGATCTTGAGCGCCTGGAGACGGCGAAGAACAACCAGAAAAATATCTACGACCAGCTGTTCGCCCGCCACGGCCAGTCCGAGGTGTCCAAGCAGATGGAGGTTCAGGACAAATCAACCACCTTCCGTATCGTCGATCCGGCGTTACTGCCCCAGAAACCGGTCAGCCCGAACCGGCTGCGGATCATGCTGCTCGGCTTCATCGGCGGACTGGCGGGGAGCTTCGGCCTCCTGTTCCTCCTGGACCAGATGGACGGTACCGTGAAGGACGTGGATTTCCTCAAGCAGTTCGGTGTCCCCGTGCTGGCGGTCATCTCCCGCATACGCATCCAGCGCGACATTGAACTGCAACGCAGGCGCACCAAGCGGTTGTGCATGTACGCTGGAGCGTACTTCCTGTTTCTGCTCTGCTTTCCCCTGTCGGAACTCATCGGTTTGACCTTCATGGATACCCTGGTGGATGCCCTCAGGCCGGCGAACCTGGTCCAGAACGTCAAGGATCAGGTGCGGTAGGGTCGGGTGGCCGCTATGGCTGGAGATGGGCACGGCTGTGTGCCCGGCATGACTATGTGCGAGGATAATCGATGAGCAGAATAGAAAAGGCAATGGAACGGGCCGCGCAGGTGCGCAACAGTGCCGGTGTTATGCGGCAGCCCCAGGAAACGGCGGCGCGGAGCGGCATGGTCCACACCGCTCCCCTGCCCGACATGGTGGTCAACAAGGTGATGTCGGACGACCCGCTGCTGGTTTCCCTGAACGATCCCGCCTCGCCCGTGGCGGAAGAGTATCGCAAGCTGAAGGCCATTCTGGTGAAGATGACCAGCGTCCACCCCTTCAAAAACGTGCTGATGGTGACAAGCGCCATCCCCAATGAGGGTAAGAGCCTCACCTCACTGAACCTTGCCATCAGCCTGGCCCAGGAATACGACCACACGGTGCTGCTGTTGGATGCCGACCTGCGGCGCCCCAGCCTTCACCGTTACCTGAACATCGAGCGCACAGTGGGGCTGGCCGACTGCCTCACCAGGGGAGTTGACCTGGGGGAGGCGATCATTCCCACCGGGATCGGCAAGCTGTCGGTGGTAACGGCCGGTTGTGCCGTGTCCAATCCGGCGGAGCTGTTGTCCTCCGGCAGGATGAAGACCTTTGTCGAAGAGATCAAGCACCGCTATACCGACCGCTACATTATTTTCGACACTCCTCCCCTGCTTCCCTTTGCCGAGACCCGCTCCCTGGCGCATCTGGTGGATGGCGTCGTGTTCGTGGTCAAGGAACAGACGGCGACCAAGGACAATGTCAGTGATGCCATCGAGGCGCTCAAAGGCGCTGACCTGCTGGGGATCGTCTACAACGACACCACCATTACCCAGAACGTCGAGCGCTACTATTCCTATCGCAGCTACGCGGCGGTCAGCCCCGGCGAGAGCGCCTGATACCTGGAGTCAGCAGCAATGTATGAATCGTATTTCAATCTGCGCGCCAAACCCTTTGACCTGCTCCCGGATCCCCGGTTCATCTTCCTCAGCACGTCCCACAAAAAGGCGCTGACCTATCTGGATTACGGCATCAGGGAACGCTCCGGCTTCATCCTGCTCACCGGCGAGGTGGGTTCGGGCAAGACCACCCTGATCAGGGACCTGCTGGCCAAGCATTACGAGCGCGCCGTGCTCTCCAAGGTCTTCAACACCCGGGTGACCTCTGAACAGCTGGTGGCGATGATCAACGACGACTTCGGCCTCGCCACCCAGGGGAAGGACAAGGTAACCCTGATCCATGACCTGAACGGTTTCCTGGTGGAGCAGTACGCCCTCGGCAACCAGCCGATCCTGATCATCGATGAGGCCCAGAACCTGGCTCCGGACCTGCTGGAGGAGGTGCGCATGCTCTCCAACCTGGAGGCATCGGACAGCAAGCTCCTGCAGATCATTCTGGTCGGCCAGCCCGAGTTGCGCGCAACCCTCTCCTCCCCGGAGTTGCGCCAGCTGCGTCAGCGCATCAACATCAACTGCCACCTGCAGGCCTTGAACCGGGCTGAGGTGGAGCAGTACATACTGCATCGTCTGGATGTGGCCGGCAACGGGGCGGCGGTCGGCTTCTCCCCCGAAGCGCTGGACGCGGTGTTCCGGTACAGCAGGGGGATTCCCCGCCTGATCAACATCATCTGCGACTTCCTGATGCTTTCCGCCTTTGCCGACGAGACCAACCGCATTTCCCTGGACATGGTGCAGGATGTGGTGGGGGACCTTGACTTCGATAACTACTACTGGTCCGGCAGCGTTGTCAGGGATGACCGGACTCCGGCTGCAACGGACGCCGCTCCCGCTGCCACACACAACCCGTCGATATCCGACGAGCTTCTCGGCATGATTTCCGAGATTTCGCGCAGGATGGAATCCCTGGAAAATTCCATAGCTGCTCCCCTGCAGGCCGCGCTCAAGGAGCAGAGCGACCGTCTGACCTCCCTGCAGACAGGCATATCATCCCATGTGGCGCAGACCAATGCGCAGATCCAGGATCTGAACAAAAAAATCGAGCAGCTGCGTCCCCCAACGTCCGCGGAACAGCTTGTTCCGGGAGAAACGGCGAAAGTCGGTTTCGTTCGCCGGGTCTTTGGCGGCGGTTCCTTCTCAAAATGAAAGCGTGTGGTGATCAATTCATGAAAAACGGTGTGGCTCAAACCCTGAGGTTTGGCGGAGTCCTTGGTGCCTGGGTAATGGTTGCGGGCGCCTGCCAGCCTGTCTGTGCTGCGGAGATGGAACTGGTGCCGTCCCTGTCCGTCAGCGAGGAATACAACGACAATGTGTATGAAACCGCCAGTAACAAACGCTCGGACTACATTACCCGCGTTCGGCCCGGCGCGACGCTGCGCTATCTTGCCCCGCGGCTGCAAGGCGATGTCTCCTATTACTTCGAGTATCTCAAGTACGCCCGTAACAGCGAGGGGGACGAGTACAACCACGACGCCAGCCTGCGGGGCACGGTTACCCTGGTCGAGAACTTCCTCTTCCTCGACCTGCGGGACACCTACCGCAGAACCACCCTGGATGTCACCCGCAGCAGGGAAACCGAGAGCAGCCTGTTTCTCAACCAGACCGACGAAAACAATGCCACCATCTCCCCCTACATGCTCTGGCGCCTGGGTGAGAAGGGTACCCTCAAGACCGGCTACCGTTACACCGACGTGCGCTACTGGGGCGAGGGGATCGACAGGCGCGAGCACGGCGCGTTCGCCGATTTCAGCTATGAACTGACCTCCAAGCTCAGCCTCACGGCCGGGTACGGCTTCACCCGCCTGCTGTCCGACGACACCGACTACGACAAGCACGACGCCTACGGCGGCTTCCGCTATCAGTACGCCGACAACTCCTTTATCTACGGCCAGGTGGGCAACACCTGGCAGCTGTTCTCCGGTGGGGACTCCACGGACTACATCTTCTGGAACGCGGGCATAACCCACGACTTCTCCCTGTTCACCGCCACCTTCGAGACGCGGGTGGAGAATTCCTCCGATCCCCAGGACGGTTCGTTCGGCACGGCAAGCTCCTCCTCATCGGTCGACCCCTTGAGCGTCTCCACCAAGCAGACCAGTTACATGGGCCGTATCGACAAGAAATTCGAGCGTGGTTCCATGGGGTTTTCCACCACCTATACGGAGTACGATGACACCCAGGACAGCGGCTCTTCCCGCGACAAGCTTGCCCTCAGGCTTTTTGGAGCCTACGAGATCTACGAAAAACTGAATCTCGGCCTGTCCGTGACCGGGGAGCATACCGACTACGATTCCGATTTCAATCAGATGGGCTCGGAGTACGACGAAGATTACCCCTATCGCCTCATCGGATCGGTCAGGCTGAACTATGCCTTCAAGGACGACCTGTCACTGGGCCTGACCTACAGCTATGACACCCAACTCCGCGACCTGGACTCCACCTCGGACTCCATCGACATCAACAGGGTGATCCTTGAGGTGCGGAAAACATTCTGATCTGGCACATCTCACGCTTTTGCTTTCACGTGCCCACCGCGATCAGGCTGGATAATCAGCAAATAGTGATGTCTGATGGCAATCAAATCCGCTTTCTTCTGTATAGCTGTCATACTGATCTGCTCCTGCGGATCAGGGGAGGGAGAGCACGTGGTTTCTGCGCGAGCGGACGCCATTGTCGTTCTGGCCGGCAGTTACCGTGAGCGCATTCCTGCCGCCGCCGCGCTGTATACCAAGGGAGCGGCCCCTCTTATAATCCTGACCAATGATGGCGTGCGTGGCGGGTGGTCGCGGAAGCATCAGCGGAACCTCTACCAGGTCGAACGTGCTGAAGAACTCCTGGTTGATGCGGGAGTACCACGGGAGCGGATCGTGAAGCTTCCCTTCCATGGCAGCGGAACGGTTTATGACGCTCTGGCTGTCAGGCGCTACGCCCGGACGCATTCAATGACGAAACTGCTGCTTGTTACCTCGGACTTCCATGTAAAGCGCACCCTGTGGACCTTCCGCTGCGTGCTGCGGGACCGTCCTCTGGAGATATCGGTGAATGGGGTTGTTTCAAAAGGATCCGGCGTTTTTCAGGATGCACTGGAGTGGATGAAAATGCTGTATTACCGGCTCAGGTTCGGCCTGCTTGGGCTGCTGCCGGGTGTGGGAGAAACGTGATCGAAATTTTTTGGGCTTCTTTTATTTTCATCCTGTACACCTACCTTGGTTACCCGTTGTACCTCCGGTTGCTGACGAAGGTGGCACGGAAGAAGATTGCCAAAGCTGAGTTTTTTCCGACTGTGTCGGTGGTGATCGCTGCCCACAACGAGGAGCGGAACATTGCTGCTCGCCTGGATGACCTCCTGTTGCAGGATTATCCCGCTGAAAAGTTCGAGATCATTGTTGTTTCGGACGGATCGATAGACGGAACTTCACAGGTTGTCCAGTCGTATCAAAGCGTGGGGGTGCGCCTCATTGAACTTTCAGAGAGCCACGGCAAGGCGGTTGCACTAAACATAGGTGTTGCTTCTGCCACGGGTGAAATTATTGTTTTCACGGATTCCCGCCAGCAATTCAGGCCCGGTACCATTCGTGAACTGGCAGCGAATTTTTACGATTCCACTGTGGGTTGTGTGAGTGGAGAACTGATATTTATTGAGGATGTAGAAAGTCAGATACGAGTGGAGATGGGGGCGTACTGGAAATACGAAAAGATGATCAGAAGGATGGAAAGCAGCACCGGTTCGGTGGTTGGTGCTACCGGTGCGATCTACGCCATCCGCCGCGATCTGTATCAACCCCTCCCCGAAGGTACCATACTCGATGACGTGCTTACTCCCATGCGCATTATTATGAAGGGGTATCGTACGGTTTTTGACGGGGATGCCCAAGCCTTGGACATAATCTCAAAGAATACTCAACAGGAGTGGCGGCGCAAGGTGCGGACCCTGGCAGGCAATTGGCAACTGTTGAGTCTGGAGCCAAAGCTGTTATTGCTGTTACGGAACCCGTTGTTCTTTCGTTTTCTGTCACACAAAATTTTTCGACTGATTGTGCCGATGGCAATGATATTCATCCTCCTGGGAAGTATCCTGTCTGAAGGTAGATTTTTCTTAATCGTTACCCTCTGTCAGCTGTTCTTTTATGCTCTGGCTTTTTCCGGAGCATTCATCCCTGCCATGCGCAATTTCCGTCTTGCCAACCTGAGTTATTTCTTTCTGGTTATGAATCTGGCCGCTGTTGCCGGCTTTTGGCGTTGGATAAGCGGGGGGTGTGCTACTGCCTGGAAACCAGCCTATGCCGAAGAAAGAGCGAGTTCCAAGTGAACGGTATTCCCGTGCTCATGTATCATGCTTTGGAGGATGAAACACATCCAGCGGGGTCAAAGGACGCGGGTGAACAACTTTATGTTCTTCATGTAAAACAGTTTCGAGAGCAGATGGAATATCTTCAGCGGGAAGGTTATCGGACCTTTCTCCTGGAAGATTTGCATTTGCTTGATGTCTGGCCGGAAAAGAGTGTAGTGCTGACATTTGATGACGGCCATGAGTCAAACTATACGTTAGCTCTTCCGGTTCTACAGGAATATGGATTCAAGGCGGAGTTCTTCATAACAACCGGTTGGATAGGCACACCACACTATTTGATTGAAGAGCAGATTCTTGGTTTGCTCCGGGCAGGGATGGGTGTCGGGAGCCATGGGGTAACCCACAGCTTTTTGACTGATCTGTCCTCAGAGAAGGCCTCTTTCGAATTGTCAATGTCAATGAAAGAACTGCAGAGGATAACGGGGCACCCCATTCAGTCGCTTTCTTTCCCCGGCGGTAGAATGACAAAACAGGTTCATATCCAAGCGCTGCAAACTGGTTTTAGGTACATTTGTTCATCCGAGCCATACATGTGCACTAAACTTAGCGATAATGTTGCGATTCCCCGTTTTGCCATTAATGAGCGAATAACCCTTCAGGTGTTTTCATCCCTGCTGCGTGATGGTGAGCCATTTCTGAAACTTGTTCGCTATAGAGTTCTTGTGCTTATAAAATGTTTTTTGGGAAATCGACTCTATGAGCACCTAAGAGCACTGATGTTGCGTCCCCGTTCACACCTTCTTTCGCAGAAAGCTTCTGATGAGTGATAAGCGACTTTTTATCAAATCATCGCTTGGATACGCTCTTTCCCAGGTTATCGGATTTTCTGTATCTCTTGTCTCTTTTCCTCTTTTGACCAGAATCCTGTCTGTAGCTGAATATGGTGTGCTGGGGCTTTGCAGCACATCACTTCTCCTTGGTTGTGCATTTTCAAAACTCGGTATTCAGAATTCCATTGTGCGTTACTACTACGAGTACCGCCGCAGAGATGAGTTGGGGATATTTTATTCCACGCTCTGGTGGGGTGGGGCCGGTGCGGCAGCCATTATTTCTCTGCTATTTGTTCCTGTTATTTTACTACTTGCTCCTCCCAATTACCGATTTGCCTTTGTTTCGGTTGCCATGGTTGTTTTTGCCATGTCACTTTTCAGCATTGTCAGTAATTTTCTGCGTGCCGAAGAGCGTAATGCAACGAATGCTCTGGTGAATGTCGTGTTTAAGGTCGTAAGTACCTTTAGCGGACTCGCCGTCCTCTATTACTGCAATACAGGGATAAGCGGAATCTTCCTGGCTCAATTTCTCGTTCTTGGTCTGATAACGGCAAAGTATGCTGCTGAGTATTTTTCGCGGTATTCGATCAGTACGCGGCTATTTTCAAGGCAACTGTTCCGGGAGGCTCTCTCTTTCGGCGCTCCTCTTATTGCGTTTGAAGTTTCCAGTATAGGCTTGGCTTTTTCTGATCGATATCTTATTACCTATTATTGCGGCGCTGAACAGCTCGGTATCTATACTGCCGGTTATACACTCTGTTTCTATATAGCCGACACACTGAAGCAACCTCTTGGTGCATCGGTTGTACCCATCTATTTGCGCCTGTATACCGAGCAGGGAGTCGGGGCGACTGTTGCTTTTATGAGAGAAATCATCGGGTATGTTTTCCTTGTCATCTGTCCTGTCTTTGCTGGTGTCTGCGCGGTAAAGGATGATCTGTTGGTGCTTCTTGCATCACAAAAGTATTCAGGTGCAGCTATCATAATCCCCTGGGTATTGGGGAGTACGCTTCTTTATGCTTGTCAACCTGTTCTGGCGGCAGGTTTTACCATAAAAAAACAGACCCGTATTTCCGCGACAATTATTGTGGTTGGGGCTTTACTCAATGTGCTGCTCAACATCCTTCTTTTGCCTCGTTATGGGATAATTGCCGCTGCATGGTCCACGGCTGTTGCCTATCTAGGCGTTCTTTTTGTAATGACTATGGTGAGTATGCGAACATTTCCCATTGAGTTGCCCTATCGACGTGTCCTCTTTTATGTTTTGACCTCACTTGTTATGTATTTTGTTGTTTCCTTGTCAGGAATGGAGTCTCTACTACTGAAAGTTGCATATGGAATGTTTGCTTACAGCACGATCATTCTTGTCTTTGATCGGAAAGTCTCCAGCGAAGCCAAAAACATCATATTCAATCGTTTCATTCCTCGGCAGGCGGATACAAAATGAATTCATCCGAAGCGTCATCTGTTGCTGTGAAAACACAGTCTGAATGGGTAAACTGGCCTCTTTTTGTTCTTATCGCTTTGGTTCCACTGCAGAATATATATCTTGGCAAGATACCTTCGCTTGGCGGCGGGTTTAATATTCTGAATGTCCTGATGGTATTTGCTTTTATTGCTGCTTCTTCTCGACGAGAAACTATATATAAAAATACAATTAATAAATATATTGTATTCCTTGCTCTCAGTTATATTCTGTCTCTATTAGTTGCTTCATCTGTAATGGGATGGAATGAAAAAACGCCATACATACTGAAAGATATGTTCTTTGCTTATTTGTTTTTCTTTTTAACTTATAAGAGTCTTTCGGGAATGAAGGCCATGAAAGCTTTTATTTGGGCTACTGTCATTCCCCTCCCTTATATGTTCAGGGTTTTTTATGCGAATCTTTCGTGGATGGGGTTTTCAACTTACAAGGACAAGCTTCGGATGAATAGTGGTACTTTCATGGAACTTGGCTCCAATGAAATTGCCGCTTTTTATGCTACATACACGTTCGTTGTGCTTGGTTTTGCCTTTGTTGAAAAAGAAAAGAAGCGTAGGTGGTTTTTGTTTGCATGTATAGCAATGAACATCTATTCGCTTCTGTATGGTTTTTCCCGTGGTGCATATCTTGCTTCAATGGTAGGTCTGGTAGTCTTTTGCTGGTATAACAGAAGAGTTCGGATGCTGTTTGCCGGATTGTCTGTTGTTTTTGCTTTACTCGTCACTGGAGTTGATGTGTTCCCAAAAGCTGTCACGGAGCGCTTTAACAGCAGTTTTGTAGAGGAAGAGGAATTGGATGAGAGTGCGCAGACGCGTATCATTCTCTGGCACCTTGCCATGGACAAATTTCAGAGTAGTCCTCTTGTTGGAGTTGGTTTTAATAATTTTAAAAAAATGAATGAATATGGCTTGGATACTCATAATTACTATGTAAAGCTTCTTTGCGAGGGGGGCTTGATCTGCTTTTCTGCTTTTGTGGTATTCATGCTGGCATCTTTTAGAAGAGGACTGGCGTTGCTTCGTGCCTCAAAAGACCCGTTTTTTCAAAAATTGGCAATCGCTTTTTTGTCTTGTCTTGCTGCGTTAATTGTTGGCAATTTCTTTGGAGATCGCTTTACCCACTACCCATTGATATCCTATTTTTACGTGTATCTTGCAATGGTTGTGAAAGCATTGGATTGGAGTAAAAGTGAGCAACAAAATAACAATACTTCACTTGGTCAGTAGTAGTACGTTTCTTGGCGCTGAACGAGTTGTATGCGAACTTGCTACTAATTCTGACTCGAAATATGTTGTTAAGGTGGGTTTGCTTGGATCACCTAAGAGTGTTTTTGAATCATTTAAAAAAATACTTGAAGTAACATCAGTCGAATTAATTTATATTGCATGTGATGGAAAAATATCTTTGACAAGCATAAAAACTATAATTAATACAATAAATAGCAATGATGTAAAAATTATGCATAGTCACGGATATAAATCAGATTGCTATGCATACCTGTCTTGCCTGTTCTCCCACATGTCTACTAAATTGATTGCCACAAACCATACTTGGAAGCTTAGGAACTTTTATGATCAGTTATATAAGTACATAGATAAAACTATTCTTAAAGCTTTTGACGCAATTGCAGCCGTGTCGGAAGAAGTGAAGGAGGAAATGGTTCGACTTGGTATAACCGGCAACCGTATAACTACAATTTATAATGGTATCTCTTTGGATGGGTATGGCATGAGTGATCGTAGTTCTGTTCGACGGGATATGGGGATCGCCGAGCATGAGTTGGTAGTAGGTTGTGTTGCAAGTTTGACAACAGAGAAGGCTCATGGAGATCTCCTGCGTGCGTTTGCATTCCTGTACGCTAAAATCCCCCATGCTCGGCTTGTTTTGATTGGAGATGGACCAGAACGGTCACAGATCTCTGTCTTGTCTGAGTCACTTGGGATCAGCAATAGAGTGATATTCACCGGACAGAGGTCCGATGTTAAATCGCTCTATGCTGTCTTTGATTTTTTTGCTCTCGTTTCCTACGCAGAAGGGCTTCCCATGGCTATGCTGGAGGCAATGGCGTCTTCCCTGCCGGTTGTTGTCTCTTCGGTTGGGGCAATTCCGCAGGTAGTTACGCACATGAAAAACGGGATCCTTGTTACTCCAGGGAATGTAACTGAGATTTTCAATGCGTTTGCCACGCTTGCAGACGATCCTGATTTAAGAAAGAACCTTGGTTGTAATGCTCGAAAACAGGTTGTGGCTAACTATTCAGTTGAACGCATGGTTAAAGATTACGAAGAGTTATATGATAAAGTCTTGGGAAGCGACACATGAGAGTTCTGTTTGTAACAACGAAAACCCCTCTCCCGATAAATGACGGGCATTCGCTCCGAACCTACAATCTTTTACGTTCTGTTGCGAGTCACCATGAAGTTACGTTGTTGAGTTGTGTCAAATTTCCCATTGAATACAATTTTCGATCAGAACTAGAAACTATTTGTTCGTCTGTAAAGCAGTTTATTGTTCCTGAAAACAACTCCCGCATGAGTGCGGTTACATCTGCCTGCCTGAACATATTTGAAAGTAAGCCATACGTTGCTCGTAAATACGACCAAAATGCGCTGCGCCGGGAAATCAGGAGATTACTCAAGGAACAAAAATATGATCTTGTTCATTTGGATATGCTCCCCTTGGGTGTTTTTCTTGACGAGATCCGTGTACCAATTGTTCTTAACGAACATAACGTTGAATCTGCGTTGCTTATGAGAAGGGTTGAATCAATTTCAAATCCTTTGACAGGTTGGTATTTTGCGGAACAACAGAAACGCCTTCAGCTATTTGAAGAACGTGTTGTTTCCAGGGTGAACCATGTGCTTGCCTGTTCCGATGAAGACAAGACGATTCTTAATACTATGGCGCCGGGCCAGCGGATAAGCGTTGTGCCTAATGGTGTTGATACCGCATTTTATCAGTCATCCGGGAAGTGTGCCGAAGAGTTAAGCCGCTTAGTGTTTGTTGGTGGAATGAACTGGTTTCCCAATAAAGACGCTATCGTTTGGTTTGATCAGCACGTTTTGCCGGAACTTATTCAACAAGAACCGGGTATTCGATTACATGTAATAGGCAAGCCAGATGACGGTCTCAAAATAGTGCATGGGAAACATATTGTAATGAATGGATTTGTGGACGATACGCGCCCCTATCTTGAGAAAGCCTCTATATTCATTGTCCCCATCCGCATTGGCGGTGGAACGCGTCTTAAGGTGCTTGAGGCGATGAGTATGGGTAAAGCAATTGTTTCAACAACTGTGGGAGTTGAGGGGATCAGGGTTGAGGATCGCCGCCATGTGCTCATTGCTGATACACCTGAAGAGTTCGCCTCTTGTGTCGTGGAATTACTTGGAAACACGGATCTTCGCGCTCGCCTGGGTGCCGCTGCCCGTGAACGAGCCTGCTCGGAGTATCAATGGGATAGAATTGGTCTGAAACTCCTGGAAGCTTATGAATCCATAATCAGGGATGGCCATGAGTGATAACGCTAGCGTAGGAAAACATATCCTCTACTTGATTGACGAGTTAAAGGTAAAAGGAGGGACTGAAAAGCATCTGCATGAGCTTGCATGTGAAATGATTCGCGCTGGATTCAGGGTGAGTGTGTTCACCTTTCAAGAAGGTGATTTTGCACGTGAATTCATGGCTGATCCGAGGATTCACTACTCTTGCCTTGATGTGACGCGAATTTACAATCTTAAGGGGCTGTTGACTATTCTGCGGCTTGCCAACTATATCCGTTCTCAACGGGTTGATATTCTCCAAACCTTTCACACCGCTTCTGATTTGGTAGGTCCACTGGCATCCGTATTATCATTAAAACGTCCCGTTGTGCTTTCGAGTCGTCGTGATTTGGGGTACACTAAATCACCTCGACACATCAAAATGCAGCGACTGATTAACCGGTATGTCGATGGCATTCTTGCAAACTCATGTGCAGTGAAAATAGCATTGGTTGACCAGGAAGCCTACCAGTTCGAAAAAATTAAGGTCATATATAATGGTATTCACACAAACCGATTCTTCCGATCTGAGAAAAAAAGTTTGGAACTGGCGGAAAAATACCGCATTCCGCTGGGGGGGTGCATTATTGGCAGCGTCGGCAATATTCGACCTGTAAAGGGATTTGATAGAATGGTTGAAGTTGCAATGCGACTATGCAAACGCTATCCAGATGTTTATTTTGTTCATGCTGGAGAAGGGGCAGACCGGGTGCTTTTGGAGGATTCATGTAAAACTGCCGGTATTGAGAATCAATTCAAATTTCTGGGAAACCTGGAGTGTATTCCTGAGTTGTTGTCACTTTTGGATGTTTATATGCAACCGTCACGAAGTGAAGGTTTTTCAAATTCGATACTTGAGGCAATGGCTTCAGAATTGCCTGTAGTTGCCACTCGTGTCGGAGGGAATTTAGAGATAGTTGATCATTTGATCACAGGTTATCTTGTCGAGTCTGATAATGTTAGCGACATGGTTGATTGTCTGGAACATCTTGTGAATGATGAAAAGCTTAGGGTAACAATGGGAAAAGCTGGAAGGGAGAAGGTTAAGACCTGTTTTGATATTGTCTGCATGGCAGGGCAATATGAGAGGTATTATCATGAGCTCCTTGAATTGTAAGGCTCTTTATAAATTGAAAATGGATACACGGCGTTTTCTCAAAGACCATGGTCTAACTCCAGGGTTTGCTATTATTAAGCTTTTTTTTATAGTAGATTATTGGGCAGTATTTTATTTGCGCATTTGTGAATTTTCTGTTGAAAAGCATGGTTTGTTTAGGTGCTTATTGAAGCTAGTTCTTGTTTTTATGAAGCCTTTAGTCGAAGGACTTACTGCCAGCCGCCTTAGGAATGGTGCCAATATTGGAGGTGGTTTGTTACTTCATCAGTCCATGGGCGTTGTTATAGCATCAGCAGCTACTGTTGGTGAAAATTGCACTTTTTATTCTGGTGCTGTTGTTGCACATAAGGCCAATGGAAAAGGCAAAGGAGCAGCAAGTATTGGAAAGGACGTGCAATTGATGACAGGATGTAAAGTGTTAGGTAATGTGGTTATTGGTGATGGTGCAATCATTGGGGCAAATGCTGTAGTTCTTTCTGATATACCTGCTGGTTGCGTTGCGGTTGGTGTGCCTGCACGAGTTATTATTAATAACAAATAGACTTTTTATGAGGTTGTTTTATAATCATGCCTAGTAATTCTACGACTCGTTATTATTTTATGGATTCTATGCGCAGCGTGCTTATGATGCTTGGCGTTGTACTGCATACTGCTCAAGTGTTTAATCCATCTCGAACGTGGAAAATATTTAGTCAAGACTCTTTTGCTTTTGCTGGTAAGATTGTGGCATTGATTCATGTGTTTAGGATGCCAGCTTTTTTTGTAATATCTGGTTTTTTTTGTGTGTTGACCCTGAAAAAATATACAATTATTTCATTTATTAGAATACGCATGAAAAGATTGATTGTTCCGTTGGTTTCTACTGCTCTAACTCTTAATGTGTTACAGGCTTTTATTTTGGATTATTATGGGTGGTCAAAATTCAATATACTTACTTTTGTCAGTGGTGGTTGGGTGTCTCATCTGTGGTTTTTAATTGTTTTGCTAATTTACTTTCTAGTTGCATTGATATTTTATTCTATTGGAAGGGAGTTTTTGTGTAAGCTCTTTGAGCCAGTTAACAGAATAATATCTAAAGTTCCTATTGTTGTTGTGTTATTATTTTTGCCACTAATATCTTTGTCTTTTTTAGGTATGAATAAATTTGGGTTTCCTTTGTATGGCAACCTAGGGGGATTTGTTTCTGTATATGATGTAATCAATTATCTGCCGTTTTTTTTGTTTGGGTGTTATTTGGGAAAGTACAATGACGTTTTGTACAGATTTTCAACTATAAAGCCATATTTCTGTATATTACTTCTTTTGATGATATTTGTTATAAAAGGTAGTTTAGTTTTTGATGACGTGTTTGTGCTAAAGATAGTAAATACTTATTCTGATTATTTTATTGCTTGGATCATGGTAGCTATTTGTTTTTATTTTTTTTATAATGTATTTAATTATAAATCAGATGTATGGTTGTTTTTGTCTGATGCTTCTTTTACTGTTTATTTGTTTAATCAACTAATAATAGTTGTTTTATCTGTGTTTTTGCTAAAACTTGGAATTAATGTTTATTTTTTGTTTGTTGTTCTGATAAGCTTTACATTGTTTGTAACATTGGTGTTGCATAAATATTTTATACTTAAGCACAAATATTTGCGTTTTGCGTATAACGGTAAGTGAAGTGTTTTTATTTTATATTTATCAGTAGGATGAGATTGTTTATTGCTGTTTGAAATGACGTGTTTTCTAGTTTGTCTTGAGTGAATGATAACCGTATAGCGAAAGGGGACTGATATGAAAAACCAAGTATTATTTATGCTTGCTACTGTTAGTGTTTTTTTCATTTATCCCAAAAATAGTTATTCAACAACATATTATGTTCGAACAGATGGGGGGAGTTCAGCGCAATGTACCGGTCTTTCTGATACAGCCTATTCAGGTATTGGTACTAATCAAGCATGTGCAGTGAATCATCTGTTTTGGCTGCTTACACCAGATGGAAAAGGCGGTGGCACGGCAAAAATTGAAGGTGGGGATACAGTGATTGTTGGTCCTGGTGAGTACATGATAGGGGTTGGTGCTCCCGGATCGACGGCATGCAACGCATCTTGGGGATATAATTGCACCCCACCGCCTATCCCCTCTGGTCCTGATGCGAGTCACCCTACCGTAATTCGTGGCAAAGGCTGGGATACTAAATTGAGCGATCCTCCGCAGTTGTGGGGGTATGGACGATTAAGTAAAATTCTGAATTTGACAGGTAGTTCCAATGTTGAAGTAAGGTATCTGGAAATAACCGACCATTCTAACTGTATCTACAATAGCGTTGATCCTGCTAAAAGTTGTAATCGTAATTCTCCGTATACGTGGCCCTACGCAGATGTTGGAATATACGCGACCGACAGCAGAAATGTATTGCTGAAAGATTTGAATATACATGGCATATCGAAAACAGGAATTCATGCAGGAAGATTGTCTGATTGGACCCTGGAGGGAGTGACTGTTCGGGCAAGTGGATTTACCGGATGGGATGGGGATGTTGGTCACGGTTTGATTGGTTCCGGAACTGACTCAAGCAACAGTGGCAACATTGTAATTCGTGACTCAAAAATTGAATACTCAGGCTGTGGCGAGAAGTATCCGGGGACAGAGTTGTGGGGTTGTCATGGTCAGAGTCAACAGGGACAGGGGGACGGTTTTGGTACGTATGCAACAGAAGGCTATTGGCTACTTGAGAATTCCGAGTTCAGTCACAATCTGCAGGATGGCTTCGATTTACTTTACCACACTGGTACGAACGGTAATGTCACTGTAAAAAACAGCAGATTTGAAGGTAACGCAGGAAACGGTCTGAAGATAGCGTCTGGTGCCATAATCGAAAACACAGCTATTATAGGAAATTGCGATTATTTTGTTAATAACCCGATTTCAGAAACATACTCCGGTTCGGTGGAGGCATGCCGTGCTGTTGGCACACCTTTGATGACGTCAGGGTGGAGGCCGGGGCAAATTCTGACTTTGACCAATTCATTGCTTACTGGCTCTACAACAGTACTAGCTGAAATAAAGAGTGGGACCAATGTTACCAAGACTAAAGAAATATCCGGCAGTATCTCGAGCATTACTTCGGGTAACCAATATGCTACAAATAGTGCTTTAGACAAGATTTGGCTACGCCCACTGGGACCATGGAATCCAAACGACATGGAGTTTGCTGTTGTTATTGGTACAGAGAGAAGGCGTATTAAAGGTACATGGGTTGAAGTTGGCAATAATGTTTGGGAATTGAGTGGATATAGGTCTCAGACTGGGAATATTGATTCATTTCCGTATGTCTATCTTGGTTTTGCTTGTGATGGTACGGCTCGTTTTGTTTCGCGTAATAACATTGTTATTGGTATGGAGTCGTATACTAAAAAAATATCTAATGTCTCTGGTGTAAAGTCAACTTATCAATATCTTGACGGTTATGATGGAAATGGAAATGGTTTGTGTGCTGCTGAGGGTACTGCTGTTGTTTTGGATAATGCTGATTCAATAATTTATAATACTGATATCCGTTACCCGTACTGCCCTAACGATAAAAACATTCTTTGCTCTGACCCTCTGTTGCAATCTATTCCTCCTCTCTCAATAACTACTGATATCTATAAGTATGGTGAAAGATGGAATATATCACCTAAACCTATGAGCCCAGCAGTTGGTAAATCCTCACTTTTGCCTGGAAGTACTGTGTTTGGAGTTTCTCAAGTGCCAACAACTGATATGCTGGGCTATTACCGGCCGAAATCATCAGTTACTTGGGGGCCTGTCGAGTACAATGCGTCTTCTCCTCCAAGCGCACCTGCGAGGGTCAGATTTAAATAGAATCGTTCTAAAATAAGGTGGTACATAAGATGTAATTTTCTTGGTTGGAATACTAGTGTAACGATTGCTTGGATATCAGCAGTTGACAACAGTTTAGAGGGTGATGTATGCGACAATATATTTTGCAGTTATTTGCTTTAAATGACCAGAAATATAACAAAGTTAATGTTTTATTGTTGTCTTTATTATTGGTTTTTAGTCTGATTTTAACTGCTGTTCCGTCAGCATATTCGCTTACTTTTATCCCATTTACAGGCAGATTTGCTTACGGAGCTAATAGTACATACTATCCAAGTGATACTTTTAACCCCTGTATTAGCGGTTTTAATAATCATTATGATGCATTTGGTACTGCTGCTCAATTTGTAATTGAAAGTAATACATATTTATCAAAAATAGACTTTGCAGTTGAACTGTTTAATCATATGGATCCTACGCAACAGGCTAATACTGACTTTAAATTTATGATTTATCAGGGAAATGGATTGCTATATGGTGAACCTGATTTTGTCCCGGGATACAATCGTATCTACGAATCACAAAGTATTTTCTTGAAAATGGATTTGAAAACTTCTGATGGAGGGGCTGGTGGAGTTCCCACATATTATGAATCTGAAAACTTTTATGACCTGACATCTTCAGTGGATCTGTATTTTTCTCCAGGTATTTACTGGTTAGCGGCAGAGGGAGGGGATATCTCTTCTGGAACCAAATTTCTTTCCATTGATTTGCTAGGAACTCCAGTCCCTGAACCTTCTACTGCTCTACTTTTTGTTAGTGGCTTTGTTGGTGTTGTTATTATAATAAGAAAGTCATTGGCTGGGGTCGCATAAACATAAATTGCATATTTAATAGCACAGGTATTGAGTGTTGGTGGGAAGTAGACCTTAACGTCAAGGCAAAATATAGTCTGTTTTGCTCACACTACATGGATAACCACTATTTATTATTCCGCCCTTCAATAACTTATTGGAGGGCGTTAGTTTGCAGTCTCTTTTAAATGATACACGACAGAATAAGTCAGCCCTTGGATAAATGGAGGTGTTTGTGAAGATACTGAATATTGTCGGTGCTCGCCCGAACTTCATGAAAATGGCCCCGATCATCGAGGCCATGAACGCATATCCCGAACGGATCAGCCATCTCCTCGTCCATACCGGCCAGCACTACGATGAGAAGATGAGCAGCTCCTTCTTCGTCGACCTGGGCATGCCCAGGCCGGACATCAACCTGGAGGTCGGCTCCGGCTCCCACGCCGAACAGACCGCCAAAATCATGGTCGAATTCGAAAAGGTCTGCCTGCGGGAAAAGCCCGATCTGGTCATCGTCGTGGGGGACGTCAACTCCACCATGGCCTGCACCATCACCGCCAAGAAACTGGGCATCAGGGTGGCCCACGTGGAGGCCGGCCTGCGCTCCCGCGACATGGCCATGCCGGAGGAGATCAACCGCCTCTGTACCGACGTGCTCTGCGATTTTCTCTTCACCACCGACCACTTTGCCGACGAGAACCTGCTGGCCGAAGGGGTAGGGCAGGAGAAGATCCATTTCGTCGGCAACGTCATGATCGACACCCTGCTCAGGCACCGGGAGAAGGCCACAACCATCGGCCTTGTGGACAGGTGGGGGCTCAAGCCGAAAGGTTTCTCCACCCTGACCCTGCACCGCCCCTCCAACGTGGACGATCCCGTTGTGCTGGGCGGCCTGCTGGAGGCGCTAGCCGACATATCCCGCCACCTCCCCATCATCTTCCCCATCCACCCCCGCACCCGCAAGATGGCCGAACAATTTGGCCTCAGCCATTTCTTCTCCAGCGGAGACCAGGTCTCGGGACTCTGGGTCACCGAGCCCCTGGGGTACCTGGAGTTCCTGCACCTGAACATGAACGCCCGCCTGGTGCTCACCGACAGCGGCGGCCTGCAGGAGGAGACCACCGTGCTGGGCGTCCCCTGTATCACCATGCGCAACAACACCGAACGCCCCATCACCTGCGAACTGGGCACCAACTTCCTGGTGGGCAACGACCCTGCCCGGGTCCTGGAGTGCGCCCGCACAATCCTGGCCGGCGACCTGCCGCAGGGGAGGGTGCCGGACAGGTGGGATGGCAGGGCCGCCGAGCGGATCGTACGGGTCCTGCTGGATGAAATGGCGTGCTAGGCTTCTGGGCTTTCAAGGAGAAGACGCCATGAACGTCAAACGCATCAAACCCGTTGCCGGATCCTATCCCTTTGAAGCCTACGGCCATATCATCGCGCCGCTATCGGCCGAAAAGGGCGGCGGGTACATGATCACCTTCCCCGATCTTCCCGGTTGCATATCAGACGGTGAAACCATGGAAGAAGCGCTCATCAACGGACGTGACGCCTTTAACAGTTGGGTATCGGCACAGACCGACATGGGGCGGCAGATCCCGGTACCTTCGTATTACGACGAGGAGGGCAAGCCGGTCAAATTCGTTCAGAGGCTTCCTCGCTCTCTCCATGCCACCCTCCAGGCACGGGCAAAGGCCGAAGGTGTCAGTATCAACACTCTTGTGCTGATGCTTATTTCCGAGGGCCTTGGAAGACGGGAAGGCGCGGAGGATCGACGTAAGGCGGCCTAGCCTTGTCGAAAAAACTGGAATAAGGCCGCCTTTTCGAAAGGAACCCTTCGCTTTCTGTCCGGTCCGCCAGGCGCAAGACCAAGCACTTCCGATCATACTGTGTGTCAAGCAACCACCGAGCAGCGCCGGAAAAAACTTTTATCTTACAGGGATGAATGGGATGCAGGGGATGACGGCCAGCGATGGATCTGCCGCTGGTGTTCCGTGATATCCTGTAACCGACCCATGACATCATCTCTCTCCGGATAATCCGCCGTGAAGTCGATTCCCACTCGTTATGTCAGATGGTTAACCATCGTCGCAGCTCTGTGGCTCATCCTGGTTGCCTGAGCTTCTCCACCCTGCGCGGATTCATGCCGCGTTCCTGATCCACCCCCCTGCCAAAAAACGGTCATGCACCTTCCTGATTGCCAACGCGATTCCATTCCCCGCTTGCCGCGGTCACTATCCGCTCGGAGCGCTGAAAACGGAAATGATCACAAGCCATTGCCCCTATCCGGTTTTTTTTTTGTCAAAAATTTCAATTATTCGCTTTTAACATGAGCTGTGGTGATTCCGGTCACACAGGATCGGTCCCTTTTCGTGGATGGTGGAGACCACAAAAAAACAGTGATCCTGTTTCCGAAGGGGTAAACCCAGGGTAACCTGGGGACACAAAGCCGCGGGTCCTGATTGGTGGATCGGTCAGGATAGACGGGTTGGCGAGAAACAGCTCCGCGAGCAGCATGCTCGACGGACTGTTTCTTTTTTTTGCCGCGCCCGGTTCGTAAACAGGGACCAGATGACAGGAAAGGGACAGGCCATGAAAACCAATCTGCTCTCGTTGCTTATTGCACTGACGCTCTCACTGGCGGCATACAGCACATGCTTCGCCTCCGGCAGCGTGACCCTGCAGTGGGATCCCAACAGCGACAGCGATCTGGCCGGCTACCGGGTCTATTACCGGATGGACTCTGCCGAGATGCCCTTCACCGGTAGAGACGCCGTTGAGGGAGCTGCCCCCATCGACGTCAGAAATTGCACCTCGGCCACCCTGAGCGGCCTGGAGTCGGGGCATACCTACTATTTCGCGGTAACCGCCTACAATACAGCCGGTCTGGAGAGCTCCTACTCCAATGTCATTGTCGAAACCATCCCCCTTGCCGATACGACCGCACCGAGCGTGTCGTCATTTTCCCTTCCCTCCACATCGAGCTCATTAACGGTTGCGATCACCAGCCTGAGGGCCAGTGACAACATCGGCGTTACCGGTTACCTGCTGACCGAAGGGGCTGCCAGCATGCCCCAGGCCAGCGCTTCCGGGTGGTCGGCCGCCCCCCCCAGGTCCCATACCTTCTCCGGTCCTGGCGCACAGTCGCTCTATGCCTGGGCCAGGGACGGGGCGGGCAACGTTTCCAACGCAGTGGGCAGGAGTGTTACCATCACCCTGCCCAAGGCGAGCGCGTCCCTGCAGGCGGGCTCCCCCCTGGTCTCCCTCACATCGCCATCCGCCGGTTCCGTGGTGAGCGGCACTGTCACGGTCGGCGCATCTGCCTCCGGCAAAACGAAGGTGGTTAAGGTCATGTTTTACCTGGACGGTTCGCTCAAGGCCAGCGACACCAAGGCCCCCTTCAGCTACAGCTGGAACACCAAGACAGCGGCCAACGGCAGCCATACCCTCATGGCCAGGGCCTACGACGCTGCCGGAAACGTGGCTCTGAGTAGCATACCGGTGACGGTGTCCAACGATACCATTGCTCCCACGGTTGCTGTCACCTCTCCCGTTGCCGGCTCCCGGGCGAGTGGCACCGTCACGGTCAGCGCCGCGGCCAGCGACAATGTGAAGGTAACCAGGGTTGAGTTCTACCTGAACGGTTCCCTCAAGGCCAGCGATACGACGGCACCCTACAGCTACAGCTGGAACACCAGGATCGCAGGCAACGGCCGCCATACCCTCCTGGTCAGGGCCCATGATGGTATGGGAAACAGCCGGCAGGCGACGGCGCGCGTAAACGTGAAAAACTGACATGAATCCGGTGAAATAGTTGAGACGACCAGGGGCGGCATTCGGTGGATGCCGCCCCTGGTCATGGTGAGGGATGGAAATGGTAGGTGTTTCAGCGGCTCGGGGCGATGCTGCTGAACCTGTCGTAGAATTTCTTCGTCAGCAGGATCGTCTTTCCCTCCAGAACCCGGATCAACTCCTCGCTCTTCATCTGGTTCAGTACCCGGGTCACGGTCTCGCGCGTGACCGAGGCATAGCTGGCGATCTGCTGGTGGGTCAGCTTGACGTTGATGATCCTCCCCCGGTCGTCTCCTATGCCGTACAGATCCTGCAGGCGGTCCAGCACCGCCATGATCCGCTTCTCGGCGTTGTCGAAGCTCATGATCCTGATCATCATCCAGGCCTCGCGCAGTTGGGAGCAGAGCATGTCGATGATGTGCCGGCGCATGTTGTCGTTGTTCTCGATGAACCGGTCGAAGTCTTCCTTGTCCAAAAGTCCGATCTCCGAGTCTTCCATGGCGATGACCGTGGCCGGCGACGTCTTGCCGTCCAGGAGCGACATCTCGCCGAAGAAATCCCGCTTCCTGTGGATGGCCAGGATCTGCTCGCGCCCGTCCACGTTGATCTTCACCACCCTGACCTTGCCGGAGTAGACGATGTACATGTAGTTGGCCGTGTCCTCTTCGAAGAGCACCACCTCGTTCCGCGAGATCTGCCTGCGCCTGATCTGGGACTCCAGTTCCTGCAACTCCGCATCGGAAAGCCCCGCAAAAAAGGGGATGCTGTTCAGGATCTGGTCGCTACGTTTTTTCGGTGGTGCGGTAGTCATTGGTTCCACTCCTTCCCTTCTCTGCTCCCGCGCCGGTGGCGCCTTGCCTCCCGGTCCCGCGGCTCCGGCGGGATGCTGCCGAAGGGCATCGCCCGGACCTGAAGTCTCTCTTTTTGAGATACCACGGATGACCGGGGTACGGCCAGCACTAAGAAGCTGTTACATTTCAGGCTGGCACCATCGGCTGCCGTCTCCCTTCATCCCTTTGCACGCGCTACTTTGCTTTGTGGCGGATCGTTAGCCGGGAGGCATGGCGGGACGCCGGACAACAGTCGAGAGCGGTGTTGCCTGGCGGGCGCAGGTTGCGACGCTGCGCCCCCATTGGCCCCAGGCTGGTTCCCCTTCCGACGCTAAAATAACATATCCTGTTATTTTAATAACTTATGGATTGTGCTTGGCATTGCAATATTCTTAAAAAACGGTATGATATGCATCCGGCCGTTTCCGGGGCCGCGGGCGTTGATGCGAAGGCGCATCCCCGTCGGTCCGGTGCAGGCATCGTATACCAATCGTCTCCAAGGAAACAGCATTTCAATGCCCACTACCATTACTTTCACCGAGGCCCTTGCCAGGAACCGGGTACGCTTGCTGCTGATCGTCCCGCTGCTGGTCGCTGCGTACTACCGTGTCGTTCCTGATATGGTTCAGCAGTGGATGCAGGACGAAAACTACTCCCACGGCTTTCTGGTGCCGCTGATCGCCGGCTATTTCCTGTATCTGCGCCGCGATGAGCTGGGGCGTTCCCCGGTCGCAGCAAGGAACTGGGGCCTGGCGGTGCTGTTGTTCGGCCTGGCGCAGCTGATTCTTGGCTGGCTGGGCACGGAGTACTTCACCATGCGTTCCTCCCTGGTCGTCGTCCTGGCCGGGCTGGTGCTGTTCCTCTTTGGAACCGCTCCCTTCAGGGTCATGGCCCTGCCGCTGGGCTACCTGCTCTTCATGGTGCCGATCCCCTACATCGTCTACGATGCCGTCGCCTTTCCCCTGAAACTCTTCGTGACCAGGGTGTCGGTGGCGACCCTCAAGATTGCCGGTGTCAGCGTGCTGCGGGAGGGGAATATCATCATGTTTCCCGCCACCACCCTGGAGGTCGCCGATGCCTGCAGCGGCATACGCTCGCTGATCTCCCTGTTGGCCCTGGCCGTGGCTCTGGCCTTCTTCCTGCGCATTGCCCCCTGGAAACGCTGGGTTCTGGTTGGTGGGGCGATTCCCATCGCCATTGTCACCAATGCCAGTCGGGTGATCGTGACCGGCTTTTTGGCCCAGTACTGGGGCGCGCGGGCCGCGGAGGGGTTCTTTCACGAATTTGCCGGCCTGGCGGTGTTCGGCCTGGCCATGCTGCTGCTGGTTTCCCTGGGGGCGCTGTTAAAAGGCAGGGAGCAGTGAACAGGGAACAGGGAACAGTTTGCCTGCTCATTGCGCGCTGTACGCTGCTCACTGCCCCACTGCACAAGGAACGCTTGAATGCTCACTAGTGTCAGATTCATAATCGTCTACCTGCTCCTGGCTGCCGCGGCCCTGTTCCTCTGCCTGCACCGTGATCTGCCGGTGCCGGTCAAGCGTCCCTTCAGCCAGTTCCCGGTCCAGGTCGCTTCCTGGCACATGTCATCGGAGTCGACGTTCAGCGATTCGGTGCTGGAAGCACTGAAGCCGACCGACTACCTGTACCGCCAGTACGTGGCCGATGGCGGCGGGAATGTCACCCTCTACATCGGCTTCCATGGCGGCGGCAAGGGAAGCGGCGGAATCCACTCGCCCAAGCATTGCCTGCCGGGCAGCGGCTGGTACGAGGAGTCCAGCCGTCGGCGTCAGTTGAAAGGCGGCACTGAACGGATCAACCTGGTGCAGTCGGTGTACCGCAAGGGGGAGGGGAGGGAACTGTTCCTGTACTGGTTCCAGGTGCGCGACAGGAGCCTGAACGACGAGTACTCCCTCAAGCTGGCGGAGATACGCGGCTCCCTGCTGCAGCGACGTCGTGACAGCGCTTTCATCCGCGTTTCGGTCCCCTTCGAGGGGGACGAGCGGGCTGCACTGGAGTTGGGGGAGCGCTTCATCCGGGAATTCCTCCCCTCCATCCGGGAGTTCCTCCCCGGGTAGGGGAAACCTGGCGTGTCAGTCTCCGCCATCTGCCGCCCTCAAACGGCAGCACCGGAGGGGAGCCATCCGGCATGCTGTGCTTTCTTTCCGAGAGCAGGGATACAAGGGGTGCTGAACATACTATCAGAGCTTGCAAACCTTCGAAATTCGAACAATAAAGCCTTGCCTGTATGCTCTGTATCCCCCCCCTTGTATCCCTGTAACGAGTGGTGGCCCCGAGTCCGCGGACGTTGCCGGGCTTTCTCCGGGAACTCCGCGCGCTCCGCGGCCATTTTTCGGCTTTATCCCCATGGTGGAGAACAAAGGAGTAGATGATGAAACAGGAACGGATCATTTCGGTCGTCGGCCTGGGCTATGTCGGCCTGCCGGTGGCGGTGGCCTTTGGTCAGGTGCGTCGCACCATCGGGTTCGACGTTAACCGGACACGCATCGATGAGTTGAAGGCAGGCTATGACCGTACCGACGAGGTCAGTGGGGAGGAACTGCGCGCTGCCAGGATCGTCTTCACCGATTCCGTCGATGACCTGCGTACGGCCGATTTCCACATCGTGGCCGTGCCGACGCCGGTGGACGAGGCCCACCGGCCTGACCTCTCCCTGATGCACCGAGCGTCGGAGACCGTCGGGAGTGCGCTGAAAAAAGGGGATATCGTGGTCTACGAGTCCACGGTTTATCCCGGTGTTACGGAGGACGAGTGCGTGCCGATCCTGGAGCGGGTCTCCGGCCTAGTCTGCGGCAGCGACTTTACGGTCGGCTACAGCCCCGAGCGGATCAACCCGGGTGACCGGGAGCACACCTTCACCAGGATCAAGAAGGTCGTCTCCGGCCAGGATGAGGCCACCCTGGAGATCGTCGCCCGGGTGTATGAATCGGTGGTCACCGCCGGGGTTCACCGGGCGAGCTCCATCAAGGTCGCCGAAGCGGCCAAGGTGATCGAGAATACCCAGCGCGACCTGAACATCGCCCTGATGAACGAGCTGGCGCTGATCTTCGACCGTCTCGGTATCGACACCAACGACGTCCTGGAGGCGGCAGGCACCAAGTGGAACTTTCTCAAGTTCAAGCCGGGGCTCGTGGGGGGACACTGCATCGGCGTCGATCCCTACTACCTGACCCACAAGTCGGAGAAGATCGGCTACATCCCCCAGGTGATCCTGGCCGGCCGCCGGATCAACGACGGCATGGGCAGGTTCGTCGCCCAGCGCACCATCCGGGAGATGATCCGCTGCGGGCACAGCATCCGGGACAGCAGGGTGACCGTGCTGGGGCTTACCTTCAAGGAAGACTGCCCCGACCTGCGCAATTCCAAGGTGATCGATATCATCCGCGAGTTGGAGGACTATGGCATCAGCGTGCAGGTCTGCGATCCCCTGGCTGATGTCGGTGAGGCACGCCATGAGTACGGGGTCGGCCTGGTCGCCGTGGATGATCTGCAGCCCGCCTGCGCCGTGGTTGCGGCCGTTGCCCATCGCCCGTTCCTGGAATGGGGCGCGGACGAGATGCTCCGCCACATGGGCAAGAACCCGGTGCTGGTGGATGTGAAGGGGATCTATGACCAGGAGGCCATGTCGGCCGCCGGCATACGGGTCTGGAGGCTGTAGGCAGGGAGCAGGGAGGAGCCGTTTCACCGATCACTGTCCACTGTACGCTGCCCACTGAAGGAATGACATGAACCGCTACGAGATCGTACGAGAACAGCTGAAACAGAATCCCCGAACCTGGCTGGTGACGGGAGTGGCCGGCTTCATCGGCTCCAACCTGCTGGAGAGCCTGCTTACGCTTGGCCAGCGGGTGGTGGGGCTGGACAACTTCTCCACCGGCAAGCGCGCCAACCTGGATGAAGTCAGCCGGGTGGTGACGCCGCGGCAGTGGGCAGCCTTCACCTTCCAGGAAGGGGATATCCGCGAGCTCGCCGCCTGTCGCGCCGCCTGTCAGGGAGTCGACTATATCCTGCACGAGGCTGCCCTCGGCTCGGTGCCTCGCTCCATCGAGGACCCGATCAGCAGCAACGAGAGCAATGTCAGCGGATTCCTGAACATGCTGGTGGCTGCCCGGGATGCCAAGGTGCGGCGAATGGTCTACGCGGCCAGCAGCTCCACCTATGGCGACCACCCCGGCCTGCCCAAGCGGGAGGAGCTGATCGGCAGGCCGCTCTCCCCCTACGCGGTCACCAAGTACGTGAACGAACTGTACGCCGATGTTTTTGCCCGGACCTACGGCATGGAACTGGTAGGGCTGCGCTACTTCAACGTCTTCGGCCCGCGCCAGGACCCGGAAGGGGCCTATGCGGCGGTGATCCCGCGCTGGATCAGGTCCATGATCATCGACGAGACCGTGTATATCAACGGCAGCGGGGAGACGAGCAGGGATTTCTGCTTCGTGGAGAACGTGATCCAGATGAACCTGCTGGCGGCCACGGCCGATGAACCGCAGGCGGTCAACCAGGTGTACAATACCGCGGTGAACGCCCGCACCACCCTGAACGAGCTCTATGCCATGCTTCGGCAGCGCCTCGCCCCCCGTTTCCCCCATCTGGCCGATCGCACGCCGCTGCACCGGGAGTTCCGGGCAGGGGACGTGCTGCATTCCCAGGCCGACATTTCCAAGGCTGCCCGGCTGCTGGGGTATCAACCGACCCATACCATTCATAGCGGACTGGACGCCTCACTGTCGTGGTACGTGGACAACCTCTGCCCGAAAGGGGAGATGAACTCGCCCGATACCGGGCCACGGAATCAGGAGCCTGTGGGGAACTGACATGGGGGGCTCGATCATCACCATCGCGGCCATTGCCGCCATGCTGTTTGCCGCTGGGTACGCCCTGCACCGTGAGCGCTCCCGCGCCGGCCTGTTCCTCTGCGGCGCACTGCTGCTGACCGCCCTGCTGGAGCTGTTCGACCTCTTGTCCCTCGGCCTGATTCTGGCTGCCGTGCCGTGGAAATGGTTCTCGCTTGTGGCAGAATCCCTGCTCCCCTTCTTCTGGATCATGTGCAGCCTGACCTATGCCCGTCAGGCCGACCCCTGGAGGCTTGGCCCGCTACTTAAGGGTGTGGTCGCCCTTTCCCTGCTCTTCTGTCTGCTCCCCTTTGCCTTTCCCCTCGACTTATTCTTCTATGCGCCCGATTTCCCGCTGGAACGGCTGCTCTTCCTGGGCACTATCGGCTACTTCTACTACCTGGGGATCATGGCTGCCCTGATATTCGCCCTGGTCAACTTCGAGACAACCCTGGCCAACGCCTCTCCCGAGTCGCTGGACAGGGTCAAGTTCGAGATCATCGGCCTGGGCGCCTTCCTGGGGGTGCTGATCTTCTACTTCAGCCAGGCCCTGGTATACCGCAGCCTGAACATGAACTACCTGCAACTGCGCTCGCTGCTCTACCTGGTGGGCCTGGGGCTGATGGCCTACTCCCTGCTGTTCCGCAGGGGAGGGGTGCGTATCCAGGTCTCCCGCCAGGCGGCTTTCAAGTCCTTCGTCCTGGTGGCGGTCGGGTTGTACCTGATCATGATCGGCCTCTTGGGTGAGGGGATGCAGTACTTCGGCGTTTCCCTCCAGCGCACGGTGACCGTCTCCTTCGCCTTCATCGCCGGCATCGTGCTGCTGATCCTGCTCCTCTCCCAGCGTTTCCGGCGTGAGGTCAAGGTTGCGCTGCACAAGAACTTCTACCAGCACAAGCACGACTACCGCACCCAGTGGCTGCGCTTCACCGAACAGCTCTCCACCTCCCGTTCCTACGACGAACTGCTGCAGCGCATCCTGTCCGCCTACTGCGACGTGTTCGGCATGGCAGGGGCGGCGCTGTTCCTCCTGGAGCAGAACCGCGGCGGGTACGGCATGACGGCGACCCACAACATGCAGCCGATGGAGGCGCTGTTCAGGCCGGATAATTCCCTGGTCAGGTTCATGGTAGAGCGCACCTGGGTGGTCAACGTCAGGGACAATACCCCCGAAGTCATGGAGGAGAACGGGACCTTCTTCCACGATAACCAGATCTCCTTCGTCATCCCGCTGTTCAGCGCCGAGCGGATGGAGGGGTTCATCGTCCTGGGACGGGTGATCAAGGAAGACGAGGTGTACATCTACGAAGACTATGACCTGATGAAGACCATTGCCCGTCAGGCCTCCCAGGCCATACTGCACCAGCGCCTCTCGGAGCAGCTCTCCCAGGCGCGGGAGGTGGAGGCCATCGGCAATATCGCCGCCTTTGTGGGCCACGACCTGAAGAATCTGGTCAGCAACCTGTCGCTGATCGTGGAGAACGCCGGCCGCTTCATCCAGAATCCCGATTTCCAGCAGGACATGCTGGTCTCCCTGGGCAATACCGTCACCAAGATGCAGCACCTGATCGGCAGACTGAGAAACCTGGGGGAACGGGACCATTTCAATGCCCGGCCGGTGGATCTGCTGCAACTGGCCGAGAAGACTGCCCGTCTGGCCAGCGGCTCTTCCGTTACGGTGGAGGGGAGCACGGAGATGGTGGTTGTGGATGAAAATGAGATACAGAATGTGATCATGAATCTGCTGATGAACGCCATCGAGGCATCCGGGCCGGACAGGGCCGTGCGGATCCAGGTTGGCAACCTGGGCACTCCCTATCTGGCTGTGCACGATCAGGGCCATGGCATGTCGGCGGATTTCATGCGCAGGGAGCTGTTCAAACCCTTCAAGACCACCAAGAAGAAGGGGCTGGGAATCGGGCTCTACCAGTGCAAGCAGACAGTGGAGTCTTTTGGCGGTAGAATCGAAGTGGACAGTGAAGAGGGTGTGGGGACGACGTTTACGATCTGGTTCAGCCAGGGCGCAGGAAACGGCGCTCTGGCCGACCAGTGCTGACGAGGGACGGTGCAGATGGTAAAGATACTGATAATTGATGACGATCCCGATATCCGCCAGCAGCTGAAGTGGGGCTTAAGCGACGAGTACAGCGTCGTGCAGGCCGGCACGGTGCAGGAAGGAATTGTCGCCTTCAAAAAGCACCACCCCACGGTGGTGATCCTGGATCTGGGCCTGCCCCCTTACGAGCACAGCTCAGAGGAGGGCTTCCGGGGCCTGGCGGCTCTCCTGGAGCTGAACCCGCACGTCAAGATCATCATGCTGACCGGCAACAGCGAGCGGGAGAACGCCCTCAGGGCCATGCAGCTGGGGGCCTACGACTTCTATCCCAAGCCGCCGGTGCTGAACGAGCTGAAGGTGATCATCGGCCGGGCGGTCCATGTGGCCGGCCTGGAGGAGCAGAACCGCACCCTGCAGCGCGCCGTGGAGATGAAGTCCATGGATCTGGGCGGCATGCTCGGCCAGTGTCCCGAGATGCAGACCATCTTCGCCACCATCAAGAAGGTGGCCCCGTCGGATGTGTCCATACTGATCACCGGCGAGAACGGCACCGGCAAGGAGCTGGTGGCCCAGGCCCTGCACGATGCCAGCCTGCGCAGGAAGGGGCCGTTCATCCCGATCAACTGCGGCGCGATCCCGGAGAACCTGTTGGAGTCGGAGTTCTTCGGCCACGAGCGGGGCGCCTTCACCGGCGCCCACACCACGGTCCAGGGCAAGCTGCAGTACGCTAACAAGGGGACCCTGTTCCTGGACGAGATCGGCGAGCTGCCGGTCAATCTGCAGGTCAAGCTGCTCAGATTCTTGCAGGAGGGGGTGATCCAGCGGGTGGGCGGCCGGGTGGATATCCCGGTGGATACCCGCACGGTCTGCGCCACCAACGTGAACATCGCCCAGGCCATCAAGGAGGGCAGGTTCCGGGAGGACCTGTATTACCGCATCAGTGTCATCTCCATCCACCTGCCCCCCTTGCGGGAGCGGGGGGAGGATATCCTGCTTCTGGCCAACTATTTCCTGCGCATGTACAGCGACGAGCACAAGAAGAAGGTGCGGCGCTTCAGCGCGGCCGCCGTCCACTTCCTGAAGAGTTACGAATGGCCGGGCAACGTGCGGGAACTGCGCAACCGGGTGCAGCGGGCGATCATCATGAGCGATGCCGCGGTGGTCGAGCCCGATGATCTGGGATGCGAAATGGAGCTGCCCGAGCTGGACGAGGAGATCCGGCCGATCGTAACGCTGCGGGAGGCTCGGGACAAGGTGGAGCGGGAGCTGCTGGTGCAGGCCATGGACCGCCAGAACGGTAACATCGCCAGGGCGGCCGAGGAGTTGGGGGTCAGCAGGCCGACCTTTTACGACATGATCAAGAAGCACGGCCTGATGCCGCTGCACGGGGCGGAGAAAGGGGCCGACTCCTGATTATAGAATTGGTATAATGGTACGATTCGTTGCGGTGTAAATAATTTCGACATCAGTCCGGGGCGCTGGCAGGCAGCGCCCCGGACTTTTTTGTGGTGTGAGTTATATTGCTCCTCCCCCCCCTTAAGAGGAAGGTTGGGTGGTGTTTTTTGTTGTCTTGAGGTCATCGGGGCCCCCAGCTGTCTCCTGTCCGTCCCGGTTACTGGTCGGGTAGCGAGCGGGATTGTTTTTAATGTTGGAATCTTTTACAGGTGACTGTGCATAGAGGTGTTTAAATATCATAACATGTTGCAAATACGATGTATTGTTGTTTTGGCATCGTGGTTGCATGGTATGGAGCATAAATGTAATTCAATAAACCACCAACACAGAAACAATCAAACAAGGAGGATGAGTATGTTCAAGAAACTGGCGGCATTTTTGGCAGGGGCGGCATTGATGATGGCAACATCAAGCGCGATGGCTATTTCGATTTCCAATGGCAAGCTTGTTACCGCGTCTGGGAAGACGTATTCGGATTCAGGCGCCGAGGCGGTTTACCTGACGGATATTGATGGTACTGAAGATTCCGCAACTGCTTTTCTTTTCTTGGAGTTGGCAGGGTATGCTGGTGTCAATACCCTTGGTATATACGGTTATACCCAGGATTCAGGAGCTGGTACTATTTCGCTTGGCGAGCAGTTGCAAGTGTTTGCCGGTTCTGCTTCTCCGTTTACGTCAGCAACGCTCAAGTTTGATGTCGCCGGAGGTACTGTTACTAATAGTTCGACCAGTGTCACTGCTAATATTGGCACCACCTTTGGTTTCTATATTGTGTCAGGTAACGGTCAAACCTACTTCTCACACTCCATCTTGAACAATGATGGTGATCATTTCTTGATTTATAATACGAGCGACAATACGGAAGGCGATCTGTTTGGTTCAGATGTGATTCTTGGTATAGAAGATCTTCAGGGGTTGGGTGATAAAGATTATGACGACATGGTCGTAGGCGTGACTGACGTTGCCCCCGTACCTGAGCCGGGTACCATGGTCCTTCTCGGCGCCGGCATGCTGGGTCTGGCTATCTTCGGCAAGCGTCGCATGAACCGGGAAGCGTAAGCGTGGGATAAAGTAAACTGTGTTGGTTGAAGGAAAGGCGGTGCAGAAATGCACCGCCTTTTTGCGTGTGTGCGTGGGGATGGCAGCATATTGACCGCTGGTGTTGTAGAGCGATGTCGGCTTTCAAGGAGACTCGAGTAACTGCAAAGAATGAGATGGGCTATATGACTGGGTGTTGCTGCGGCGCTGGCCGACTTCATATGATCATGAAGCTCCTGAACCTGTCGGCGTATGTTGACCGGTCAAGCGGTTCATCTACGGTTTCCAGGGGGGGGGGCGTAGCGCAGTTGCGCGGCAAATGGGTTGAGTATGGTCAGATATGTGAATTGTTCACTGCAACAACCATTTACGAAGCGTCAGGAACAGGATGCAATCGAAAGAGAACTTACCAGAACCGCCACTCCCCGCTTTGGAGCACGTATAGCGCAAGAGCCAGATTGGTGACGGCGTGGGCCAGGACGCACTGGGCCAGGCTTTTTGTTTTGTACAGGATCAGGTTGTAGAACACCCCCGCCATGACCCCCGCCAGGATGTAGCTGTGCTCCAGGCCGAACAGTGCCACGGTCACTAGGAACGAGGCCCAGGTGAAGGCGCCCAGGGGCACCCTGTCGAAATCCTTGTCAATGATGTAGCGGATCAGGAAGGAGCGCCAGAACAGTTCCTCCATCAACGGCACCACCAGCACCGCGCCACAGACCCGGAACAGGGTCATGCAGACCTGTACTGCTTTGTTGGGAAACAGCAGCGGGTTGTACCCCTGGGGCGCGCCAGCGCTTCCAAAAGTACAGTCCATGTTGATCCAGAGCACGAACACCAGCAGCCCGACCCCGCACACCGCCAGGGTGGTGGGGATATGCGCCAGGTCCCTGATGTTCAATTCAGCGTACCTGCCCCTGAAACGGAACAGCAGGTAGCCCACTGCCAGCGCCTTCAGCGGGTAAAGGTAGTACAGGGTTGTCGCTTCCAGCCTGAAGAGCCCCTGTTCGCCCAGGAAGCGGAGAAGTTCGTCCAGTCCGATGAAGGCCATGAAGAGCGCAAAAGGGAGGTAGCGGTACAGCGCTGGGGAGGCCTGGTGTCGCTCGTGCATGTAATTTTGCTCCGGAGAAAGGGGATGTTCTGATGCGTGGGGTGAAGCGCGTGAAACCGGCTGGATGGCCGCTGAGACATGGTGATATACCAATAGCGGCACTGCGTCAATATTGAGGCTCGTGGTTGCGGAAGAAAACGGTCTCTGCGCATGTTTTCTCCCCCTTCAAGGAGAGGGAGGGCTGCGCGGCGTACCCATGGGTTCCAAAAGGAGAAGGGGTGCCGTAGTCGCGGTACCCCCCCCTCTATGATGTAAAGAAAACCGACAGGTCGGGATAGACGGTCGGCTTCAATGGATGCGGTCGGTTATTTTGTAGGTTTCCCGCATGATCTGGTCCTGGTCGTTGCAGAGCAGCGAGATGGCGTTTCTCAGGTTGACGAAGGAGTTGACGTCCATGCGCCGTATCTGCACCCCCATTCCCGCGTCTTCGCAGCGGACGACTTCGGCGTTCAGGTGGATCGAGGAACTGGGGGAGATGTAGACGGTGATCTGGAGGGGAGTGCTCACGGGGAGCTTCTGGTTCGTGTTGATATACAACCCCTGCAGACTGGCATCTTTGATGTTCGCGAAAAACATCTGCCCGTCATACTTTACGGAGGCACATTCAGGGAATTGAACCCGTATGAAATTTCTGTTTTCCATTGGTCGCTTTCCTTTGCAGGGAAGTTGGATTCACCTGAAATGCGTGTGAGACAGAGATTCTGTTCATGTTAACCAGCACCTGCATCTGAGCCGCAAAGACGCAAGGAAAAACAAAAGATGGTTCAGGTCGTGCCATCACCTGAACGATGTATGTCACTCTCTTGTTACTCACTCCGCTCTCTTCTCGCCTTGGGCCTCCGGGGTCACGCACCGCTTCTGTTGCAGGATGAAGTGCTGTCCAGATATTCTCTTTTACTGCACAATCCGTACCTGTGTGCTAATGACCTGTCTTTGTGGGAAAAAAGTCATACATGTTACTAATGTATGGTTTTAATGTAAAGGCGACCGACGCACCTTTGTGAAGAAGGAGGGCATGGTCTGATGTACGGGAAACCGGGTTTCCGCTCTGCTAGGGGGAGTCCGGTGTCTGCTGCTGCGTTTTTCCCGAGGCTATGCCGATCAGCAACCGGTAGGGGCCGGGAACGCCGGTCGGTATGAAGGCAACCCTGTCGCCGGGGCTTACATGGTGGTCAAGGGGATATACCAGGTGGTTGATGAAGACCGCTTCAACCTTCTCCAGGGGAAGTTCAAGCTCGCGGGCCAGTTCCAGTGCCGTACATCCCGCGACGGGAAGCGTCATCTCGACCTTGGGCTCCAGGCCCTGTTCCCTGCGATAGGTATGCAGGCAACCAAACATCCGTACCGTTGTTTTCGTCTGTTCGCACATGGGGCGCTCCTTTCAAACGCATCGGTGAGGGAAGCAAGTGAGCAAGACTACCACTGTTTTTTTGCCCTGTATACAGGCAAAACGCGGTTATATCTGTTGTTAATGAAAAAGATGGCTGTCGCGCGGCGGTTTACTTGGCAGGGGGATTGGTGTACATCTGGGGCCGGTGTGGTTGCTAGTTCCCTCTTGCGAGGTCTTTCATATGGAAACGGATATTCCGGCAATAGAAGGGGAAATTGAACGGATCCTGCCCCGGGTGCGGGAGGCGCGACGCTACCTGCATGCCCATCCGGAGCTGTCCCTGCGCGAACATGAGACGGCGCGCTTTGTCAGATCGAACCTGGCTTCCCCCGGCATCGGGCTCCTGCCGCCGTTTTTGGAAACGGATGTGGTGGCGCTGATCTCCGGTCGGCAGCCGGGCCGGAATGTCACCCTGCGGGCCGATATGGATGCCCTGCCCATGCGGGAGGAGACGGAACTGCCCCATTGCTCGCTCCGCGACAATGTCATGCACGCCTGTGGACACGACGGCCACACCGCCATGCTGATGGGCGCTGCCCTGGTGCTTGAGCGCCTGAGGGACCTGTTCACCGGGTCAATCAGATGCGTGTTTCAGCCGGGTGAGGAGATCGTGGCCGCCGGCAGGGATCTGGTGGCGGCCGGCGCCCTGGATGATCCGAAGCCGGCCGCGGTGCTGGCCTTGCACGCCTGGCCCGGGCATCCGATCGGGGTGATCGGCTCACGCCCGGGGGTGATGATGGCTGCTGCAGATATCTTCAGCATCACCATCAGGGGGAGGGGAGGGCACGGCTCGCGGCCGGAGCGCACCGTTGACCCGATCCTGGTTGCCACCCGGGTGATTCATAGCCTCTATGCCATCCCCTCTCGGCGCATAGGCGCGCTGGAGCCGGTGGTGATCAGCGTCTGCAGCATGCATGGCGGCTCAAACGCAAACGTCATCCCCGATCAGGTTATTCTGCAGGGAACGGCGCGCTACCTCTCCCGGGAGAGCGGCGAACGGTTGCCGGAACTGTTCCAGCAGGTCCTGAAGGCGGAATGCGACTATGCCGGCGCATCCTACCACCTGGAGTATCAGCGCCCCTACATCCCGACGCAGAATGCCGCGCGGGTCGTCGATGCCTGTCGTGAGGTTGTGCTGAGCGGTCTGGGGGGGGCGTGGTGGAAGGATATCCCCGCCCCCAGTATGGGGGCGGAGGATTTCTGCTGGTACCTGGAGCGGTGCGAGGGGGCCATGTTCTTCATCGGCATGGGGGAGGAGTGCTCCCAGTTGCACAGCAACCGTTTTGATTTCAACGACGGGGCGCTGCGCAACGGCATCATGTTTCTGGTGCTCTCCGCCTTGAAACTGCTTCGGCGGTAGGCGCCATGCCCACCGCCGATTGTTTCCGCCTGTCCGGATCGGTCCCGACTTACCGGCACGGCGCCGGCTGTTGCCCGTTGATGGCGAAGTTTTCCAGCATCCAGCGGGCGATGCTCCTGCTGCCCCCCGATGTATCCGGGATGGCGTCGCCGGTCAGCCAGTGCGCCTCGATAACCTCCACGCCATCCGGTTTCGGTTCGCCATCCACGTAGTCGGCCAAAAAACCGATCATCTGCTGGCTGGGGAAGGGCCAGTTCTGGCTGCCCAGGTAGCGGATGTTGGCGATGGTCAGGCCGACCTCTTCATGCACCTCCCTCTGGACGCACTCCTCGAGAGACTCGCCGAAATCCACGAAGCCGGCGATGGGGCTGAAACGCCCCGGCACCGCTCCGGCCTTGCGGATCAGCATGAATTCGTCACCCCGTTTGACCAGTACGATGACGCAGGGGTGGATGTGGGGGAAGTGCATCTCCCTGCATACTCCGCAGCGCTTGCCCCAGGTGGTGGGGATGCGTGTCGTCTCTCCGCCGCAGACGGAGCAGAATCGGCTGCGCCGTTCCCAGTGCATGATCTGGTTGGCGCGCCCCGCCAGGGTTGCCAGTCCCACGTCCAGGCGCTGGTCCGGCCCGAAAAAGGGGAGCGCCTCGCACCCCGCGGGGAGGGGGGCATCCTCGGCTATCCGTGCGGCATGCAGCGGCTGGTCCTGCCAGAGTCCTATTCCCACCGGCTCGGCCAGGGGTTGGAGGTCCTCCGGCAGTGGGCCGTGGGGAAGCTGGACCGTTCCCGAAGCGGTGGTGACCAGCAGGGTCTGCCGCTGCAGGATGACCCAGAAACCGGGGCCGTTCTGGGGCACGCTGTCCGGTGAAAGGGGCGAGAACCGGTCTTTGACGGCCGTGCCGTTGTAGGGAAGTTCTGATGTGTCGGTCCTGCCTGTGCATGGTGAAGAAAGAGTCATGGTGGCCTCCCATGGAGTGGTGTGGAATCCTGGAACCGGCGCTTCCGGTGCCGTTTGCGGTAACAGTGCCGCAGGTTGTGTTTGGGTGCTGCGCCCGGCAAGGGATAATTGAACTTTTTTCCGAAAAGATCAAGACCTGGTTTGCGCCATGGGCCGGCGTTGCATGCCTCACGGTAGTCGCCCGTGACATGCCGTGACCCTGGTGCCGTTGATTGGCGGATTTTAGCGGGATGTATCTGTGGTAAAGTGATACCTGAATCCATGGTGCCTGGGGGATGAAGCGGGCGTGATGCCGGAGTCCGTCTCCGTAGGTGGAATCCCAGGCTGTCGCTGCCGTGCTGGTTTTCGCTCCAACCCTGTGGCGTCGAACCGGAAAATGGGGGTATCCAATGTCCATCGCCCATCCCAACCGTAGCATAACCGACCTGCTGGACACGCTCTGCGCCACCCATCTGCAGGGCAAGGAAGAGGTGGTGCGCCTGGCGGTCATTGCGCTCCTTGCCGGGGGTCACATCCTGATCGAGGATCTGCCCGGACTGGGCAAGACCACCGTTGCCCTGGCCCTGGCCGGAGCCACCTCCCTCTCTTTCGGACGCGTGCAGTGCACCAGCGATCTGCTCCCCTCGGACATCACCGGGCTCTCCGTGTTCAACCGAGAAGAGGGACGCTTCACCTTTATGCCCGGCCCGATCTTCAACAATATCGTGCTCCTGGACGAGATCAACCGGGCCATGCCCCGCACCCAGAGCGCCATGCTGGAGGCCATGGAGGAGCGGCGGGTGACGGTGGAGGGGATCACCCACCCCCTGCCCGACCCGTTCATGGTGTTCGCCACCCAGAATCCTTCGGACCAGAGCGGGACCTTTCCGTTGCCCGAATCCCAACTGGACCGGTTTCTGATCTGCACCGGCATCGGCTATCCGCCGGGAGATCTGGAAAAACGGATCATCGCGGGGGGGAGCATTCGTGAGAGAATCGGCGCCATGGAACCGCTGGCCTCGTCCGTCCACATCCTGGATGCGCGAAGGGTCGTGGCGGAGGAAACCTACCTCTCCGACAGGGTGGCCGATTATATCTACCGGATCGTATCCGCCACGCGCAGTCATGCCATGATCGCCATCGGGCTCTCCACCCGTGCCGCCATCAACCTGGCCCAGGCGGCGCGGGCGTCGGCCTTTCTCCAGGGGCGCGATTTCGTGGCGCCCGAGGATGTCCGGGGAGTGGCCGTGGCGGTCTGCGCCCACCGCCTGGTCATGCGCATGGATCACGATGGTGTCGACAGGGGGGAGCTGCTACGGGAACTGATCGCCGACATCGCGCTGCCTTTGGCCTGAAGATCTCCAAGGCCGGGGCGCTGTATATCGCCATGACGCTCCTCTTGGGGTTTTCTGCCGTCAATACCGGAAACAACCTCCTCTTCCTGGTGGTTTCCGGCCTTTTGGCCTTCATGTGCGTTACCGGCATGGCCGGCATGCTCAACCTCAAGGGGCTTACTCCCCGGCTCGTTGCGCCGGAGGAGATCTTCGCCGGCAGCCCGGCCGGTTTCCGCCTGGTGCTGCACAACGCTAAAATCCGTATCCCTTCCTTCCTGATCCGTCTGGAATGCCAGGGGTGTCGTCCGGTCGGCATCCCGCTGGTCCCTGCCGGGGAATCGGTTTCCACCACCATGGGTTTCACCTTCCACAGCCGGGGGGAGGCTCGGGTGGCCAGCATCACCATCAGTTCCCCCTTCCCGGTCAATTTCTTCACCCGTTACTGGACCTTCAGCCTTGACAGTTCATTCGTGGTTTTCCCGCGCCTGCTACCCGGTTCTGCTGCTGGTGATGGCGGTGAGGCGCGGCGCCAGGGGGGCGGCGTTCAGCTGTCACGGGGGCTGGATGGGGAGCTTGAACGCATCTCCGGCTACTCCGGTCGTGAACCGCTGAGGATGATCCACTGGAAGCTGTCTGCCCGCGGGGATGAACTGCTGGTCAAGGAGTTCGGACGCCAGGCCATGCACCCCCTGGTCATCGATCTGGAGCAACAGCCGGGGCGCGACCTTGAGGAACGTCTCTCCACGGCGGCCTGGCTGGTGAAGCGCTGGGTCATGCAGCGACCGGTGGGGTTGAAACTGGACGGTCGCGGCATAGCGCCGGGAACTGGCCACCGCCACGGCATGCGTCTTCTGACGGAGTTGGCGCTGTATGATCGCCATTAGCTCGCTGATAGCGCTTCTTTGCTACGCCACCGCCCTGTGCGGCATCGTGCCGCTCTTTCCCTGGCTGACCACTGCCCCGCGTCTTGCGCTGGCTGCCGGCATGGCCGCCGGTATCTGGCAGAGCCTGCGGGGCGCCTGGCCGTTGCCGAACTGGCTGCTGAACGTCTCCATTGTCCCGGTTTTCCTCTACTACGCAACCCAGTTCAGCAGCTCCAACGCGGTCCAGCCGGTGGTAAGCCTGCTGGCGGTCATGCTGGCCGTCCGTCTGGGGGGGGAGAAGACCGGCCGTCACTATCTGCAGATCCTGGCCCTGTCGCTCTTCTGTCTGGCCTCCTCGTCCCTGTTTGACTTAAGTCCCCTGTTTCTGCTCTACCTGGCGCTGCTGTTGATCCTGGTGGCGCTTTCCCTGGTGCTGCTGGCTTTCCTCGATCAGGACAGCCGCATGCGGCTGCCGTCCCACGACCTGCGGCTGATCGTGGCGGCGGGAGTTTTGATGCCGCTGGCCTCGCTGCCGCTCTTGCTCTTCTTCTTCCCGCTGCTCCCCCGCACCCAGATCCCCCTCTGGAATATTTCCGGCGCCCCGGTTTCTGGGAGCAGCGGCTTTACCGACAGGGTCGAGCCGGGCAGCAGCGAGCGCACCAGCCAGTCGTCCCAGCTGGCCTTCCGGGCGGAAATGGCCCGCCAGCCGCAGCAGCAGCTCTACTGGCGCGCTACGGTTTTCAACCGCCTGGAGGGGACTCGTTGGTTGCGCGACAGCCGGGTGCCCCCGGAACGCCTTGTCTTCGCTTCCCGTCGCATCGGCCAGGTCATCTACCCCGAGCCTGGGCTCTCCAGCTTCCTGATCGCCCTGGATGTCCCGGCATCCGTCAGGGCCTTCCGGGCGCGATCGAATCCGGACGCAACGGCGGAACTTCGCTCGTCCGGCAGCCGGCGGCTGAGCTACCGTGCCGATTCTTCCGTCGGTGGCCTGCTGCGTGTTAGCGGCGGCATCGATCGTGACTTCTATCTGCGGCTTCCCTCCGGGGTCCCTCAATCCGTCACCCGGCTGGCCGGGAGCATCCGGGCGGCCGGCGCCAGCGATGAGCGCAGGGTGGAACTGCTGGAGCGCTTCTTCCGCGATGGCGGGTACCGCTACAGCATGCAGGGGCTCGCCACCGGTGAGCATGCCCTGGAACGCTTCCTCTTCGAGACGCGGCAGGGGCACTGCGAGTTCTTCGCCTCCTCCTTTGCCATGCTGGCCCGCTCGGCCGGTGTTCCGGCCCGGCTGGTGGGCGGCTATCTGGGGGGTGATTATAACGATGTGGGCGGCTATTACCTGGTGACCGAGGGGATGGCCCATGTCTGGGTGGAAGTGTTTGTCAGTGGCAAGGGATGGCTGCGCATCGATCCCAGCTCCTTTGCCCGCAATGCTGATGCGTTCTGGGGGATACAACGGAGGCGCACTCCCCTGCTGCGTCTGCGCATGGCGCTGGACTCCCTGGACCACGCTTGGAACCGTTCCGTGATCGGCTATGATTTCGAGCGCCAGGCCGACGTGGCACGTGGCGCTGCCAGGCGGCTGCACTCCCTGACCATGAAACGGCTGCTGATGGGGGGCATGGCGGTGCTGGGGGCGCTTTCAGTCGTGGCGCTGGCTCTGTTCCTGCTGCTCAGGCGCAGCGTCCTGTTTCCCCCGCGGGAGGAACGTTTGCTGCGGAGCCTGTACCGTCATCTGGAACGTGAGTGCGGAGTGCGTGTTCAACCGGGGCGGCAGGGGCTGTTCGAGCTTGCCGGGCTTGTGGATGATGAGCGGGTGCGGGAATTCGTAGGGATCTATGCCGGCGCGCTGTACCGCGACAGGCGGCTCACGGACGGGGAGTATCGGCGCTTGCGGCTCCTGCTGCGTGCCGGTTTCAGGCGTCGCTAGACCGTTGCCACCCCATTCGGATGCATGCCACGGCAGAGGTCGATGCGGGGCATGAGCCAGCTCCACGGATTCAGGTGAAACGACCGCATTATTGTCTTTACTCCAGGATTCATTTTTTGTATAGTGCGTCGAAATTTTTCGTAGTACGTGATTGTGTTGGTAACATATTAAAATAATTGAACAACATGGTGTAAAAACACGGTTGATTTCAAACAACAAGGAGAAAATGAATGAGTGAGAGTGAAGTGAAGTTGGGAAACCCCGCGGTTGTCGGTCTGGCTGGATTCGGTTTGACGACGTTTGTCCTGCAGATGCACAACCTGGGCTATTGCGGGCTGGCTCCCGTGATCTGGCTGGGGCTCTGTTTTGGCGGTACGGCACAGCTGGTTGCCGGCCTGATGGAGTTCAAGAAGAACAACAATTTCGGTTTCTGCGCCTTTACCGGGTACGGAGCGTTCTGGATCTCGCTCTGTCTGATGCTCTTGTTCGGCAAGAACGCCGAGCTGGTGCAGTCCTACCCGCTGCTGAAGTTCAGCGAAGTAGACCTGGGCATGTATCTGGTGGCCTGGACCATCTTCACCATTCCCCTTTTCATCGCTTCCATGCGGCACCACACCGCCCTGGCGCTGACCTTCTTCACCCTGGTGCTGGGCTTCATCGGCCTCGATCTGAAGGAGCTGACCGGTAATGCGGCAGCCGGCACCTTCGCCGCCTACGACCTGCTGGTGTGCGCCTTCCTGGCCTTATACCTGATGACGGTTTCTATCTTCGCCGAGTCTGGAATCAAGCTCCCGGTCGGGAAGCCCTGGTTCTAACATACTCCCTGAGCTGAAGCGGGAAACAGACACGGTGGGGTTATGCGGTTACGCATAACCCCACCGTTGTTTTGGATGGCTGATCCAGCTCTGATGCGGGAAAAGTTTGTACTTTGCTCCGCTTTGGTTTATGTCTAGACACAGACCTTGACATGAATTGGAGAGAGAGACCGTTTGAAAGCAATCGTCATTATTCCCACCTACAACGAACGGGAGAATATCGCCCGTCTGACCAGTAAGATCCTCGTGCAGCATCCGTCCTTACATGTTCTGATCGTTGACGACAATTCGCCCGACGGTACCGGAAAGATCGCCGACCAGCTGGCGGTCTCCGAGAAGCGGATCCGGGTGATCCATCGCAGCGCCAAACTTGGCTTGGGTTCGGCCTACCGGGTCGGCTTCAAGGCGGCCCTGGAGATGGGCGCTGACTACCTGATCGAAATGGATGCGGATTTTTCCCACGACCCGGCGGTACTGCCGCTTTTTCTGGAAGCCATCCAGGAGTGCGATCTGGTAATCGGCTCCCGCTACTTACATGGCGTCAGCGTGGTCAACTGGCCGATCCGCCGGCTGATGCTGAGCTATTTCGCCAGCGTCTACACACGCTTCGTGACCGGCCTGGATATCAGGGACTGCACCAGCGGATTCAAATGCTTCAGCAGGGCCGCCATGGAGGCCATCGACCTTGACCGGGTGCGCTCGGACGGCTACTCGTTTCAGATCGAAATGAACTATCGCTGCCGGGAGAAGGGGTTCAAGATCGTGGAGGTGCCGATCATCTTCATCGACCGTCACGCCGGCAGCTCCAAGATGTCCAAAAAAATCGTGCGCGAGGCGGTGGTCATGGTCTGGAAACTTCGACTCGGTTCGCTCTTTTCCCGTCCGCTGAGGAAACGGCATGGGGCATGACCTGTGGTCGCTTGTGCTTCTGGCCGGCCTGTGGGGCTGGATCGTGGCGACGCTTTTTTTCATCTTCCGAGCCTTTCCCCGCCGCGGGGTCTTCGAGCCGGCCCCCGCTCTCAGGTGGGGAGCTACCCTGCTGTTCTTCTTTTTCCTCTGGATCCTGGGGCTGCTCAACGCCTGATTGCCCGTTAAACGGCTCATGGCGGGTGATGGGGCAGGTTCCCGCCAGTGCTCCGCCGCTAGTGGAACGGGCCGCCGAAGCGCCACTGCAGGCCGTTTTGCTCAAGGTTTTTGTGTTTTAATTGTACCGACCCTATGGTATATCTTTAGCAAATGGCAATCTTTACCTGCAAACTCGGCTCACCAGACGGAAAGATTCTCTACCGGGAACTTGAAGCTTCCGATCCGGATTTGCTGTATAAAAGCCTTGAAGAACAAGGTTTTTTTGTTTTTAAGGTCAGCAGGAAGCCGTTCCAGTTTCTCTTTGACAAACGCATCGGCCGTCGACAACTCGATACCCGCTCCCTGCTCACCTTTAACCAGGAGATGCTGGTGCTGGTCAAGGCCGGCATGCCGATCATGCAGGCGCTCAACACCATCCTCCAGCGCCAGGACGGCAGCCGGCTCACCGAGGTCCTGCGGCAGGTGCGAGATGACGTCAAGGGGGGGGCATCCCTCTCCACGGCGCTGGAACGGCATGGCCGCCTGTTTCCCCACCTGTACATCGCCTCGGTTCGGGCCGGGGAACGCACCGGTGACCTGATCAACACGACCAGGCGCTACATCCAGTACCTCAAGCGGGTTGAGGCTATCCGCAAGAAGGTCGTCTCGGCCATGTTCTATCCCGCCATCATTGTAGTCGTTGCCTCCCTGGCTGTTCTGCTGCTGCTGGTGTACGTCGTGCCCACCTTCAGCCAGATCTACGCCGATGCCGGATCGCAGTTGCCGCTCCCCACCCAGATGCTCATCGCTTTCACGACGTTTCTGAAACGTTTTTTTCTGGTGGGCCTGGTGCTGCTGTTTGCCGCTGCTGCCTGGTTTCGCTCCTGGGCCGCTACGGACAACGGAAGGTTCTTGGTCGACCGCTTCAAGATCAGGGTACCGCTGCTGGGGGAGATCTTCAGGAAGTACTCCATCTCCGGGTTTACCCGTACCCTCTCCACCGTGCTGGGAAGCGGCATTCCGATCATCGAGTCGCTGCGCATGTCCATCGGCACCCTGAACAATACCTACATGGAAAAGCGGCTCTTCGAGGCGGTTAAGTTCGTCGAGGAGGGGGGGACGCTCTCCGTCGCCTTCGAGCGCATCGGTATCCTGCCGCCGCTGGCCCTGCGCATGCTGGGGGTCGGCGAAACCACCGGCGCCCTGGAGGATATGCTGTCGGACATCTCGGACTACCTTGAGGATGAACTGGAAGAGCGCATGCAGATGCTGACAACCGCCGTCGAACCGGCGGTCATGGTTGTCATGGGGGTTGTCATCGGGGTCATCATCATCACCATGTACCTGCCGATCTTCAAGATCGCGGGAACGGTGGGGTAACATAGTATATGACTCAATCCTATGGTCGCAGAAATATCGGCGCTATTCTCATGGAGCGCGGCTGTCTGACGGCGGAACAGCTCCCCGTGGTGGTGGGGCAGCTGGAATCCAGCCGGCAGCGCTTCGGCGAGATCTGTATCCGCGAGGGTTTCGTGAGCGAACAGGACCTGGCCCGGGCCCTGGCCGAGCAGTTTGATCTGGAATACGTGGATCTGGCCGGCTTCAGGATGAACGAGGAGCTGCTCAACAGCCTGCCCACCGATGCCATATACCGCTTCCGTTTCGTGCCGCTGGCAATGGAGTCCGGCGTGCTCAGTGTGGCTGTCTCCGATCCCACCGACGTGGTCAAGCTGGATGACCTGGAATTGCTGCTGGGCTGTCCGCTGAGCATCTCCGTTGCCACGGAAAGCGCCGTCGCTTCGGTGATCAAGACCGGTGAGGGCACCCGCCGCGTGCTGCGGGAAGTCTCGGAAGACTTCATGCTGCAACTGGTCAGGGAGACCGACCGTGGGGAAGAGGTTCTCACGGTGGAGAACATCTCCGAAGACATCAGCCCGATCATCAAGCTGATCAACACCACCCTGCTGGACGCGCTCAACCGCCGCGCCAGCGACATCCACATCGAAACCGGCCATGAAGGGGTGGAGATCAAGTACCGTATCGACGGCGTTCTCTACCGGGCCAGCGACCCCATCGACCTGCACCTCCAGGCCCCGATCATCTCGCGGCTCAAGGTCATGAGCGAACTGGATATCTCCGAACGCCGCATCCCCCAGGACGGCCGCTTCAAGGTCCGTTTCGGCGCCAAATCCATCGACTTCCGCGTTTCCATCATGCCCAGCGCCCTGGGGGAGGATGCCGTTATCCGCATCCTGGACAAGGAGAGCATCGCCAACGACCTGAAAGGTCTTTCCCTGGAAAACCTGGGCATCAGCGAACGCGAGATCAGGCGTTTCAGGAAGAAGATCCGCGAGCCCTACGGCATGGTGCTGGTGACCGGGCCCACCGGTTCGGGTAAGACCACCACCCTCTACGCCGCCCTGACCGAGATCCACACCGGCGAGGAGAAGATCATCACCATCGAGGATCCGGTGGAATACATGCTGCGCGGGGTGCTGCAGATTCCGGTCAACGAGAAGAAGGGGCTGACCTTCGCCAAGGGGTTGCGCTCCATCCTTCGCCACGACCCGGACAAGATCATGGTCGGCGAGATCCGCGACCCGGAAACCGCCCAGATCGCCGTGCAGTCGGCCCTGACCGGGCACCTGGTCTTTACCACCGTGCATGCCAACAACGTCTTCGACGTCATCGGCCGCTTCATCCACATGGGGATTGACCCCTACAACTTCGTTTCCTGCCTGAACTGCGTCATGGCCCAGCGCCTGGTGCGGCGGGTCTGCCGCGCGTGCCGTCGCCCCGTGACCTATGGCGACGAAGAGCTTCTGGCTGCCGGCGTCGACCCCCAGCTTGTCCGCGGAGTCACGCTCTATGAGGCGCGCGGCTGCGAGGCCTGCAACGGCACCGGATACCGCGGTCGTTCGGCAATCGTGGAGCTGATGGAGCTGAATGATCGCATCCGTGATCTGATCATCGGCAAGGTCCCGGCAACCCAGCTCAAGCAGGCGGCCCGCGAGTGCGGGGTGGTCTTCCTGCGCGATTCGGCGGTGGAAAAGCTGATCCAGGGGGATACAACCCTGAAAGAGATCAACCGTGTCACCTTCGTGGAGTAACGGACCAGGGGGCAGGCAGCGGTTTCAGCGAACTTTGTTTTGTGTTTTCCGTCCGCATTACAGGATGAAATGACCATGCGCTTTTCCGGTACGCTTTTCAGAAGAAAATCACTGGGGGTCGAGATCGGTCCGGCCGGTGCGGCCTTTGCCCTGCTGGGGGGGAGCGCAACGAATCCCTGCCTGGAACGGGTGGCTTTTCGCCCGCTGGCGCCCGGCGCGCTGCGGCCCTCCCTGCGCGAAGCCAATATCACCGATCCCCAGGCCTTCTGCGACTGCCTGAGGGAGGCCCACTCGCAGCTGCTGCAGGGGGGGGGCATGGTGTCGGTTACCCTGCCCGATGCCGTGGGGCGCGTCCAGCTGATGGATGTGGAGGGGCGCTTCAAGAACCGCGCCGAGGGGATGGACATCATCCGCTGGAAGCTTAAGAAGAGCATGCCCCTGGATGTGGGCGACACCCATCTGGATTACCAGAAACTGAGGGTGCGCGAGAACAACGACATGCTCCTGCTGGTGAGCCTGGTTTCCCGTTCCGTCATCGGCCAGTACGAGGATCTGATCGCGGCTGCTGGTCTGCTCCCGGCCCGCATCGACCTGAATCTGTTCAACCTCTACCGCGCCTTCGAGAGGCGTCTGTCCCTGCAGGATGAGTGCACGCTGATATCCTTCTACGGCAACTCCCTGTCAATCACGATCATGGCCGAGGGGGTTCCCGAGTTCATACGGGTCAAGGAGCTTCCCGGCGTGTCGCCCCATGACGGCCGTGTCTACCGGGAGATTTGCAACTCGCTTCTGGCCTACCGGGAGCGCTTCCCGGAGCGCATACCCCAGGGAGTGGCCTGTATTGCCGCGCCCGAGGCCGCGCCCGGTTTCCGCGACATGGTCAGCGAGGCCCTTGCCGGAGAAACGCTGCTGCTGGAAGCCAAGTCGGCTGTCACCCCACTGGCGGACGCTCCGGCGGATCAGGCAACCCTCTTTCCCTTTACGGCCGCCATCGGCGCCGCTCTGAGGAGTCTGTGATGCGTTTTACCATCAATCTTGCCACTAGGACGTACCTGGACCATGGCCTGATCAACCGGATCCTGGGAGGGGCGCTGCTGTTCCTTCTGCTGCTGTCGGCCTGGAAGGTGATGGGGCTCTGCGCGAACATGGGTGAACTGGAGCGTCTCAATGCCGATATCGCTGCCCTGGAGGGGCGCCTGGGCGTCCATCCGTCCTCCGTCTCCGGTCAGGCGTTCGAGAGCCAGCAGAAAACGATCCGCTTTTATAACCGGATCATCGAACGCAAGGCATTCGGCTGGCTGGAACTGCTGGAGCGGCTGGAAAACGCCACCCCCGAGCAGGTCTCCCTGGCAGCCTTCTCCCCTGATGCCAAGGACGCCAACCTGCTGAAGATCGAGGGACGGGCCAGGAATTTCGGCCAAGTGCGCTCCTACCTGGAGCGCCTGGAGGATTCAGCTGGCTTCGGCGAGATCCTGCTCCTCTCCCATGCCGATCTGGACCTGGGAGAGAAGGGGCGCGGCGTGGGCTTCAGCATTTCCTGCCGGGCGGTGAAGCAGTGAAGGCCCAGTTGCTGGAGATACTGCGTCTGAAACGGCGTCCGTTGATCGTGGGACTTCTTCTTCTGCTGGTTACGATTGCGCTCTTCGTCGTGGTCGATGGCTACCAGGCACCCAGGATCGCCGCCGCCCAGACGAAGTGGAGCGAGTTGCGCCGCCAGGTGGCCCTGTCCGGTCGCACCGATCTCTCCACCGTGTACAGGCAGAACAACATCGATCTGGAAGCGCTCAAGGCTAGAATTCCCCCCCGGCGCCAGTTTCCGCGAGTTTTGGGCGAGATCCTGGAACAGGCCGCATCCAGTGGCGTGAGCAGAGGCCCGATCTCCTACAAGCCGCGTGCCATCGGGGAAGAAAAACTCCTGGCCTACGGCGTTACTTTGAGTGTCAGCGGCAGGTACGCTGCCATAAAGAGTTTCCTGGCGGATCTGCTGAACAGTCGCGAGCTGGTGGTCGTGGAGGATTTCAGTCTGACCAACGGCGATTTCATGGAGGAAAAGGTGACCATGGATCTCCACCTGACGATCTATCTGCGGGAGGATGCATGAACCGGCAGAAACTGATCCTCTTCTGCCTGGCGATCCTGCTGGCTCTGGCCATTGTCTGGAGCTATGCGCGCATGCCCCGTCAGAAGACGGTTGCCACCCTGAAAAACGTGCCCGGCCAGCAAACCCTGCGGGCCGTTCCGCGGGGAAGCGTTGCCGGCGGCCACCAGGGGGTAGGCAGGCTGCGGCTTGATCTTCTGGACCGTGAGCCGTCCGGTTTCAGCGGCTATCGCCGCAATCTGTTCAAACCGCTTTTCATGGACGAGACCAGGAATGCCGCCAGATCGCGCCGCCCCGCGCCTCCCCCTCCGCCGCCACTCCCGCCGCCGGTTGACATCGCTCCCCGCAGTGAGCTGGCACGGTTCACCTTCCTGGGCTTTCTCAAGAAGGACAACCACAGGACCGTTTTCCTGAGCAGGGACGGAGGAGAGATTATCCTGGTCAGGAAGGGTGATGTTTTCGCGGAACGCTACGAGGCCGCAACCATCACCGATCAGGCGCTGACCATCAGGGTTGCCGACACCGGCGAGGAGATCGTGATTCCCCTGATGGAATCCGCTCCACTGTTTTCGCAGCGCTAATCGGCAGTCCGTATGAGCTTTTTTTTACCCGTACGCAAGGAGAGACAACGGATGCGCAATCTGACATATCTACTCATAGTCGGTCTGCTGGCCGGGATAGGGCTGTCCGGTTGCTCCACCGCCAGCTCCGCTTTCAGCAAGGGTGAGGAGCTGGAGGCCGAGGGTAAGTATGAAGAAGCCATGTACAGCTATGCCGACGCATTCCGCAACGACCCGGATGCCGGGGAGTACCGGATCCGTTTTTTCAAGGCCCGTGAAAGGGCGGCGGAGTTGCGCTACAGGCAGGGAACCAGGCTGTACGGGGAAGGCAACTATGCCGCGGCGCTGGCGGAATTCCAGGCCGGTCTGGGAATCGATCCAACCCAGGGGCGCTTTGAGCAGCTGGTGGAGCGGACTAGGCATCTCAAGGACGCCCGGCAGGCCTACCAGGAGGGGCTGGAGTTCGAGAAGGGAAATAAGTTCAAGGATGCCAACCGGATGTACAACCGCGCGTTGGAGCTGGAACCGGGCAACGACGAGTACCGGACAGCCCTGGCCCGCGTTCTCGGGCTGCGCAGGAACAGGCTGGACCGTTTCGAGCTGAGCCTCAAGTCAGCCCGTCCCATAACCCTCAAGTTCAGGGATGCCCGGATCAAGGATGTTTTTGGCATCATCACCCAGCTGTCAGGGATCAACTTCATCTTCGACGAGGGGGTCAAGGACCAGCCGGTGACCATCTACCTGGAGAACGCCACTTTTCAGCAGGCCATGGATCTTCTGACCAACATGTACAAGCTGGGGCGCAAGGTAGCCAACGAGAGCACGGTGATCATCTATCCCCGGACGCCGGAAAAATCAAAACAGTACGAGGATATGACCCTGCGCACCTTCCACCTCAACTATCTGGATGCGAAGAAGGCCATCAACCTGATCCGCACCCTGCTCCAGGTGCGCAAGATCTACGTCAACGAGGAGTCCAACTCCATCGTGGTGCGCGACAGCCGCGATGTGGTGGATGTGGTGGAGAAGATCCTGGATGCCAGTGACGTGCCGGACGCCGAACTGATCCTGGATGTGGAGGTGTTGGAGATCGGTGATACTGATACCAAAAACGTGGGGCTGCTGCTCTCCCCCTACAACGTGCAGATGGGCGCCTTCAACTCTGCGGGACAGCCGATGTCGTCGACCCTTTCGACAACCACTTCCACTGACAGCACCACAACGAGCAGCCCGACGGATCAACTGATCAAGGTGTTCTCCAGCGGCGGCTACGGCGCTTACGCCACCGTGCCCACGGCCACGTTCAATTTCGGCAAGACCCTGGTCAAGTCGGAGGTGCTCTCCAATCCCAAGATCAGGGTCAAGAACAGGGAAAAGGCAAAGTTTACAGTGGGCAAACGCATCCCCATCACCACATCCAACACCACCAACGAAACGGTCAGCGTCAATGTCCAGTACATCGATGTGGGGGTCAAGCTGAACGCCGAACCGACCATCCTGCGCAACAACGAAATCGTGATCAAACTGGGGCTGGAGGTGAGTCAGGATACCGATAGGCAGACGGTGGGAAGTGATGCCAACGCCACCACCGTGGTCACCATCGCCACCCGCAACCTGGAGACGGTCTTAAGCCTGAAGGATGGCGAGACCAGTGTGATCGGCGGCCTGATCGAGAAAGTTGACTCCAATAACAAGAGTAAGATCTTCCTGCTCAGCGACATACCGCTGTTGGGTGAACTCCTGACCAATACCGAATCATCCAACAGAAAGAGCGAGCTGGTCCTGGCCATCACCCCCCGCCTGGTGCGCGGCGTGACCGTGCCCGAGAACGGCCTGGCGTCGTTTGCCTCGGGCAAGGAGGACGATCCGGCCCTGGGCAGGTCCCTGGCATCCTTTGACCAGGAACCGCTCTTCGATGACTCGAAGTCGTCTCACTCGGCTCCCGCTCCCCAAGGGGTGACTTCCCCGGCAGCAACGCCCCAAGCGGTACCCCCGCAGATACCCCAGCCGGAAGCACAGCCGGAAGCACAGCCCGAGCTGCAGTCCGAGGCGTCGCCGGCAGCAGATGCACCGCAGCCGGCGCCAGCCGCGGGCCAGAAGGTCATGTTGCAGGTCGGTGCCCCCCCTTCCGTCGCCAGTGGCGAGCAGTTCACCCTGGAGGTTAAGCTCGGTCCGGTCAACGATCTGGTCAAGGCACCCTTTGTGCTCGGCTTTGATCCGCTTCTGGTGGAATTCGTCGCGGTGAACGAGGGTGAGTTCCTCAAGAGAGATGGTGTCCCCACGGTTTTCGGCAACTCCGTCAGTCCGGCGGCGGGGAGCGTGACCGTCAACCTGGGTCGTGAGGAGGGGCGTGCGGGTATCTCCGGCGAGGGAACCCTTGCCTCGCTGCTCTTCCGTGCCAAGCAGAAAGGGGCGGCCGCATTCTCGCTGCGCGATGCCGGATTCAGCCGTTCCGGCGGCGGACAGCTCGAACTCAGCACCTCGGGCGCAACCGTGGAGATACAATAGGGCGGATCGCGGCCATGCTGAAGAATCTGACCATGACCAGGGGCGTTACCCTGATTGAGCTGGTGGTAACGGTTACCATCCTGGCGATCCTGGCTTCGGCGATCCTGCCCCTGGCCGAGATGAGCGCCCGGCGTACCCGTGAACTGGAGTTGCGCCGCAACCTGCGCATCATTCGCACCGCAATTGATGATTTCAACAAACGCTACGAAAAGTCGCTGACCGAGAAGAAACTACAGGATGTGACCAACAAGTCGGGGTATCCGGCAACACTGCAGGAACTGGTGGAAGGATATGATTTCGGGGAGGTTACGCCTGCCAAACGCAAATTCCTGCGACGGATTCCGGCCGATCCCTTCAACCCGCCGCGGGGCGCGGAAGAGCCCCAATGGGGGCTGCGCTCCTACAACGACAAGCCTGATTCGACCACTTGGGGTGGAGAAGATGTGTACGATGTCTATTCACTCAGCGAAGGAACCGCCATTGACGGCACAAAGTACAAGGACTGGTAACGGACGGGCGGCGCGACGATTGCGTGCGGCTAGGGGCGGTTTTACCCTGATCGAGCTGATGATCGTGGTGTCCATCATCGGTATCTTGGCGGCCATTGCCGTACCCCACTACCAGTGGAGCGTGATCAAGGCCCGCGAGGCGGTGCTGCGGGAGGACCTGTACAACCTGCGCAGCGTGATCGACCAGTTCTACGCGGACCAGGGCAAGTACCCTGATGCGCTGACTGATTTGTCCGACAAGCGTTACCTGCGCGACATTCCCAAGGATCCCTTTACCGGCAAGAACGACAGCTGGGTGACGGTTGCACCCCCTCCGGAGGGGGCCGCTCCGGCGGAGGAGGGAAGCAGTTCCCCCCTGGTGGACGTACCTGGCGCATCGGGAGCCTCCGCCGGGCCGGGAAATGTGTACGATGTGCACAGCGGTTCCAACCTGGTGGGGAGTAACGGAGTACCTTACAATGAATGGTGATATGATATGATTCAGCTGCACAATGTGTTTTTGTCCTACCAGAAGGATGCCACCGCCCTGAACAACATTTCCCTGCGTATTGCCAAAGGGGAGTTCGTCTTTCTCACCGGCCCCTCGGGAGCCGGAAAAACGACGTTGCTGCGCCTTTTGTACGGCGCCCTGACGCCCACCTCAGGTCAGGTGCTGGTGGACGGCCAGAACGTCTCCCGCATGACTCCCTCCCAGATACCCTTTCTGCGGCGCTCCATCGGTGTGGTTTTCCAGGATTTTAAGCTGCTGCAGAACCGCACGGTATTCGAGAATGTGGCCATCACCCTGGAGGTGCTGGGGTGGGGACGGGCCGACATCGGCAAGAAGGTCATGCATATCCTCAAACAGATGGGGATAGCGTCCAAGGTCAACCTGACCCCGCAGCGGCTCTCCGGAGGTGAACAGCAGCGCGTTGCCCTTGCCCGTGCCCTGGTCAACGACCCCAAAATCCTGCTGGCGGATGAACCGACCGGCAATCTGGACGACAGCAACAAGGAGCAGATCCTCTCAATTTTCAAGGACGCCAATGCCCGCGGCACCACGGTTGTGGTGGCTACCCACGATCGGCGCCTGATCGAAAACAGCCACAAGCGGCTGGTGAGCCTCATCAAGGGAGATATCGTTGAACAAGTGGACCCAAAGGAAGAAGATAGCTGCAAATCAGCCTAGCAAGCGCCCCTCCCTGGCGGGGGAGGGATTTGGCGGGAGGCTGGGGTATTATGTCAGGCGCGCCCTGGTCAACATCCGCCAGAATGTGTTCGTAAACGTGGTTACCATCGGCACCATTGCCCTGGCACTGCTGATCGTCTCGCTGTTTCTGCTGGTGTTCGTCAACATGGAGAGCGCCGCGGACAACTGGAGCGAGCGGGTCCAGGTGACGGTCTATTTCGATCATGAACTGACGCCCCAGGAGCAGACCGGCTTCCGCACCAGGATCCAGGCCATTGGGGGGGTGTCCCGCGTGACCTACGTCTCCCGCGATGAGGCGCTGAAGCGCTTCAAGGGCAGACTGCGCGGCCAGGAGGCGCTCCTGGAGGGAGTCCTGCCGGAGATCCTGCCCACCTCCCTGGAGATCTCCCTCAAACGCTCCAGTCGCGACACCCTTTCCGTTGAAACCTTTGTCGGCGCTCTGAAACGGATTCCGGGTATCACGGAGGTGCAGTACGGCGAGGAGTGGGTCAGGCGCTTCAACATTTTCCTCAATTTCATGCGTCTGGTGGGGGCGCTCTTGGGAGCATTCCTGGTGGTGGCGGTGCTGTTTATCGTCTCCAACACCATCAAGCTGACCATCTATGCCCGTCGCGACGAACTGGAGGTCATGTCCCTGGTGGGCGCCACCCGCTTTTTTATCAAGGCCCCCTTCCTGGTGGAAGGGATTATCCAGGGGGGGGCGGGGGCACTGATCGCGGTGACGCTCCTGTTCGGGCTGTACGAGCTGTTCCTGTACAACGCCGACAGTTTCCTGACCTTTAATCCTGCCACATCCGGCCTGTCGTTCCTTTCCCCCGAGTATATCGGTGCACTGCTCCTGTCCGGGGTCCTGCTCGGCTTCATGGGCAGCCTGACATCGCTCAGGCGTTTCATCTGATGAGAGTTTCGTTATTGATACTGCTGGCGCTGCTGGTTGCCCTGCCTGTCAGGGGTGCGAATCCCAAGGACGAGCTCAAGGGGGTCAAGCGCGAGATCAAGGTCAAGAAGCAGCTGATCACCAAGACCCGCAAGGTTGAGGCGGCTGTTTCCAGTGAGCTGCGCGATATCAACCGCAACCTGGAGCAGAAGACATCGGAACTGGGAAGGCTGGACCGCGACCTGCAAGGGGTGGAGTCCAGCCTGGACAGGACCGGCCGTGACATAGGCCTGGCCACGGAAGACGCCAACCGTAAGAAGCAGGAGATTGTGCGCCGTCTCTCCTCGTTGTACAAGGCGGGTGAACTGGGCACGTTACGCATGTTCTTCTCCTCCGACTCCATACCCCGCATGGCCGAAAACTCCCGCTACATGAAATCGGTTGTGGAGAACGACAAAAAAATATTCGCGGAGTACAATGAAAAAATACGGCACCTGCGCAGCCTGAAGGGTGATCTGGAGCGGGATGCGGCCCGCAAGGAACGGATCAAGAGCGATATCGCCTTCAAGAAACGCGAGGTCGAGCAGGAGAAGAGCAGGAAGGCCGCCTATCTGGCCAAGGTGCGCAACGACCGGGCCAGCTACGAGGCCTCACTCAAGGAACTCAACGCCAATGCCGGCCGGTTGCAGAGCATGCTGGCCCGTCTGGAGGCGCTGAGCCGCAAGCGACTCGCCTCGCGCCACGCCAGAACAGCCAGGAAACCATCCACCAGAACACCCGGCAAGCCGGCAACCAGCCTGCCGGGCGATTCTCTCCCTCCTGTTTCCGACCATGGTTTCGCATCCCAGCGCGGGCGCATGTCCCTGCCGGTGCGGGGCAGCATCATCGAGTCCTATGGCAAGCATAAACATCCCGAGTTCAACTCCTATACATTCAGCAAGGGGCTTTCCATCGCTGCCGGAGCCGGTTCGGAGATCAGGTGCATCTATGATGGCACCGTGGTTTTTGCCGATTATTTCAAGGGATACGGCAACATGGTTATCGTGGACCACGGCGGCGGTTACTTCAGTCTCTATGCCCATGCCTCGCGGATTCTCAAGCGGGTGGGAGCCCAGATTGCCAGAAACGATGCCGTAGCCACGGTGGGCGATGTGGACTCGAGCAGGGGCCCGCTCCTGTACTTCGAGATCAGGCATCAAGGAAGACCACTTGACCCGGCCGGCTGGGTAAGATAATCTCGATAGTTCGCGATCAGATCAGATAAACAGCGTAGTTCATACAAGCGGAGGCGGAGGATGGTCAGCATGGGCAGTAAAAAGAGACGGGTTTTTGCGGGGTTGGTCATTGCCATGGCCACATTGGTGATTTTCATCGGTATCAGCTCCCAGCCCCGTTCCAGGGCAGAGGCACAGGGGAGCGATTACGAATCCATCGAGTTGTTCACCGATGTCATGGCCATCATCAAGAAGAGTTATGTGGAGGAGGTGGACACCAAGAAGCTTATCTACGGCGCCATCAACGGCATGCTGGCATCCCTTGATCCCCACAGCTCCTTCATGTCTCCCGAAACCTACAAGGAGATGAAGATCGATACCAAGGGTGCCTTCGGCGGTCTGGGGATCGAGATTACCGTCAAGGATGGTGTCCTGATTGTCATCGCGCCCATCGAGGACACGCCCGCCTTCAAGGCCGGCATCAAGGCCGGTGACCACATCTTCAAGATCGATGGCAAGTTCACCAAGGACATGAATATCAACGATGCGGTCAAGCGCATGCGCGGCCCCAAGGGAACAAAGGTGGTGCTGAGCATCATGCGCGAGGGATTCGACAAGCCCAAGGACTTCACCCTGACCCGCGACATCATCCAGGTCAAGAGCGTCCGCTACCGCATGCTGGAAGACGGTTTCGGGTATGTGCGCATCGCCCAGTTCCAGGAGAAGACCGACGATGACCTGGTCAAGGCGCTCAAGGCGCTGGAGGACGAGGCAAAGAAACCGCTCTCCGGGTTGGTGCTGGACCTGCGCAACGACCCGGGCGGACTGCTGGACCAGGCGGTCAGGGTGGCCGACCACTTCGTCAGCGAGGGCTTGATCGTCTACACCGAGGGGCGTGAGAAAGACGCCAAGATGCAGTTCTCGGCCAGAAAGGGGGCCAAGGAGCCCAACTACCCCATCGTTATCCTGATCAACGGCGGCAGCGCCAGCGCCTCCGAGATCGTGGCCGGCGCACTGCAGGACCACAAGCGCGCCATCATCATGGGAACCCAGAGTTTCGGCAAGGGATCGGTGCAGACCATCATCCCGCTTGCCGACGAATCCGGCCTGCGCCTGACGACCGCCCGCTACTTCACCCCCAACGGCCGCTCGATCCAGGCCAAGGGGATCACCCCGGATATCGTGGTGGAGCGCCTGGAATTGCCCCGTCAGAGCGACAAGAAGGACGGTTTCAATATCCGTGAGAGGGATCTGGAGAACCACTTCCAGAACGGCGATGAGTCTGAGGTGTCCACGGTAACCGACAAGAAGGATGACCGGAAGGATAAACAGCTTTCCACCAAACCCGAGGACAATCTGAAGAACGATTACCAGGTCATGCGAGCACTGGATCTGCTCAAAGGGTGGGAGATCTTCAAGAAGATCGGCTCTTCCAAGTAGTGTCGAGGAGCGTCGCCCAGCGTGTCTAAAATCAGACCAAACCGTAAGACCCAGAGCCGGGGCGGTGGCCCAACCTATGCCGCCCTGGCCATACTGGCCGTTGTCATTCTCGCCGTCATCGGTTATCTGCTGCTCACCCCGCGCAAGCGCCCGTTCCAACCGCTCCCGGTTCCGCCGGTGGCCAAGAAAGAGTCCCGGCCCAGGGTGCCCCGTGTCGGTCAGCGGGCGGAACTGCCGGTGCCTCCCCGGGGTGCGCCGGAAACGCTCCCCGCGACACCGCCGTCCGTGCCTCCCGAAACGCCTGTCAAGCCGCCCCTGAAACCGGAGTATCCGGCGGAACCGCCGTCAGAGGTGGAGAAGGCGCCCCTGCCCGCCGTGGTGCCGGGGGGCAAGGGGAAGCTGGCCATCATTATCGACGATATGGGGGCCGGCATGCGGGAAGCCCGCTCCCTTGCCGCCATCGGCGTGCCGCTGACGTTTGCGATCATCCCCGGTTTGCACAATAGTCGTGAGGTGGCCGCCTTTGCCGCGGGAAACGGCATTGAAACCATGATCCATCTGCCGATGCAGTCCAAGGGGTGGCCGCAGCAGCGGCTGGAATCCAACGGTCTCTTGGTTGCCATGGAGGAAGCCGACATCAGGGAACGGATGGAAGGTTTTGCCAGGGATGTTCCCCATGCCGTGGGAGCCAACAACCATATGGGCTCGGAGTTCACCGAGCATGAACCGCAGATGTCCACGGTGTTGGGGGTGTTGAAGGGGAGGGGGCTCTTCTTCATCGACAGTGTCACCACCCCCCGGAGCGTGGGGCAGCGTCTGGCGCGGGAGATGGGAGTGCGATCGGGGCGGCGCAGCGTGTTCCTGGACAACGAGCAGAACGGTGCCTACATAAGGGGGCAGCTGAACCAGGCGGTGCGTCAGGCCAGGAAAAACGGCGGCGCCATAGCCATCTGCCATCCCCATCCGGCTACAATTGCAACCCTGGCAGCTGCGCTCCCGACATTACAGCAGCAGGGGGTCACCCTGGTGCCTGCCTCACGGCTCGTGAGATGACCGTAACGTCTGTTCGCGATGAATGGTTCGTGGACAAAAGCTGAACTTGTGAACAAAAAAGCCCGCACTTGTGCGGGCTTTTTTCGTAAGGGCAGGAGGGTTAGGCTCTCAGCTGGTCGCCTATGCAGGCCTGGAGTTTCAGCAGCTGGCGATAATTCTGCTCGTGCAGCACCTGTTCCGGGTTGCGGGGGTCCACGGCGTGAACGGTTAGCCATTCCCCTTGGCGCAGTTTGCCTTCAAACCCGGAAAGTCCCTCGTTCAGGAAGAGGTACAGGCGGTCATGCAGGCCATCGAACTGTCCCTCGGCAAAGCCGGCCAAGGGGAACTCCTTCTGGAAGGCCAGCTCTCCCGCCTGGGTGAACTGCATGAAGTCAAGGATGTACGATCCCTCCTGTTCGCGGGGCAGGAACAGCGAGACCGATCTGCTGGCCTTTTCCGCGATCACTGCCCGGGCTGCGCTGTGGGCCTGGGAGCCGTTGTAGAGGCCGTACAGCGTTCCACAGAGCATGTCGGCGAAACAGTCCCTGTGCAGGAAACCGCGCACGGCCCGGTCCGATGACTCGTAGTAGTAGCCGCGTCCCTGGGGTTTTTCCGTAAGCACAGCACCGCAGATCAGGCAGCGTTCCGCCAGTCCCTCCAGGCGGGCCAGGTACGATTCCTTCTTCTGCCCCTCCTTCTCCGCCAGCCAGCGGGCGTAGAGGCAGGAGCGCGGTTCGGGGGTGGCATCGTAGGAACGCAGCACATCGCGGGTGATCCGGGCGAACTGGCCATGCACCTCGGTTCCGCGGGCATGGGTCAGGATCGGGTAGATCTTTCCGTCCGGATTGGTGTTCAGACTCTCCACCTTGGGACTCTTTGAGATGAAACAATCCAGGGAGCGGTAGCCGCGGTTGGCCGCAAATGCCCTCAGCAAGGTCTTCTGGTCCCTGAATACCCCATCGAACTTGATGCGCGAGTCGATCAGGCAGGGGAGCAGTGCCAGGGTCTTCTTGTCCATGCCGTGCCGGTCGAACAGGGCGAAGATGTTCTTGCAGTTCTCCAGGCTGGGCATGTCCTTGACCGGTATCATCACCCGGTCGGCGGCGTAGAGCGCGTTCTGGGTCAGGGGGTTGAGGTCGGGGCGGGTGTCGATGATCACGATGCCGGACAGGCCGGATTCGGCCAGCATGCGCGCCAGGGTCATGGGACCCGTGAAGCGGTCCATGACCTGGCCCAGGTCGGCGGAGGAGGGGATGTAGTCGACGCCGTACTGTCCGGTGTGGGCCAGGGTGGCAGCCTGCGCTCCCATGAGGAAATCCTGTATGCTCCCCTTGAGCTTCTGCCCCTTGATTTCGAACATGTGATCGATGGTGAAGTGGTTGTCGAAGGAGAAGATGGTGACCGGCAGGTCCGTGCGCATGGCCGCCAGATAGATGGCCAGGTTGGTGGCCAGGGTGGTCTTGCCCACTCCCCCTTTTTCCGAGGCGATGGTGATGATGTAGGGAAAACTCTGCATGCCGTGTCCGCCGTGTGAACATGAAGTGCGGCACGTTGCCGCTGGAAAGCAACCGATAGTAGTTCAATTCGACGCCGACGGTCAACCGGTTTGACACTTTTTCAGCCACTGTGCTAGGGTGCGGCCAACCATGGATCTCTTTTCCGAAAAGATTATTCTCACGGTCAGTCGGCTGACCTCCCTGCTGCGGGACGTGCTGGAGGAGAATTTCCAGCAGGTCTGGGTGCAGGGGGAGGTCTCCAACTTCTCCAGCCCCTCCTCGGGGCACTTCTACTTCTCCCTCAAGGACAGTGGCGCTCAGCTGCGCTGCGTGATGTTCAAGGGCGCGGCCCGTAACCTGAAATTCCGACCCGGAGACGGCATGGCGCTGATCGCCCGGGGCCGCATCTCGGTCTATGACCAGCGCGGCGACTACCAGCTGATCTGCGAGTACCTGGAGCCTGCCGGCGTGGGCGCCCTGCAGGCCGCCTTCCAGCAGCTGAAAGAACGCCTGGCCCGGGAAGGGCTCTTCGATCAGGCCCACAAGCGGCCTCTGCCGTTCTTCCCCCGCCGTCTGGGGGTGATCACCTCGGCCACCGGCGCGGCCATCCACGACATCCTCAACGTACTCAGGCGGCGCTTCGCCTCCCTGGAGATCCTGCTTTACCCGGTGCGGGTGCAGGGGGAGGGGGCTGCCGTGGAGATCGCCCGGGCCGTTGAGGAGATGAATCGGCTGCAGCTGGCCGATGTACTGATCGTCGGCCGGGGGGGCGGCTCACTGGAGGACCTGTGGGCCTTCAACGAGGAGGTGCTGGCCCGGGCCCTGTACCGCTCCACCATCCCGGTCATCTCAGCCGTTGGCCACGAGACCGACTGGACCATCGCAGACTTCGTGGCCGACCTGCGCGCCCCCACTCCCTCGGCAGCGGCTGAGCTGGTGGTGGCCAGCGCCGACGAGCTGCGCGGCAGAGTGGAAGGACTGGAACACCGTCTGGAGTTGGCCATGGAGTCCCGTCTCTCAACCCTGGAGTCGCGGGTGGCCTCCCTGCGGCGCCTGCTGGCCGACCCCAGCGCCACCCTGGGGCACTTGGCCCAGCGGGTGGACGACCTGACCGAGCGGCTGGAGTTGGGCCTGCACAACGGCGTCATGCGGCTCAAGGAACGCTTCGACCGTCTCGATCGCCTGCTGATGCAGCACTCCCCGCTCGCCAGGGTGGAACAGCTGCGCCAGCGTCTGCTGCTCCTGGCGTCGCACGGCGAGCGCTCCATGCTGTTGCGCCTGGAGGGGGACAAGCAGGAGTTCGGCGCCGCTGCCGCCCGCCTGGAGGTGCTCTCCCCCCTGGCAACCCTCTCGCGTGGCTACTCCATCGCCAGCCGCCCGCAAGACGGCAGGGTGGTCAGCGACGTCTCCCAGCTCAAGGTGGGGGAACTTTTGGACGTCAGGCTGCGCTACGGCGCGGCCCACTGCCGGGTGGAGGGGGTGCAGCTGCCGGACGAGCCCAAACCCTTGACGCATGCCGGCGATTCTGAAATACTGTCCGATCTATCAAGGAACGACCATGGCAACGGAAAAATTTGAAACAGCCCTGAAAAAGCTGGAGGAAGTCGTGCGCCGCCTGGAAGGAGGCTCGCTCTCCCTGGACGAATCCCTCAAGGCCTTCGAAGAGGGGGTCAGGCACGCCTCCTTCTGCTCCAAGAAACTGGAGGAGGCTGAGCGCCGGGTGGAGGTGCTGCTGAAGCGCAAGGACGGCAGCTTCAGCCGCGAGCCGTTTCAGCCGGATGAGTAACAACATGAACCTGATAAAGGAAACGACATGGACCTGAAAGCATATCTGAAAGAGCAATGCGCCCGCGTGGATGCGGCGCTGGACAGCTACCTCCCCAGGGAGACGGAACTCCCCCACAGCCTGCACAAGGCCATGCGCTACTCGGTCTTCGCCGGCGGCAAGCGGGTGCGCCCGATTCTGATGCTGGCCGCCTGCCAGGCCGTGGGAGGGGACACGGAAGTGGCCATCCCGGCAGCCTGCGCCATGGAGATGATCCACACCTACTCCCTGATCCATGACGACCTGCCTGCCATGGACGACGACGATTTCCGGCGCGGCAACCCCACCAATCACAAGGTTTTCGGCGAGGCCGTGGCCATTCTTGCCGGCGACGCGCTCCTGACCGAGGCGTTCAAGTTGCTCTCCAATCCGGCCTGCGCGGTCGGCGTGCCGTCAGAGGCTCGTCTGGCGGTGATCCACCAGATCGCCTCCTGCGCCGGTTCCCACGGCATGGTGGGGGGGCAGGTGGTTGACATGGAGAGCGAGGGGAAGAGCGACATCGACCTCCCCACGGTGCAGTACATCCACACCCACAAGACCGGCGCCCTGATCAAGGCGGCCGTGGTGGCCGGCGCCCTCTTGGGCGGCGCGGACCAAGAGAAATTGGCCGCCATAACCCGTTACGGCTCGGCAGCAGGTCTGGCCTTCCAGATCGCCGACGATATCCTGGACATCGAGGGGACCACCGAAGAGATCGGCAAGGACGCGGGAAGCGACCAGGCCCGCGGCAAGGCCACCTATCCGGCGGTGATGGGGCTTGCGGCAGCCAAACAGGAAGCCACAACCATGATGGACGAGGCCTTCAAGGCGCTGGAGATCTTCGGCAGCGAGGCCGATCCCCTGCGGGAAATCGCACGCTACATCGTCACGCGCAAGAAGTAGTCTTCCGCAAGAGCCTTTTTCTAACGCATGCAAAATCATACGGCAGGCGGGGAAAGCCTTTGGAAAAACTCCGGATTTTGCCTGGAGGGCGCGGTTCGTAAGCGTGCGCTCTTTCCTGGCGTTCCCCGCTCCATCGCGGTTCAGAGGCCGTGTGTAGGCAGATGGTTTTTCTGTAACGTTCCTTCGCGTTCTTTGTGCCTTTGTGTGAGAACCGAGATTGTTTTTTCTCCTGCCGTTTTTGTCCCCATGCAAGAATGATCCAGGATTATTTCTATTCAACGGGTGTTTATGGCACTACTGGACACAATCGACTCCCCAGCCGACCTGAAAAGGCTTCCGGTTTCCCGGCTTCCCCAGTTGGCCGAAGAGCTGCGACGGGTGATCATCCAGACCTGCTCGACCAACGGCGGCCACCTGGCCCCCAGCCTGGGGGTGGTGGAGCTGACCATCGCCCTGCACCGGGTTTTTTCCACCCCGGAGGACAAGATCGTCTGGGACGTGGGGCACCAGGCATACGCCCACAAGCTGCTTACCGGCCGTCGCGACCGCTTCTCCACCCTGCGCAAGCTGGACGGCATCAGCGGCTTTCCCAAGCGTGACGAATCGCCCCACGATGCCTTCGAGGTGGGGCATGCCTCCACCTCCATCTCGGCCGCCACCGGCCTGGCTGCGGCCCGCGACCTGGACGGGCGCAGGAACAAGGTGCTGGCGGTGATCGGCGACGGCTCCATGACCGGCGGCATGGCCTACGAGGCCATGAACCATGCCGGCCACATGAACCGGGACATGATCGTGATCCTGAATGACAACGAGATGTCCATCGCCGAGAACGTGGGCGCGCTCTCCAATTTCCTGACCCGTACCGGTTCCAGTGAGTTCGTCTACCGCTTCAAGAAGAACGTGGAGTCCTTCCTGGGGCGCAAGGACACCGTGGGCAAGAATCTGCTGCACCTGGCCAAGAAGCTGGAGGACTCCTTCAAGGGATTCTTTACCCCGGGCATGCTCTTCGAGGCCTTCGGATTCGAGTACATCGGCCCCATCGACGGCCATGACCTGCCCATGCTGCTGGAGACCCTGGAGAAGGTCAAGAAGTACCACGATGCCGTGCTGATCCACGTGTTGACCAAGAAGGGCAAGGGGTACAAGCCGGCCGAGGACGATCCGTCGCTGTTCCACGGGGTCGGACCCTTTGATCTGGAGAGCGGCAGGGTGCTCAAGGGGAAGGGGGGGGCGGCCTCCTACACCGCCATCTTCGGCTCAGCATTCTGCAAGCTGGCTGCCGATGACGAACGGGTCGTGGCCATCACCGCCGCCATGCCCGACGGCACCGGCCTGATCCCTTTTTCCCGGCAGTTTCCGAAGCGTTTCTTCGATGTGGGCATCGCCGAACAGCATGCCGTCACCTTCGCGGCCGGCCTGGCCACCCAGGGGTTTCGACCGGTTTTCACTGTCTACTCGTCGTTCCTGCAGCGGGCCTATGACCTGGTGTTTCACGATGTCTGCCTGCAGAACCTGCCGGTGGTCTTCGCCTTGGACCGTGCCGGCGTGGTGGGCAATGACGGCCCGACCCACCACGGCAGCCTGGATATCTCCCTGCTGCGACACCTGCCCAACATGACTGTCATGGCGCCCAGGGACGAGAACGAACTTCAGCATATGCTGGCAACCGCACTGGAAATTCAGGGGCCGGTGGCCCTGCGTTACCCCCGTGGCAACGGCGTGGGAGTGGCGTTGGACCAGATCATTACGCCATTGCCGGTCGGCCGTGCCGAAGTGCTGCGCGAAGGGAAGGACGGGGCGGTGCTGGCTCTGGGAAGCATGGTCCACCCGGCTCTGGAGGCTGCCCTGCAGCTGGAGCGCGACGGTGGCCCCAGCCTGACGGTGGTCAACGCCCGCTTCGTCAAGCCGCTGGATGAAGAACTGATCCAGTTTTTGGCCCGCACCTACGGCCGACTGATCACCCTGGAAGAGAATGTGCTGCAGGGCGGTTTCGGCAGCGCTGTCCTGGAACTTCTGGAGGAAAAGGGGATTCGCGGCACGCGGGTCCTGCGGCTGGGGTATCCCGACGCCCAGATCCCCCAGGGGGACCAGGGAGTTTTGCGCGCCATGCTGGGCCTGGACCCCGCTGGACTGGCTTCCTCCATGGAGGCGTTTCTGCGCCGGGATTGAAAACCGATTTGATTTCTATGTGCCGGAAACAGTAAGCTGAAACGTTTGCTCCATGGGCCCACAACGAAACCATGCCGCATAGGGGCGCATGCTGAAGCAGGAGGAGAGGACAAGATGATCAGGAGCATGACCGGATACGGCAAGGGGGAGGCGCTTTCCGAGCAGGGGCGCTGCACGGTGGAGATCAGGTCAGTCAACCACCGCTACGGCGAGATTTCGGTGCGCATGCCGCGCGCCTTCATGGCCCTGGAGAATGAGGTCAAGAAGGCGCTGACCTGTACCCTCAAGCGGGGCAAGATCGATGCCTATGTCCAGTGGGAGGAGGCTGGAGGTTGTGCCGCCCTGCCTGCCGCCGATCTGGTTCTTGCCAGAGGGTATGCCGAGCTGCTGCGTTCCCTTTCGCAGGAGTTGGGGCTGAAGGAAGAACCCTCCCTGGGGCTGATCCTGGCCCAGAAGGGAGTGCTGGGGGAGGCCGTAGCAGGTCAGCCGGACCCGGATCACTGCCTGGCCCAGCTCATGTCCGCCGTGCAGGGGGCCGTGGCCGCCATGGATGCCATGCGCCGGCGCGAGGGGGATGCGCTGCTGAGCGATCTGGCCTCCCGCCGGGCCCAGGTGGCCCAGTGGGTGCAGCGGATCAGCGAGCGTGCTCCCCAGGTGGTTGACGAGTACCGCCAGAAGCTCAAAATCCGTCTGGACCAGCTGCTGGAGGGGACTGAGATGGATGCTGCCCGCCTGGCCCAGGAAGTGGCACTGATGGCCGATCGCTGCGACGTGACCGAGGAGTTGGTGCGACTTTCCAGCCACTTCACCCAGTTCGACGAGGCGCTGGCTGCGGATGAGCCGGTGGGGCGCAAGCTGGATTTCCTGATGCAGGAAATGAACCGCGAGATCAATACCATCGGCTCCAAGTCCAGCGACGCCGAGGTGACATCCCTGGTGATCCGCATCAAGGCCGAGATGGAGAAGATGCGCGAGCAGGTGCAGAACGTGGAGTAGATGCAGGGATCGGGAGTGAGTGAGGAGTGAGGAACGGTGTCCTCGTCCCCAGTTACCAGTTGTTGGCCCCATAACAGGAAGGCATTCCATGAACCGCGAAGGTCTGATCATGATCATCTCCGCCCCCTCCGGGGCGGGCAAGACAACCCTCTGCCGCCGGCTGCGCCAGCGTTTCCCCGCCATGCGCGAGTCCATCAGCTTTACCACCCGCCAACCGCGGCCGGGGGAGAAGGACGGGGAAGATTATTGCTTCGTCTCCCGGGACGAGTTCCAGGCCATGGTGACGCAGGGAGCCTTTGCCGAATGGGCCGAGGTGCATGGCAACCTGTACGGCACGGCGCTCAGGACTCTGGAGGAGGCGCGCGAAACGGGGACCGATCTGCTGTTGGATATCGATTGTCAGGGAGCTCTGTCCCTGAAGAAGAATTTCCCCGGCGGGGTGTACGTCTTTATCATTCCCCCCAGCATGGATGAACTGCGCCGCCGCCTTGAGGGGCGCTCGTCCGATGTGCCGGAGGTTATCGAGCGCCGCATCAGGCGCGCTTCCGACGAGATCAGGGAGGCGCGCTGGTATGACTACATCATCATCAACGACCGCATCGAGGAGGCCTTCGAGGAACTGTCGGCGGTGGTGCTGGCCCAGAGCCGGACGACCCCGCGCATGCTGGGGCGGGTGGCGAAATTGTTTGATATTTGACGGCGAATGGGGTAACAATGCTGTTCTAATCAACACGCAGCAGGAAGGAGTAATCGTATGGCACGGGTAACAGTTGAAGACTGCCTTGATAAAGTTGAGAACCGTTTCCTCCTGGTCATGCTGGCCTCCAAGCGGGTCAAGCAGCTCTACAAGGGGGCCAGGCCGCTGGTGGACCCCAAGAACAACCGTCTGGTGGTGACCTCCCTGCGGGAGATCGCTGCCGGCAAGGTCGGCTACGAGATGATCAAGAGACAACGCACCCAGTAGTAACCGCTCAACCGGGAGAAGCCCGTCATCGCGACAGGCTTCTCCTTTTTTTTCCTTCCCCTGCTGTATCCACCACATTCTTGTCAGGCGACTAACGGCACATGATCAGGCTCAACGACATCCTCGACAAGGTGGCGTCCTATAACCCCACCGCCGACCTGAACCTCATCCGCAAGGCCTACGTCTACTGCGCCAAGGTCCATCAGGGCCAGACCCGCCTGTCGGGCGAACCGTACATCATTCACCCCATGGAAGTGGCCGGTCTGCTGGCCGAGCTGCGTCTGGACGTGGCCAGCGTCATCACCGGCTTTCTGCACGATACCATCGAGGATACCCTGACCACCGCCGAGGAGCTGACCTCCCTGTTCGGCGATGAGGTCGCCACCCTGGTGGATGGCGTCACCAAGATCAGCAAGATCCACTTCAAGACCAAGGCCGAGAGCCAGGCCGAAAATTTCCGCAAGATGCTGCTGGCCATGTCCATCGACATCCGCGTGATCCTGGTCAAGCTGGCCGACCGTCTCCACAACATGCGTACCCTGGAGTTTCAGCCCGAGCTGAAGCAGCGCTCCATCGCCCAGGAGACCATGGACATCTATGCCCCCATCGCCAATCGGCTGGGTATCTCCTGGATCAAGGTGGAACTGGAGGATCTCTCCTTCCGCTACCTCAACCCGGAAATCTATTTCGACCTGGCGCGCAAGATTTCCCTGAAGAAGCGGGAGCGGGAGGCCTACGTGTCCGAGGCCAAGACCGTCATCGCCGACAAGCTGGGGCAGCACGGCATAAAGGGAGAGGTCTCGGGCCGCAGCAAGCATCTCTACTCCATCTACCGCAAGATGCTGGCGCGCAACGTGGAGTTGGACGAAATCTACGACCTGATCGCCCTGCGCATCCTGGTGGACGACGTGCGCGACTGCTACGAGGTGCTGGGGGTGATCCACTCGGCCTGGAAACCGATCCCGGGGCGCTTCAAGGATTACATCGCCATGCCCAAGGGGAACATGTACCAGTCGCTGCACACGACGGTGATCGGGCCCCACGGCGACCGCATGGAGGTACAGATCCGCACCCACGAGATGCACAACGTAGCCGATGCCGGTATTGCGGCCCACTGGAAGTACAAGGAGGGTAAGGGGTACGATGAGAAGGACGTGAAGCGCTTCTCCTGGCTGCGCCAACTCCTGGAGTGGCAGCAGGAGCTGCAGGATTCGCGTGAGTTCATGGATTCGGTCAAGGTGGAGCTGTTCCCTGAGGAGGTCTACGTCTTTACCCCCCAGGGGGATGTGAAGCCGTTCCCGCGGGGGTCGACACCCATCGATTTCGCCTATGCGGTTCACTCCGATGTGGGCCACCGCTGCGTGGGGGCCAAGGTCAACGGCAAGCTGGTGCCGCTGAAGTACGAGCTGAAGAACGGCGACATCGTGGAGGTGATTACCTCCCCTCACCACACCCCCAGCAAGGACTGGCTCAAGATCGTCAAGAGCTCCCGTGCCCGCAACCGAATCCGGGCCTGGATCAAGACCGAGGAGCGCAAGCACAGCATCGTGCTGGGCAGGGAAATCTGCGAGAAGGATTTCCGCAAATATTCGGTGAACCTGCAGAAGATCCAGAAGAGCGGCGATTTCAAGCGCATCGCCGGTGAATTCGGTTTCGGCGGTGACGATGACCTGCTGGCTGCGGTGGGGTATGGCAGGATAACCCCCAACCAGATCATCGGCAGGCTGCTGCCGGAGGGAAAGCTCCAGGAAAGGACGGAACGCAAGGAGTCGCGCCTGAGTGCGGCCATCAACAAACTCAGAGGCAAGACCACCTCCGAGGCGGTGGAGATCAGCGGCGTGGACGACGTGCTGGTCCGCTTTGGCAAGTGCTGCAACCCGGTGCCGGGGGACGAGATCATCGGTTTCATCACCCGCGGCAAGGGGGTTACGGTGCATACGGCCGATTGCAAGTTCGCCCTGGAGAGCGATCCGGAGCGGCGCATAGATGTGACCTGGAACCAGAGCAAGACCAGCGGCCTTCCGGTCAGAATTCGCGTGGTCTGCCATGACGTTAAGGGGATTCTTGCCAACATCTCCCTGGCCATCGCCAACAGCGAGGCAAATATCGTCAGTGCAATGATCCAAAGCACGGTGGACAAGCGGGGCGAGAACATCTTCGAGGTGAGCGTGGTCGACCTGGCTCACCTGCAACGGGTCATGAACGCCCTGATGAAGGTCAAGGGTGTCATTACGGTGGAAAGGATGAAGAATTGAAACTGGACGTGATATCGACGGATAAGGCGCCCGCAGCCATAGGACCCTATTCCCAGGCGGTGCGGCTGGGGGATCTTCTCTTCTGTTCCGGCCAGATACCGCTGGATCCGGCCACGGGCCAGGTGGTGGGTGGTGACGTGTCGGCGCAGGCAGTCCGGGTGATGGAGAACATTGCCGCCGTGCTGGCCGTTGCCGGTCGCGGGTTCGACGACGTGATCAAGACCACCATCTTTCTGACTGACATGGCCGACTTCGCGGCGGTGAACGAGGTCTACGGCCGCTACTTCAGCGGTCACAAACCGGCCCGCTCCACGGTGGCGGTCAATGGGCTGCCCCGGGGGGTGCTGCTGGAGATCGAGGTGGTTGCCAGGGGGTGAGAGGCGGTCTTCTGGTTCAAGGTTCAAGGTTCAAGGTTGAAAAAAAAGAGCCGCGGGCACCGAAGGTGCCGCGGCTCAGACAACTGCGAACTTTGAACCCCGAACCGCTATTTACAGCGCCTTGGTGACGTGACCGGAGCGGATGCAGCGGGTGCAGACCTTGATTGTCTTGACGCTGCCGTTTCTGACCGCCTTTATCTTCTGCAGGTTGGGATACCATACGGTACGGGTTTTGTTGTTGGCATGGCTTACGTTGTTGCCGAAGCTGGGACCTTTACCACATATTGCGCATATTCTTGACATAGAGTTATTCCCTCCGTTGATTTCTCAAAAAGTTTCTATACCAAATCGGGGTGTCGCTTGCAAGAAAAACTTTCGGAGCGTGCATGAATATCATCAAGGGTGTGATCACCCTGCTCTTCCTGGTGCTGGTCGTGGTCGCAGTGCTGTTCATCGATTTTACGTACAAGACGTTCTCCTATCACCAGCGCGAGGTGAAGGCTGATGCCATTGTGGTGCTGGCCGGCGGCAAGGGGAGGGTGGACGAAGGGGTGCGGCTCTTCCGCCAGGGGAAGGGGCACTGGCTTTTTTTTATCGGCGTTGACCCCACGGTGCGTCGCTCCGACCTGTACCGCCCCCGGCCGGGAGACCCGCCCGCCGCGGGGGTGATTCTGGAGAAGGCGTCGCGCAATACCCTGGAAAACGCAGTGTATGGCCGGGACGTGATCATGGAGCGGAACGTGCGCTCCATACTGTTGATCACCTCCCGCTATCACATGAAGCGGGCCTCTATCCTGCTGCGCAACGCGCTGCCCAGGGATGTGGCCATCTACCCCTACCCGGTGGACACGACCAACCTGAAGGAGGCTTGGTGGAGCCACCGGTCCAGTTTTCATCTGCTCTTCGGAGAATTCTATAAATATTGCATGTTCCGCGCCTTTTTTCTGTTGGCGCCGGGCGAGCTGCGCCGTGACCTGGGTTGAGGTGTTTCATATTTTTCCAAACCGTGCTAAACTGCCGCTTCTTAATCTATCCTGAAAGGAATACGTGATGCGTTATATAAGCACCCGCGGCGGTATTCAGCCGATCAACTTCAAGGACGCCGTCATGATGGGACTGGCAACCGACGGCGGCCTGCTCCTCCCCGAATCATACCCCCAGATCAGCCGTCAGGAGCTGGATCAGTGGCGTTCCCTTTCTTATCCTGACCTGGCCTTGCGGATCATCTCCCCCTTCGTGGACGACATACCGGTCGACGACCTTAAGGGGTTGATCCAGCGCTCCTACGCTACCTTCAACCATCCCCAGGTGACGCCGGTTGTACACAGGGATGGCGTCCATATCCTGGAGCTGTTCCACGGCGTGACCCTGGCTTTCAAGGATGTGGCCCTGCAGCTTTTGGGTAATCTGTTCGAGTATATCCTGGCGGAGCGGGGAGAACGGCTCAACATCCTGGGCGCCACCTCGGGTGACACAGGGAGCGCCGCTATCCACGGGGTGCGCGGCAAGAAGGGGATAACCATCTTCATCCTGCATCCCCACGGCAAGACCTCGCCGGTGCAGGCGCTGCAGATGATCACTGTCGGTGACGCAAACGTGCACAACATCGCCATCCGCGGCACCTTCGACGACTGCCAGAACATGGTAAAGGCCCTGTTCAACGACCTCCAGTTCAAGGAGAAGTACTCCCTGGGCGCGGTCAACTCCATCAACTGGGCCCGCGTCCTAGCCCAGGTGGTGTACTACTTCTATGCCTGGTTGCGGGTGACCGACGAGGGTGACCGGCCAGTCTGCTTCTCCGTTCCCACCGGTAACTTCGGTGACATCTTTGCCGGCTACGTGGCCAAGCGCATGGGGCTCCCCATGGGACGTCTGCTTTTGGCGACCAACGAGAACAACATCCTGACCCGTTTCGTCAGGGATGGCGACTACTCCCTGGCCAACGTTGTCGCCACCGTCTCCCCCTCAATGGACATCCAGTTGGCTTCCAACTTTGAACGTTACCTGTTTCATCTGTATGACCAGGATCCGGGCCGAGTGCGGGCTGCCTTTGCCGAGTTGAGGGAGTGTGGTCGCATCAGTTTTACCCCGGCCGAGATGGAGCAGGTTCGGGCGGATTTTTGTTCCGCCACGGTGGACCAAGCCGCTACCTTGGAGACCATCGGCAGCTTCAACCGGGAAACCGGTTATCTGTTGGACCCGCACACCGCAGTGGGGGTGCGGGCTGCTCTGGACCTGCTTCCCTCTGATGCGGCACGCGTCTGTCTTGCAACTGCCCATCCGGCCAAGTTTGGAGAAGCCGTGGAAAAGGCGGTGGCGATGCCCGCTCCGGTTCCTGATTCCATCGCGGCCCTGGCCGGCATGGAGACGCGCTGTACCGTGATGGATGCCGATCTGGAGAAAGTGCGCCAATTCGTTGTTGAGCATGTGGCGTAAACGGTATAAGAGTGGTGTCAGTTGTGCGGTAGTCGCAGTCGTATGCATCGGTACTGTAAATTACTGTTGACAAAAGCACGATCTCTTGGCATGTATACAAGTCCAAACGCGGGAATAACTCAGTGGTAGAGTGTCAGCTTCCCAAGCTGAAGGTCGCGGGTTCGAATCCCGTTTCCCGCTCCAATAAAAACAAGGGGTTAGGCAGTATGTCTAGCCCCTCTTTTTTTGCCAATGACCGCTTTGCATCCGTTTTTGCATCCGTTTGTATTTGAACTAACGTGAAACGCATTACAACTCAGAGAAACTAAGCGCAACATTTATACGACTTTCTCTCGAATTGTTTAGGTAATCATCCCAGATGAAACCCGAGTGAGAGCATTTGATAACCAACCAGGATAAAAAGTGGCACGTTGCATCTGGTCTTGCATCCGGTTGTTGGTTAACATCCTGAAATATAACTATAAATGAGCATGAAAAAGATGCTCCGCCTCAGAAATCTCGTGAGCTGACAATCCGAGCCTCCTGGCACGAGCCTTCCATCCCCCGACAATCTTTTCTACCCGGCTGACAATTCCCTTTGCCTGATCCATTCCCAGACGATAGTACTCCGCCGTTTCCAGCACTACAGTCATATCCGGCTGCCGGGTATAGAGATCCAGGGCCAGGGCATGTTCATCCTTCTTGAAGGATGGGTTCATGTCAAAGGCCGGGGCAAGTCGCCAGCCTGCGGGTGTCCTTATGAAGCCGTGATTGCGTAGATGGTCGTCGCGGTTGGCGGTAGCAACGTTGAAGACAATCCTGGTAAATAGCTCTTCGAGGTCACGGGGGATATGATCAGGCTCGCCCCAGGTGGCGATAAACTCGGCCAGCTCCAGATAAGTGGCATCTTCGGTATCCTGATGTCCGGTCATGGTCATTGCTGACGCAAAGAAACGCCTGGTGACGCCGACCCGGTCAAACCGTTGCACCATGAACGTGTGATAGCCGCCCCCGATCTGCAACAGACGGGAGGCAGGAACTGTGATCCCGCACTCCTTTGCAAGCTCTTGCAGCAGCATTTCCCAGAGTGCCACATCGTAATCATCGTCGGCTGACGGAAACTTGGCGATCCAGAGACTACCGTCCTCATCAACCAGATTGGCTTTCGGACGGGCACCGCCAAGCGATGAACCGGGTGCAACCAGAACCTTCAGCCACTCCCTGATCTTGTCCAGGTCATCCTGTTTCTTCCTGGTCAACTCAAAGGCCACGGCCTGCAGTTCGGCAATCCGGGCAACCGGCGGTGCCGAACGTGCTTCATCGGCAAGAAAGACTTCTGCGTCCGGGTGGCTGAACCGGAGTGCCCCCATGCGGGTACAGTCCTGGACCCCCAGCAGGAACTCCCATGCTCCGAGATTTCTCGGTGTGCGCCCTTGCTCCCGGGCCTCGACCGCCTCCCTCCGTTTCATCAAGACTTGCCCCCACCGGTCGGGGCAGGAATCCATGAAGACCCCGAAGTTGGCATTGCCGGGATAGAACTCGCCGGCTGTTAGATCCAGTTCCGGATCAAGGGGGAAGGCATGCGCCTGCTTCAACCAGACCGGGTAATAGGCAAAGCGCACACTTCCTCTGTCGCCTCGGGACAAAGTACCAATCCGCTGCAAGGGGCCGAATGAGGGATCATCAAGCCAGACCCAGATCTGTTCGCCTTGTACTTTAGCCATTTGATCCGCCAGTTTGTTGCGTCTTCTTGGGAGCCCGTTTCCTGTGGGGCAGTGCTTCATCCTGGAGACGACGCCCCAATGTATCTTCCTTGGCAATCATACCGAGGTCTTCCACCAGCCCCAGGACACGCAGCACCTGTACGTAAATCCCCATGGCAACAGACGGGTCGCCATTCTCTACCTTGTAGAGGGTGGGACGGGAAATATCCGCCCTGGCACAGACCGTTTCCATGGAAAAACGTCGGCGCAGCCGTGCATCCTTGAAACGCTGCCCCAATGCTTCGAGTTCTTTTGCCGAAGACGGATAGATTGTAACGGTTCTCTTGTTCATAGTGATAATTATTATTTACATATCAGTATAAAATGTCAAATATAATTATCGTTGTAATGGGTATTCCTTGTTATTTAAGGATGCTGCTCAATACCTCGCTGCAATCGTCACTCGGAACAAGTCCGGTCCCACTTTTAGCAGAAATTGACTCATCAGGCTGCTTGTTGACAGGCATCACGTCACCGTTGGGAGGAATAACCGGCAATTGCTGACCTGCCGTGACTCCATCCATGTTGGCCAGCACCTGCTTTCCTCGCTCCGTTGAAAGAAATTGCTTGATCGCCTCGTGGGTGAATGTCGCCTGTTTTCTGCTTTTGCGTAGCCGTTCGAAGGCATCGATAATTTCCGGATCATAGGTGGATAGTTTGAGTGAGTACAAGGGCACATCACACCCCCTTGGCAAAGGCGAGCGTCTGGAATCCCCTGGCATTGGCATATTCCGGTTCCGGCAAAACAATAACCTCGATGTTTCTGGCAGGCAGGCCGTTCTTCAGGAGTGCGGCACCGCCGCCGAACAGCAGGACACGATCAAAATCGGCATGCATGCCGACATGAGCCTGCAACTCACCCTGAATATCACGGATGATGTGCTCAATATAGGCAACGCCAGCTTCCTGGATCTCCCGGGTGACATCGTGCCGCTCGAAGCCGTACTGCAGGTAGCCCTTCTCGATCAGGAAGGCAATTTCCACGGGGGTGAAGGTGCCAGAAGGCGCGAGATCCTTGATCCGTGGCAGCAGAAAGCTGGTGGCCATCTGGTGGACACCCCGCTTGTTGAGGGTCTTGCCATGGATGATCTGTTTTTTATGAGGCGAGAACAGGGTGAAGATGATGGTGTTGAAGCCGATATCGATGCCGAGAACATTGCCCGTCGGACGCTCCGGAAGTCCGTCAAGATAATCCCTCAGTCCTCCTAGGCCCTGCGGGAATACCGCCACCTCCTTGATTGCCCCACCGGTCAGTGACTTTGCCAAGGCCGGCACGGCGCCGCCCGGCTTATGCTGCTCCTGCCAGTAGGAATACGGCAGCCCAATGGCAAGAAGGATGTCACCATCACAGCCAGCCTGTTTCAAGCACTGTTCCACAAATACCGGATAGTAGCGCACAAGCTCTTCCATTGTTTTCAGATAGGAAGAGCCCGACGACATCAGGGAATCTTCCCCGATCAGCAGATTTTCGCCGTTGTAGCTGAACGCAGAAATGATCCTTCCCTTGCGCTCCCCGTAAATCCACTTGGCCGAAGAAAACCCGAGATCA
>MTLE01001276.1_pt1 | contig 111545 bp, 111 predicted proteins | sample 1982461 | NCBI WGS metagenome assembly MTLE01 (sample SAMN05712605, study PRJNA340218) | biofilm metagenome | isolation source: sample SPL anode biofilm adapted to -200 mV | place: USA | collected 2012-02-03
ATTACAAGTCAGTTGCTCTACCGATTGAGCTACGCCAGCGCTGCATTAGTGACATTGAGTAGTATATAATATGCGGATAAACTTGTCAATACCCTTTTTAACTTTTTTCAAAAAATCGTAAAATTTTTACAGTTTTACGAAAAGCCTAAGAAACATCACAAGTAGAAATACCACAAAGTCACCACGGCCATTATAATACGATAATATGCAAAACTTGTCAACCGTGAACGGTTAAGAAAACCAATAAACCAAAGTATTGATGCATAAGCGACCACAAAAGATACAACAAAACCTATCGCCAGCAAATGCAAGTCATTCGTGCTCAAGGAAGCCATATTCTTCATTAAATCGTAAATACATGCCACAAACATTAATGGTACAGCGATGATAAAGGAATATTCTGCTGCTGCCTTGCGTGTAAGGCCAATCAAAAGACCGCCGCCGATGGTTGAGCCGGAACGGGAAAACCCAGGCCATAAAGAGAGAATCTGGAAAGCACCGACCAAAGCTGCCTGTCTTATCGATATTTTATCTACATTATCCAATAAATACTCCTGCATATTTTCTGTTTTCTTTTCCGCATACATCATCAAAAAAGCGCCAAGAACAAAACCAATCGCTACCGTGAAAGGCGAGAATAAATAATGCTTAATAGAGCTGTGTGCAAAAAAGGCTATGCCCATTACCGGAACAATTCCCGCAGCTACATGCCAGACACTGAGCCCTTTGTCAACCTTCCAACCTTCACGCGTAAAGAAATGTCTGAATTTCTCTCTATAAAGAAATATGACAGACAAAATTGCACCCAGTTGTATAAAAACATCGAAAACATTGGCAACCGGCCCGTCAAAACCAAGTAGGTGGCCAACAATAATCATGTGTCCTGTCGATGAAATAGGCAGGAATTCTGTTATGCCTTCAACTATACCGATAATTACTGCTACTAATGTGAGATCCATTGTCTACCTTCTTTTTCGTTTTATTGTGCTTTAAGCAACTTTTTTTATTATAGCCAATATAGCCATAACAAACTAGTCTTATTTTAGTGTTTTTATGTGAATTTTATATGAAATAATCATTTCTGCCTTTTTTGCAGCAATTCTTTCAAAACAAGCTTATCTGTAGGGAATGCCAGAGTTGGTGGCTCAGCAAGGTCAAACCACCCGATTTCACTTGCATCATCACCTGCCAGAGGATTTCCTGAAACAACTTTCGACAAGAACCAAATACCGACAGTATGCTGCTTAGGATTATGGAAATTAGAATGAGCCGTAAAGACTTCTAATGGTTCGATAATGAGATTCGTCTCTTCTTCCACTTCTCGTACAATGCCGGCCCTTACATCTTCATCGTATTCCAGATAGCCGCAAGGTATACACCACAGCCCAGGAAAAGTAATATTAGGTGATCTCTTCACCAATAAAATTTTACCATCTTCATTAAAAATAATTGCCGCTACCCCAACGATTGGGTTTTCATAATGCACACGTCCGCACCTACCGCAAACAAGCCGTTCTCTGCCTGTCAGATATCTTTTGGTCAGTTTCGCCCCGCAAACCGGGCAAAAATGAAATCTTTGCTGCATAACTTACACCCCTATTCTTAAAAAACGGGTAGGAATCCCTCACCGGGATGCCTACCCATCACATCAATAATTCTCAGTCGCCAAAACTAATGCTTAAATGACGCGCAGCTCGGATAATATCGCTGTCAACAGGCACCAAATGTGGCTCTGAAGCTACTTTTTCAATTGGTACCACTACAATATTATTGCTTTTCAAAGCTACCATCGTATTATATTCTCCCTGCAGGCAAGCCTCTACAGCTGCAACACCATAGCGTGTTGACAAAACCCTGTCATAAGGAGTTGGCGAGCCGCCGCGCTGCAAGTAGCCGAGTACAGTACAGCGTGATTCTATACCTGTTTTATCTTCTATTTCCCGCACTAACTTTTCACCTGCGCCGCCAAGCCTTATCGGTTCATAACTTCCTTTCACCATGCGTGCTACCGATAGTTCTCCGCCAACAGGCTTCGCGCCCTCAGCTACAACTATAATGCTGAATTTTTTGTTGCTTTCCTGCCTCTGTTTAATCTTTTTTAAAACAGATTCTATTTTATAAGGTATTTCAGGAATCAAGATGCAGTCAGCACCCCCCGCAATTCCTGAATGAAGCGCAATCCAGCCTGCATACCTTCCCATGACTTCCAGTGCCATAACCCTGTGATGCGACTCCGCAGTAGTGTGCAGCCTGTCTAAAGCTTCTGTAGCCGCAGCCATCGCAGTATCAAACCCGAAAGTCCTTTCCGTGCAGGGCAAATCGTTATCGATGGTCTTCGGCACGCCAACTACTTTTACACCACATTCCTTACTCAACTGATTGGCAATTTTAAGGCTGCCGTCACCGCCAATTACAATCAAAATATCAATTGCATGTTTTTTTAAGTTAGCCAAAACCGTTTCCCGCATATCTTCATAAACGGGTTCGCCGGCGGCATCTGTTCCAACAGCAAAATGAAAAGGATTGTCACGGTTGGTTGTTCCCAGGATGGTGCCCCCGCGCGGGAGAATCCCTGACACATCCTGCAATTCCATTTTCTTGATATTATCGCAAATCAAGCCATTAAACCCATTTTCTATGCCATAAATTTCGTAGTTATTCTGAATCGCCGTTTTCACAACTGCGCGTATGACAGCATTCAGTCCCGGACAATCACCGCCGCCTGTGAGAACTGCCAGTCTTCCCTGGGTAACCATTACACACCTCTGTCCTAATCCATATTCCAAATTTTGAAACCGTCAGCACTGATTTTTATCGATTCTGTCCCATCAAATTTATCATAACAGAGACAGCCATTTTCATAGTAACCTGGCCATGCCGCAACTATCACAAATTTTTTGCCTAATTTACGTAACAAATCAGCAACATCAATATGAAAAACTGGTACGAATAAAGTCTGAAGCCTATCAAGCAAAACTACCTCCGAATTGTATCCGTCGAGTATCTCAGCAATCATTTGAGGCGCTTTTTCCTGACGCAATGCCGGTAAAAGTTCCAAAAAATCTTCTGTAATTAATAAGCGGCAATCAACGTAATCCCACGCTTTTTTGGCCGCCGCCTCACGCAGAACACCGCTCTTACCGCTTCCTGGCTTACCTGTAATAATCAAAACTTTTCCTTCAGCTTCTTGCAGGCCTTCTACCTCTTTTACAAAATCCTCTACCTGGCTCATGTTCTTCGCCCTCCTTAGTTTTTTCGTAAACAGGTTTATTCGTCTTAAGATGCTTCTAGTATTCGTCGCACATTTCCTAAATCCTTTAAAAAATAAAACATCATTTAGAAAAATCCAAATGATGTTACAATCTGTTACATCTCTATCAAATTATTTGTCATTCTTGCGATGGCTGCCAAATCTCTCGGATGGATCCATCGCCATCAAGCCACAGTAAACATTCTTCAAATCGGTACCTTCCGCACGGGAATTAAGATACTTCTCCAACTTACGTTTAACGCGCTGCAAAGCATTGTCGATCGACTTTATGTGACGATCGAGATCAACCGCAATTTCCTGATAAGATTTTCCATCCAGATAACTCATAAGAACTTTCCATTCTAAATCACTCAGAATGTTGTTCATTTTATTTTCTATATCCAGAAACTCTTCACGACTGATAACCATCTCTTCTGGATTTGCCACCTTGGCTCCGGAAATCACATCCAGCAAAGTTCTATCAGAATCTTCCTCATAAATAGGCTTATTCAAGGAAACATAAGAATTAAGAGGTATGTGCTTCTGCCGCGTTGCTGTTTTGATAGCCGTAATAATCTGACGGGTAACACACAGTTCTGCAAAAGCTCGGAAAGAAGAAAGTTTGTCATTACGGAAATCTCTTATCGCTTTAAAAAGGCCTATCATGCCTTCCTGGATTATATCTTCTCTTTCAGCACCGATTAAAAAATAGCTTCTCGCTTTAGCACGTACGAAATTACGATATTTATAAAGCAAATATTCCTGCGCCAAAAGATTTTCATCTTGTTTCGCAACCATAACGACCTCTTCATCGGTCATATTTTCAAATGCCTGATAGGGATCATTCGATATACCTGAACGCATACAGCATAGCCTCCCTTTTTCTTTTAGCTTGGATCTTCGAAAGCCTGCTATGTTAATCGTGAAATTAATTATACAATAGTTTTTTTTTACAAGTCAATCAAGACTTGTTTTCTATCTGCGCAAACGTTCCAATTTGCTCAGCACATCATCCTTAAGCCTGTTGCCTACCTCATTGCGGGCTTTACCTTGTATTTCTCTGCTGTTGCGCTCATGTATCTGTTTTTTTACTGCCAGATACTCTTCGCGAAACTCTCTTGCCGAAATACGATAAGCTCCAACGCCTAAAATAACTATCTGCTCAGCATAATCACTGGTTACTACGAATACTTTATTACCTTCTTTTGCCAATTCATAGGTTTTACGTTCAATCCAAGAATCAGCAGTTTCACCCTCCGCGGTAAATACTATGCTGGCGCCCCCGCGGCTTTCCTCATTAGACAAGCCTTGCACTTCCTGCGCATCAAAAACCAAGATAACCTCCTGACCTTTAAAAGCAGCATATTCGGAAGCAACCGCCAACAGCATTTCGCGAGCATGCTCCAGATTCTCTTCACGGACAGTCTTAAACTCTTTCCAGTTATTTACTACATTGTAACCATCGATTAAGAGCCATTCCTTCATAGTTATTCACCGGCTCTTTGCCTTACAATTTCGAAAAGCAGTATTGCCCCTGCAGCTGAAGCATTCAAAGAAGAAACGCCCCCGCGCATAGGAATTTTTACCAAAAGGTCGCAGTTTTCTTTGACAAGCCGGCCAAGGCCTTTGCCCTCAGCGCCAATAACCAAAACTACAGGGCCTGTCAAATTAGCGCCAAAATAGTCGGCCTCGCCATCCATATCAGCACCGACGACCCACAAACCTTTTTTCTTAAGTTCGTTTATTGTCTGTGAAATATTGCCAATGCTGACTACAGGAACATATTCTATTGCTCCTGCTGAAATTTTAGCTACAACTGCATTCAAAGGGCAGCTGCGACGCTTTGGCATCAGAACCCCATGAACACCTGCAGCATCTGCAGTTCGGATAATTGCCCCGACATTTTGCGGGTCTTGCAGCTCATCAAGCAAAACCAGAAAAGGAGCTTCACCCTTTTCTGCCGCTATTGCCAATACCTCATCCAGATCATAGAAGCGGATAGGGGCAGCCATGGCAACAACGCCTTGATGGCGAATACCTTCTGCCATATTGTTCAGCTTCTCAATTTTTACATATTCAACCAGCACGCCGGCATCTTTGGCTAAAGCGATGATTTCACCGATGCTGCCGCCTTTGATGCCATCCTGCACGTATAATTTGTTGAGGGAACGTCCGCTGCGCAGCGCTTCAATAACAGAATTTCGGCCAGCTATCAATTCTTCCGACATATTTTTCCCTACCCTTTCGCAGCTTTAGCCTGCAAAGCAGCTAAACGGCCGCAGGTCATTGCGCCTTCCGTACAAATTCCATCGGTAACACAAGACGGACCTGCCTTTTCAAATAAAACAGGTGCGACTTCCTTTACTTCTGCCAGCATTTTTTCAGCCAAAGCCCTGATTTCCCATTGGGCGCGGGTACAGCAGCGCAGACGGAAGAAGTTATATAAAGACCTTACGTTCATCGTCACTACTATTTTGGTTTCTGCCGCATTTGGCAGGATGTAGCGCGCATCCTCGGCTGGAATGCCCATTTCTGTCCACTCCGTGTAAAGGTTTCGGATTTCGCCCATCAGTTTTTCAAACTTTTCGCGTTCCGCAGGTCTTGCGGCTATGGAAAGAGGCAAAATTGTTTCAAAATCATGTTCCTTCACATAACGCTGTGATTGCTGGGAATAAGAGGCTATACGATGGCGAACCAGCTGGTGGGTAAGAACACGGGAAACACCTTCGATAGCGAAAGTAAAAGTAACATGTTCAAGCGTTGAAAAATGCCCCATTTCAACCAGCTTGCGGACCAGTTTAGCGGCCTGTTCGTCAGTAATTTTCTCTTCCAGCTGTGCGGCGCCGATTGGTGAATAACACAATCTGGCACTCATAGCAACGGTTTTTTCCGGTTCCGGCGTATAGCGCAAAAGTTTTACCTGCATATCTTAACTAAGCCTCCTGGAGTCTATTTCACTTCTGATAATCTCGAAAGAACGCTCCAGAATCTCTTCCAGGCGTTCTTCTTTTTCTGCAAGAAACAACCAGCCAACCAGTGCCTCAAAAGCTGTGCCTTGGCGATATTCGCGCACGCTGGCACTCTTTGGCACCGTTGACTTGGTATTGCGTCCACGTCTGGCAATTGCCTCTTCCTCTTCGTTTAACTCCTCAGTCAAGGCGTCCATAGCTTTGGCCTGCATTACCGCAGAAACCATTTTGGCGCCCAGATCATGAATTACACGTACCTGTCCTGATGTAGGCAAAAGACGTAAACGTACGTAAAGAGAAAAAACAACATCGCCCACGTAAGCAAGAATTACCGGATTCAGTTGTTTAGGCTCCGGCAAAGCCAGGCCTTCCGCAGCACATGCAGCAAGTGCATGCGCGCGTATCATCTGATATTGTTCAAATTTCACTGACGTTTCCACCGTACTCCCTGCGGAGTATCTTCCAAAATAATACCGGCTGCTGCAAGCTTATCGCGCAAAGCATCGGCCTGTGCATAATTTTTGTTTTGACGGGCTTCCTGACGAAGTCCGATCAGCAGCTCAATCAAAGCATTCTCCAGACCAGCGTCAGCGCTCTCCGCGACAGCTGATTTTTCCAGAACACCGATAATGCTGCACATCTCAGCAAAAACTTTATTCATAATATTAACGAGCTTGCCATCAGGCCTGCTGTTCGTTGTAACAACATTCTGATAGTAAGTATTGATTTCGCGGCCCAGAGCAAACATGTGACTGATTGCGAGTGCGGTATTGAAATCGTCTCTCATAGCTTCCAGGAATTCCGTGCGGAACCCGGCAACCTTATTTTGCAGGGCAAGACTTTCTTCAGTAGGACCAACACCCGGAATTTGAGCTAAAGTACGCAAGTTTTCCTGTGCAGTTGCCAGCCTGGTCAGGCTGCGTTCGGCTTCTTTCAGGCGTTCATCGCTGAAGTCCAGCGGACTTCTGTAATGAGTTGAAAGAATAAAGAAGCGCAGAGTTTCCGGCTCGAAATGTTCCAGAATGTCGATTACGAGGAAGAAATTGCCAAGTGATTTCGACATTTTTTCTTCGTTAACGGTAATAAAGCCGTTGTGCAGCCAATATTTGACAAAAGGATGCTTGCCTGTACAGCCTTCGGATTGGGCAATTTCATTTTCATGGTGTGGGAAAATCAAATCACTGCCGCCGCCATGGAAGTCAAAGTTTTCACCCAAATATTTCATGCTCATGACAGAGCACTCAATATGCCAGCCCGGTCTGCCTTCTCCCCATGGGCTTGTCCAGGAAGGCTCACCTGGTTTAGCTGCCTTCCAAAGAGCAAAATCCATTGGATTTTCCTTGCGTTCATCAACATCAATGCGGGCACCGGCCAGCATGTCATCCAGATTACGTCCGCTCAGCTCACCGTAATGGTCAAATTTTTCAACGCGGTAATAAACATCGCCATCAACTTCATAAGCGAAACCATTCTCTATCAATTTTTCGACCATAGCGATAATTTCTGCCATATGGTCGGAAACACGCGGATAAATATCAACTCTTCTGACATTGAGTTTGTCTATAGCTTCAAAATAAGCGTCTATATAACGGCCGCAGATGTCACTCCAGGCTACTCCCTCTTTATTGGCGGCGTTAATTATTTTGTCATCAACATCCGTAAAATTCTGTACGTGTGTTACTTCATAGCCTTCATGCTCCAAAAAGCGGTGAATAACATCCCAAGTAACAAAAGGACGTGCATTACCAATATGCGGATGATTGTAAGGGGTTACCCCGCAAACATAGATGCTGGCTTTGCCTGGCACAATAGGCACAAACTCTTCTTTTTGCTTGGTCAAAGTATTATAAACTTTTATGCTCATCTTGGTTTTCTCCTTTACGCGAGAGTTACCCCAGCTTTTTCCAGACTGCCCTTAATACGTTTTAAAGTACGTTCCAGACCAAGCAGAGGAATAATCTCCGTCAATTCAGGTCCGTGCTGATTACCGGTAAGTGCCACACGAATCGGCATATAAACACTCTTGCCGCCCAGTTTGGTGGTTTTCTGGATGGTTTTAAAGGTGGCTTTAACACCTGCAGCATCTACTTCTTCCAGCTGTCCGAGCTGCTCAAAAAGCATATTCATAACGGTTGGTACTGTTTCTTCCTTCAAAACAGCTGCAGCTTCTTCATTTTCAAAAGCAAAGTCATCATGGAAATACATTGCAACAACTTCTGGAATCTGCGCTGCATAAGAAACATGTTCCTTACTGGTCAGAACTACTTTTTTCAGCCAGGCCAGTTTGTCGCCTTCTTCCTCGCCTGTCATAAAACCAGCTTCAATCATCTGCGGTTTCGCTGCTTCGAAGAAAGCTTCATCATCTAGCTGACGCATATAATGCTGATTTATCCAATTCAATTTATCCAAGTCAAAAACAGCCGGATTCTTGGCAACATGATCCATGGAAAAAGCCTGGATCAACTCTTCGGTAGTAAATATCTCCTGTTCGCTGTTTGGAGCCCAGCCCAGCAGGGCAAGGAAATTAACGATACCCTTAGGGCAATAACCAAGTTTTCTGTATTGGTCAACAGAAGTTGCACCGTGCCGTTTACTCATTTTAGTGCGGTCTTTACCGAGAATAAGTGAAATATGACCGAAAACAGGTTTTTCAAAACCCAATGCATCGTAAATCAGACATTGACGTGGGGTATTGGATAGATGCTCTTCAGCACGTATAACATGAGTTATGTGCATCAAGGCGTCATCAATTACCACGGCATAATTGTAGGTAGGAATGCCGTCAGACTTAACAATGACGAAATCGCCAATACCGTCTGAGTCAAAAACTACGTCGCCGCGCACCATGTCATGAATGACAATTTGCTGTCCGGCGGGCACTTTGAAACGAACGGTCGGCTTGCGACCTTCTTTTTCAAATTCAGCAATCTGTTCAGGTGTCAGATTTCTGCACTTGCCCATATAACGCGGCATTTGACTTTGAGCAACCAGTGCTTGACGTTCTGCTTCCAATTCATCATCCGTACAGTAGCAATAGTAAGCTTTGCCTTCAGCCAAAAGTTGTTCTGTATATTTTCTGTACAAATCAAGACGTTCAGTTTGACGGTAAGGTCCATATTCGCCGCCAACATCTACGCCTTCATCCCAATCCATTCCCAACCATTTAAGCGCAGCCTTAATGTTTTCTTCTGACTCTCTGCTGGAACGTTCAAGGTCTGTATCTTCAATTCTTAAAATCAATTTTCCGCCTGTTTTACGCGCTAAAAGCCAGTTAAACAAAGCTGAACGCGCGCCACCGATATGAAATGGTCCGGTAGGGCTTGGTGCAAATCTTACTCTTATTTCCTTTTCCATGAACAAAACCTCCAAATATGTAAAACACTATATCTTTAAATTATAGCACAAAGTCTATACAGATACTTTGTAAAAACCTTACTGCAGCTATGACCTGAAAACAGTAACCACTGCCTGGGCTGCTATGCCTTCTCCTCTGCCTGTAAAACCAAGCCGTTCAGTCGTAGTTGCTTTCACGTTGATCGCATCCTTGTCAATCTTTAATACAGCAGCAATATTATTTTGCATTTGTTCGCGATAAGCAGCTAACTTTGGTTTTTGCGCAATAATGGTGATATCCGCATTGCCAACCTGCCAGCCTTTTTCCTGCAGTAATCCTGCTACATGGCGCAGCAAAACCATACTGTCAGCACCTTTATACTTTTCATCAGTATCAGGGAAATGCTGTCCAATATCGCCTAACGCTACAGAGCCAAGCATCGCATCCATTAAGGCGTGAACTGCTACATCGGCATCTGAATGGCCTGCAAGCCCCAGTTCGTAAGGAACCTGGACGCCACATAAAATTAATTTTCTTTCAGCAACCAGGCAATGTACATCAAACCCGCTGCCCACTCGCATTGTAAGGTTTCTATCATCCTGCACAGGATTTTCTTCTCCCTTGTATAACAAAGCTTTGGCCCAGACAAGGTCATCTGGGGTAGTAATTTTATTATTCGCATAAGAACCTTCGGCAACAACGACAGGCATACCTAAAAGTTCAACAGCACCGGCATCGTCAGTAACATCTATTTTTTCTCTCCGCAGCATTTCATAGGCCTGCTTTAAAAGCTGAGTACGAAAAATCTGAGGCGTTTGTATCGCCCTCAGTTTACTGCGTTCCAAAGTAGTAACAACCCTGCCTTCAACATCAACAAGCTTGGTAGTGTCCTTAACCGGTACACCGGCAACTGCTGCGCCGCTCTTTTGTGCCGCAGCAAAAACACGTGCAAAAATATCCGGTGTAGCAAACGGCCTGGCTCCATCGTGAACAGCAACAAATTCTTCATCGTCTTTTACAAGACATAAAGCATTAAAAACAGAATCCTGCCTTTCCCTGCCGCCCGCAGTTATCTGCCAGCTGAGCCCCGGAAAGTACAAGTTTTCGTATCTTTGCAGGATTGCCGTTCCTTCTGCCAGTTCATCAGGCCTGACCACAATAATTGCACGTTTTACTTCTGCAACCTGACTGACTTGATGCAGATTGTGAACAATTACCGGCAAACCCTCCAACAACAAAAAAGCTTTATTCATGCCCAGGCCCATCCTTCGGCCTGATCCTGCCGCCGCCAGAATAACTACTATTTTTTTCAAAACAAAACAACCCCCAATGTTATTTCATGCGGGCAAAAATCATACGGCCTGCAGAAGTCTGCAAAACGGAAGTAACAACAACACTTACGCTTTCGCCAATATACTTCTTGCCGCCTTCAACAACAATCATTGTTCCGTCGTCCAGATAAGCAACTGCCTGACCGCTTTCTTTGCCTTCCTTGGCCAGAAATAGCAACATATCTTCTCCAGGCAGCACTACCGGCTTAACAGCATTAGCCAGGTCATTAATATTCAAAACACCTACGCCCTGAATTTCAGCGACTTTATTCAGATTGAAATCATTAGTTATTACCTGACTGCCTATTTCCTTGGCCAGCCTGACCAGCTTGGCATCAACCTCTGTAATATCATCATAATCCGTATTAATGATTTCCACCTGCTGGGAAAGACCATCCTGCATTGCTTTGACAACATCAAGACCTCTGCGGCCTCTTTTGCGCTTCAAAGTGTCAGAGGAATCAGCGATCTTTTGCAATTCTTCCAGCACGAACCCAGGAATAATGAGCTTCCCTTCTAGGAACCCTGTTTTCAGGATATCGGCAATACGGCCGTCGATAATAACACTGGTATCTAAGATTTTATGATTGCTGCAAACATTGTCCGCTTCTGTTCCCTTGCTCGCGTCCTTGAAAGTACGGAAGGACCAGATACGGTTAAAAAATGAAGTGATATCAGCGTGTTTTATCAGAGCCACCTTTGCTCCGACTATTGCCAGAATCAAACTGAGGATCAATGGAATATACATACCGATGAACGGCAGGTGTGAAAAAGGACTGCCTATCAAATTAGCTACAATAAGGCCAATAATAGCACCCATAGCAACTACCAGAATATTACTGGTTGGAACCTTAGCTAAAACGACAGCTATTACCTCCGTAAAACGCATAGTGTGTCCAATAATAAAATTTGAACCCGCATAACCAATGGCACCAAACAAGCAAAAACCAAATACATCTGAAGCAACAGTTGCCAAGGCAAAACCAAATGGGCCGTTCTTGAACATCTCATTAGGCAGCATTTCGGAAAGATAAGGAACCAGATATTCCATCAAAAGCATACCTGATACTGCAAAGACAAGTACTATTGTCAGTTTAAGAATTCTCGTTAACATTTTCTCACCTCCTTTCTGTCTCTTACGCCATAATCTTACTACAAAAGAAGAGTTTTTAATAGGCTATAGTAAGCAAAAAAAATAAAATACGTCAAGCAACGACGTATTTTATTTTAAATTTTAATTAAAAAACTTATGCAGCCATATATCAGCCTCTTCAAGTTTTTGGGAACGTACCAGCATGACCTCGCTCAGAAGAATTTGGCGGGCAGTATTCAAAAGCCTTCGTTCTCCGGTTGAAAGCTTTTTTTCTTCTTCCTGGACTGTCAAAGTTCTTACAACCGCGGCAACTTCAAAAATATCTCCGCTTTTCATTTTCTCAAGATAAAGGTTAAAACGCCTGTTCCAGGTAATACTTTTCATCGTATTTTCCGGACGCGAAGCAAGAATGTTTTCGATCTCAGCAAGTTGTTCTTCGCTGATTACATGCCGCAGTCCTACTTGTTCAACATTTTTTATTGGAATCATGATTTTCATGTCACCCAGAAGCATCTCAAGTATGAAATATTCGACAACGCCGCCTTTTTCATCGCTGCGTTTTTCTATAGAATGTATCATGCCTGCTCCATGCATCGGATAAACAATCTTATCGCCTGTTTCGAACATGCGCCATGCCTCCTTCATTGTGACATTATAATTTTAGCATAATCTATTTACTTTGTCAAAATTTTTTATTGTATCATGTAGTTTTTTACATGTCAATCATATTTTAATATATTTAATTATAATCCTTAAAATTGACAGCCCAAAAGTGTTTATTTATAATTAAGCCAAGAGAGGTGCTGAATATGAAAGATAATTTCTGTCAAGACTTCCAAGCCAATGTTGAAAAATATCTGATTCGTCACAAAAGCGTTCTCGATATCATGACGAAATATCAGGAGTCTGTAGCACGTGTTAACCGTGCTCTTGCCAAATCCGTGACGGAATGCGGCTGCATCAAAATTGAAGCGCATAAACAAATCGTGCCTCAGGACATTGCTTTCACCAGCATGAAAGACTACATGTCATCACATGTTGATGGTGAACTTTGCCCACACTGCAAGGAAACCCTCTCCAAAGAAATCGGGCATTCACTTTTTTATATGGCAGCTTTATGCAACCTTACCGGGTTAAAAATGGATAATGTCATGCAAGAAGAAAATAATGCTATCTCCACATTAGGATTTTATTACCTTTCTTAAAAAATAAGCTTAAGAGCTGCTTACTCTGAATGATGATACTTCAGAGTAAGCAGCTCTTTTATTTTTCGAAAAATGCTGTTAGTGCCTCTTCAACTGTATGTACCTGGACAATACCTGTCGATGTACTTTGCGCGGACAAATTGCCTGCTGGTATAACAAATTTTTGAAACCCTAAATTCTGTGCCTCTTTGATTCTTCTTTCAACAAAGCCCACCCTGCGAACCTCGCCAGTAAGTCCCACTTCCCCTACAGCAAGAATTCCCGCCATTACCGCCTTATTACGATAGCTGGAAACAATTGCCGCGATGACAGCAAGATCGGCCGCCGGCTCCGTAACACGCACGCCACCGACAACATTGACATAAACATCCTGTGTGCCAAAATCCATCCCTAATCTTTTCTCCAAAATTGCGAGCAACATATTAACTCTATTGTAATCAAAACCAACCGCAGTTCTGCGCGGCATGCCATAAGGAGTCCTGGCTACCAGTGCCTGCATCTCTACCAGTAAGGGACGATTACCCTCCAAGCAAGCACAAACAACCGAGCCCGGCACTGCGGAAGCACGTTTTTCCAAAAAAAGGCCGGAAGGATTGGCAACTTCTTTCAAACCGCTCTCTTCCATGGAAAAAATGCCGCTTTCGTTCGTAGAACCGAAACGATTCTTCAAGGCTCTGAGCACACGAAAAGCATAGGATCTTTCACCTTCGAATTGTAATACAACGTCGACCATATGTTCTAATAGCCTTGGTCCTGCTATATTACCTTCCTTGGTAACATGCCCTATAATAAGGACGGCAATACCGGTAGATTTGGCAAAACGCAGCAATTTGGCAGTGCACTCCCTGACCTGGCCAACACTGCCGGCAGCGGTCTCGAATTCCGCATTGTACATAGTCTGTATCGAATCTATTACGAGCAGCGCTGGCTTAACCTCCTGCGCCTGAGCAAGAATGACCGCCAGATCCGTCGCCGTCATGATAAGCAAACCGCTGCCGGAGCCGCCAAGACGTTTGGCGCGCATCGCAGTTTGCGCTTCAGACTCCTCACCGGACACGTAAAGTACTTTAATGCCATTTTCACTGAACTTCATGCTGGCATCCAAAACTATGGTTGATTTACCGATGCCCGGGTCACCCCCAAGCAGAACCAACGACCCCGGCACGATGCCGCCGCCCAGAACACGATCAAACTCACGGATACCCGTTGCCATTCTTTCCAAATGATCAATTGCCACGCTGTCTAATGTTTTAGGACGCGGATTTTCCTTAACTGTCAAAAAAGAAGCTTTGCTTTCAGGCACTACGGTCTCCTCGACCAAGGTATCCCATTGTCCACACTCAGGACATTTGCCAAGCCACTTCAAAGTTGTATAACCGCAATTCTGACATACATAATGAATTTTAATTTTAGCCACTCTTCTATCTCCTCACCCATCAGCGGGCAGTCAAGTCCGTCAATCTTCGTTTTTTGTTCTTGCAAGCCTGCCGAGAGCCTCTGTAAAGATTGCGCCTCGTTCTCTGGCGTCTACCTTGCCTTCCAATACTTCCATCATAAAGGCAAGCAGTACTGCTTCCCTGTAGGTAATTCCATTTGCCTTGGCAAGCTGTCTGATTTTGTTTTCTCTCTGGCCAGAACTTGTCTCCCTTTGCTGGAGTTCCCCGGCCATCAGTCGGACAATGCGCACAAAGCCTCCGCTCCCACGCCTCGATTCCACTATATAACCACGTTCTGGCGTAAATCTGGTGCTTAAGACATAACTTATCTGAGATGGAGCGCAGGACAATCTGTCAGCCAACTCGTTTCTTTGCACAAGTATCTGGTCTTCTTCATCAAGCAAGAGCTGCCGAACTATAAAATTTTCTATATCATCTGCAAGATTTTTCACGAATTCCACCACCTTTCATAGCGTATGAGCAATCATAATTTCTACAACTATTATATTTGACTATTTGACTTTTATCAAGTTTTTAAATGATAAGTAATTGTAAGCAAAAAACGTCGACATTAGTTTGCCGACGTTTCTTTTTGCTTATTTATTCTCTTTTATTTTCATAGCGAATTCATAACCAAATTTTTCTGCATCGCCGGTTTCGCCACTTTGTGGTTTCCACTTACAGTTGAAACCCGGCTGCACCTCAAACCCAGCTTTAGTTATAAATTCTTCCATATCCTTTTGCGCACCGCCGCTCCAACCATATGTACCAAAGGCAGCAGCCAGCTTCTTCCCAGGCTTCAGCCCTTTCAAATAGGTCAAAAGACCGCCCATGGCAGGCATCATGCCATAGTTCAGGGTCGGTGAACCAAACAAGACACCGCCTGCTTCCAAAAGCTCTGCAACAATCTGGCTGTTGTCAGAACTATTCAGCCTGAATACTTTGACAGGTATACCAGCTTTTGCCGCTCCTGACATCATAGCTCTGGCAACCTTCTCGGTGCCGCCCCACATGGTTTCATAAACAATTAGCAAGGTGTCATTCTTTTCTCCTGCCCCCCAGCCGCTGTATTTCGCAATTATTTTATCAATATGCGAACGCCAGATGGCTCCATGGCTAGGTGCAATCATTTTAAGCGGCAGGCCATCTACTTTCTGCAATGCTTTTTCTACCAGTTTCGCATATGGAAAGAGTATATTGGCAAAATATTTCTGTGCTTCAAAAAATAAGACATCCTCATCAACTTCATCATCAAAACGTTTACTTGTACAGTAATGTTGACCAAAAGCATCATTAGAAAATAGGATCTGGTCCTCCTTCAGATATGTTGCCATAGAATCCGGCCAGTGCAGCATCGGCAGCGGCAGAAACTGCAATTCGCGTTTACCCAGAGAAAGAACATCTCCTTCCTTTACGGTAACGAAATTAAAAATATCGCCATAATGCTGGATGGCTTCATTTTTGCCCTGCTGCGTTATGAAAAAAACAGCATTCGGCGCTACTTCGGCTAATTTTGGCAAAGCACCGGAATGGTCAGGTTCAACATGATTAACTATAACATAATCAATTTCGGCAGGATTGACTACTTCGCTTATATTTTGAATATACTCGTCTGTGAAAGGTGCTTTTACAGAGTCAATCAAACATATTTTATCGTCAACAATAAGATAAGAATTATATGTAACTCCACGTGGTGTAACATATCCATGAAAATCCCTCGTTGTCCAATCAATAATTCCAACATCATAAATATTTTCTGCTATAGCTAATGGTTTCAAAATAATTCCCCCTTAATTTATTCTCTATCAACTAATTTTCTGCAAAACAACCGCTGCCGTTGTCTTATCGAGTTTAATTTCCAGCGAGTGGAATTTATTCAAGGTACTGCGATGTCCTATACTGACAACTGTTGTCTTTGTAAGTCTTTCTGCCAACAGATTATACATTACTTTTTCAGTATCTTCGTCCAGCGCAGATGTTGCCTCATCCAAAAATAACCACTCTGGTTCATAAATGATAGCCCTGACAAAAGCAAGACGCTGTTGTTCGCCTATTGATAAAACATGCGACCAATCAGCTTCCGTGTCAAGATTACCTGCTAAGTATCCTATATGGCAAAGTTCCAGCAAAGCAATGAGTTCTTCATCACTCTTTCGCCGTGTGCCAGGATAAAGCAATGCTTCCCTCAAGGTGCCTAATGGCAGATATGGCCTTTGCGGTATGAACATGATTTTTTCCTGTTCCGGCAATTCAATTTCTCCGCTTACAAAAGGCCAGATACCGGCTATTGCTCTGAGCAGAGTGCTTTTGCCGCTGCCGCTTGCCCCTTTAACCAAAACATTCGTTCCCGGCTGCAATTCAAAATTAATGTTTTTCAACAACGCCGAACCATTAGGGAGGTCCAGATCAAGGTTTCTTAATCTAACTTTATTATCCATTGTTTGCAGCCGCTTAAGATTGAGCTGTGGTTTTTCATCTTCCACTTCCGTCATATGCAGCCCAAAACCGATAAGACGATCTACCACTGCCTGCCACTGTGCCAGGGAAGTATACATATCAACGAAATAAGAGAGAGAGTCCTGTACTCTGCCGAAAGCCGCGGCAATTTGCATCAAACCGCCTAAAGTTATTTCCCTGCTCAGATATCTTGGGATACATACCACAAAAGGGAAAATAATTGCTATCTGTGAGTAACCGGAATTCAACCAGACAAGCTGCTTTTGTTTCTGAACTATTTTCCAGAAATTATCTAAAAGCAGTGTAAATCTCTTTTTGAAAACAGTTCCTTCCTGCTTTTCACCTTCATAAAAAGCCACGCTCTCTGCATTTTCACGGAGTCTCATCATACTAAAACGAAAATCAGCTTCATAACGTTGCTGCACGAAGTTTAAGCCAACCAATTTCTGGCCGACTTTGTGCGTAATCCAGGTACCGATAACAGAATAAACGAGAGCCACCCAGACCAAATAGCCGGGAATATTAACCTGCTGTCCCAGGGCTTTTAATTGCAGCGGTCCGGAAAGCTGCCACAAAATAACCACGAAAGAAACAAGAGTACAAAAAGCCTTCAGAATACCTATAGTAAACTGCAATGTCATTTCTACAAACATTTTCACATCTTCGCTGATACGCTGGTCAGGGTTATCCGTAACAGTACCGAACATTTGCAGCCGGTAGTAGGTCTTATTACGCAGCCACTCATCCAGGTAGGCATTAGTCAGCCAACGCCGCCAGTTCAGCGCCAAAACCTGCTGAAGATAGAACGCATATACCGCAACTATGATATAGATAGCGGCCAGCCACGAAAAATGAAATAACTCACTGAATATTTTGTCAGTCTCATAGTCTTGTAATGCCGTATAAAAGGCATTGTTCCATTGATTCAAAAGTACAAGTATGTAGACATAGGCCAAAGTCAAAGCAATGATTGCTCCTAGCAGCAAAAAAGCTTTTTTCTTTTCTTCAGACTGCCAATAACTTTTTGTTAATTGCCAGACATGCTGAACAAAAACACGACCCAACAAGACTTTTTTCACTTTTTAATTCTCCTTTTGTTGAAAACGAATAAATAGTAATTACGACAGAAAGGCTGAAATTCCTGCAAAAAAAATAATGCCCCGCCTTATGGAGGAGCATTATTTAAGTCTTAGCTATTCTTTCTGTTTCCTATTAAACAATCTGGCAATAAAGACAAACATGACCGGAATAATGAAAATGCCAAGCATGGTCGTAATTGTCATACCGCCAACAACCGCGTTACCCATAGAAACACGGGCACCGGCGCCCGGGCCTGTCGCAATCGCGAGTGGCAGGCAGCCGAGAATAAATGCAAAAGATGTCATCAGAATCGGACGCAAACGAAGTTTAGCGGCGTCAATAGCTGCCTGCATAGGCGTTTCGCCCCTTTCCATATTCATCTTGGCATATTCGACAATCAAAATCGCGTTTTTAGCAGCCAAACCAATCAAAGTAATCAGGCCTATCTGCATGTAAACGTCGTTCTGCAAACCACGTGCGTACTGTACCAGAAAACAACCGAAAATGGCCGATGGTACCGATAACAAAACTGCCAAAGGAACAGCCCAGCTTTCGTACAAAGCAGCCAGGCAAAGGAAAACGAAGATCAGAGAAATTACAAATACTCTGGCAGAACTGTTGCCGGATTCAATCTGGTCACGGCTCTGGTCTACCCATTCATAGGTATAAGTTGACGGCAATACTTCTGCTGCCACTTCTTCCAACGCCTTCATCGCCTGACCGGTACTATAGCCAGGTGCGGCATCGCCGGCAATCTTCATTGCACTGGCACCATTAAATCTGGTGATTGAAGGTACTGTATTGCTCTTTTCATATTTTACCAAAGTATTCAAGGGCACCATCGTGTTATTACTGCTGCGCACATAGAACAAGCGCATGGAATCGACATCAGTCCTATATTTCGCATCAGCCTGCATAACAACTTTCCAGGTACGTCCGAAGCGGTTAAAGTCATTGATTTCAGAACCGCCAAGGAAGGTCTGCAAAGCAGTATAAACGCTAGCAACAGGTACGCCTAGCGATTCAGCTTTTTCACGATCAACGGTAAATTTATAGGAAGGAGTATTAGTATTGAAAGTTGTGTAAGCAACTTTTATTTCTGGTCGCTGATTTGCCTTCTGCAGAAAGGTCTGCACCAAAGCATTCATCTGATCGGTTGAGTCACCGCCCAGATTCATCAGATACATGCCAAGGTTACCGGTACTGGAAGCACCAGGCAAGGCCGGCATATTGAAAGCCATCATGTTCATTTCAGGCATGCCAGCGCCAATCCCGTATATTTTTCTGATGGTAGACTGTACATCGACGGTGCGTGTATTGAAATCTTCCATTGAGGCAACCAATAGGCCTGCACTCGCTTTCGGAGCACCGCTTAAGATATCCATACCGGAGACTTCAATGACATTCTTAACACCAGGTAATTCTTTTACTTGTTCGCCGGCCTTCAGCATTGCCTGGATGCCACGATTACTTGAAGCAGCCTCCGGCAAATTAAAAGCAACAACACATGCTCCCTGATCTTCATCAGGGACAAAGCCAGACGGTAAAGTTTTGGCCATAAGACCTATTAGAATTAACATAACGGCCATACCGGCAACTACCAGTTTCGTATGTCTGATAGCCTTTTCTACATTAGCAGTATATTTGGACAGCACTCTGCTGTACCAAGAATTAAAACCACCGACAATTTTGCCCAAAATACCTTTTGGTTCTGTTTCAGCAGTGCGTGGCTTCAGAATTAACGCACATAAAGCCGGTGTCAAAGACAATGCTATCAAAGCAGACAGAGCCATGGATACGGAAATTGTTAAAGCAAACTGTTTGTAAAGCTGGCCAACCGTACCGCCGAGGAAGGCAACCGGAATAAAGACGGAAGCCAAAATGAAGGCAATCGCCACAACCGGACCCGAAACCTCTTTCATCGCCCTGTAGGTGGCTTCTTTTGGAGATAGTCCTGTTTCCTGTATATGATGCTCTACCGCCTCTACAACTACGATAGCATCATCGACAACAAGCCCGATAGCAAGAATCATCGCGAACATACTAATGGTATTAATCGTAAATCCTAGAAATATGAAAGCACCAAAAGTACCAACTAAAGAAACAGGTACGGCCAGCATCGGAATCAGAGTTGCCCGCCAGCTTCCCAAGAAAATATATACTACAAATAGAACAAGCAATAACGCTTCAAAGAAAGTATGAGCAACTTTGGTCAAAGATTCCACGATATAGGTCGTGTTATCCTGCACCATAGTCAACTCCATGCCTGGCGGAAAACGTGTTTCTGCATCTTTTAAAACATCTTTAATTTTTGCAACTGTTTGCAGCGCATTAGCATCACTTGTCAGATAAACCGGGAAAATAACAGAGTCACCGCCGTTAAGTCTACCCACTATAGCATCACTGCGTGACCCCTGCCCAATAGTAGCAATATCCTTAAGTTTTAGGTTTTTGCCGTCAGAAGAACGCACAATTATGTTACCAAACTCTTCTTCATTGGTCAGACGTCCCTGAGCGCTAGCGGAATATTGAAATTCCTGCTCAGCCGCTGTCGGACGTGAACCGATTGAACCTACAGGTGCCTGGATATTTTGCGTCGTTAAAGCTGTAGAAACATCACTCGCTGTAACGCCAAGCTGTGCCATTTTATCCGGCTGCAGCCAGATACGCATAGAATATTCCGGGCCATAAGCATCTACGGTTGATACTCCCTTTACCCGCTTAACCGCATCGAGGAAGTTCGTCATAGCATATGTTTTCAGAAACATACCATCGTAAGTATGATCTGGTGAATGCAGCGCAAAATACATTATGGTCTGGGCCGCTTTTTTCGTAGTCGTTATACCATAACTTGTAACTTCTTCCGGCATGGAAGCCTTCGCCTGATCAACACGGTTCTGAACTTCTACCGCAGCAATATCGGCATTTTTTTCCAGATTAAAATATACATCCAGAGTGTAGCCGCCATTGTTAGTACTGGTAGAACGCATATCAAGCATATTTTCTACACCGTTAACCTTTTGCTCAATGGCCTGGGCAACGGCTTGTTCAACAGTTTTGGAGTCCGCACCTACATAGTTCGTCGATACCGTAATCTGCGGCTTAGTAATATTAGGATATTGGGCTATCGGCAGATTAAACCCGGCAAGTGTTCCTAACAAGGTGATAAGAATTGCCAGCACTATTGCAAAGACCGGACGGTCAATAAAAAAACGTGCCATTGGTTATTACCTCCTTGTTATTTTGTTGTAGATGTATCAAGATCCTGTTCAGTCATAGGCTCTGTCTTAACAGCAGAACCCTTTTTAACCTTTTGAGTACCTTCTACAATGATATTCTCTGTACCGTCAAGACCGCTTTCAACTACCCACAATCTGCCAACACGAGCACCTAGTTTAACCTCTTTCATTTCAACTTTGTTCTCACTGTTAACTATGTAAACAAAAGTCTTATACATAATTTCTGTTACAGCACGCTGTGGTACCAGCAGAGCATCCTTTTTCGTCCCGATATTAGCCTGCAGATGAGCAAACATGCCAGGCAAAAGAACTTTGTCAGGATTGTCAAACTCTGCTTTCAGAGTCAAAGTACCCGTACCTTCGCTGATGCTGCGGTCAACTTGTGTCAACTTGCCTTTTAGCGGATAGGTAGAACCGTCAGCAAGGACTATCGTAAGATTTTCCAACGGGGCACTGCCATCTTCAGCTTTTGCTGCCACTAACTTCAGATATTCAGCTTCAGCAAGGCTGAATTTCACGCGTACAGGATCGCTGTTGGAAATTGTGGCCAAAACTGTAGATCCTGCCGTAACAAAGGTCCCGACAGCCAAATCATTAGCCGAAACTTTCCCGCTGAAAGGTGCTACAACATTTGTTTCCCCTAAATCAACCTGAGCCGCCGACAAAAGCGCCTTCTGGGCTTCGACCTTAGCTTCGCTCTGTTCCAGCTCAGCCATGGTATTATCCAAAGTTTGCTTAGAAATCGCACCTTGTTCATACAATTTCTGATAGCGGTCAGCATCACGGCGTACGCGGCTCAAATCAGCCTGTGCGCTCGCAACTTGTGCCTGGTAATTCCAGGAAGACGCCTGATAGGTCCTGGGGTCAATAACAAACATCAATTGGCCTTTCTCGACCTTGTCACCGCCATTAACGTATTTCTCCGTAATCATACCAGTAACACGCGCTTTCATCTGAACTTCATTCTGAGCTTCCACAAAGCCGGAATATTCATAAATAATAGGCGTGTCTCGTTTGATGACCTGCATTGTTTTTACCAATGTTTCTGCAGGTGCTGCCGCCTGTTTACCACTACAGCCGGTTACAGCCAGCATGGACGCAATAACGAGTGCAAGCGCCATAACTTTCTTTTTCCCTAACATCTGTATCCTCCTCCACTAAAGTAACCTTGTCTAAAGTATTACCCTAAATCCCCTTGTCCTATCTAAAGAACACAGTGTTCATTATAGTTTACCGAATCACCGAACGCAAACCTAATTAAACGAATTTATAGCCGTTTTTCTCATTTAATCTCGTTTATACAATGTTTTTCTTCATTTTGACTATGCAGTCAGTTTTGTTTTTCTATTTTATTCGCAGCGAAATACTTCATCAACTCTTTTTTGGGCACATTAATCTGTTCCATACGTTGTTTTTCTGCATTATGCAGCAAAAAAACAAAGTTTTCGCCGTCAAAATAGTAACCATTCATAGTATCGGCAGTGACCTTATTACCCTGTTTAGAAGTTATTTCTGCAACTTTTTCCCACATTTTTTTGTCGCTGCCAAGTAATTTTTCCAGCGGCACCAGTTCACCCGTAGCAAGGTCAAAGTTAAAGGCTTTGAGAATATCTTCGCTGCCGCCCTTACCATCTTTTTTGCCGCTCATAAGTATGCTCAACAGCTTATAGCCGCCATATTTAACTTCATAATTCATTTCCAGATAACCATTATTTTTGATTTCGTCAAATTGCGCACGGACAAAACTTTCTATCTGAGCATTGATCTTCCATTGCGCTCCCCCTTTACCTGCATTGCTGATGCGCGGGTAAGTAATAACCGTTCTGCCGATAACAGCCTTTTCGGGGCTAACTTTGTAGCCACCCAGACCTATGAGGTTTTGGCGTTCAGCCCCATGCCCGAGCGAATCCAATTTGCTTTGGAAAATATAATTGTCTAACTGCCAGGCAGCCGCAGTATAGCGCCAGACAGCACGCACATAACCCAATGTATCTGTATTATTCAGTCCCACAATCCGCTGTGTGGTAATAACCTCCGCAACACCGTCCCCATCAGTATCCAGGAGTAATAAACCAGACAAGTATTGTCCATAGGGGTGATAGTAATCTTTCAGAAGATCTCCATCTTCGTCATACACGTTAAGATAACCATAAAAACCAAGATCAGTTGGAACGCTCATGATTACTTCTTTTCCTTTGTCACCAAAAGTGATGCGCACCTTATAATCCGGCAGATAATTTCCACCTATCTGTACACCTTGATTATCTTCAGCCGTGAATATCTCCCTTGGTTGGTTATCAGTGAAATCTATAATCCTATAGGCGACAATCCCTCCGCTGCCGCCGGTAGGCGCGGCAATCAGGATATCATCAACGCCATTTCCGGTAACATCTGCCAGACGCAGGCTGCAATCATAACCGCCGGCAATAGAAGGACGTATGGCTCCCTTGATATTATCAGTTTTCATGTCTCTCACAAGGAGATATAACTTAGTGTAGTAGTGCGAATCATTACTGAATTTATTGCCCATCAGAAGAACTTTCTCCTCCTGACCGTCACCATCAACATCACCGTAAGCAGTTGCCAAGAGTTCTCCCCTTTGTACAGCATCATTGAAAGCAGTGTTCCCTGTCTTGGTCTCTGCTGGCAAAGCAGCATTTGCCAAAACAACCGTATCAGCTTTTTCAGCAAAGGTTTCGGACATAGCATTAAAACTACAAGCAATTGCAAATACAGTCAGTACTGTCTTGATTTTCATATTGTACAATTTCAATTTTCATACCTCCCAACTATTACATGTTCATTATAACAACAGATGTCCACTACTGAAAGTTTTTTCTCTACAGAACTTTATTCTGCGCCATCCCCAAAAGGACAAAATTATTACAAAACTAGACTTTTTTTAATAAAATACGTGTTTTTTTTATTATTATACGATACAATAGTCTATGGCAGCTCCAAAAGAGCTATACACACGAACAAAATGCACAAATCAAGGGGGAAGTTTGATGAAAAAAGTTGTTGCCTTGCTGCTGGCACTTTGTATGTCACTTGTTTTTGCCGGCTGCAGTAAGAATGAAACAAAGAAGGACGCGCCGAAAGAAAAGGCTCAGGTCTCATTGGCTATGCTCCGATTGACCAGCTCAGCCCCACTTTTCATTGCGCTTGATAAAGGCTTTTTTGCTGAAGAGAATCTTGAAGTCAAACCCCAATGGTTTGATGCTGCGCACCCAATTGCCGTGGCAACAGCCTCTTCTAAGGTTGATGTTGGTGCGACAGGCATCACAGCGAGTTTATTCAACATGGCTGCCGGCAATCAAAAACTGGCAATCGTAGCGGATAAAGGCCGCGAAGAAAAAGGCTTCCCTTCTTCCGCACTTCTGGCAAACAGTGACGCCTACGCCGCAGGCGTGAATTCGATAGAAAGTCTGAAAGGTAAACGTATTGGGATAACTCAAATCGGCTCTACCTTCCATTATATGATTGGCAGGCTTTTAGAAACAAAGGGCTTGACCCTTGCCGATGTTGAACTTGTTCCGCTTGGCAAATTAAGTGCCATTATGGCCGCTTTGGAAAGCAAGCAAATCGATGCCTGCATACTGAATGAACCAAATATAACCAAAGCGCAAACAGCTGGTTACGCTAAAGTCATTACTCAGGTTGGCGATGTTATTCCTTATCAGACTTCCGCCCTCTTCTTCTCACCGGATTTTGTGAAAAAAGAAGATGTTGCTGTTCGTTTCTTACGTGCTTATGTCAAAGCCTGCAATTATTATTACGATGCAGCTATTGATAAAAAGTCTCCTGAGAAATTAGACGAAGTAATCAAAATTATTGCCAAATATACAAACGCACCTGTTGAAGACGTAAAATTAGGCTTGCCGTATATTGACCGCAACGGCAAACTGCTTGACAGCGACATTAAAACACAGATTGACTGGTATAGCTCTCATAACATGATAAACGGCAAACTGGATCCTGCACAGGTTGTAAATACCAGTTTATTAGAAAAAGCGCTCAAGAAATAACGAGCACAAAAGAGCGGACCAACCGTCCGCTCTTTATTTTTAGGCATACGGAGGAAACACGATGGAATTAGTCATTGAAGGTGTAAGCAAAAATTTTGCTAACGCCCATGGTCAAAAGCTCACAGTGCTGGAAGATATAAATCTCACTGTTGCAGAAGAGGAATTTGTTGCTCTTGTCGGACCAAGCGGCTGCGGCAAATCAACGCTGCTTAACTTAACTGCCGGTCTTTTGGAGCCATCTGGCGGCAGCATTTATTTTACGGAGATGGAAACTTCACATGTACCAGCCGTAGGTATAGTTTTTCAGGAGACAGGGCTTTTCCCCTGGCGTTCAGTTTATGATAACATTGCTTTCGGGCTGGAAGCAGCCGGCATTCCCACAAATGAGCAAAAAGAACGCATTTCCCATTATATAGAAATGGTCGGCCTTAGCGGTTTTGAAAAAGCTTTTCCGCATCAGCTCTCTGGCGGTATGCGTCAGCGCGTTGGCATTGCCAGGGCTCTCGTAATCAATCCCGACCTGCTTTTAATGGATGAACCTTTCTCTGCTCTTGATGCCCAGACAAGAACCATCATGCAGGAAGAACTGGTTGCCTTGTGGGAGAAAACACGCTTGAGCACTCTTTATGTAACGCATAACATTCAGGAAGCTGTTCTCCTGGCAGACAGGGTCGTTTTGCTATCCCGACGCCCTGGACGCATCAGCAAAATACTGACGATCGATATACCGCGCCCAGAACGCGAAAATGCTGAACATGCCCAGGCTATTGACGAATACGTGCGTATCATCTGGGAGCATATCAGTCAGGATGCACGTGCTGCTTTATTGGAGGTGGAAACAAATGGCTGATTACAAGGTGCAAAATAAAATGCTGCATTGGCAAAAGAGTTATCCCTCCTGGGTCTCAGCTCTCGCTATATTTTCTCTCTTGGCACTTTGGGAGGCTATCTGCCGCAGCGGTTTAGTTTCGGCTCTTTTCTTACCTGCACCAAGCGGTATTCTTAGCTCACTGCTTACTATGACGATGAACGGTGAAATCGGCCGCAGCCTGGCAGCGAGTATGGCTCGTATTGCCATGGGCTTTGTCCTAGGCAGCTTCATCGGGCTTATCGTCGGCATGATTACCGGAACCTCAGCTTTGGCTGACCGTATCGGCACGCCTATTGTCCAGGCGCTCTATCCTATTCCAAAAATAGCGCTCCTGCCTCTCTTTATCCTTTGGCTGGGCATTGGCGAGCTTTCTAAAATTACGATTATTGCACTCGGAGTTTTCTTCCCTGTTGCCATGAACACTTACTCTGGCGTCAAAAATGTCGATCCTTTATTAATTAAAGTTGCTGTCAGTTTCAATGCGAGCTGGTGGCTTACTATGAAAAGTGTGGTTCTGCCAAGCGCCTTGCCTGTTATCTTTGCCGGGTTAAGACTGGCAGCAGGAACCTCCTTATTGCTTCTTGTCGCTGCTGAAATGATTGCTGCTCAGGAAGGCATCGGCGCCCTTATTCTGCACTATGGCGATTTAATGATCACTGACAAACTGATGGCCGGAGTCATTGTGCTCTCTGTCCTTGGTCTTTTATTCCACTTGTTCCTGCAATGGCTGGAAAAGAAAGCTGTTCCCTGGAAAGATTGATTACCCGGGAAATACCAAGTCCCTGTTCTTTTTGCTTTAATGCAAAAATAACAGGGACTTTTTCTTCAGCGCTTATCAACTTTGATTTCAAATGTTCTGTTCCAGGGCAGCGTAAATTGCCACTTGATGATAGCCTTTGATGTGATATATGGTTTGATGAAACTCTTCATTTTTTCAGTAATGCTGCTTTCCAGAAATAGTTTTTGTTCTGGACCAAATGCTCCATCCTTCCATTGTTTGGGCCAGACCAGTTCCTTCCTGACCGCCTCACGCACATTGCTTTGATATGCCCAGTCATCGAGATATCTGACAAGTAATAAATCCTCTTTGTCCGCTGGAGTTAAATAAGCTGCCTGCAATCCTTGCACGAGAGCAAAACCAATTGTATTGGCTGCGGTATTCCACCCTGCATAAGCTGCAAGCGACCAAGCCAGTCTTTGATCAAAAAGCCCTTGCACAAGTGCATTATCAGCACCATTGGCATAAGCAACATCAGCTATGGCAACATTTTTGTTTTTTTGCAGATAATCTTCAACTTTTTTAAGGAAAGCATGTTGCTCTCCTTTCAACTTGATTGAATTAGCTGCATCATTGCCCTGGAGCGTAATACCATCAACCGGCGTATTCACTGCCAGAATAAGGTCAGCGTATTTATCGCCAGGAGCAGGCCAGGCAGCGGCGGCCAAAATTTGATTTCTGACTGTGGTTCTGACCGTATCATCTTCGTAGGCAGGCAATGTTTTTTCACCTACGCCATCTGTATAAAAAGCATGGACTATTGGCACTCCGCCTTCATCCTTATTAATAGCACGATTGAGCATCAACATTCCTAATTGGTCAGCACCAGCAAAGAAACGCACTTTGCGCTGTAAGAGCTGTGCATTAAGCATCTCCAGTTTACGTGCATCACGATGAGCATCGGAATATGGTGCCGTATCGTCGCGGCCTAAAAGCAAATAGTCAAAACTGCCATTTTCGGTACCAGCCAGCAATCTTTCTGTTACTGCCAGATTTTTACCCCGACGAACATAGAGGTCACGCAAGACAGTTTCGGGGATTGCCTTGCTGAGACTCAGCCTCTCTTTAGCTTCGCTCGCAGTAAGTCCAACAACCTCATTTTTATCGGTCAATTCTCCCAGGCGAAAAATCTGCCCGCCATATTCTTTATAATAAGCAGGTTCGACCGGCGCGCTGCTCGCCTTTGGTGAGCGCATTACGGTCGTAAATACATAAACAGGCATGCCAGCAAATTGCTTTTTAAACTTCAACAACCTTGTCGTACGCTCTCCCAGATCTTTATCTGAAAGCTTGTGTGTTCTGGAAGCTACCAAACCACCATAAATCATGCTATCGCTGCTTAAAACAACAGCCGAGGCGCCAGGTGTTTTACTTTCCAGCCAGGCATAAAGCTTGTCGGGATCACCATCATGGTTGAAAGACGCCACTATATCGTGCGGCGGCGTTTGTATATCCCATCCGGCTGCCTTGAAAGTATTTACTGTATAATCAAGACATACTGGTCTATCATCAAGCGGTACAAACAAAATACGTCCGCCAGCTTCTGCCAGGCTGGCAATAAGCAAAAACAGCACCATTAAAACATATTTTTTCATTTGTATTCAGGCCTCACTTTGAATTGAACAATAAAAAAACCTCTGCCTGTACTTTCTACAAACAGAGGCTTTAATCCTTTAATTATTCTGATTGAACCTGGAAAGGAACTCTTTCGTACGTGGATTAGAAGGATTTTTGAAAATAATTTCCGGCGTTGCCTCTTCAGCAATAACACCCTGATCGATAAAAACAACCTTTGACGCTACTTCACGAGCGAAAGCCATCTCATGGGTTACAACGATCATCGTGAGACCAGCTTTTGCCAATTCACGCATAACATTCAGAACTTCGCCGACCATTTCGGAGTCGAGCGCCGAAGTAGGCTCATCGAGAAGCAGGATTTCCGGCTCCAGTGCCATAGCTCTGGCAATAGCTACACGCTGTTTTTGCCCTCCTGAAAGCTGGTTTGGTTTAGCATTAATATAATCAGCCATACCAACATAATACAAATATTTCATGGCAGTTTGTCTGGCTGCCTCATGATCTTTCTTTAAAACTTTGACCTGGCCGACCACGCAATTCTCAAGCACCGTCATGTTATTAAAAAGATTGAACTGTTGGAATACCATACCAACCTTAGTCCTGTACAAAGCAAGATCCTTGTATTTCTTCAGAACATCTTCGCCTTTATAACATATCTCACCACTTGTTGGGGTCTCCAAAAAATTAATGCAGCGGATCAAAGTCGATTTACCAGAGCCTGATGGCCCTATGATGCAAACAACGTCACCTTTATTGACCGAGAAATTGATACCTTTCAAAATTTCACGTTCGCCAAATTTTTTCTTTAACTCTTTTATTTCCAGAATATTTTTCTGCTCATCCATGTTTATCAATCCTGCTCCTTCCGTGTCGGCATCGGGAAGTGGCCGCAAGGGTCCTGCATTGGATCATAAGTTACCAGCTGATAATCACGCGGACCAGCCATCCTGCCTTCTACCCAGCGTAAAAAACGGGAAACAGTAAAAGTCATAACAAAATAAATCACACAAGTAATGAAGAATACTTCAAAATACTTATAATATACGCCCGCCGCAGACTTCGAAGAAAAATAAAGCTCTGTAACGGAAATGACATTCAATACTGAAGTATCCTTGATATTGATAATAAGGTTATTTCCTATTTGCGGCATAATATTGCGCAGCGCCTGCGGTATAATAACAGAACGCATAGTCTGAAAATGATTCATGCCTATCGCGGTAGCCGCCTCAGTCTGACCAGGGTCAATGGAGTTGATACCACCACGCACGGTTTCTGCCATATACGCACCTGTATTAATGGAAACGACCAGAAAACCGGCAAACATAGCCGACATATCAATGTTAAAAATACTCATTGAGCCATAATAAACAACCATAGCTTGTACTATCATAGGCGTCCCGCGGAAAACTTCCACATAGGCATCAAGCAGCCAACGCACACATCTGTAAAAGCTTTTTTTGACAGTACCCGTATTAGGGTCAACAGGAATTGTCTGAATTATACCTACGACAAAACCAATGATACATCCTACAAAAGTACCGATCAAGGCCAGCAAAAGAGTGACCACTGCACCTTTCACAAAAAGCCCACCGTATTGCTGTAATAGAAAGAATACCCACTCAAAAAAAGTAGTCGGCATCGTTGTCATTTTTATTCCCACCTTGTCTGCTTAACCATAAGTCAAATACGGGACGGCATTGCCGTCCCGTATAATGAAACAATTTTATTTTACTAACGGTTGAATTTTGATTGCATCTGCCATAATCTTCTTAAAGTCTGCTTCAGTCATTTTGCTGAGTTTGGCATTCATCGATTTCACGAGGTCCGCGTTACCCTTTTTGACTGCGATACCGATTTCAACATCTTCTTTTGTAGTTTTGAAGCCCTTATCAGGTGCAAACTCCAGAACAGCAAGCTCTTTGTTAGCATAAGAAGCAGCCATTGCAGTCGGAATGTCGGTGACAATCAAATTGCATTTGCCAGACTTAAGAGCAACAATCATACCAGGAACGTTTTCAATTCCCGGTTGTTTATTAACTTCAGGAATCTGATCAATCAAATCATACCAGATGGTATTCAATTGGGAGGTAGCAACGGCACCTTTCAAATCAGCTACGCTTTTAGCGGAAGCTTGTGGTGAATCTTTGCGTACCAGTCCAACAACGTTGGCATAATAGTAAGGAACTGTGAAATCAACGCTTTCTTTGCGTTTGCTGGTAATGCTCATACCAGCGATAGCAGCATCAATTTTGCCAGAAGCAACTGCCGGTGCAAGTCCGTCCCATTCAATCTTGTGTACTTCCAAAGTTGCGCCCATGGATTCAGCCAGTAACTTGCCAATCATAACATCATAGCCGTTAGCGTATTCAGAACTGCCGGCAATCTTAACTGCACCATTGTCAGCATTCGTTTGCGTCCAGTTATAAGGAGCGTAACCGCATTCCATACCAACCTTCAAAACTTTTTTTGTTTCTTTTTTATCGCCGCCACATCCAGCAAGAAGCGCGAGAGATGTGAGCAGCAATGCACAAACTGTAATGCTCAAAATTTTCTTGGAAAAGTTCATCTTTACACAGCCTTTCTCCTTTTATTAATAGGTTAATTCTAACCTTTGTGAACAATTTGTGTCAATACATTGAAAATGTATACATTACTGTTTCACCAAGGGGCCGTCATAAAACTTCCTTTTATTTTATGTAATTATTCGTAAGATTAGTATCTTTCAGAATAACATCGTGAGCGCCGCCTTCAACAATACTGGTTGAGGAAACAAGCGTCAGTTTAGCATTTTTCTGAAGTTCATCAATCGTAAGAGCTCCGCAGTTGCACATAGTTGAACGAACCTTATTCAAAGAAAGGGTTACGTTATCTTTCAATGTACCAGCATAAGGAACATAGGAGTCTACGCCTTCTTCAAAGGACAACTTGGAAGCACCACCCATATCATAACGCTGCCAATTGCGGGCACGGTTGGAACCTTCACCCCAATATTCTTTCATGTAACTGCCATTAATGTTTACTTTGTTGGTCGGGCTTTCATCAAAACGAGCAAAATAACGACCGAGCATCATGAAGTCAGCGCCCATAGCAAGAGCCAAAGTCATATGGTAATCGTATACAATACCACCATCAGAACAAATTGGCACATAAACACCGGTTTCTTCAAAATATTCGTCACGAGCCTTGGCAACTTCAATCAAAGCAGTTGCCTGGCCGCGGCCAATGCCTTTTTGTTCGCGGGTAATACAGATGGAACCACCGCCGATACCTACTTTTATAAAGTCAGCACCTGCCTCAGCAAGGAAACGGAAACCTTCTTTGTCAACGACATTACCGGCACCAACTTTAACAGTGTCACCATATTTTTCGCGAACCCAATCCAAGGTTAATTTCTGCCATTCGCTGAAACCTTCAGATGAGTCTATGCAAAGTACGTCTGCGCCAGCTTCTACAAGTGCAGGAACACGCTCTGCGTAGTCCCTTGTATTGATACCGGCACCAACAATATGTCTTTTCTTATCATCCAATAATTCCAAAGGATATTCTTTGTGGGAAGAATAGTCTTTGCGGAATACCATGTATAGCAAACGTCCTTGGTCATCAATAATTGGCAAGGTATTCAGTTTGTTGTCCCAGATTATGTCATTTGCTTCTTTAAGCGAAGTATTGCCGTTACCAACAATCATTGCTTCAATCGGAGTCATAAATTCTGAAACCTTCGTATTCAAATCCATACGGCTGACACGGTAGTCGCGGCTGGTGACAATACCTTCCAACTTTCCGTTAACTGTACCATCTGAGGTTACAGCAATAGTGGAATGACCGGTTCTTTCTTTCAACCTTAAAATATCCGCGAGTGTACTGTCAGGTGTAATATTGGAATCACTGGTTACGAAACCTGCACGGTAAGTCTTGACACGTGCGACCATAGCTGCCTCACTCTCAATAGATTGTGAGCCGTAAATAAAGGAAATTCCGCCTTCTTTTGATAATGCAATCGCCATTTTGTCATCAGATACAGATTGCATAATTGCGGAAACCAAAGGAATATTCATTGTGATAGCCGGTTTTTCGCCCTTTTTAAACTTTACAAGTGGAGTTTGTAAGTTAACGTTAGCCGGAACACACTCTACGCCTGAATAACCAGGTACTAATAAATACTCACTGAATGTATGCGCCGCCTCTTCATAAATAAAAGCCATCATCAACCATCCTTTTCCTTAAAATATTTTACAATATTCTACCACTAAACTTCTTGCACAGCAAACTTTTTTTGTTACTTTTCATACATTTTTTCAAAAAAAGTTGAAAAGCGCACCACTGCTACGTTTTTCACAATGGTACGCTTTGTCATCATTTATCCTTCAGAGCACGCCAGGCAATATCATGCCGATAATGCGCATCTTTGAAATCAATTAACTTCACAGCCGCATAAGCTTTGTCTTTAGCCGCACGTATATCGCTGCCAGTTGCTGTTACACCCAGTACACGTCCGCCAGCCGTTACAATTGTGTCACCAATTTCTTTTGTACCAGCATGGAAAACAATCGTATCCGACAAAGAATTAGCTTCTGCAAGCCCTGTTATAGGCAAGCCCTGTTCATAACTCCCAGGATAACCGCCGGAGGCCATAACGACGCAGACAGTAGCCGCATCAGACCATTCGACCTTAACTTCGTGCAAACGCCCTTGGGCACAGGCAAGCATTACTTCTACCAAATCACTTGCGAGGAGAGGCAGAACAACCTGTGTTTCCGGATCACCAAAGCGGGCATTGAATTCCACGACTTTGATGTCTTCCCCCTTGATCATCAAACCGGCATAGAGGCATCCTTGATACTTCCTGCCTTCAGCTTTCATCGCTGCAATAGTAGGTTTAAGAACCAGCTCTACGCATTTTTCCTTCAATTTATCGGTCATAACCGGTGCAGGAGCATAAGCACCCATACCGCCGGTATTCGGACCTTCATCAGCGTCAAAAACCCTTTTATGGTCCTGAGCAGCTACCATCGGCACAATAGTCTCGCCATCGGTAAAGGCCAGCAAGGAAGCTTCCTCGCCTTCCATATATTCCTCGAGAACGACACGTGCGCCTGCACCGCCGAACTTGAGATCGCCCATCATATCATCAACTGCTGCCAATGCTTCTGCTTCAGTCATGGCAACAACAACACCCTTGCCAGCCGCCAGGCCATCAGCCTTGACAACAATCGGAGCGCCTTTTTCCATTATATAAGCTTTAGCAGTCTCAATGTCTTCACAGATTTTGAAGAAAGCTGTAGGTATACCGTATTTAGCCATCAATTGCTTGGAAAAAGCCTTGGAGCCTTCAATCTCAGCCGCAGCAGCCGTTGGTCCAAAAATAGTCAGGCCGCGTTTGTTGAAAACGTCAACGATACCAGCGACAAGAGTAGCCTCTGGTCCAACTACCGTCAAAGCAATAGACTCTTTCTCCGCGAAATCAGCGACTGCTTCCAGATTAGTCAATGGCAGTGCAACACATTCCGCCAGATTTTTCATACCCGGATTGCCGGGACAAACATAAATTTTATCGACTTTGGGACTTTGTGCCAGTTTCCAAACAAGCGCATGTTCCCTGCCGCCGCCGCCAATAACTAAAATACGCATTACGTTTCCCCCAAATAATGTTATTTACCTGCAGCCAGTTGTTTTTCTAAGTAAGCAGTAATAGCCGCATCATATTCTGATGTATGGTTAAAAGCTTCTTTAGCCAAGGTTTTGCGTGTGGTAATGTCAGCATCTCCATGCTGTGACAACATCGCCATCAGGCTGGAGTATCTTGCCGGATTGGTAACGATGATAACGTCACGGAAATTCTTAGCGGATGCACGAACCATTGCTGGGCCGCCAATGTCGATATTTTCTATCGCTTCAGCTTCAGTTACACCAGGTTTAGCAATTGTTTCTTTGAAAGGATAGAGATTAACAACTACCAGATCAATAGGTTTAATGTCATGTTTGGCGAGAGCAGCCATATGTTCAGGATTGCTGCGAACAGCAAGAATGCCACCATGAATTTTTGGATTCAAGGTTTTTACACGGCCATCCATAATTTCCGGAAAACCAGTAACATCACTGACATAAGTCACAGGAATGCCTGCTTCACGGATTGCTTGCATCGTGCCGCCGGTTGAAATAATTTCCACACCTATTTCATGCAGGAATTTTGCTAATTCCACAATGCCTGTTTTGTTGGAGACACTAAGAAGTGCTCTTTTAATTTTCATCTTCATCACCTGTCCCGTTTAATTAGTAATTGTTACTTTTCTGCCCTGAACAGCAAGACTGCCCGCTGCCCACAAAGAAAGAGCCTCGGGAAGAGCTTTGTGTTCCTGTTCCAGTATGCGTGCAGTGAGAGTTTCTTCGGTATCGCCATCAACAACCGGAACAACCTTCTGCAGAATAATCGGTCCGGTATCCATGCCTTCATCAACAAAATGAACAGTGCAGCCGGATACCTTGGCACCGTAGCGAATAGCTTGTCCCTGAGCATCAAGGCCAGGAAAACTCGGCAAAAGCGCCGGATGGATGTTGATGATCTTATGCCGCCAGCCTGATATGAAATCAGCACCGAGAATACGCATAAAGCCAGCCAATACAATTAGTTCCACTCCATGCGCGCGTAATATTTCATCTATTTTTCCTTCAAATTCTTTTTTGTCAGCACATTCCTTCCTTATAACAGCGAAGTTAGGAATGCCAGCCTTTTCGGCCCGTTTCAAAGCAAAAGCGTCTGCTTTGTCACTTATAACCACGGCTACTTCCAGTGGCAGCGAACCTTCGGCAATCTTGTCCATAATTGCCTGGAGATTACTGCCGCGGCCACTGACCAATACGCCTATCTTATGGTTATTCACCAAAAACGCCGCCTTTCACTATGGTCTTATGTGAACCTTTTTCAATCGTGCCTATTTCATAGAAAACTTCGCCCGTTTCCTTCAAATGAGCACGAACTGCCTCTGCTTCTTCCGGAGCAACAATGAGCACCATGCCGACACCCATGTTGAAGGTCCTATACATTTCATGCCAATCGACATTTCCCCATTCCTGCAGCTTTTTGAATACTACTGGAATTTCCCAGGAACCAGCGTCAATCACCGCATCGCAGTCTTCCGGCAGCGCCCTGAGCATATTGTCATAGAAACCACCGCCGGTAATATGAACCATGCCATGAATATCGAATTTTTCAATCATCGGCAACACCGTCGAAGGATACAAACGAGTCGGCGTCAATAGTTTTTCACCTAAAGTGCAGCCAAACTCCGGAATTGGAGTTGACATCTCAAAACCTTGAACTTCAAAGCAAATTTTGCGTACTAAAGAGTAGCCGTTAGAATGGACTCCTGTTGAAGGCAGCCCGAAAAGTACATCGCCAGGAGCTACTTTTTTGCCATCAATAATTTTGCTTTTTTCAACTACACCAACACAGAAACCAGCAATATCATATTCGTCTTTGGCATAAAACCCTGCCATTTCAGCGGTTTCTCCGCCAATCAATGCACAGCCGGACATTTTGCAGGCATCAGCGACGCCCTTAACAATTGCAGCAATTTTTTCCGGAACAACCTTATCTACAGCGATATAGTCGAGGAAAAATAACGGTTCTGCACCCTGTACCAATACATCATTGACGCACATAGCCACAACATCTTGTCCGACCGTATCATGCTTATCAGCCATAAATGCCAGTTTTAATTTCGTTCCTACTCCGTCAGTACCTGAAACGAGCACCGGTTCTTTATATTTCCCTGTATTTAGAGCAAACAAACCGCTAAAAGCTCCAAGCTCACCTAAAACTTCCGGGCGGTAAGAGGACATTACACTTGCTTTCATCAGTTCTACTGCTTTTTCACCTGCGTCTATGTCCACGCCAGCATCACGATAAGATATTTGCTTCTTTTCCTGCTCTTTCATTCTCTCATCTCCTATTTATTGTTTTCAAACAAGTATTTCGAACCTTGGCGGACAACATTTTCCGCATTGTCTGGATAACAAGTATCGAAACATGCATAGCACATGCCTTCCGGATCCAGAGAATTGAAAGCTCTCTTCAAGCCTTCTTTGGAAATGTAATGCAGAGAATCCGCACCGATATATTTGCAGATTTCATCTTCTGTATGAGTAGAAGCGATAAGTTCTTTTCTTACCGAAGTATCAATACCATAGTAACAAGGATCTGTTACAGGTGGTGAACTTATGCAGACATGCACTTCTTTGGCGCCGCCGTCTTTCAACAGCTTCACGATTTTGCCGCTCGTTGTACCCCTGACAATGGAATCGTCTACCATGACAACGGATTTTCCCTTGACAAGAGGGGCAACAACATTCAATTTCAAGCGTACTGCATTTTGTCTTTGTTTCTGTGTCGGCTGAATAAATGTACGGCCAACGTAACGATTCTTGGTCAGACCTTCAACAAACGGAATGCCAGCTTCCAGGCCATAGCCAATAGCCGCTGCTGTTCCTGAGTCCGGTACCGAGATAACAATGTCTGCTTTGATGTTCTTCGTTTCTCTGGCAAGCTCCCGACCCATATTGAGGCGAGCTTCGTAAACGCTTTGTTTATCAATCACGCTGTCGGTACGGGCAAAATAAACATATTCAAATACGCAGTGAGCAGATTTAGCAGGTTTATTAACCGCATACATAATGCTTCTAGGTTCAGCGTCATCATCTTCGATGATGATCATTTCACCTGGCTCAATATCGCGAATAAATTCAGCGCCAACCAAATCAAGTGCACAGGACTCAGAAGCAACTACCCAGCCATGTTCCAGTCTGCCCAGGCAAAGCGGTCTGAAGCCATAAGGATCACGCATCGCGATTAATTTGTCATCCGTCATAATTGCAAAGGCAAAAGCACCTTTTACTTCATTGGCAGCCTCTGCCACACGCTCTTCAATCTTTTCCTTGCGGGAACGTGCAATAAGGCTGAGTACAACCTCACTGTCAACTGTAGTCTGGAAAACAACGCCGTCTTTGGCAAGCTTCATACGCAGCTCGCAGGCATTAGTCAGATTACCGTTGTGCGACAAAGCTAGATTGCCGCCATCAAAATAAACCTTTAGCGGCTGAATATTGAAAGGCATGCTCGCACCAGTCGTTGAATAACGAACATGACCGACGGCGATGTGACCACAAAGTTCACCAACCCCGTCCTTAAAAACGTCGGGAACCAACCCCATACCTCGTTTGATCTGCATACTGCTGCCATCTGTTACAGCAATACCGGTGCTTTCCTGGCCGCGGTGCTGCAGCGCAAACAAACCCCAGTAAGTATTCAGAGCAACATCGTCACGATGAGAATAAATGCCAAAAACGCCACATTCCTCATGCCACTTGTCTTCCTGAAAATCAATTCCCTGCACGATAAATTCTCCTTCATTTTTCAAAATTATAAACCAGGATAACTTACTGAATTACTCTTGCATTGCTCTGATTTTTGCGAGCTTTTCGCCTTTCAAGGCAACTTCTGCGCGCATATCATTTCTGTCTTCAGCCATTTTGTTAACTAACTCAGGATATTTGAGAGCTAAAATCTGTACTGCAAAAATTGCTGCATTTTTGGCACCGTTGATAGCCATAGTAGCTACCGGAATTCCAGCAGGCATTTGCACAAAACTCAAGAGAGCATCCATGCCATTCAGCGGTGTGGCATTAATCGGAATGCCAATGACCGGTACTGTAGTATAAGCGGCAATAACACCGCCCAAATGAGCAGCAGCGCCAGCAGCGGCAATGATAACTTCCACTCCTCTTTCTCTGGCACCAGCGGCAAATTCATGAACAACATCCGGTGTTCTGTGTGCTGAGGCAACCAAAACTTCTACCTCAACACCGAAATGCTTCAAAGTTTTTTCTGCCGGTTCTAAAATCGGCCAATCAGAATTACTTCCCATTACTATGGCAACTTTCACAAATCTTACCTCCTAGTTTGTAAAGAGAAAAAATAAAAGTCCATTAAGAACTCTATCCACTGCAATTATGCAACTAAAATTCCTTGGCCTTTTCTTTTTGGTAAACCTTTACTATTGCTTCAATGTATAGATTAATTCTACCAACGCCGGGTATCGATGTCAATCTCATTGTGAACTTTTTAACAGTTTTTTCAAAAATCGTTCGCATTTTTCACTTTTGTTTAGAATTTATGATTTTTTTCAAATCAACGTCTGCTATAATCAAAAGTGCAGAATGGGAGGAATCAAATTGGATAAAAAACAACTGCGTAAAGAAATAGTCTGTCTGCGCGATGCACTTTCTGCTGCAGAGCGTAATGCGAAAGCTCAAATCATTATTAAGAAACTCTTGAAAACTGAGCTTTATCAAAAAGCCAACCATATCATGCTTTTTGCCGCTTTCGGGAGCGAATTGAATCTGCTGCCTTTAGTTGAAACAATTATCCAAGCCGGCAAACACGCCTACTTACCCGTGGTTGATAAAAAAACAAACAGAATCCTGCCAATAGAGGTGTATAGGATCGAAGATTTGAAACCAGGCTGCTATGATATTCCCGAACCTTCACCTGACAATTATAAGGAAACTACTCCTGATCTTTTGGAGCTCATCATTACGCCGGCAGTTGCTTTCGATAATGATAAATACCGTATCGGCTATGGTGCAGGTTACTATGACCGCTTTTTTGCTTCCTTGAAAAAAGACATAATTAAAATCGGCGTCGGCTTTGATGAACAATTGATTCCAGAAGTACCACGTGAGCCACATGACATTCAACTCGATTACGTTTTGACCGATAAACAGCTGCTAAGTTAATCAGCATTATTTGAATATTCTTTTAATTTTGCCTTCATCTTGCTATAATTGTTATAGGATCGCAAACCATAAAAAATATAGCGTAATAGAAGGTGGTGCAATGATGAAAAGTTACTATAAAAAGATTCTTCTATCTGTATCTTTTTTAGTTGTATTAAGTATGGCAATAGCATCTATAAGTTTCGCGCAACAAACGGTCAGCGTCAGCCTTCCAACTTTTAAAATAACAATGAACAACATTAAAATCGACAATAACGAAAGATTATATCCCATTATCGTCTATAAAGACATAACCTATGTGCCAATGACTTATCGAGATAGCAGATTTCTTGGTTTAGAGACAAAATGGAGTTTTGAAGAAGGGCTTCAGGTAAATAAGATCAGCACGACTATCAATTACAACCCTGACAGAGGATATTCCGGCAGCGAACTTGAAAAAGCTTACATACCTGAGTCCAGAATCCGTGTTAACGGCAAAGAGATTTATAACAAAAGTGAAGCTTACCCGTTACTGCTCTTCAGGGATATTACCTATTTCCCTCTGACTTGGCGCTTTATGGTTGATGAATTCGGCTGGTCTTCAAGTTTTGATGCTGTCAATGGTTTAATCATCAATTCCAGCAGCGACAAAATAAGTTATCCAACCACTACCACCGTTGAATCCGGCAAGGTTTTCGCGCAAGACTTTGGCAGCATAAAAGTTATCTTTGATCGTTCCAGCAACAACCAACCAGGTAACTTATATGTGAAGGAAAACAACTATATAAGGCAAATAGGAAATCCAAAATTTATCTATGGAGTCGGTTACCTTCAGGCAGGCACTTATGGTGAATACACGGCAGTAGACAAAGTTGAATATGCTAATCGTTGGGTTTATACCATCGCTGTCGATCCTTCCGTTTATCCGATAGTAAGCAAAGATGTAAGAATCAATATTGATACTAATGAAGTACAAACGGTAGAAGGCACCGCCATAGGTGAGCCTTCAGTCAGTCTTGGTGACAAAGTCTATTCAAAACAATTCGGCAATGTTACTTTGATTCTTGACCGTACCTCTGATAAAAAACCAGGAAACTTATATGTGAAAGAAAATAACGTAATCCGCAGAGTAGGTAATCCGAATTACATATATGGTGTATCCTATTTTAGAATTGGGCCTTTTGAAAGTTATAATCCAGTTGATAAACTTGATCTAACAGGCCGCTGGGCTTATACCATCGTCATAGACACGACCAAATCGACCCTGATTAGCAGAGACGCAAAGATAAACATTGATACCAACGAAGTAACATTCTTATAGTCTTTGATTATTATGTAAAAAAAGCAAGCGCTAATTTAAAGGCGCTTGCTTTTTTTGTATTCCTAATTCGTTAAAATTCATAAGTTTTTGGTGGCTGACCGCTAAAGTCGAACATAATAGCTTGGCCATGTTCCAGATAGAATATTTCAAATATCGGATTATCAGCCGTCTGATAAATCGATTTTACTAACGCACAGTGATCAATTATTGCTTGCTTCATTGCCAAATCGCTGCTGAATTTAATTTCACCCATGAGTCTTACAGTAACCATTTCCTTAGAAGTTGCGCAAAAAGCAATCGCCGGATTAGTTCTCAATTGTTTGAAGACTTCTTTATTATTAGCAGTGCAGAACCAGAATTTGCCGTCCTGCTCCAGCATGAAACCCCAAGGCCTTAAGCACGGCCTATTACCATCAACGGTTGCCAGACTGCCCATTGAATTTGCATTCAAAAATTCCACTACTTCTTTCATAACATAAAACCTCCATTTGTTTAGTTAGTTGTCTAACTATTTATCCAAAAATAATCAGCCTATAAAATAGACTCACTATTTGGTCAAACTATACTTTATCATCGAGATTGCGATTAATTTGCGTCAGCACTCTCTCAAACATTGCTGATTCTTCGTCGCTTAATCCTTGATAAACTGCAGCATTCATCTTTTCAGAAACAGCCTCAAAAATTGGTTTTAGCCCCCAACCTTTAGCGGTCAGCTTGATAAAGGTTACCCTGTTATCCTCCGCGCTCTTTTCCTTAATGACATAACCACAAGCAACGAGTTTTTCAATTAAAACCGTTACCGTTGGTTTAGTTCTGTTAATTTGCTTCGCCAAATCCTGCATCGTACATTCTTCAGCAGCAAACAAATGTACCATTATTTCGCCGTGTGAAGGCACGATACCCTCCACCCCATGCTGCTGCAGCTCGCGTATAATCAGCTTGTTGGCTTTTTCCCTTATTCTGCTCATCAGTGCTATTGCGTTATTTTTTCTCATACCCTCATTATAGTTAGACATCTAACCATTGTCAACAGCAACATCCTAAAAATTTTAGTATGCTGCCATATTTTATTCTACGTTTAAAACCTTATGCAGTTGAATACCGACCCTTAACTGCAGTTTCGGATTTTCTGTCACAATACGCACCGCACGCGCCGCCGATTCCGGTTTACAGCTTTCTACCTGCAGATAAATATGCCGTGGCGGCACCTTATCAGCCCGAATAACATCAACACTAAAATTATCGTCAACGACATATTTCAGTTCATTGGCGGAGCAGTTGATCACATAGTTGCTGTCCGGTTTTGGCGAAACGGTGACCCAATCAATGCCCCAATCAACAGGAACTGGATTGGTGCCGTTAGTCTCTAATGTCACATATTTTCCTCGTGCCTTCAGCGCCTGCACCAGCGGGCCCAAATCATACAAAGTCGGTTCACCGCCTGTAATAACAACGATTGGCTGGTCAAACCGCCATCTGGCAAGAAGTTCTTCGGCATCAAGCATTGCCGCTGCAGACACATCATAAGAATGTGCGGTATCACACCAGGAGCAGCGCAGATTACAGCCAGCCAAACGTATAAAGTCAGCCCCTAACCCGCTGAAAGTACCCTCCCCCTGCACACTGGCAAAGACTTCTATTACAGGATACTTCATGTTCATTTAACCACCTCAGCGAAAGACGTCTGTGTCTCCCACAACCTGAGTTTGAGAACTTCCACATCCAGCGGTGCCAATTGCCGTTCAAGCACTTCATAAAAATAGGTTACCATATTTTCCGCCGTCGTCCGGAAAGGAAACACGTCATTAAGCATTTTATGGTCGACCTTTTCAATTATCTCACGCTGCACGATAGCTTTCAGATCGCCGAAATCAATCACCATGCCGGCACTCGAGCCATCAGCAACCAAGCCTCCAGCTTTTCTGGCGACGGTTACTTCCAGTCGGTAGGTATGGCCATGCAATTCAGCGCATTTTCCGCTATGCTCAGGCAAAAAGTGCGCAGCATCAAATTTAAAAATTTTCGTAACACTAATCATAGTCATAATGTGCAGGTTTCCTCCGTGCCAGATATTTCTTGAGGCCATTATTACGCAGCTTGCAGGCAGGACATTCGCCGCAGCCGGCCCCCATGATGCCATTGTAGCAAGTCAGCGTATTATCACGTACATATTCCAGTTTACCCATCTTATCCGCCAGTTCCCAGGTTTCCGCCTTGTCTATCCACATCAGCGGCGTATGAATGACAAAAGAATAGTCCATCGCCAGATTCAAAGTAACATTCAGCGACTTGATGAAAATATCACGACAATCAGGATAACCGCTAAAATCAGTTTCGCAGACACCGGTTACAATATTTTTTAAGCCCTTTTGTTTAGCCGCCACCGCCGCAAAAGTCAAAAACAGCATGTTGCGGCCATCAACGAATGTGGAAGGCAAATGGCCTTCATCGCCAGCTTTTACTTTTATATTATCCCTGGTCAAAGCATTCTCTGTCAGCTGACCCAATAGGCTCATATCAAGAAGTGTATGCTTAACTCCCAAATCAGCACAAATCTTCTTTGCGCATCCTATTTCCCTGTTATGACGCTGACCGTAATCAAAAGTCACCGCCTCTACTTTCGCAAATCTTTCCAGTGCCCAGAACAGGCAAGTCGTACTATCCTGACCGCCGCTGAAAACAACCAGTGCGCCTTCATTTTTCATACCTACCAAAACCCTCCTTCAGCAAATCACAATAAATATTAGCTATATTACGACGATTAGAGTCCATTGCTATCTCAACTTCACAATTTTCTTTCCCTTGTATTTTACTTCATTTATTCCCGTTACCGCAAATTACTTCGTTTAAATTAACTTAACTTTTTGGTTTTTGATATTCATTTATCATGACATTCAGAATTTTATAATCTTGTATCTCCGTTAACCAATGCTGCCCCTTTCATAAAGAGTGCGATCATGGAACTTACTCAGCAATACTAACGCCATAATTGCTCCTATTAAGGCAAAAGTCATATCCCATTGCGCATCCCAAATATCACCCTGGCTCCCTAGAAACGAATCTGCCGTTGCTCCTAGTGCTTTAGCCATAGCAAATTCGAATAATTCATAGGCTGCACTTAAAGCCAAACAAATGCTTACAATTATAAAGTTCAGCCATTTACCATGTTTGAGAGGAGTCTGGCGTAAAAGCACCTCCCGCGCCACCATAGCCGGGACAAACCCCTGGGCAAAATGTCCAACCCTGTCATAATAATTACGACCGAGGTCATAAGAATCCCGCAGCCAATTAAATAACGGCATCTCTGCATACGTATAATGGCCGCCAATAATCAAAATTATGGCGTGCAGCCAAAGCAGGGTATAAACAAAATTAGAAAATCGAAACCTAGGATAGATATAAGTGAGTACTACTATTCCTATCAGTACCGGCAATACTTCTAAAAACCAGGTAAACAGGTCATGCGGATTAATGACAGACCACATAAGTATCATCATTATTGTTCCAAGTAATATTTTTGGATAGAGGCTTCTTATCTTCAGCATAGCTTCGAACCTCCTTAACTTGCTTAAATTCCCAAATATATATACTATTTTACTTGCAAAAATGGGTTGATAATAATTTTATTAAAGTGAAAGTCTCATTGCCCACGAAAATATTATAAAATAATAAATAAAAAAGAGAAAAGGGGCAGTCCAAATTAAATATTTGAAATAATGAAACCAAACCTTCACAAAGGAATGCTTGGTCTGTCGTTCGAAGGTTAGCGCACAAATAAAGGTGCCACAAATAACTGTAAAAATTGCAAGTTGCAACACCCATATTTCTAAAGAATTACCACTAAGGCCAAAACGGTAGAAAAGATAAAGACACGTGAAAAACAAAATCCAGCGTAGCAAAAATAAAAAACACGACACTATAAATGAGTGTCCATCTTTCTTTCGAAAGGCTAACGAAGATATTAAACTGCCAAAGATAAGCGTTAAAATTATGCTTTTTAAAATCAAAGGATATATTTCTGCTGATTGTTCCTGCATATCAAACAAAACGACAATTTCTAAGAACAAGATTGCAGCAACAATAATAGTCAGCACAATCTTAAAAACTTTTATATTACTAACTGCCATCGCCAGGCAAACAACTGCAAGAAAAATCGCATCTTTTAGTAATGATATGTCATTCATTTATTTTTACTCCTTGCGGATGGTATCGCTATAATTTATATTATTAGAATTTTCTGTCTATATTTATCATATACCCAATAGTTATTGCTGTAAATGTATATTTACTGATTCTTTATATCGTTAAGACATCAGTTCTTTTAATTTACTTCCGCACTCACATTCAATTATTAAGTTTTACAATCAATTACTTTAGCGCTAAAATGAACTATATCTGACATTTGAAAGCATAAAATATCACGAAGCAATAATACTGCCTCACTATAATTGAGACATACGGAAGGAGTTGGAACGGTTGGACTGGATCATGAGCCTCCAACACGCCATTGACTACATTGAGGAACACATCACAGACGAACTTGATTTCTCCGCAATTGCCAGAATTGCTTGTTCCTCCAGTTACCACTTTCAAAAAGTATTTGGCCTGCTCTGTGGGCGTACGCTCGGTCAATATATACGTGAAAGACGTCTTACCTTAGCTGGCAGCGAGCTTTCCTCCTCGGATTTGAAAGTTATTGATGCAGCGCTGAAATATGGTTACGACTCGCCAGAAAGTTTTTGCCGCGCCTTCACCAAATTTCATGGCATCACACCATCGCAGGCAAAATCCTATGGCAGCAATCTCAAATCGTTATCCAAACTCACCGTAAAACTAGCCTTGGAAGGTGGCAATATTATGAACTATAGGATTGAAGAAAAAGAAGCATTTAAAGTTATTGAGAAAGTCAAAACGTTCAGCACCAAAGATGAATCAGCAATGAAAGAAATTCCAGCTTTTTGGCAGCAGGCTCGGTGCGATGGCACCATAAAAACGCTTTGTGATTTTTCCGGCGGCAATGATTTCCCAGGCTTGGTTCTTGGCATCTGCTATGGTGACGGCACCACCACCGCCAAAGATTTCCCATATTCAATCGCCTCCGGCTACAGCGGCAAAGAAATACCGGCAGGTTTCCGCGTAAATGAAATTCCCGCCAATACCTGGGCAATCTTCAAGTGTAAAGGCGCAATGCCAATGGCTATCCAGGAATTGTGGAAACAAATCTACCAGGAATTCTTCCCCACCTCCGACTATGCTCCCAAAAACGAAATCGACTTCGAAGTGTATCCAGACGGCGACATTACTTCTCCCAACTACGAAAGCGAAATCTGGATTGCTGTTGTTAAAAAATAGTGGTTAGCAAAACTCAAACAAACATAAAAGCCCTGCTGATTAAAAAATCAACAGGGCTTTTATTTATAATTTAATAGATAAATAACAGTAAAAAATATTCATATTTTTCTTTACCAGTTTTTCAGGAAGCAAAAGAAACGCCCTTGTGCTTCCCTGATAAATTATTCCTCTAAAATCATCTCAATAAGTTTATTAACATGAATTTTCATTGTATCCAATAGTATGATATGTGCACTAATATTATTAAATAACAATGGTAATTCCGTGCAGCCTAAAATAAGAGCTTGGGCATTCCCTTCTTGCTGCATTTTCTCTATTATTCTCAAAAATTCCTTCTGTGTATCTTGTCGCACAATGCCAACTTCAAGCTCGTTTGCTATTTTTTCGTTGATATAATCCATTTCAGCAGCATCAGGTAAAATAATATCAATGCCATTAGCAAAAAAAGGTCTTTTGAAAAAATCACCTTTCATCGTGACTTCCGTCCCAATTAAGCCAAGCCTTTTAAACCCCTTTTGTTTAGCTTCATCAGCAGTCGCATCAACAATGCTGACGAGTTGAATTGGTGAACGAGCTTTCAATTCCTCGAATACAATATGCGGCGTATTTCCAGTTAATGCAGCAAATTCTGCCCCCGCTGCAGACAAATTATTTATGGCAAGCGATAAATAATTGACTAGTTCTTCATAATTTTGTTCTTTGCATAATCTCAAAACTTCAAAAACATTTATACTCTCAATTGTAATATTAGGGAAAAAGTTTTTCCCCACTCTCTCCTTCACTCCATAAACAATATCGTGATAATAGGGAATTGTCGATTCAGGACCTATACCACCAATCAAACCAAGCTTCTTCATACAACCACTATTCCTTTCATTGAAAAAGTACTAATTTTATTTATTATAGTACAACAGAGGTATTACTTCCATATTTTCTGGTCTTCTCTATACAAACACCTTAGAACAATATATCGAAAATGATTACACTAGCTGTAACAAGTTTTCCTGCTCTGATTTAAAGCCATGCAATAATGATATTGTTTTCCAGCGGCAACGATTTCCCTTATTCAATCGTCTCCGGCTACAGCGGCAAAGAAATACGGGCAGGTTTCCGCATAAATGAAAATCAACTTCGAAGTGTATCCATACGGCGATATTTCTTCTCCCAACTACGAAAGCGAAATCTGGATCGCCGTTGTTAAAAAATAGTGGTTAGCAAAACCCAAATAGCACAAAAGCTCTGCTGATTAAAAAATCAACAGGGCTTTTGTTTATATTTAATAAATAAAAAATAACGGTAAAAAATGTTCATCTCTTTCTTTACCATTTTTTAGGAAGTAAAAGAAACGCCCTTGTGCTTTCCTACATCAGTTTTTTTCTCGTTCCGCCATCGCTTTCATAATAGATAGACCCTAGCTTTAGTTTGCCGTTTACTATTCTTAGATAAGGCGCAAAGATTTGGTCGCCGTCTATCGTGATATATACGTCTCTGAAGTCCAGGATGCCATGCTGGCTGGTAATAGTACCCTCGAGGCTGTCAAAGTCTATTAGCCCGTAAGAACCCTCGCCTGACTTAAAATCCCCGTAAATCAAAAGATTCTTCGGATTACCATCACTGCGTAAATGTGCGTTAAGATCCACCAAACAATGCAGCTGCGGCTCATTAAGACCAATATCACCATGCAGCCCTGTGCCTACCAGATCAATGCTATAGCTTCTATCATCAATATTGTAATAACCATCGGCCTTTACCTTACCGGCAAATACTCTGGCATCAAGCTCGGGAACATCAATTATTCCATTCTGATATTTGAAATTGCCCTTTACATTACTGAAATGCATTGGCGTAATCTTCAATCTCTTCATGTTCAAAGTGCCAGTAATTACTGGCATAGGCAATTGTCCTGTCACCACAGCCTGTACCGTGCCCTTTTCATTCTCACCATTGCCGATGCCAAAGGCAGACATATTGCAGTTAGTAATATTGAAACTAATATTGTCATAAACTCCTACTGGTTTAGTCAGATCAACCGCACCATTTAAGCGTATTGAATCAGCCTCAAAAGTTCCAGAAACATTACCGCACTGAAACTCCATAGTCAATCTCTTCTTACTATTGAAATTAATAGTAGCGTTAACGTCCTTAAGTTTAAAATTACGCTTGTCAGCGTGTGTCTGTATTGTAGAATTAACCAAAACCAGCTTAACATGAAACTCCTTAAGCTGCATGTTCTTCATATCACTTTTAGTTTTTGGCTGTTTAAAAACATCAAGGGGCTGCCAATACATCTTATCATCAAAATTTATATTTACCGCTGCATCTTTGATTTCAACGTAGGTAACGGTTTCTGAGCTGAAACGTTTGGTAATAATGTCCAATGGCCTGACCTTAAAAGAACCCTGTGGGATATTTGCCAATAATGTGCCGGCATCATCTTTCCACACCAAATTATCGAAGCTTACGTTACCAAATATATTAGCACGCAAAGCTCCTACAGTTAGTGTCCCTTTCATTACACGCTGCTCAGCCACCACTTCATTGAAGATAAGTGCAGCCTGAAGGCTGGCCAGATAACAAAGAATGTAGAAGGCAGCAGTAAGAGCAATTATAATACTAATTGCCGCTAAGGCAAACCTTCGCTTATTTTTGAACATGACTAACGCCTCACTAAGAACATATCGGCTTTAATTTTTGTAATACTACCTAGTGTTCTCTTCGATATTCGAACAGCAAAGAAATTGCAAAGGCAATAGCCGCAACTATATCTACGATAACCCATCTGCTTTCGACAAATTCCACATCACAAATTGGATTATATAAAATAGCTATCAAACCAAATATCCAAACACCAACAGCTCGTTTTCTCTTATGATAATCATAAATAGTGAGCAAAGAGAATATAAATACCGCTATCTTTATTACCGTAAAAAAACCTGAACCGAAATCATAATTGTAGGCTTCACTAGAATCAATATAATCCGAAATCAAAAGACACATGGCAACGAGTTTCGCCGTGAACAAATTCTCCTTAAAAATTTTGGACACAACGCAGTCAAGCTTTTCTAAGAACTGATCAAACATACTTATCCTCTCCTAAGAAAAACAATATAGTTGTTATTTTCGCTAAACACTTCGTCATTCCTGCAAAACTCATAAACTTCTTCATATAAATGCAAAATATCTTTAATTAACATAAAAAATAAACCTGCAAACTCTCAATAATAAGAGCTTGCAGGTTTTACTTTTGTTTATCTTCTGTTAATCAAGCGCCGACCTGGAAATTTTGTAAGCAAAATATAATAGCAGTCCACCGAAAAAACGATCTAGCCATTTGCGGCATTTATTATATACCCGCTGAAATCTCTTTGCCGATGCAAGTATTGATAAAATCACAAACCAGCCGGCTACAGCCACAACAACTTCGAGTCCATAGACCCAAGCCATCCAATGCGGTGTCTCTGGAGAAATAAATTGTGAAAATACGCTTAAGAAGAAAAGGAAAGCTTTGGGATTTAATATATTACACAAAAATCCGTTATTGAAACCTTGGAGAAAAGTTTTATTACTCCCACCAGCATTCTCATGTTCAAACTCAATATCTTTTCCTGAAGTTGTGGAAATAATTGCCTGAATACCCAAATACGCCAAATAGCAAGCTCCCAAGATTTGAATAAATTTAAACACATAAACATAAGTCTGTATGACTATGGCAAGTCCTAAGATAGTGTAAGAAGCATGTATGAGCAAAGCTGCGCCTATACCTAGTGCGGAAGCTATACCAATTCTTTTCCCATGCTCAAGACTGTTCTTCATAACAATAAAAAAGTCAGGCCCAGGTGAGATACCTGCCAGTACTCCAATAAGAAAAACCTCTAAAAACATATTCTATTTCTCCCCCCTCATTTTTTACGTTTACACTGTACAAATAAACCTGCAAACTCTCACTTCTAAGAGCTTGCAGGTTTTTATTATTTATTCCCACTCAATAGTTGCTGGTGGTTTAGAGGTTATATCATACACAATGCGGTTGACGCCCGGTACTTCATTAACGATTCTTCTGGAAATATCGTCAAGTACGCTGAATGGTATATGTGCCCAATCAGAAGTCATGCCGTCGGAGCTGGTAACAGCTCTCAGTGCAATCGCATGATTGTATGTGCGGCCATCACCCATAACACCTACAGAACGGATATTAGGAAGGCAGGCAAAATATTGCCAGATTTTTCTTTCCAAACCAGCTTTCGCAATTTCCTCACGGAAAATAGCGTCTGCTTCTCTGGTAATTTCGAGTTTCTCTTCAGTAACTTCGCCGAGCACACGAATTGCCAGACCAGGACCTGGGAATGGCTGACGCCAAACGAGGTCTGAAGGAATGCCGAGTTCTTCACCGACAGCGCGTACTTCATCTTTAAACAATTCGCGCAGTGGTTCAATCAGCTTCAGATCCATGTCTTCAGGCAGACCGCCTACGTTGTGATGGCTCTTAATGGTGGCAGAAGTACCGGTGCCGCTTTCTACGACGTCCGGATAGATTGTGCCTTGTACGAGGTAATCAACTTTACCTATTTTCTTTGATTCTTCTTCAAAAACACGGATGAATTCTTCACCGATAATTTTGCGTTTGCTTTCCGGGTCGGAAACACCTGCTAATTTACCAAGGAAACGGTCTTTGGCATTAACGCGGATAAGGTTCATATCGAATTTTTCTCTGAAAACCTGTTCAACAGTATCGCCTTCATCTTTGCGCAAGAGACCATGGTCAACAAACACACAGGTCAGCTGTTTGCCAATTGCTTTGTGTACCAAAACAGCGGCAACGGAAGAATCAACGCCGCCAGACAGTGCGCACAGTACATGTGCATCGCCAACTGCTGCCTTAATTTCTTCAATCTTGGTTTTTGCAAAAGAAGCCATTGTCCAATCGCCTTTAACACCGCAGATATCAAACAAGAAGTTTGAAAGCATTTTGCGGCCGAAAGGAGTATGTTCTACTTCCGGATGGAATTGTACGCCATACAGCTTGCGTTCGTCATTAATCATTGCTGCAACAGGGCATTCGCTTGTCATGGCATAAGTCTGGAAGCCTTCCGGCACTTCAGAAACATAGTCATTATGACTCATCCAGCAAATATTCCTGCCTTCTACCCCTTTAAACAGGGAACAATCCGTCTGCAATTCCACGGAAGTCTTACCGAATTCGCTGATACCGGCACTTTCAACATGCCCGCCTAAAGTGTGAGCCATGAATTGGTGTCCATAGCAAATGCCGAGAACCGGCACTCCCAGTTCAAAAACACCAGCATCAACTTTTGGTGTTTCTTCAGCATATACGCTGTTTGGTCCACCTGTAAAAATTATACCTTTAGGATTTTTTGCCTTGATTTGTTCAAGGGTATAGGTATAAGGGATAATCTCGCAGTAAACTCCGCATTCTCTAACTCTTCTGGCAATCAATTGATTGTATTGGCCGCCGAAGTCAATAACCAGTATAAGTTCATGTTGCATTTTTTCCATATTTTTGCAGAGCCTCCGTAACATTTTTTACTATTATTCAAGAATATTAACATAAAAGCAGTAAAAATACAATTGATAGGTAAAAAAAATCTCGCGGCGCTAATCGCGACGCGAGATTAATTTAAGGCTTGTTATTACATCATGCCAGGCATTCCGCCCATTGGCATGCCGCCGCCCATTGGAGCAGCTCCTTCTTTTGCAGGTTTATCTGCAACCAAGGTTTCAGTGGTCAGAATCATTGCTGCAATGCTTGCTGCATTTTGCAGAGCACTACGGGTAACTTTTGCCGGGTCAACAATGCCGGCAGCAATCATGTCAACATATTCTTCAGTCAAAGCGTTGAAGCCGATGCCGCTGTCTGAACGTTTAATGGTATCAACGATAACTGCGCCTTCGAGGCCTGCGTTGAAAGCGATTTGACGAACTGGTTCTTCAATTGCACGTTTAACAATTTCAACACCGGTTTTTTCATCGCCGGATGCTTTAATTTTGCTAAGAGCACCTTGTACTTGAATAAGAGCAACACCGCCGCCGGCAACAATGCCTTCAGCAACTGCTGCACGAGTAGCATTCAGAGCATCTTCAATGCGCAGTTTCTTATCTTTCAATTCAACTTCAGTAGCTGCGCCAACTTTGATTACTGCTACGCCGCCAGCCAATTTAGCCAGGCGTTCTTGCAGTTTTTCTTTATCGAAATCGGAAGTAGTTTCTGGAATTTGTGCACGGATTTGAGCAACGCGGGCAGCAATTTCTTCTTTCTTGCCAGCGCCGTCAACGATAGTGGTAAGGTCTTTAGTTACGCGGACTTGGCTTGCAGATCCAAGGTCAGCAACAGTTGCGCTGTCGAGTTTACGGCCAACTTCTTCACTGATGACAGCTGCGCCTGTCAAGATAGCGATATCCTGGAGCATTGCTTTGCGGCGGTCGCCGAAGCCAGGAGCTTTAACAGCAACTGCTTTGAAGGTTCCGCGGAGTCTGTTGACAACAAGAGTTGCAAGAGCTTCGCCTTCGATATCTTCAGCGATGATCAGGAGTTCACGGCCTTGTTGAACAACTTTTTCGAGGACAGGCATGATGTCTTGAATCATCGTGATTTTGCGGTCAGTAATGAATACGTATGGGTTGCTGAGAACAGCTTCCATTTTATCAGGATCGGTTACCATGTAAGGAGAGATGTAGCCGCGGTCAAATTGCATACCTTCTACAGTCTCGAGGCAGGTTTCCATAGTTTTGGATTCTTCAACAGTGATAACGCCGTCATCACCGACTTTTTCCATAGCATCTGCAATCAAGCCGCCGATTTCTTCATCACCGGCAGAAATGGAAGCAACCTGAGCTTTTGCGCTCTTAGTTTGTACTTTTTTGGAAACTGTTTTCAGTTCATCAACAAGAACATCAACTGCAGCTTTGATACCTTTTTTGATTACCATCGGATTAGCGCCGGCAGCAACGTTTTTCATGCCTTCGCGAACCATTGCTTGTGCCAGAACGGTTGCGGTAGTTGTACCGTCACCAGCTACGTCATTAGTTTTGGTAGCAACTTCTTTAACTAATTGAGCGCCCATATTTTCAAATGCGTCTTCAAGATCGATATCGCGGGCGATTGTTACACCGTCATTAGTAATGGTAGGAGCGCCGAATTTTTTCTCCAAAACAACATTGCGGCCTTTTGGTCCTAAAGTTACTTTTACTGCATCAGCCAAAGCGTTAACGCCGCGTTCAAGAGCACGACGTGCTTCTTCATTAAATAATACTTGTTTAGCCATTGTTTCACATCTCCTTAATTTCTTTATGAAAATTAATAGTAATTAGTTCGTCTTATTCAAGTACTGCAAGAATATCACGTTCGCTGAGGATCAGATAATCTTTTTCATCTACTTTTACCTCAGTGCCGGAGTATTTCGCGAAAACAACAACTTCGCCAACTTTTACTTCTGGTTCTACACGGGTACCGTTTTCCAAAACTTTGCCTTTGCCTACGGCAATTACTTTACCTGTTTGTGGCTTTTCTTTTGCTGCTGTATCAGGCAGGTAGATACCGCTGGAAGTTTTTTCTTCTTTCACGATTGCTTCGACAATAATGTGATCTGCTAATGGTTTTAACATTCTTACAATCCCCTTTCAATACCTTATATAATTTTATAATCTTTTATTTGTTAGCACTCCGTTAATTCGAGTGCTAATTACATTATCTATGATAATCATTTTATAAAAAAAAATCAAGCCTTTTCTTCTCAAAAAACCAGAAAAGGCTTGATAAATTATTTGCGTTTGGCTGCAGCTGCAATAATTGCTTCTGCCAACTCTTTTAAGGTGGTGCGCTGGTTCATACTGTATTGCTGCATTTTCCGATAGGCTTCCGCCTCAGTAAACCCATGGGCAGCCATTAGTATCCCTTTGGCCCTGTCCAGCAGTTTCCTTGTCTCCAGACTCTCCTTCAGATAATCCAATTCTTCACCAAGAGTCTTGATTTCTGCAAAACGGGAACGGGCAATTTCGATTGCCGGGAAAAGCTGTTCTTCTCTGATAGGCTTCACCAGATAGGCAAGCACGCCGGATTCTTTAGCCTTTTCAATCAGATCTGTCTGGCTGTAAGCAGTAAGAAGTAAAACAGGAGCAATATGTTTTTCATTAATCAGACGTGCGGCGGTAATACCATCCATCTTAGGCATTTTTACGTCCATAATGACGAGGTCCGGCTTCAACTCGGTGGCCAGCCTCACAGCCTCTTCGCCGTCAGCAGCCTCCGCGACAACGCTATGGCCGGCTTCTGTCAGCATTTCTTTGATATCCAGTCGGATAATTGTTTCGTCGTCAGCTACTATAACCCTCATTTTTTCCATAATATCACTCTCTCCTTATTGGTACTTCTACGCGGGCCAATGTCCCTTTTTCTAAGGGCAGCAGTTCAAAGGTGCCGTGTAAATCAGCTTCAGCCATCGTTTGTATAATTTTAAGCCCTAAACTATTAGTTTGTCCAATTTCAAAACCCGGAGGAAGTCCAACACCATCATCTGTTATCTCCAGCGAATAACAATACGGCCTCACTTTGAGAGCAACTGTCATTTTGCCGCTGGTGCAATTTTCAAAGCCGTGTTCCAAAGCATTTTGCAACAATTCATTCAAAATCAATCCTACGGCCGTTACCTGCTCTGACGGCAAAATAAGTTCATCGGCAGAAAAACTGCTTTCTAGTTTAAAATCCGGCATTACCATGCTTGTTATTATCGCCTGATAAATGCGTTCCGCTACCTCAGCAACATTCACAACATCGCTGTCTTGCTGTGAAAGAGCCTCGTGAACCAATGCTATACTGTTGATTCTGCCGATAATATCGCGCAAAATATTTTTGGTGTTTTCATCCTCTGTACGTCTTGTCTGCATCCTAAGCAAGCTTGCTATGGTCTGCAGATTGTTTTTTACTCGGTGATGAATTTCCTTGATAACTGCCGATTTGACCAGCAGTTCTTCTTCTTTCTTCTTGAGTTCAGTAATATCTGTCAAAACAACGATGGCAGCCTGCGTATCCTGTTTGGGCGTTAAAGGCAATACTCTGATTGACAAAAGTAATCCCTGTTTCTTGACCTCTTTGCTTTCCGCAATACCTGCCTTGATAACCATACCGACCAACGGCCAGTTGATCTGCCGGCTGTTGGTACGCAGCCCGACCGGTTTGGGTACACCAAGAAGTGAAAGTATATGACGAGCCGTGTTGCTGGCAGCAACGATAATCTTGTCTTTATCGACAATCATGATGCCGTCACTTGGCGAAAGCCGCCTGTAATTTGGTTCAGTCGAGAATCTCTGTTCGAAATTCAGCATCAGTTCCAATGCTATATCGATGAAGATATCATCGTCTTCCTCACCGTTTGCGCCATTCTTTTCGAAGGCAATTACTGCATAGCAACGACTTTTTTTATCAAGCAAAGGAAATAACTTTATCTTAGCAAAAAAACCAAGAATGCTTTCCCGCTTACCCGTGACAACCGTACCGCTCTGCATGGTACGTCCGACCAAAGGTTCTTCTGCCAGCCTTAGCTTACGCCCGGTAATATTAGCTGAATGTGTCACAAACTCTTTAAGCGGCAGAGCCTGACCATAGACGTTGATATACTTCGGATCTTCGTCGCGCACATAGAGATATACATGCGCATGAGCAATATCTGCTGCCAGATTGGCGCCAGCCATGCAAGAATTAAGCAGATTTATCTGTTCTTTGGATAAGAAACTTTTCGCCATGATACCTCCATTAATCGCAGAATGATTTTTCTGAATATTCATCAATACACTAACAGTCAAGGTTTTATCCACAAATGCGCACAACTTACCAACAAGCAAAAGATAGTATTTAAGCGTCTTTGCAGAGTTATCCACAATTGACGCAATTTTTTCCCCAGATGTTTTCCTACTTATTTCATCCTAATTTTAAAGCTGGATCAGCATTCAAATCCATGCCGCTGAATTCATTATTCAAAAATTTATAATAGCCACGGCAAGCTATCATTACCGCATTATCTGTGCAAAGCACCGGTTTAGGATGCACAAGTTTTACTCCTATGGCTTCTACTGCTGCCGCCAATTCTGCTTGCAGAGTCTTGTTGGCAGAAACACCGCCAGCGAGCACTATTTTCTTTAAGCCGCTAGCCTTCAGGGCATGCACGCTTTTCTTAACCAAGACATCAACGATCGCTGTCTGAAAGCTGGCAGCAACATCAGCCTTGTTTACCTCACGCCCGGCCTGTTTTTCTGTATGCAGGTAATTGATTACCGCGGATTTCAAGCCACTGAAGCTGAAATCATAGCTTTGGTCCAGTAAAGCACGCGGAAAATCAATCGCCATTGGATTGCCGTCTTTTGCTAACAATTCAATTTCAGGGCCGCCTGGATACTGGAGTCCCATGACACGCGCAATCTTGTCAAACGCTTCACCGGCTGCATCGTCCCTGGTTTGCCCGAGCAACTCAAAATTATTATAGTCCTTCACCTTCATCAAGGCTGTGTGTCCGCCGGAAACAACCAAGGCCATAAACGGTGGCTCCAACTCTTCATCAACAAGGAAGTTTACAAACACATGACCTTCAAGATGATTGACGCCCAGCAACGGTTTGTCCAAGGAAAAAGCCAAAGCTTTACCGGCAGAAAGGCCCACCAGTAATGCCCCGACCAGTCCCGGACCATAGGTTACAGCAATACCATCAATATCATTGATACCAACATTTGCCTGCTTTAATGCTTCATCAATAACCGGCAGCACATTTTCAATATGCTTGCGTGATGCAATTTCCGGCACAACTCCGCCAAATTTTCTATGTATCGGTACCTGCGATGAAATGATGTTCGATAGAACTTCCCTGCCATTTTTGACAACGGCAGCAGCAGTTTCATCGCAGCTACTCTCAATTCCTAATATATAGATATCTTTTTTCCCCATAAAATTCACCTGTTTTTCTATCGATACAGCCACATGATAATGGCATCTTCTTGATTATCTTCATAATAATGCGGTCTTACACCTGAAACAGTAAAGCCTGTTTTTATGTAAACAGTTTGCGCAGCGATATTGCTCTTCCTGACTTCCAGGGTAACAGCCTCGGCACCTTCCTGCCAAGCTGCGCCTACCAAAGCTTCGGTCAGGATTCTGCCAAGACCTTTGCCCCGCTCATCCTTTGCCACCGCTACTCTAGTCACCTGAGCTTCACCGGCAATCAGCCAGAAACCCGCGAACCCCTTAATAATGCCTTCTTTTTCCAGCACAATGTAATTGGCTATACTGCTATTTAATTCAGCCAGCCAGGATTCAAAAGCCCAACTGTCGTGGAAAGACTCCTGCTCAATAACCTGCACAGCCTTTAAATCTGCCGCGGACATTTCGCGCGTTATTATACCTTCTTTTGCCGTTTTTCCCATAATTCTTCTGCTTCCGATCGTCTTATATAATGAAGATTTAGTTCGAAAATATCTTTTCTTTGGCCATTATTGTATTCTTCCAGCCCCAAAAGAGCCACGGAAGAAGCCTTTGGCATACGCACCTGCCAAGGTGCAAGCTTCACTAGCGGCGGTAAGTTTTCTTGTGCCAGCTTTGCACATTCACCTAACAGCATTACCGGTTTTGCGAATTCCGAAAGCCTGGTGAGTAGCTCTTCCCTGGATACAACCGTCACCTTTTGATGCTCCGTTAATTCACCATTTTGCCATTCATACAGTGCGAGATAGTAATTGCCCTTCTGCGCGTCCAGAACCGGCGCAAATATGATATCGTCAACGGGCAGGTTATAAGCCATAGCTTTCAAGGTATCAACGGCACAGACAGGAATTTGCCAGGAATAAGCCATTGCCTCTGCCGTTGCAAGACCGATGCGCAGCCCGGTAAAAGAACCTGGTCCGATACTTATGGCGATCAAGTCAATATCTTTTTTCGCTATCTTGGTACGTTCGAAAATTTGTCCTATTTGCGGCAGCAACCCTTCCGAGTGTGTCATGCCGGCATTTATTTCGTATTCCGCAACCGGTTCGTTATCTCGCAGCAGAGATACGGTACAAACCTTGGTCGCTGTATCAATTCCCAGAATTAACAAGTGCTTCCACCTTCTCACATAATTCTTCATAGTGTCTGCCATGGGGCTCCAAAACGATTTTGCGTCCTGTTTTTTCCACGCTGATATTGATTTGCAGATATTCCTCCGGCATTTCCTCCGGGAATAAATCTGCCCATTCAATCATTGTGATCCCACAGCCGCCCACATATTCATCAAAGCCTATATCATCCAATTCTTCAGCTCTGTTCAGCCTATACAAATCAAAATGCCTGAGGTCCGCATCCTTGCCCTTATAGATGTTCATGATGGCAAAAGTCGGACTCGTTATATCCTCTTCAGGCACACCCTTTGCCAACGCTATCCCTTTAGCCAAAGCTGTCTTGCCGGCACCGAGATCACCGCTAAGACAAATTACATCGCCTTCACTGGCAGTCTGACCGATAGCAAAACCTAATTTTTCAGTTTCCTCGCTGTTTGCGCAGTAAAACTCTTTCATTACCTAACCCACCAAATCTAAATGTATTTAATAGTTTATTATACCAATATTTTTTGAGCAATGCACCAGTATTATACTGTTTTCACCCTGTCTTCACCCAATATAAAGGTTATGGCAATCGCAGCTATGCAACCTACCATACCACCGAACAAGAAAGGAGCACTGGGATCGACATAATCCCACAATAAGCCGGCAATAATTGAAGAAAGCAATAGTCCTACACCTTGCAGCATACCATACACCCCAAGGACTGTGCCTTTCAGATTGTCTGGAGCCGTCTCAGCAATAAAAGCCCTTTCGGCAGCTGTGTTGAAAGCAGTATAAACACCATAAGCAATAAACAGTATGATGATAGCCAATTTGCTGGATAGTAAACCAAAGCCCAGATAAACTAAAGCAAAAACGAGATATCCGGGGACAATAATTCTTCTTCTGCCAACCTTATCAGATAATTTTCCGGCAAACATGGACAGCAAGGATGCCGATACATTAAATGCAAGATAAAGCAAAATCACCTCTGAAGGTGAAAAACCGCAATCCTTGGCACGCAGAAGCAAAAAGACGTTGGATGAATTGCCGAGGCAAAAGATAAACATTGCCCCCAGATAAAGCTTCAGTCGTCTGTCGAGCTGTACACCCGTCAGCGTAAACTTCTGGACATTGGGCTTGCTGCCGCTCTTTTCCTGCACGCCACCTATCATAAGAACACCGATTATCGCAGGAATTATCGAATACAAAAACGCCGTTTCAAAATCAACATTATTGGTAATTATGAAATAAGCAAGCAGAACGCCTAATGCAGAGCCAACCATATCGAGCATCTTGTGCAAGCCATAAGAACGTCCCAGCTTATTTTTCTCACTTGATTCTTCTACCAAAGCGTCACGTGGCGCAACCCTGATACCCTTACCGATGCGGTCTATTACCCTGGCAGCTAAAACCCCCGTCCAGGAAGTTGCAAGCAACAAGAACACTTTGTAGACAATAGCAGCGGAGTAGCCAATAAGCGTAAGCTTTTTCTTATTCTGGTAAACATCCCCTATGTACCCGCTCAATACTTTCAGCAATGAAGCCGTACATTCTGCTATGCCTTCTATCACGCCGACAATTGCAGGTGTTGCTCCAAGATTCGTAGTCAGAAACAATGGTATCAGCGGATAAACCATTTCCGTACTCATATCAATAAAAAGGCTGACTAAGCCAATTATAAAAATATTAGAAAAAGCAAATTTACTTCGCATGAATTCTGCCCCCAATGCTTCTTGGATATTTTGCTTACATACATCATATCATTATCCTGTCCACGCTATTCACAAGTATATCATGCAATTAATCAATAGATTGCAATATTTCAGCGAATATTCATATATAATAAAAAACACCACTAAAAAAGTGGTGTCTTTATGACTGAGAAATTTATATAAATTATAAAATTATTTAATCAATACAATTAATGTCAGGCGAGAGACACAACGGAATTTTTGGTTTTCTTCGCAACCCTAAGCATTAAATCAACTTCTTTGATAACCTGCTTCTTATCCCAATCTCTGCCAACTGTTACTACGCCGATACTTAAAGTAGCAATGCCGCAATCATCACTTTCCATCACAACGTCTTTGAGTTTGTTCATGACTTCCAGCGAACTTTCGATATCGGTATCAGGGAATATTATAACGAACTCATCACCGCCCCAGCGAGTTACAACATCTATATTGCGGGTATATTTTCGAAAGATATTCGATATATTTACCAGAATTGCATCGCCAGCATAATGTCCTAATTGATCATTTATCTGTTTGAAATTGTCAACATCTATTGCAGCCACACACACAGAATAATCTCCACGGCTGTTTCTTTCAATTTCTTGAACAAGCCGTATATTAAAATACCAACGATTACCTAATTTTGTCAAAAAATCGAACATCGCCATATAATGAAGCTCATAAATCATTTTGCCGATAATCGCGCCAAAAATAGCAAAAAGAACTATTGCAAAATATACTACAACATCTCGCATACTCGGATAATAGGTTTCACTAAGCCGCTGGATCAAAAAAGCAGTCGAAGCAGATGCCGCACCTAATAACGTAAAAATAAGTGAAGTATGCTTATGAAATATTTTATTTGTATAGATATACATTTGCCGGCACCTCGCAAAGAGCTGATTTATAAGAAATGCAAATGAACTGAGGAAAAATGTTCTTAAACAATAATAGACCAGACTTAGCTTGGTCTATAAATTTCTGCGAAACCCGAACAAAAACTGGGCTCCGCTCCAAATATAGTGCCCATAAATAAAGCTAGTTTGTTTGAATTCTATCATCTTTACAGTTGATTAGCAAGTGCAATATTGTCTAAAACCAGAATTTTAAATAAGAATGTTTGCAAAGTAAAAAAGGCTTCTCAGTTTCCCTGAGAAGCCTTTAGCTTGTTTAGTTGGTGCGGGAGACAGGAATCGAACCTGCACGCCTCACGGCGCTAGATCCTAAGTCTAGTGCGTCTGCCAGTTCCGCCACTCCCGCGGCATGAAAATTATAAAAAAAATGGTGATCCACCCGCGACTCGAACGCGGGACACCCTGATTAAAAGTCAGGTGCTCTACCGACTGAGCTAGTGGATCACATGGCTGGGGCGGCTGGACTCGAACCAACGCATGCGGGAGTCAAAGTCCCGTGCCTTACCGACTTGGCGACGCCCCAAAGATAGGCAACAACTAAAAATTGTGGGGTGACTGGTGGGGATCGAACCCACGAAATAACGGAGCCACAATCCGCCGTGTTAACCGCTTCACCACAGCCACCAAATTGACCAAACTTTAATAGCTTGGCGACGAAAATTATTGTACCATAGACACTTGAGAGTGTCAATCACTTTTCGTAACTTTTTTACAGTTTAATAGATTATAGTAATCATTATCTGCAAACTGCTATAGTTTCTATCTCAACTTTAACATCTTTTGGTAGTCTGGCAACCTGTACACAGGAACGTGCAGGAGGATTTTCTACAAAGGCTTTGGCATATATTCCATTAACTGTAGCAAAATCATTCATGTCCGCTAAGAATACTGTTGTCTTGACAACATCGGCAAAGCCAAGGCCTTTGGCAGCAAGAATGGCCTCAATATTAAGCAAGACCTGCTCGGTCTGTTCCTCTATACCACCTGCACAAATTTCGCCTGTTGCGGGCACAATAGGTATTTGTCCTGATAAAAAAAGTAAACCTGCCGCTTCAATTGCTTGTGAATATGGGCCAATCGCTTTTGGTGCTTTTTCTGTACTTACTACATTTTTCATATCTTTCTGCCTCCTGATAATTAGTTATTCTCCAGCTTTGAAATATTCTGCAGCCCAAGCCAAAGCTGTCGGCGCATGAGCCAGTCCGCCTCCTGCTGTTTCTTTTAAAGCACAAGGCATACGGTCACCGACTTCTTTCATAGCGTCAATTGCTTCATCAGCCGGAATAAAACTGGTAATGCCAGCCAAGGCCATTTGTGCCGCCGTCAATGCCTGCGTGACTGCTCCGGCATTTCTCTTGATACAAGGAACTTCTACCAAACCTGCTACTGGATCGCAAACAAGCCCCAACATATTTTTTATTGTCATCGCTACGGCTTGACCAACTTGCTCAGGTGTACCGCCCAGCAAATCGACAGCAGCTCCCGCTGCCATGGCCGCCGCACTGCCGGTTTCAGCCTGACAGCCCCCCATGGCTCCGGACAAGGACGACCTATTGGCAATAACCAGACCAATGCCGCCAGCTACCACAAGTCCTGCAGCTAAATCTTCTTCACTTAACGCATAATTCTTTTGCAGAGAAAAAAGCATTCCTGGCAAAACACCACTGGCACCAGCTGTCGGTGCCGCCACAATACGCCCCATTGCCGCATTTGCTTCAGCTACAGCCAGTGAAAATATTACCGCATCACTTACTGTCGGCCCCAAAATATTAGCATAATTGTTGCCTTGTTTAGCTTCGAACAGTTTTTTGGCACTGCCTCCAGTTAGTTTGCTGCGTGAGCGCACCCCTGTAAGGCCGTAATCGATAGAAGCACGCATGACTTTCAGCATATCAGCCATTTTACTGAGAAGAATCTGCGGTTCAACCCCCATTGCATTAGCATTATTCGCGATTAAAGTTTCCCTTAAAGAAATACCTTTTCTCTCTGACTCCTCTATCCAGGCCGCCAGAGAAAGTTTATCTTTTGCCATTTTTGCTTACCTCACAGCACATTATTTATAAAGCGCACAGATTCGACAGCCATCAAATGAGTAATTTTCTCAAGAGTTTCCGGAGCAACCTTTTGATCACACTCAATAATCATGATTGCCAGGCCACCTTTGCCAGTGCGGAAAACCCGCATGCCGGCAATATTGATGCACGCTTCCGCCAGTTGTCCGCTGACCAGGGCAATCACACCGCATTGATCCCTGTGCAGCACTAAAACGCCAGGTAATCTCCCACTCAGTTCTACTGGGAAATCATCAATTTCTGTAACACTTACCTGCCCGCCGCCAATAGAAGACCCTGTCACCTGACACACGGCACCATTTTCACCTTCTAATTTAAATCTCACAGTATTAGGATGTGCCAATTCGCCAAGGTTTACTTTAGTAAAGCTATATTCCAGGCCATTTTTATCAGCGAAAGTCCCTGCTTCCGGGATACGTGCATCATCCGGCAGCCAGCCCATAAGACCGGCAAGCAATGCAAGATCGGTACCATGACCACGATAAGTCTGTGCAAAAGAACCATGCAGTTCAATTTTTGCCTTCACCGGCTTTTCGCCCAAAATACTGGCAGCTAAAAGTCCTAGCCTGACGGCACCAGCTGTGTGGGAACTTGAAGGTCCAATCATAACAGGACCGATTACATCCATTAAATCCATAACACTATACCTCTGCCTCTATATTTTATACTAAAAAACCCGTATAGCATCGCCTTTGACAATACCATACGGGTAAAACTTACTCAACTTTGTCCAGCGAACGATGCGCAAGGCCAACGCATAACTCATTTAAGTTAAGAACGCCCACGCCCATGAAAATTGCCACACAAAGGTGTTCATCAAAACGGGCAATGCCGATTTTACCGCCAACATTAAACCCTATTGCCTTCACCTTAACCTGTTCCAGCGCTTCATGTGCTGCTCCGGCTACAGCGCCGGCGCCTACATGTGTGCTGGTTACTATTCCCTGGCGTTGGGCAGCAACGACTGCTCTTTCGACTATTTTTACAATCGACTGGATAAATTCACCGCCAAAATCAACTGCAGTGGAACGTATTCCCTGCAACGCTAATTCTTCCTTTACTAGCTGCTCTTCCGTGCGATTGCTTGTAATAGCAATTTTTAAAGCGGCACGGCCAATATCAATGCTTGTGTGCTTGTCATCAAGCATACTATTCACCTTCTTCTTCGATTAACTCCGGTGTCTTGATAGGTCTTTGGTCGATGACAGCAACCAGAAGGAATACTATAACACAAACGAGCCATTCAAAATAAATTACGTGTTTCAAAACATGCAGGGCCGGTACAAATTGCCAAACAACAATAGCAAGCAACCCCGCAAGAGTTGTGTAAAAGGCAGAGCTTCTGCGGCAGGCAGCCGGCAAAAAGATAGTAAATAAGAAAACAACCGTCAGTGCAGTAGTAAGGCTTAAACCAGCAACCATTGTTTTCAAGATACCGACTGCATTAAATGCCAACCACAAAGTACCAAGGCCACAAACGAATATGGTTACCCTGTTAACGAAAAGAAATTTCTCGCCAGAGATGCCTGGATTGATAAAACGTTTGTAAATATCTTGTGAAAACAATGTGCCTGCCCCCAATAAAATTGTACAGGCCGTAGAAATATCGGCAGCCCACATTGCTGCCAAAGTTATACCGGAAGCAAAAGGATCAAGTCCCATAATGACACTTGGCAACGCCATCGTTGCAGTAATATTCGGAGAAGTTACTCGGGCAACAATTCCAATTAAAGCACATAAAAAACCTATTGGGAAAATAAGCGCAGCTCCCCAGATAAAACCTTTCCGTGCCGAAGCCGAGTCCTTAGCGCCACACGCTATCTGGACAGGTCCTTGAGCTGTAATTGCCTGGGTAATCATAACCACAAACCACCCTATTACAATCGCCATCGGCAAACCAGCGAACGGATTAAGCCAATCCTTACCTGCAGGCAGTTGGCTAAGCAGTACAGTCATACCACCTACCTTGTCGACTGCCGCATAGGTAGAATATAAAACACCAGCATAAATTAAGATAACACTTACTATATTTGAAAGTCCGGAAGACCAGAGTCCCCCAATCAAGGTAATACCAATAAAAACGACTGCACTTGTTAACATGCCGCCCTTAAAAGAGAAAATGTCGGGCAGGAGGGCGGAAAGAATTGCTCCGCCTGCAAGATACTGCAAAGAAGTGATGACCAGCATAATTATTAAGAGGCCAATAGCGCTGACAACTCTGCCTTTTGTATCGTAATAACGTTCAAATAAATCAGGAATAGTCGTAGCCTTCAAGGCACGATATTTTCCTGCGGCGATAAGACCCATGATCAAGGCACCCGCAGACCAGGCTGCATTATACCAGCCAGCTGCCAAGCCAACGCTGAAAGCATTTTCCGCAACGCCTACTGTCGAAGCCGCTCCGACAGCGAGACCTGTAATATTGACGGCTATAAGACCAGCGCCAAGTTTGCGTCCCGCAAACAGATACTCTGAAGCCCCTTTGTCTGCTCTCTTCTTGGCAAACAAACTGATGGCAAAAAGCAAAACAATGTACGCACAAACAATGAATAATTGAATAGACATTAAAACCACGCTACCCTTCTACGCAAATAATGGAAACAACTAAGACCATGCTACCCTTCTGCATTGCTACAAACTCATCTAGTATTATATCAGCAAAACAATAGAAAAAAAAGCCTAATTGCCACAGTAACGTATTATAAAACAACCAGAATTTAACACATAAAAATATTTTCTTGTTAAATATTTTACAAGGATTTTATTTATCCCCGTCGAATATAATAATGGTTAAAAATAACAACTATTCCCGCATTTCTAAAATATCTAAAACAACGTGAAACTGTGTAAAGCCTCTCAAGGCTGACTGCATAGGCTGCTGCATCATGACTTTGACTGCATCTTTTTCATAAAACAATTTTTCGGCGTAGCCGCCAACGAAATTAAAAGCAGAATGGAGGGGTTCCAATGTACAAGATTTATAAAAGTTGTGCTGATGGCGTTGACGAACTGATGTTGGACCAGCTCGAAAAAGGCATATGGATTGATATTATAAGCCCCTCAATGGAAGAGTTAACGGAGATTTCCGCTGCCACAGGCGTACAGCTTGATTACTTGACAGCAGCTTTGGATGATGAAGAAAAATCCCGTATTGAGTGGGAATCTGATCAGATACTGATATTGATCGATATACCTCTTTTACGCAGCAACAATGATTACGACACCCTGCCTTTGGGTATTATAATAACTGCTAACTGCATCATAACGGTTTGCCTGGAAGTCAACGCTGTGTTGGCAGATTTCAACTCGATGAATTATCGTACCTTCAGCACTTTTAAGAAGACGCGTTTCCTTTTCCAGCTTCTTTATAAATCTGCAACCTTATATTTGAAATACATTCGTAACATTAATCGTCGTACCGACGAATTGGAGCAGCACCTCAGAAACTCCATGGAAAATGCTGGTTTGTTCAACCTGCTGGATTTAAGGAAATCTTTAACCTTCTTCTCCGCTTCGTTGCGCAGTAATTATATTGTTACAGAAAAAATATTGCGGCTGCGTTCCACCAACCAATTGCAGCATTTAATTAAAATGTACGAAGAGGACGAAGACCTATTAGAAGACGTTATCATTGAATACAAGCAAGCAATTGAAATGGTTGAGATGTACAGCCATATTTTAAACAGCATGATGGAGGTTTTTGCTTCAATCATCAACAATAACATGAATGAGGTAATGAAATTCTTAGCTGGAATGACTATTATTTTGGCTATCCCAACAGTACTTTCGAGTTTTTGGGGCATGAACGTGGCAGTTCCTTTTGAAGATAACTCCTACGGTTTCTATATCGTTGCCGTACTTGCACTTGTTATTGCAGCAACCTTCGCTTATTTCCTCCGGAAAAGGCGCATGTTCTGATTAAAAGGAAGGAGTCACGAAATGTCAAAAATTATGGCTGAGCAGTTACTTGCCGGCGTTGTCCTAGGTGATACTGAAAATAAAGAATTTATCTATTTGCCAGGCGGTGAGGTCGGTTCCGAAAACCCTTACTGTGTCTTTGAAAAAGACGATGTGAGAAAAGAAGACCTGCCTTTAGAGGCTGCAGTAAAACTTGCCAAGCGTTTGCACCTTGAACCGACAACTCATCCTGTGTTTGGGAAAAAATCATATTAAAAAAACAGGCAAACTCGCTTCCGGAAGGAAAAGAGTTTGCCTGTTTTAATTTCATAGAACAATCTGACCCTGAAATATTTTTATACTTCACAGTCTGGTATTGCTTTTTCGTTTTTGATGCCTTCTTCAGTCATATAATTGTTCAATAGTTCCTTATACATAGTGGTAATCCTTTTTTTCTCCTCATCAATACTCGATAGCAAAGCTTCTTCCTCTCTACTCAACATATTATTGGTCATGTTGCCACCCCTCAATTTTTAATTTCGCCTCTTTTTCAACCTCTTCCAAAGATTTATAACCCAATTCTTTATAAAGATTTAAATACCTTTTCTCACAAAGATTTAAATCATTAGCATAAGCAGTCAACAAATCTCTGTAGTATAAGTCCAAAGTATGATTGGAATAAGTCTCCAGTTCTCCCGTTTCATAAATTCGGAATCCAGCATCAAATTTAATTGAAAATGGATAAAGGTCATGTAGTTTTTGCATCCATCCCATCTCTATTTGCACAATTTTGTTGATTACATCACTGTTATTGATAACTGGAATTAAATTGTCCATCCTGGCATATTTTTCCATCACAAGATTCCGGCTACTTCTCTCTGCCTCTTGAAGATCGTCCAAATAAGAATTCAAAGTATCGCATTCTAATACTGAAAAACTCATTCTGCGCATAGATCTGAAAGTTCTCAGCATGTTTTGGCAATCTGCAGGTTCTTTTGTTCTTACGCAAACAAACATTTTTTCTTCTATATCTATTATTTTATTGATTATTAGTTTTTTCTCATTTATTTCTTCAGGCATCTTAAAAACCTCGCTTTTGACAATTCATTTTGTCATTGATATGTCTTTCATCTTATTAAAAATATTCTTAGCTAAGACAGCAGATGTATCTGCTGTTGGATGAATGCCATCGCTTCCAATTGTGTTTTTACTGTTATTTTGCCTTGTTATTTCGTATAGATCAACCATATCAACACCTAGCATGCTTTCACATATCTTTTTTAAAAGTTCATTATATTTGGCGGTTCTTGAAGCTACTAACGGATGTTTTTGCAAAAAACTATCCGCTATTTTGGGTACATTCACTACAATGACCTTGCTGTTATTTTTTAAAACAAAACGTATGAAACGCACCATGTAAAATTGAAATTCTTCTTCACTAACCCATGGGTCCTTGCCTTCCAGTGCCTTTTGGATTGGCTCCACATTTCTTAACGAGCTTGGCCATAAATCAGCCAAGCCCAATTGCACTATAACATAGTCAGGACGCAAAAACATTATTTCTGATGCTTCGCCTTGTACCAAACTGTAAGTGGTATTTGCGTGACGACATCTATTTACCAACAAAACATCTTTTTTATAATTATTTATAAGCAGTTGCCTCAAGAACTCCGGGTACGTTTCTTCGTAACTCAATTCCACCTTCGTATCACGCTTATAAAAGCGCGGCAATCCATAGCTATCACCTACAACTAGAATTTTCACAGTTCTATCCCCCCCAAAACTTTATGGTTTTGAGATAAAAAACTTTTTACGAAAAGCAGTTTAGAATCCTTATATTCTGATTAAATTTTATAATGCAAAAATTATTTTTACATGAAACTATTGACCGATATTCAAACCTAAAAAATAAGAAGCACTCGTTCATTAGAACGAGTGCTTCTTATTTTTTACGATAACCTCTTTCATATATTCGTTGACGATTCTCAAACTATTTGATGACAATTACAGGAACATGTGCATCCTGCACCAATTTTGTACTGACGCTATCACTAAGGATACCTTTTATAGTTCCTAACCCGCGACTACCAACCACAATTGTGTCGCATTCAAATTTTTCAACGGTTTTCATCGCCATCGCTGCCGGCGAACCAAATTCAAGTATATACTGTACACTGATACCACTGCCGTCCAAAACTACTTTAGCGCTTCCGAGTGCTTTATTGCCTGTTTTAACAGCCTCATTGTTGGCTTGGGTACGTAATTCCTTATCAAGCGGAGCCGCTTCTGCGGTGACTTTCATATCTGTTTTTACAGAAGTCATTACAATCAGCTCTCCCGCTGACAACTTACATAATTCAATAGCATAATTCAGTGCACGAAAAGAGTTCTCCGCACCATCAACTAATACAAGAACTTTCTTTAGCATATTTTCTCTCCTTTTACACAAAAAATCGTGCCGTTTTTACCGGCACGATTTTAAAGAAATCTTATCTTACAATAATTACCGGGCACGGAGCACTTGAAACAACTTTGCCGCTGACACTGCCAAGCAAAGCGGCAGACATCAAGCCAAGGCCGCTTGTGCCCATGACGATAGCATCAGCCTTCAGAATTGACGCCTGATGAACTATAGTCTTGGCTGGTTCGTTGTCAATTACTTCTTTAAATAAAATAGTTTTATAACCAGCTTCTGCAGCTTTTTTCTTTGCAACTTCCAAAGCACCCGCTTCTGCTTTGGATTTTTCGTCTTCAGTCAATTCTTCTTTTCTGGTCGCTTTCTTTTTAATTTTTTCGTAAATATCGTCCTCAAGTTTTTCCATTTCATAAGAATGTAGTTTGGAGAGATCAAACGGAACAGCCACATGCAAAACTATAATCTCACTACCACAGGCCGCTCCTAAACCCATCGCAAAATCTAATGCTTCGAATGAAAGCGGGGACCCATCAATTGATACCAGTATTCTGTTCAGCATTGAGAAAGTCTCCTTTACTAATAACATACATACCTTCTCTATGAAATATACCAGATGCGGAAATCGCAGCCAACGCTATTTTACAATTAAAACAGGTATTGTCGCATACTGGGAAACTTTAGAACTAACGCTACCTAATAAAAACTCCGCAATCCCGCTTAGTCCTCTGCTGCCAATAACTATGGAATCGCATCCATGCTTTTTAGCAACGGAAAGAACCCTCTCAGAAGGATGTCCTACTTCAAGAATATACTCTACACCCTTTTTGTAGCCGGCAAGCTTCTCCTTTGCCATACTTAATACCTGGTCACCAATCTTTTCCAGTTCGCTGTTTCCTTGGTTGATTGTCGCATAGTCAAATGGGACAGCCAACAACGCAGCATTATTATATGGCTGGATAACATTAACAACTACAAGCTCACTATTAAATTTTTCACCTAAAACAATCGCCTGATTTAAAGCGTGCCACGCAGTTTCGGATCCATCAATAGGAACCAAAATTTTTTTAAACATTGTCTACACCCCTCGTCCGCATCTCTGCAAAATAAATCCTAACTCTCCGTCAGATAATATTCGCGCTTAGTCTTTGGTTGCATCCAGGGTTATTAATCACATTAATATGATTAATATCTGAGACATATCAATACAGCCATTATTTCACAACTAAAACAGGGCAATTAGCTAAACCAAGCAGCTTGCTGCTAACGCCGCCAATAAGCAAAGATGCAAAAGTTCCTAGTCCTCTGTTGCCCATTATAACCATATCAACGCCAAGATGGTCAGCCTGCTCAGCAATTCTCTCAGCTGGGTCAATATCAACTACTTCTCTGAAAACAACATTGGTATAACCAGCCTCTTCTGTTCTTCTTTTAGCCGTTGCCAAAGCTCCGGCAAAGGCTTTTGTCCTTGCTTCCAATTCCTTGTCTTTAGCGCTGTCAGCTTCACTTTGTCCAGCTTTAAGCATACGTGGTTCAAGTAGCTTCGAAATGTCATACGGTACAGATACATGTGATACGAATATCTGCGATTCAAAAATTCTGCCTAAAGTCATTGCGTAATCGAGCGCTCTAAAAGAATTTTCGGATCCATCAACTGGTACTAGAATTTTGTTTAACATAAAAACCGCCTCCTGTTGACACCTATATTTTTTTATGAAACTTCATAAAAGACTGTAAAGCTTAATGCCTGCCACTACTTAACTATTAAAACAGGCACTGTAGCATACTGAGATACCTTAGAACTTACACTGCCCAAAAAGAACTCTGCTATGCTGCTTAACCCGCGGCTGCCAATAACTATGGAATCACATTCACTCTTCCTGGCAAGGGATACAATCCGTTCGGAAGGATGACCTACTTCCAGAGTATAAGAAACTTTTTGTGTATATTTTGCAAGTTTCTCCTTCGCCATGTTCAAAACTTGATCGCCTATTTTTTCCAATTCACTATTGCTTTGATTAATTGTTGCGTCGTCAAGCGGCACTGCTAATAGCGCAGCATTATTGTAAGGTTGGATAACATTAACAACAATAAGTTCGCCGCCAAACTTATTTCCTAAAGCGATTGCCTGCTCTAATGCTCTCCAGGACGTTTCAGAGCCATCAACAGGGACTAGTATTTTTTTGAACATATACTGCCACCTCCGCTAATTAAACCTCCAGGGCAATTTATCCTGCCTTTGCTATAACTATTCTTGATTTATTTGATTATTCCTGCAAGATTATCAGTTTTTTCAATAAACTTATCTCTCTTCACGGTCATATGGCACTCCCAAAGCTTGCGGCGAAGCAAGTCGGCCTCCTTTGCGGATCAAAACTAGTATGAGCACAAGAATTGTAAAAATATAAGGCAGCATATTTAAAATAAAAATTGAAACCGGCAGGCCAATAACCTGCAAATGAAAGCCAAGCGCATCAACGCCGCCGAAAAGATAAGAGCCTGCTAAAGCTCTCCAAGGATCCCAGATGGCGAAGATTACCAATGCTACGGCAATCCAGCCTCTGCCCGCAGTCATATTTTCAAGCCAGCAGGGCGCATATGCCAGGGAAAGATAGGCACCGCCAAGGCCAGCTAAAGCCCCGCCAATCATGACGTAAAGGTACCGCAAACGAAATACATTGACACCGACTGAGTCAACGGCCGCCGGATTCTCACCCAAAGCACGCAGGAATAAACCTGCTCTCGTTTTATAAAGATAAAACGCCGTTGCCGCAACGAGCACATAACTTATATAAACAAGAACATCCTGTTTAAAAACAACTGGCCCAATAATGGGAATATCACTCAAACCAGGTATCGCCAACTTACCAAAAGTATGTTCTGCGCGCATGCCGACATAAGCCTTGCCCAAATAATCGCTGAGACCCGAACCAAATAAGGTAAGTGCCAATCCGCTTACAACCTGGTTAGCTCTTAAGGTAACAGTGAGATAAGCATGAATAAGTGCGAGCAGTCCCCCTGCCACGAGAGCAGTGCCAACGCCCAACCAGGGATTGCCGGTATTTACCGTAATCATAAAACCTGTAACCGCTCCCACGAGCATCATACCATCTACACCAAGGTTCATAATGCCGGAGCGTTCAGCAATCAACTCTCCCAAAGCAGCAAATAAAATCGGCGTACCCGCTGTAATGGAGGCAGCCAAGATAGAAATAATCAATGTCTCACTCATCTTGTACTTCCTCCTTATTTGAAAACTTTATTTCATACTGAGTCAGAATTTCTGAACCAACTACGAAGAACAGTATTGCTCCCTGCAGCATTGTAGCTGCTGCAGAAGGAATCCCCATCGTCTGTATCATAAAACCGCCAACATGAATTATCGCAAACAAGAAGGCAACAATGACGATAGCAATTGGATGCAGTCTGGCGAGCCATGCCACGCTGATTGCCGTATAACCATAGCCTGGACTTATTCCCGGCTGCAGCCTGCCAACAATACCGCTGACTTCCACCATTCCTGCGAAACCGCTTATTGCCCCGGAAATAAACATAACAAGCAAGACATTCTTTCTGATGTCTATACCAGCATAACGAGCTGCCACAGGATTAGAGCCAATGACCAAAGTCTCGTAGCCCCACTTGGAACCCTTAAAGAATAGCCAAAAAATAACTGCTAAAAGCAAAACAGCAAAAATGCCATAATGCACGCGCAAAGCACCGAAAGTCGGTATCAGGGCAGCATCAGGGAACGGAGCGGTGAGCGGGAAGTTCAGGCCTTTAGGATCCCGCCAGGAGCCATAAACAAGATAACTTACCCACAAAATAGCTATATAATTCATCATTAGTGTAGTGATTGTTTCACTGACCTGCCATTTAGTCTTAAACCAACCAGCCAGAAGTCCCCATAAACCGCCACCCAGTGCAGCCATGAAGATCATAAAAGGCAGCATCACAAGAAAAGGCAAATTCGGGAAAGTCAAAGGCACCCATGTAGCCCAGCAGGCTCCCATATAGAACTGTCCTTCGGCACCGATATTCCAGATTTGCATTCTGAAAGCGACAGCGATACCTAAACCGCAAAGCGCCAACGGAATCATTTTTACTATTGTTTCGGAAATACCATATTCAGAGCCAAGTGCCCCTGCAAACATTGCTTGATAAACTTCGAAAGGATCTCTGCCTGTAACGGCCAGAAATACACCGCAAAATAGCAGCGCCAGGAAAACTGCAACCACAGGAACTACTATCTGGGAAGTTTTATTTTGTGCCAAGCTTTTTTCCAGTCTTATCTTCATGCTTTGGCACCTCCATTTCCAACTATGCCGGCCATTAAGGCACCAATCTTTTCTGTATCCATTTCTTTCACAGGAAATTCTCCCAAAATCTTACCGCTAAAGATTACTCCAACGCGGTCAGCCAACTTAGCAATCTCTTCCAACTCTTCTGAAACAAGAATGATTGCCGTATTATTTTCTTTCATCTGCAATAACAATTTATGCACAGATTCAATAGCACCAATGTCCAAACCACGCACCGGGTATAGTACTATCATAAGTTTTGGCTTACTGGCAATTTCGCGTCCCAAAAGCAGTTTTTGCAGATTACCACCGCTCATCATCTTCACCGGTTGGAAAATTGAACCCATCTTAACATCAAACTCACGTACAATACGCTGCGTTTCTGCAATAGCGGCATCTCTCTTTAAAAAATGTCCTTTGGAAAACTTCTCACTGCCATACTCCTTGAGGATAACATTATCACAAGAATTGAGTTTTGGCACAAGCCCCATGCCCAAGCGATCTTCAGGAACATAACTTATGCCTCTGCCGATTATTTCTTTAGGAGAAAGACCGACAACTTCTTCGCCATAAAATTTAACGCTGCCGGAAAGTGTATGACGTAGCCCTGCAAGAACTTCAGCCAATTCTCTCTGGCCATTACCGGAGACACCTGCTATTCCATAAATTTCACCAGCTCGGACTTTGAAGGTAATACCATCAAGCCCTAAGGTGTTCATGTCATTTAGTGCCGAAATATTATCAATTACCAGCACTGGTTCCTTATCGCTGGGTTCAGATTTTTCGTAGGCAGTTATGATATCTCTGCCGATCATCATTTCAATAAGTTTCGTCTGATTTATTTCCGAACGTCCGATTGAACCGGTAACACGACCGTTACGCAATACTGTTATCTGATCAGCCAGTTCTTCTACTTCATTCAATTTATGTGAAATAAAAACAACCGCGCAGCCATTATCAGCCATATTGCGCAGATTGCTGAAAAGCTCCCTTGTTTCCTGCGGTGTCAATACTGCTGTAGGTTCGTCAAGAATCAGCACCTTTGAATCATTATAGAGCATGCGCAAAATTTCTACTCTCTGCTTTTCGCCTACAGAAAGCTGCCAGACATAAGCTCTTGGGTCAACCAATAACCCATACTTTTCACCTAGTCTTGTTATTTCTTCAACAATTTCTTCCTCCGATATCAAAACAGAACCAGACGTCTGGCTCAAAGCGATATTTTCGGCAACCGTAAAAGATTCAATAAGTTTGAAATGCTGATGAACCATGCCAATACCATTGGCCAGTGCATCACTTGGCGAATTTATTCTTTTTTCCTCACCTTGAATTTCAATTGTACCCTCCGTCGGGCGATAAAGACCGGAGAGAATACTCATTAAGGTACTTTTCCCCGAGCCATTCTCACCAAGAAGAGCATGAATCTGGCCAGCATAGAGGTCAAGATTCACCTGGTCATTAGCGACAACGCCCGGAAACTTTTTGACAATATTGCGCATTCTAATAAGTGGTGTTACTTCCATTACAATCCTCCATTATCTAAAAACACGATCAGAAGTAGTCAGCAAACGCCAACATCCAACCCTTTTATTTTTTATCTGCTGCTCGTTCGCCAATCTTTCTTGCTGCATAGACGCCGCTTGCACTGGCCTGTGACAAGCCTCTGGTAATACCGGCGCCATCACCTATTGCAAACAGATTAGGGATCTTGGTTTCCAGATTGCCGTCTATTTCAAGGCGAGCACTATAGAATTTGACTTCGACACCATAAAGAAGAGTATCATCATTAGTCATACCTGGAGCAACTTTATTCAAGGCATAAATCATTTCAATAATATTATCCAGATGACGTTTAGGCAATACCAGGCTCAAATCACCGGGGGTTGCCTCCAATGTTGGTTTAGTAAAGCTCTTTTCCAGGCGTTTTTCATCAGTTCTGCGCCCCTTAATTAAATCGCCAAACCTCTGCACAAGGACGCCACCGCCCAGCATGTTAGAGAAGGAGGCTATCCTTTTGCCATATTTAAGCGGTTCCTGGAAAGGCTCTGTAAACTTGTTGCTGACGAGCAAAGCAAAGTTTGTATTCTTGCTGTGCAAAGCAGGGTCTCGGAAGCTATGTCCATTGACAGTAACGATACCGTCCGTGTTCTCAGCAACAACATAGCCGTTAGGGTTCATGCAGAACGTGCGAACGAGGTCGCCGTACTGCTTTGTTCTATACACCAGTTTTGCCTCATACACTTCATCGGTGATATGTTTAAATACTTGCGCCGGTACTTCAACGCGTACACCAACATCAACCTGGTTATTTATGAAGGATAATCCCAGTTCTTTGCATTGTTCGGTAAACCACTCTGCACCAGCACGTCCAGGCGCTGCAATCAGATAGTTACAATTTATACGTTCGCTTTGGCCCTTGATTGCCAGCGAAAAGGTACCATCAGCCTCATGGTGTATCCTTTCTACATGAGTATTGCACCGGATATCAACTTTACTGACCAAGTGCTTATAAATGTTTTCCATAATTATTAAATTGTTTTCTGTCCCTAAGTGGCGAACTTTGGCATTTAGCAAATGCAAATCATGCCCAAGTGCATCTTTTGCTATATGACAGTTTTTCGTGCTGAAATATTCGCCGGGTGCCCCGTGCAAACAATTCAATCTGTCTACGTAATCTATTAAATCAATAACATCATTTTCAGGTATATATTCATTGAGCCAACCGCCAAACTCAGTGGTGAAATTGAATTTGCCGTCAGAAAAAGCTCCGGCGCCGCCAAAACCACGCATAATATCACACGGAACACAGCGCAAGCAGTGGTTAACCTTTTTATCGGCGAGAGGACATCTGCGTTTATCGATAGCGTGTCCCTCTTCAATTATTGCCACCTTGAGTTCAGGATATTTCAAAGTGAATTCATAAGCTGCAAATATTGCGGCCGGGCCGCCACCAATAATCGCTACATCAAACATATTGTTCATGTTATGCCTCCTAAACGAAAAATCACAACCTATATTATACTTCAAAAGTCGTCAAATACTCAATCACTTAAATTTTTTCGTTTCATCACCCAATGGTTTGTCTTTGTCTGGATTATTTTTAAAAATATCAATATTCTTCTTTGCTTCCAAAACAGCATTATCATAAACAGTTTTAAAAGCGCTGAGATCATGAGGTTTGCCGGTTTTCAACCATTCAGCCACAACCTTGCCCAAACCGTAAGTAGTACCGACAGCTAGCGGAATCTGAAGTGGTGCAAAGGGAATCAACGTAGCAACTGTTTGTCCGATAAAGACGGTTCCCAGTGACCCCAAGATGCTGACGGCCATTGATTCTGATATCTCTTCCTCATATACTTTTCCCAATTTGATTATCATATAAATCTGATTGGCGATGAGCGCCATCGTTCCCAGTAAAGGTGCAACAACAATAACACCAGCACGTGCTGCTGCCCATTTGCAGAGCACCTCCGCTTCATCCTCTCTTGCCTTATCATCTATCACAGTTATTTTCAACTCTTCGTCCATAAATATAACCTCCATTTAAATATTCTCATTTTGTAAATATTCGCCCATCTACCTTTAACTCCTGCAATAAGCAAAAGAAGGACGTCTCTAAAGACGTCCTTCTTTCATATTATTTTTTAGTCGTTGTCCACTGCTTCTGCAAGAACAGCACCCAGAATCAAACCAAGCAACAAATCATTGTCGTTATCATAATGGTGTGATTCTTTGTATTGAATCATAACCCTTTGAGGCACTCTCTTGCCATAAACCCAGTGACCCGGCGGTACATGAATATGTCTCTCATTCATGATCTGACGAACTTGCTTCATATAAATCTTTTGTTCTTTCAAATCAACTTTTTTGTGTGAATGTTTGTGATTATCGTTATCGTTCCTGTATTCAATTTTTTGATTGTGTTTGTGTTCGTAATCCCTTGAAGCTGCTTCCGTTGTTGAAGTAGCAATCGTTCCTGCCAGTGAGCCTATTACCATGAAAGAAGCAATGATTTTTTGTACTTTTTTATTAACCATATAAATACCTCATTTCTTTCGCCGACTCATTGGTCAGCTTTTTCATGTCTTTATATTAAAGGTTATTTATGTCGAAATTATGGCGAAAAAAAGTTTTTTTGTCACAATTGCCAAAAACAAATATATCAAATTGCTGAACTTAATTATCTGCTATACCAACAAAAAAAAAGAACAGACCGGAGACTGTTCTTTTTAACCTTAAGAAAATAAAAACTGTAACATTAAGCAAATTTAGTATTTTCTGTTTCCCAACGTTTAAACTGGCAATATCCCCAAGGCGTATAAAGACCAAAAGTTATGGTAACAAGAATAAGTATAATCAGCCACTGGAAGAAAAAACCTATACCCGTACCTTTAAATACCAATTGTCTGCCCTCAACATAGGTATTACTGCAAATCCAGCGTTGTTGTGCAGAATATGCCCAAGGGAAAAATAGTCCGCAAGTAATAACAGTTAAAATCGTTGTCCAGATCAGAAGCCAAAGATAGCCGAAGCCGCTCCCTTCAAAAACAAAATCTTTCTTCATATTGCCACCTCCCGGATACTTCTCTTGCCCAGAATTATACTAGAGCACAGAACCCTTGGCAAGTGACGCATCAACTAAGCGCGTGTCGAAGGCGGAGCAGGAAGATTGCTGGCAAGCTTTTCTAAATAAACTACGACTACTACATTTTCTAGCTCACCCTGCGATTCCGCACCTGCTCGCGCAACGCTTCCACCTTATCCAGATGTTCCCACGGCAAATCGATATCCGTTCTGCCCATGTGCCCATACGCAGCTGTCTGTTTGTAGATAGGCCTCCTCAGGTTCAGTTCCGTGATAATCCCGGCCGGACTGAGGTCAAAGTTGCTTTTTATTAAGCCAATGATTTCGCTATCCTTTAGTCTACCGGTGCCGAAGGTATCGACAGAAATAGAAACAGGTTCAGCAACACCTATAGCATAAGCCAATTGTATTTCACATTTATCCGCTAATCCTGCAGCAACAACATTCTTCGCCACATAACGAGCCGCATATGCCGCACTTCGATCGACTTTCGTAGGATCTTTGCCGGAGAAGGCACCACCGCCATGTCTTGCCATACCACCATAAGTATCCACTATTATTTTACGGCCGGTAAGCCCGGAATCACCCTGAGGTCCCCCAATAACAAATCTTCCGGTTGGATTAATGTAGTATTTTGTTTTTTCATCCAGCATTTGCTCAGGAACTATTGGTTTTATTACATATTTAATAACATCTTTCTTTATTTGCTCCAAAGCTACATCCGGGCTGTGTTGGGAAGATACTACAACAGTGTCGACCCTTAAAGGTATGCCATCCTCATATTCAACCGTAACCTGCGTCTTACCGTCTGGGCGCAAATATGCCAACGTGCCATCTTTCCTCACTTTTGCCAACTGCTTTGCCAGGCGATGTGCCAGTGAAATAGGCAGCGGCATGTATTCCTGTGTTTCATTGGTAGCATAGCCAAACATCATACCTTGGTCGCCGGCACCATTCTTATCGACGCCCATTGCAATATCTTTTGATTGTTCGTCAATAGAAGTCAGCACACCGCATGTGTAACCATCAAAGCCATACTTGGCACGGTCATAACCTATTTTTATTATGGTATCCCTTGCTATTTTCGGTATATCAACATAGCAGTTTGTTGTTATCTCGCCCACGATATGCACCTGTCCTGTCGCAACAAGTGTTTCGCAGGCTACACGAGCCGTTGGGTCTTTCTCAATAACCGCATCCAAAATTGCGTCTGATATCTGATCCGCAATTTTGTCTGGGTGCCCTTCCGTTACCGATTCTGATGTAAATAACTCTTTCATGGCAATCTCCCTTCCAACAAAAGATATTTCTTCTCTTAAATTTTAGCATTTAAGATTTTTAGGCACATGCAACCTCAGTCCTAACTGATGCCTAAAAATAATTCCGTTAGTACAACTTTCGTATTATTTTTAGCCATCCATCAAACACTTGAATCTTTTAAAGCAATAGAGCCAAAGCTAAATGCTTTGGCTCTATTGCTTTAAGGAGGTGTTGAGGTGTTGATTGAAACTAGATTTTTTGCAACTACAATTCAAGGAGGAAGTCGAATTGTATATAACGCATCATGCTAATCTAACATTGGCCTGATGGTTAAATCGAATTATCGGAAACTAATTAAAACGGTGTGTCATCGCCAACATAACAGCAAATATCATTATCGAGGTATAAAGACTGCAGGTCGTGCATCGTTTCCAGTGACACATCACCTGTTTTAGCATAAGTATACTCCATACCAAGTTGTTCCCATTTAGTCTGCCCCAAGCGATGGAACTTCAAAAGATTTATTTCATATAAGTCATGCGCTTTCATGAACTCAATACATTTAAGCGCGTTTTCTTTGCTATCGTTGTACCCGCCTATAATAGGCGTCCTTAATACAAGGCGCCCACCCCAGCCTGATGCTTTAAGACTGCCAATATTGTCCAATATGACTCTATTACTAACGCCAGTTCCTTCAACATGTCTTGCATCGTCAAAATTTTTTACATCTATAAAGGCAAAGTGAATCTTGCTGAATATTTTCAAAAACATTTCCTTGCCAGCAAAACCACTTGTTTCTATCGCAGTATGTATTTGCGACTTTTCACACTCTTCAAGAACTTTAAATAAAAATTCTCCATGTCTTAAAGGTTCGCCGCCGGTAAAAGTCACGCCGCCATCAATTCCCCAATTATTAAAATCTCTTTTAATGATCTTCATTAATTCGTCAACAGTGTATTCTGTACCGCACATTTTTAAAGAACTATTAGGACACACAGCAACACATTCAAAAGTTGTACATTCGTTGCATATTCCCCAATTGATTACTGGTCCATTATCGTTAAAAGTCAGACCGCCACGCGGACAAATTTTCGTACAGGCTCTGCAGCCGTTTTTCCATTTGCAAACCCTGTCAGCAAACATAATATGTTTTTTATCGCCAAAATTTTCCGGATTAGCGCACCATTGGCAGTGCAGCGGGCAGCCCACAAAAAAAACATTTGTTCTGCAGCCTGGGCCATCATGAACAGAGAAAGCCTGTATATCAAAAACCAATCCTGTATCTTTCATTTGCCTGCCTCCTCTCGTTAGTCTTCTCTTTCTCGCATTTGATAGTTTTCTTTTTAATAATGTGGCGAAGACCTACCTTCGCAAATCTTCGCCACAGTCAAAACTTATTACAAGTTACCTGGCCAGCTTATTTCGTGCAGCCACCTTTATAGCCTTCGCAGGCAAAAGCGCCGCAAGTTGCATAAGCCCAGTTTTCCTTAGGAAAACCTTTACATGTACCAATACCATATTTATCAGGAGCGGCAAAATTTCCGCAGTTACCGCATTTTTGAGCTTGTACAAATTTAGGGCAGCCTTCACTGCCTTCACCATCGATAGGTACAATAGCCTTAGTCAGTGCGCACATACCTTTTTCACAATCAAGATGAATATAGTTTTTGCAGTCAAAATGCTTCATTATGTATTCCTCCCTTATGGTTAATTAATTGTTATTTCTTTAAACTGCTTCGTACTCAGTTCTGTAAATAACTTCGTCCTGGATCGGTTTGCCAATTTCGCACCAGTATTGGGTGAACCCGGCAACACGAACCATCAGATCACGGTAGTTCTCCGGTTTCTTCTGTGCTTCGCGCAAAGTCTTGGAATCAACAACGTTGAATTGAACATGGAACCCGCCTTTACGCATGTAGGCACGTACAACTTCCAACAGCTTCCTGGTACCGTTAAGTCCTTTAACAGCAGTTGGATGAAGTTTGAGGTTCATTTGGGAGTTCTGTTGGGTAGAATGATCGTAAACGGTAGCGGATTCGAAGATTGCATAGATACCATTCTTATCTGTGCCTGCTGCTGCGGACATGGAGCCATCGGAATAGGTTGTACCGGCTAAACGGCCATCTGCAGTTGCCAAGGTGATAAAGCCTTGCGGTCCATGAGTTGATACTGAAATCTGGCACATATACAATGGTTTGCCATAGTAAGAGTTAAATTCTCTGGTCAGCGGATACATAGTATCTTCATACCATTTCAGGAAGCGATCAGCTGCCCAATCGGCATTGCCATATTTCGGAGCGTTGACACAGTCAGCAAAAATCTTTTCATATTTAGCTGCTGCTGGAGTTGTTTCACGGAAGTCAGGTGAGAATACACCAGTTTCATAAGCAGTTTTGAAGCCAAAGTTGTTGATCATTGCGTCAGTCATTTCTTCCAGACTGTATTTCTTGTCTTCGAAGACGTTCTTGGCAATGGAGGATATATCATTGATGAAGGTAACTGTACCGCAGGATTCAAAGTTAATGGTTGCATTATAACGTGCACCCATCGTACCAATGTGCTGACCTTTTGTGAAGCAATCAGGTTTCAACATGGACTGAACTGCCGGCATATTATGTTTACGCCAAATATCCATTTGCAGGTTGTTGACTTTGTTAGTAACATCAGTGATAAGTCTGATGTATTTGGTCCATTGGTCAAGAATAACATCCATGCTGTCAAGTTTCAGATTATGTGCAGGCAATACTTGCTTGCCGGTACGTTTATCCAAACCATTGGTAAGTACTAATTCGAGAACCTTCGGCAAAGCTACAAAATGTACGCCTGTACCTGAAGTTGGGCCAGCGCCGCCAGGAATCCAGGTTTCTTTGCCATCATAATGTAATGGTTGGAAACAACCAGGTGCTGATTCAAGGCAGCCGCCTAAGCACCACGCACGTGCGTCTTCGAGGTTCATACCTTCAGGACCGAAGTTACGAAGCATGAAGTTCATACCGGTTTGATTATTCATCCAGGCAGGATAGCCAAAACCAAGTTTGGTACAGCTTGCAGCCTTCATTAAGAAATCTTCCGGAGTTTTTTCATCATAAAGAATACTCAAAGTCGGTTGTGGTGTCTTATTGCGCATACCGGCTTCAATGATCAGATATTCAAGAGGCGTAACAGCAGTCAAGCCTTCTTTGTTCAAACCACCCAAGGAAAGGTTGTTGAAGGTATTGCCGCTAAGTACGCCACCGGTTACACCTGCTGATGCAAAGCATTCGATGCAGGTAATCTTAATGCGGTAGTATTCCATGAGCTCAATGGCTTCTTCTTCAGTAATTTTGCCTTCGCGTAGATCTTTAGCATAGTAAGGTTGCAATACTTGGCCAAGACGACCAATTGATTGGCCTGATTGCGGATCTTCGTTAACGACACCAAGGTGGCAAGCCAAAGTAATTTGAATGGCTTCACGAAGAGAAGCTGGTTTTTTGTGAGCTACATTGTGCATGATAGCTGCAATTTCTTCGTAGTTCTTTTTAAGTTCGGCATCAGGTTCTACGCTGGCAAGATATTCTGCACGGGTTGCGTAGTTTTCGCACCATTTGCTCATGCCTTTGGCAATTTCTTTAGTTGCTACATAATAGTATGCACGGCTCATGCCAAGTTGCCCGTCAGTACCGGCTTCGCCCATTAATTCAGCAATCTTTTTATCACATTCTGCAATAATACCATCCCAGCCATATTCCAAAGGCAGGTAGTAGTTAATTACTTCACGGCCTTGAGGAATTGCATAGGAGTCAAACATAACGATAACTGAATCCATAACCTTTTTGAACAATTCATAACCAGGTGTCATTTCTGCATACTTATTACTTAATTCTTCTACGGAAATGCCATCCCAATCTTTGGATGCTTTGACAAGTACAGGAATTTCTTCTTTGCGAATACCAAACTTTTTGGCCAAGCAAATGATATTGCCATAACTTTGAGTAACGTTTCCGCCGCCAGCGCCGACGATACTTACTGAATCTGCTTCAGATTCTGCTGGTGCGTCAACTTCATCCATTAATGCTTTTGCCTGCGCATTAAAGAAACTTGCTGTTATCCATGGGAATGGGAACGCGCCGCGAACGTTACGAGTTTTCTGCATAACGATTTTTTCATAAGGTTGGATTGTAGGAGTTGAATGGGCAAGAGCGGCCGCCATTGCTTTGCATCTGCGAACCTCAGTAATATCGCCATTATTTTCTTGCCAAACTCTGTTGTACCAGTATGGAATTTCCATATCTACGGAGTTTTTCAAGATGTAATAGGTGTCCAACAATTTAGTTACGCCTTCAGGTGGTGCAGGGATTACCCTATCTTCGGTATTGTCCGACATGGAAATACCGCGTTTGTTCAGGATCTCTTGCATTTTCTCTTCGTTGGGTTTCATAAAACACTTACCTCCCTCAATATTTTTTATTTTCGCTAGCTCTTAGCTTGATTTTATTTTACGCTTTCCCATTTTTGATTACTTACGCCAGCGGACCGACGTACGGATTAAAATAGGAATGTTTTTTAAGTCTTTAGACCTAGTTTGTTACTTTGCAGAAGCTTCCAACTCATGCAGGCTTCCTTTACCAATACTTGCGTAGAGGTTGTCGTAACGTTCCTCGGCAAGGTTGCGGCCGCTGTCAACCGCGTTCTTCACATCCTGATGGTAAAGCCTTACTGTAGCTGGTGCCCAGGTATGAAGTTCACACATCAAATAATGCATAAAGCTTTCACCATTGTCGGCTTGTCTTTTTACAGACTTCGGATACTTCCTGGCTGTTTCTTCCTGCCATCTGTTTTCAATTTCCACAATTTCACAAATATCTTCATCCGCGCAAATCTTTTGTTTCATACCTTGAAGTTCTGGAGAAAGTCTTGAGCAGCAGCACTCGTCTGTCTCGCCAGGAATAGGCATTTCTCCTGCAATCATCAGATACTTTTCGATCATTGTATTGCGCCCATCCGCTTTGGCTTGTTCCAGATTCTTGCGCCAAGCGTCTAATGTCTCATCCGATAAAACCGAATAGGTCATCCAGCGCATTTTCTTAAAAGCAGGTAAAGAATCCACCGGAATTGGTTCATCGGTCTTCATAGAAGTAAACATTTCCATTTCAATTTCAATAATTTTATCCAGATTTTCTTTTCTGGTCATTTCTGCCATTTTAACCACCTTGATCTTTCTGTAATCTTTTCCCATATCATGATTTTTCGTTAGCGATCTGATTCAATGCGGTTTTAATGTCACTTTTTAAAATCTACATCGGTTTGAGCGTAGCATCTTTAGCAAGATTAATTTCGGCAGCGACTTCGTCAGGATTTTTATAACTTAAAGGCATTGTCAAAGTAACAGCCAAAGCGAAGATGAAAGCTCCCATAGCAAATTGAATAGATGCTACAAAATTACCTGTTGTATCTGCCAGATAACCACCCATGAAAGATCCCAAAGCTGGACCAATGCCCATAATAATCCAAGTTGACAGTCCCCACAGTTTGCCAAGACTCTTATTACCATATATTGATCCCGCATAGCCTACAACGCCACCTGGTTCAATTGCCCAATAAGTAGCAAACAATACACAAACAACGCCAGCAAGCATTATAGAATCGCCCTTCATCATTAACAGAAGCATGCATGCAATAATACCAATGCTCGGTGCCAAAATAAGCATTACCTTACGGCCCTTGACTTCGTTGCCATAATAGCGAACCGCTTTATCAGCCACTATGCCCAGCAGCGGCATGGTAAAGATACCTGCCACACCGATAATTACATAAAGATTGGTAGCTAAATTCAGAGGCATTTTTAAATCTGCAACCCAATAACGTACAATTTGTGTCCAGATAAGGAACTCGCCGCACACACAGCCCATAAAGGCAAAGATCGATGCCCAGAGAGGCCAGGTTCTAAAAGCTTCGCCAATAGACCACAGGTATTCTTTCTTGGCAACTGCACCTGGTTTTACAGGTATAGATCCAAACGGTTCCAAGCCATAGTGATCAGGATTCTTTTTCGCCAAAGCAGCTGCAATTAGAAGCAGCACCAAGAAAATCCATGCCAGATAACTCATTGCATCACGCCATTGACCAGCATTTTGCACCAGCATAGGTTTAACACCTAAGCTTAGAAGTACTTGCGCCATAGGAGCACCAGCGAATGCGATACCCCACATTTTGGCATAAGAGCCACCAATAAACCATTTTCTTACAGAAACAGTCGAAGATACCCACAACATACCGGTGCCGATGCCGGCAAAAACAGAATAGCAAGCATAATAAGCCGTTAAAGAAGTTACCTGAGCTGTTGTATAAAATCCTAACATACAAAAAATTGAAGCGATAAAATAAACTGGTTTTGTTCCCCACCGATCAAGAATCATGCCGCTGAAAAACGCTGTTGTAGCATAGAGTGTCATCATCATAGAATAGCCTAATGAAACTTGTGCTCCTGTCCACCCCATGGTCTGTGCCATCGGGCCTGAGAAAATAGCAAATGTTGCCCTATAACCAAACAAGCAAAATACGGCCAGCCACGCGGCAGCAACAACACACCATGATGTTTTTTTTGCATCCATAAATACCAACCCTCCTAATATTCGGAATCATAATTTAAAAATGCACTTACTACCTTCAAATATCCTCCTGCACCTCCTTCGCCTTAATTTTTGGGCCAGGTCAACTCAGACCTCTGTGCCTGCACGCTCAACACAGCATCTTTATTGCCGCTCAACTTTTCTTCATTGTATGTTATTAACAATTTAAGTACCTGCCCCGTCAGACCTAACCTACGCTTAAATTGTGTGAAAATTCTAGTGCTTTGGAACTAGTTAATTGTCTTGTAAAACAAAAAAAAAGAACTGCCTACAGCGTCAGGCAGTTCTTTTTGTTCTATTTGCTATGAAATTACTTAAGACTAAAGATGTAACTTTATTGAATATCAGTGTTCAGCGTTTAAAAAATCAAACATCTTCTTATCGTTAATAACTTTGGCCAAGGCTTTCAGCGTCTTTTCTTCATAGATTTTTTTGTTTTGCAATGATAGAAATGCTTCTTCTTCACTTTTCACCGTTTCTAAAACAGAGAAATAAGCAATGAGTACAACCATAATGTTAATAGCAGCTTCGGAATCTGCACTATCTTCTAAATTTATACTGTTTATGTAATTAAGTATTCCTTCGACTAATGGTTGGAGCCAATCTTTAAGTTTCAGTCCTTCGATGCTAGCCAGAAATATATTTATTTTTTCTTCATCAGCAAAAATTCCTGTATTATAAAGCATGGTTGCTGCTACGATCTGATTCTCCACTTTTTTATCAAGATGCAGTAACTTAACAATTTTTTTACCATAAAACATCATACTATTCTCTAAAGACAATTTATTTTGTGACAAACAAGTTGAAGCTAACTTGGTCAAAGCTTCAATAACAGCAAAGCAATTTTCACCTGATTCGATTTGAATTTTTTTATTTACCAAGTTTTCCAAAACAACTCTGAGTTCGTTATATGGTAAAGGTTTGCTGAGAAAATAATCTGCGCCCAGTTTTAGGCCGTGAATACGATCCTCCATATCCATCAAGGCGGTTACCATGACAATAGGTATAGCTGCAGTTTGCTCATTTTCCTTTAGTTCTTTGCACACTTCGTAACCACTCATGCCCGGTAACATTACGTCCAGCAAAATAGCGTCAGGCATTTGCTTCTTTGTTATTTCAATCGCCTCAGTACCATGCAGCGAAGTTAAAACAGTATATCCCCAACTTTCTGTAAAGTCGCGCATCAGCGCCAGGTTTTGTTTGTTATCATCAACTATAAGTAATTTTGCCATAATTATCACGCCCCTAAATTTTTTGGCAAGGAATGGTAAACAAGATTTCTGTCCCTTCGCCTATTTTGCTTTGTAAGCATACCGTACCACCGTGCATTTCCACTAGCTTCTTTACTAACGGCAAACCTAAACCTGTTCCTCCGTTTTCCCTGCTAAGAGACGTATCAACCTGTTCAAACTCCTTAAAAACTCTCTCTTGATCCTCATCTGCAATACCAATACCATCGTCCTTAACCAAGACCTCCATCATATTGCCAAGTTTGATTACTTTGATTTGGATATGGCCATCATTATTGGTAAACTTAACCGCATTGGAAACCAAATTATAAAGGATTTGCCTTATCTTTTGCACATCCGCTCTGACAAGAAAATCCTCGGGAGTGATATTTACGTCAATGTTCAAACGTTTCTCGGCAATAAAACTCCTCATATTCTGCACAGTTTGATTAACCACATCTTTGATGCCAAACTCACTAATATTCAACTGCATTTTGCCTGCAGCGATTTTGGATACATCAAGAATATCGTTGATCAGTTGCAGCAAATGCGTACCGCTTGAATGGATATTATCTACATAATTATTTTGCTTTTTGGTTAGCTCTCCCAGCATAGGTTCTTTTAAAATTTCAGATGAGCCGATAATCACATTAAGCGGCGTCCTGAGTTCATGGCTGATATTAGCCAGAAATTGTGCTTTTGCCTGGTTGGCTTCCTGCAATTCCTTGATTGCCCCCTGCAGATGCATCGTTTTATCATTAACTGTTTTCTCGAGCTGCTCATTAAGACACTGAAGTTCTTTAGTAAGTTCCATCTGTTTAAGATGAGCTTTTTCCAGACTTGCTGTATAAAGATCCTTTTCTTTTTTATGCTCCATCAAATTTTCACTGAAAACATCGAAGGTTCTCACCAGCAGCTCGCCCTCGTCGTCATAAGCATCCCCGCTAATCTTTTTATCGCCGCTGATCATACTGTTAAGTTTCTCTGCTTTTTCAGTTGCGACAACAATCGGCTTGCTGATTTTCTTGGCGAGATAATCTCCCAGCAAAAGCATAATCAGCAAACAGACAAGATTTGCATAAACTACGGTAGTATTATTGTCCTTGATAATGGCTTGGAAACGATATTCCGGTATGCCGACGCCGACGACAACGACATCTTCTCCCCAATAATTGTATATTCTTTCATCAAGGAAAATATGTTTTTCCCCTAATACATTATCGGTCCCAAAATATTGCTTTGCATCCTGCTTCGAGATACCAATTCCGCGCGGTGCCTCTGTTCCCACACCTCTCTTCGTTTTATCCATATTGGTAATATTAGTGCAATGGCGTACCCCATCCACCGAAAAAGCCAGAAATGACCCCTGTATGCTGTCACTGTAATGATTAGGGAAGAATTCATCATTATTAATAACATCGGCAAAAATTATAGTTCCCTGGATCTCATCACTTTCATTCATAATAGGGATTACTGCGACTCCGGCTGATCCCTTTGTAAATTCTTCTTTTTCTCCTGGGTGAGGATTGCTTATCTTGATGACAAACTTCTTGTAAAGAATACTGCCGTTATAAAACAGATCATCCAATTCAAAAGCTTCGTCTGATGTTATTGCTGATTTGCCTTCACCAGCAGCATTGACAAGCCTTTCTAGCCAGATTGGCTTATTATAACGCATCTGAGGCGATGCCTTTGCTAAAACTTCATTATTCTTATCGAGAATAACCGCATAATCCCAAATACCGTTGATTTGTTCCATTTCATTAAGGACTCTTATCATGCCTGCTTTATCATTGTTCTCAATATATTTTTGTCTAATAATCTCATTGGCAGCAACAATACCGGCATTCTTCATGTTTTCCTTATAGCTTTCCATCTTGTTTCGCACAATCCTGAGAGCCACCGACAAATAATTTCTTTCTGTTTCCTGTATTTGCTTGTTAAAAGCTATCCGCGAAGCCACCAGAGAGACAAGCATCGGTATGACAACAAGAGCAATACCAAATAGAGCCATTTTTCTCCGTATGCTCATAGAAACCACCTATTCTCCTAAGTTTTTGCAATATCCTACTACTAGTTGCATACGGTCCTTTAAATCAAGTTTAACCAATATATTGCTGACATGAGTTTTGACCGTTTTTTCACTGATAAAAAGCTTCTCCGCTATGCCTTTGTTGCTCATTCCTTCACAGATAAGTTTGGCTACTTCTACTTCCCTGTTGCTAAGCTTGTTTGCGAACAAATTGTTAGTTTCAGTCATCTCTGTTCTTTCTTCCATGATTTCCGCTGTCAGCTTTAAATCTATATTTAATAGTTCCAAAGTGTTACCAAGTAACTCGCAAATCGCTTCCAATTTTTTTTGAGTCATGACAACGGTGTGAAACTTATTTAAAATATCTTTAGGCAACGAACAATCATCATAAGCAACACCAGCACCATGGACCAAAGCAACCAGGTTATTGTTTAAAAAAACCGGACATATAAAATGCTGTAAGCCTGCGTAACAAGTATAAATTTGAGGTTTAATCAAATCTTTTCCTAAAAGAGAAGTCTGACATTCTTCTTCGTAGCAGCGTTTTTTATTTTCCGGATGTTCCAGCATAGTATGGCAAAACATGGGGAAATTGCTGTCTACCGTCAGATGCTTTCCTTTAGCATCCACAAAACATAATCCTATTCCGTAGACTCGGGAAAAAGAATCCTGAAAGGACTGTAATCGTTCCTTGCCGACAACTCTAAGCCACTCTTGCGAAGTAAATGCTTTTTTCACAGGTAAAGCCTCCTATTTTTATAGTCTCTGCCATGTTTTTCTTAGCTGTCCCAAAAAATTAACAACCTTTTGTCTAATTGTAGAGACTTTACAAGTATTAAACTACAGTCCAAAGCACTATTCTCAGACTTTAGACCTAGGTCTAAAGTCCTATTCTGCACGATGTAGCCTTTTACCTGCCAAGCACATGTTGAAAGCATAACATAAAGATTGCTGAGTGACTTTATCGCTATCCCCAGATAAAAGCCCGCCAGCTGTCTTATCCGCGTAGCTACTATAACTAAACAAAATATCATTATGGGCTAATTTGTTAGAAGAGCCGGTAGTCTTGGATGCGTAGCTATTAAACTTCGCGCTCCAATTCTTCAGGAAGAATTGCCAAGCGCGTGTCGAAGGTGGAGCAGACGAGGTTACCGGTGATAAACGTAATGACTGAATTCATCTCGAAGGCGGAGCTGAAAGATTGCTGGCTGCAATTACTGCTAGCCCCCAAATAAAAGCTCGCCAGCTGTCTTATCCGCGTAGCTACTAAACTTCGCGCTCCAATTCAGATACTGGCAACATATTATGGTACAGCAAAGGTATGCGAGCCAGTGACCTTATCGGCATAGCTATTATAACTCAGCGCTCAGTTCTTTCTAAAGAACTGCTAAGCGCGTGTCGAAGGCGGAGCCGGAAGGTTACTGGCAAGTGATACTTATACCGGTAGCGCGTGTCGTAGGCGGAGCAGGAAGATTGCCGGCGAGCTTTTTAAATAAATAAGGACGTATATCATTGATATACGTCCTCAGGTTTTATTAGTTTTATTTTATTGCATTCTTTCTTTCAGCAAGTTGTTAACCATTTCCGGATTAGCCTTGCCGCGTGATTTTTTCATGATTTGTCCAACCAGGAAGCCCAGTGCACGATCCTTGCCAGCCTTATAGTCAGCAATAGACTGCGGATTTTCCGCCAACGTTTCCTCAACGATTTTGACAATTGCACCCTCATCGCTGATTTGTTCCAGGCCAAGTTCTTTAACCAATGCTTGCGGAGTCTTGCCAGTTTTCAGCATTTCAGCGAAAACTTTTTTGGCAAGCTTGCTGGAGAGAACACCCTTGTTGATCAAGTTTACCATTTCGCCAAGGTTAGCAGGAGTAATAGGGAACTTTTCGATTGTAATATTCTCGCTGTTCAGATAGGCGGAGACATCACCCAGCAGCCAGTTGGCAATACCTTTGGAATCCTCCGTGTGTTTAGCAGCTTCATCAAAATATTCGGCCATTGCCTTAGTTGACACGATATTCTCAGCATCATAGTCAACAAGGCCTTTTTCCTGCATCAAGCGTGCTTTACGTGCTGCCGGTAATTCAGGCAGTTCGCTCTTTACTCTGGCAATCCAGGCATCATCAATTACAACCGGCACCAAGTCTGGTTCCGGGAAATAACGATAGTCATGAGCCTCTTCCTTGGAACGCATAGAAAGAGTCATGCCCTTGCCATCATCCCAGGTTCTTGTTTCCTGAACGACGGTGCCGCCATCTTCAACCAATTGAATTTGGCGTTGAATTTCGTACTCAATTGCTCTTTCCAAAGCACGGAAGGAGTTAAGATTTTTAATTTCAGCACGCGTACCAAATTCAGTCGCGCCTTCCGGCATAACTGAAATATTGGCATCGCAGCGCAAGCTGCCTTCCTGCATTTTGCAGTCGCTGACATCAGTGTATTCAAGAATGGCTTTCAGTTTTTCCATATATGCTCTGGCCTCAGCAGCTGAACGCATATCAGGCTCAGAAACGATTTCAATCAAAGGCACACCGGCACGGTTGTAGTCAACTGCGGAAGACTCGGAAGTCTTGATGGTTGCGCCGGAATGTACCAGCTTACCAGCATCCTCTTCCATATGAATACGCGTAATGCCGACTCTCTTAGTCTGGCCATCAACTTCAATATCGATGTGACCATGTTCGCAGATAGGTTTATCGAATTGGGAGATCTGATAGTTTTTGGAAAGGTCAGGGTAAAAATAATTTTTACGGTCAAATTTATTGAACTTCTTAATTTCGCAGTCAAGTGCAAGACCTGCGCGAATAGCGAACTCAACAACTTGTTTGTTCAGCACCGGCAAAGCGCCAGGCATACCCAGACAAACCGGGCAAACATGAGTATTAGGCTCACCGCCGAATTCAGTTGAGCAGCTGCAGAAAGCTTTTGATTTCGTTTTTAGTTCCGAATGGACTTCCAAACCTATAACTGTTGTATATTTCATGATTATTTACCCCCCAGCGGTGCCATAACTTTGTGGTAATCATGTGCCTGCTCGAAGGTGTAAGCAGCGCGCAGAATAGTTTCCTCATCCAGGAGTTTGCCAATCAGCTGCATGCCAACCGGTAAGCCATCAGCAAAACCAGCAGGTACAGAAATACCCGGCAAGCCGGCAAGGTTTACAGGAATAGTGCAGACGTCAAGCATATAGATAGCAAGAGGATCCATCTTGCCGTCAATTGGATATGCAACTACAGGAGAAGTCGGTGTCAGAAGCAAATCGCACTGTTTGAAAGCTTCTTCAAAGTCCTTACGAATCAAAGTACGAACCTGCATAGCTTTCAAGTAGTAAGCATCATAGTATCCTGAGCTCAAAACATAAGTACCAAGCATGATACGACGTTTAACTTCAGAGCCGAAACCTTCGGTGCGGCTGGCAGTAGTCATTTCCGGAGCTGAAGTTGCCTTCATGTTACGATAGCCGTAACGAACGCCGTCAAAACGAGCCAGGTTTGCAGAAGCCTCTGCAGGAGCAATTATATAGTAAGTAATTACCGCATATTCGGTATGTGGTAAAGACACTTCTACGATTTCGGCGCCCATTGCTTCATAATCAGCAATAGCTTTCTTCAGAATTGCATCCACCTTAGGATCAAGACCTTTGCCAAAATACTCTTTTGGCAAACCGATTTTCAGACCTTTAACGTCTTGTTTCAGTGCTTTAGTGAAATCAGGCACCTCAACAGGTAAAGAAGTGGAATCGTGAGCATCAACACCACAAATAGTATTAAGAACGGTAGCAGCGTCAGTTACGTCTTTAGTGATTGGCCCAATCTGGTCAAGAGAAGAGGCAAATGCTACACAGCCATAACGGGATACACGTCCATAGGTCGGTTTAATACCAACGCAACCCGTAAAGGATGCCGGCTGACGGATGGAGCCGCCTGTATCGGAACCCAGGGACCAGATTGCTTCGCCGGCTGCAATAGCTGCTGCAGAACCGCCGGAAGAACCGCCCGGTACCAGGTCAAGATTCCAAGGATTATGCGAAGTACCAAAATACGAAGTTTCAGTAGTGGAGCCCATCGCAAATTCATCAAGATTTGTCTTGCCGAGAAAAATTGTCTCATCCGCACGCAATTTTTCAATAACATGCGCATCATAAATAGGATTCAGATTTTCCAGCATTTTGGAAGAACAGGTTGTTCTCAGGCCTTTAGTCGAAATATTATCCTTAATAGCGCCCGGGATACCTGCAAGAGGAGCAATCGCTTCACCTGCGGCAATCATTTTATCTACTTTAGCAGCCTGCGCCAAGGCATTTTCTTTATCTAATGTGACATAAGCCTTGACATCTTTTTCTACTTCTGCAATACGGTCATAAACATTATTGGTCAGCTCTACAGAGCTTATTTCTTTTTTTACGAGTTTCTCATGCAGTTCATGAGCTGTGCTCTTATATAAATCCACAGTATTTCCTCCTTCTATTCGATAACTCTTGGAACCTTGAAGCCTCCGTCATGTACTGCCGGTGCATTCATCAAGGCAACTTCCTGGCTAACGCCTTCAACCGCTACATCCTCACGCAGAACATTGCTGAGAGGCAAAACATGTGCTGTCGGTTCAATGCCCTTTGTATCCAATTCATTAAGAATATCTGCATAATTGAGGATCTGGTTAAACTGCTCGGTAAATTTTTCCATTTCGCTTTCAGGAATAGTAAGTCGCGAGAGTTGTGCGATATACTCTACATCCTTAGTAGTAACTTTCATTTTTTCACCATCCTAAATCTTTTATAATATTCACTCATCCAGAGAAAATAAAAGAGAAAACTTAACCTATAAATTATAGCACAAAAACCATCTCGTTGACGAGATGGTTTTTGATGGTTATTGTTGTAAAAGTCGCATGAATTCAGTTTCATCGATAACTTTAACGCCCAGTTCCTGCGCTTTCGTCAGCTTACTGCCAGCCTCGGCGCCAGCAACGACATAATCTGTTTTCTTGCTGACAGAGCCGGAAACCTTTGCACCGACATCCTGCGCCATTGTTTGTGCCGTAGCTCTGTCCAATGTGGGCATAGTACCTGTAAATACCAAAGTTTTACCATAAAACGGATGGCTGGTATCTGTTCCGGCAATACCTTTCATTTCCATATTGAGGCCCAATTTTTTCAGTCTGTATAATAAATCCTGATTGGAAGGAACAGCAAAGTAAGAGACGACACTTTCAGCAATCTTTGGCCCGATATCCCTGATAGCACTCAGTTCCTCTGCACTTGCCTGACGCAGAGTGTCTATATTGCCGTATTGCAAAGCAAGTATGCGGGCAACTTTGGCACCAACATGGCGAATACCAAGTGCAAAAAGCAGCTTGTCAAAACTCTGTTTCTTACTTTCTTCTATGGCTGCCAAGAGGTTTTCCGCGGATTTTTCACCCATTCGTTCAATGTTCAGCAGTTGTTCTTTCTGCAGCAAATACAGATCGGCTGGATCTTTTACCAGTTCAGCGACAATTAACTGATTGATGACTGCCGGTCCGCAGCCATCGATATTCATGGCGTCACGCGAGACAAAATGAATCAGGCCCTCTCTGCCTAAAGCTGGGCAATGAGGATTAGTGCAGCGGCTCGCGGCTTCACCTTCTCTGCGAACAACCGGCCACTCACATTCAGGGCAGGTAGACGGCATTGTGAATTCTTTTTCCCGGCCTGTTCTTTTTTCGAAAACAACCCAAAGTACTTCCGGTATGATTTCACCGGCTTTATTGATAACGACACGATCGCCAATGCGTATATCTTTTTCCTTGATAAAATCTTCATTATGTAAAGTTGCGCGGCTAATGGTGCTGCCGGACAACCTGACCGGCGTCAGCACTGCAGTCGGGGTCAAAACACCGGTGCGGCCTACCTGTAGAATAATATCCTCGACCGTTGTTTCAGCCTGTTCCGGCGGAAATTTAAAGGCTACAGCCCACCTAGGGTCTTTGCCCGTCGCACCCAGCATATTCTGCTGCCAGACAGTATTGACCTTAATAACGACTCCGTCAGTATCATAAGCCAAAGAAGCTCTTACTTTTTCATGTTTTTCAATTAACTGCCAGACTTCTTCGATATTTTTCGCCTTTTGCCAGCCTTCGCTGACACGAAACCCATATTTAGCCAGCATTTCCATTGATTCCGCATGAGACTCTTGTGCACCAAGACCAACAGCATATGCAAAAAAACTTAATGATCTTTTTTCTGTTATCTGCGGATTAAGCTGTCTTAGAGAACCAGCCGCCGCATTACGTGGATTGGCAAACTCAGGCTCACCAGCAGCTACGCGCTCAGCATTCAATCTCATAAAAGCACGGCGCGGCATATAGACCTCACCGCGAACATCCAATAATTCAGGAGCTCTCTCTCCCGGCGCCAGTTGCAAGGTCAAAGGAATACTGCGAATGGTACGCACATTATTGGTAACGTCTTCACCCACTGTGCCATCACCGCGCGTCGCAGCTCGTACAAAACGGCCTTTTTCATAGATCAGGCTACAGGCGAGTCCGTCAATTTTCGGTTCTACGACATACTCAACTTTAGTTCCTTCCGGCAAACCACTGTGAACTTTCCTGGCAAAATCTCTGACTTCCTCCGCTGAAAAGACATTACCCAAGCTCAAAAGCGGTGTTATATGCTTTACTTCCTTGAAACTCGGCGCTACCTGTCCGCCAACACGCATAGTCGGCGAATCCGGCGTAATAAGCTCAGGGTACTGACTTTCCAGTTTTCGCAAGTTTGCAACCAGCTCGTCATATTCGGCGTCTGATATTTCCGGCATATCCAACACATAATATAAATGTTCATGCCGCCTGATTTGTGTTCGCAGGTCTTCTATCTTTTCCGCGGCCCGCGTTTTAGATAAATCATCCATCCGAAATGCTCCCCTCTGCCTTTCGCCATTAAACTTTCTTTAATACAGCATATTTCGTCAAAAGACTGCGCACACCTTCACCGGCAAAAGCAACTTTGACTTCCTGCCCGTCGGAATTATCTTTAGTGCTGACGATCGTACCCAAACCCCATTTAGCGTGTGCAACCTTGTCACCAACAATAAACTTGGCTATTCCTTGCCCGGCTGCACTAGTCGGCACAAAGCTTTTAGCCGGTTTTTTGATCAACCAGTTCATTTCACCGATTTTTTCCTGTTTTCTATTGTCAGTATCATGCAAAACTCGCTGCTCAACTTCTTTTTTCTTCACTGTCAGAAGCGCTCGCGGAATTTCTTTCAGGAACCTGGAAGGCGGATACATGACAGTATGACCGAAAACCATCCTCATCTTAGCGCCGCTGAGGAACAGATGCTTCTCAGCTCTTGTAATACCTACATAGCACAAACGACGCTCTTCTTCTATTTCTTCCTCATCCATCAATGTACGTTGATGTGGGAACATACCTTCTTCCAAGCCGGCAAGGAATACTATCGGGAATTCCAGTCCCTTGGAGGAATGCAAAGTCATCAAGGTTAAAGCCTCACCATCAATGTGAGCATCATCTATATCTGCTACTAAGGCAACATGACCAAGGAAATTTTCCAGGCTGTTTTCTTCTTCTGCATCAGCAAACTCTTTCGCTACGCTTAAGAGTTCCTGCAAGTTATCTATGCGGCCCTGAGCCTGCATAGTATGTTCATTCTCCAGTTCTTCCAGATAGCCGGTTCGGTTCATAACCTCCTGCAGCAGATTCTCCACAGGCATGACCGTAGCCATTTCCATCAGTGCAAAAACTATCGAAGCCAATTCTTCCAATTTGCTGACAAAACGGCTGCTCAGACCTTTGACCAAGGTTGGGTTGGAAACTATATCAAATAAATTGCTTCCATTTTCCAATGCACAAGCCTGCAGTTTGCCAATTGTCGCATCACCGATGCCGCGCCTTGGTACATTAATGATACGTAATAAGCTCAATGTATCGTTTGGATTATAGAGAACACGCAGATAAGCCAGAATATCTTTGATTTCCTTACGATCATAGAACTTTTGTCCGCCTACCATAACGTAAGGCAAGCCGCTCTTGATCAGCATTTCTTCAAAAATACGCGACTGCGGATTAGTGCGGTATAAGACAGCCACATCGCCAAGCTTGATATTCTCTTCCCGCTGCAATTCTAATACCTGCTCTATTACGAAACGCGCTTCGTCGCGCTCATCAACAGCCTGATAATAAGTAATTGGTGTACCGTTAGGGTTCTCAGTCCAGAGTTCCTTAGGTTTTCTTGCCGAATTGTTTTCAATGACAGCATTAGCCGCATCTAGAATCACTTGGGTAGAGCGGTAATTTTGCTCTAATTTGATAACTTTTGCTTTGGGATAGTCTTTCTCAAAATCCAGGATATTCTGAATATCAGCACCGCGCCAGCCATAAATGCTCTGGTCAACATCGCCGACTACGCAAATATTGTGATGTTTTTCGCTCAAAATCTTCGTCAGCATATACTGCACATGGTTGGTATCCTGATATTCGTCAACCATTATATAAGAAAATCTTTCCTGATATTTTGTTCTTACTTCTTCATTCTTCTGCAATAAGCGAATAGTTAAAAGCAAAAGGTCATCAAAATCCAAGGCATTATTCAGCAATAATTTCTTTTCGTATGCGCTAAAAATTTCCGCAATCTTTTGCGAATGAAAATCAGCAGCATTACGTGCATATTCGCTGGCGTCCTGCATATTGTTCTTGGCATTCGAAATATGTCCGATGATGGAATTGACCGGGAAGTTCTTTTCATCAAGATTCAATTCCTTTAATACTTCTTTCAATACATTCTTGCTGTCGTTCGTATCGTAAATGACGAAATTTGAAGCATAACCACCAAGTTTATCAATTTCCATGCGCAGGAATCGTGCGCAGAAAGCGTGAAAAGTAAAAAGCCAGACATCCTTTGCCGCAGGTCCGACCATCTTGTCGACACGTCTGCGCATTTCTCCCGCTGCCTTGTTGGTGAAAGTTATGGCCAAAATTTTATAAGGCGGTACACCTTGCGCGAGCAACCATGCAATACGGCATGTAAGAGTCTTTGTTTTTCCAGAGCCGGCACCTGCCATGATCAGCATTGGTCCTTCCGTGTGTTGTACTGCTGCCGCCTGTTCTTCATTCAATCCGTGTAAAATTTTGTTCATTTTTTCCTCACAAGTCCATTTCTAAATAATAAGTCCAAATATAATTTTAACAGATTTACCGATTTCCTTCTAATGCTTTTTTTGTAACTTTATGGCATAATGATTACAATTAATATTGTTAAATAAGGAGGAAACGCTGCAATCAAGCCGTTCATGGCCTTTGCTGCGTATATATAATTCAAATGTCTGATAAACCTTATGTCCCCGCTGAATTGCTCAGCAAACTTTGGCGCACTTTGATCGAGTTTGACATGCTTAGTGAAGGAGACAAAATATTGATTGGCCTCTCCGGCGGCAAGGACAGCATGTTTCTGACCGCGGCCTTAGCGGAAGCACAAAAATATTCCCCAGTCAAATTCGAGCTTGCCTGCTACACCGTTGACGGTATGTTCAGCCCAAACTTTCCTGAGAAAGAACTGCAGGCTTTCTGTGCAGGCTATGGTCTCACGCATTATCACGAAAAAGTCAACGTAATGGAAGCCTGGCAAAATAAAGGCAACACACCTTGTTTCACTTGTGCCTACTTCCGAAGAGCCGCCACCAACCGCAAAGCAAAAGAACTTGGTTTTAATAAAATTGCCTTGGCCCACCATCATGACGATGCCGTGGAAACTTTTCTGATGAATATTTTGACTTCCGGCCAATTACGTACATTCCTGCCCGTAACCAAACTGTCACGCTCCGGCATGACCGTCTTAAGACCTCTGCTCTATTACAGGGAAGCAGAAGTCATTGCTGCCGTCAAAACGATCGGTCTGAAGCCGCTTAAAAATCCCTGTCCCTATGATGGCCATACTAAACGCCAGGAAATAAAAGAGCATATCGAAGCACTTGCAGCAATCAGTCCGGAAGTTTATGATCACCTAGCGGCCGCTATGCGCAATTCTCCAAATCAGGAACTATGGCCTGAGCAGTTAGCGCAGAAAACTATGGTAACAAAATTCCATCAATTCTGGCAGAAAAAGGGCAAAAAAGAATAAAAACGCCTTGCCACGAGGGCAAAGCGTTCATTATATCTGGTCAACAAATAAAATCAATAGGTCAAACTTATAGCACCCTTTTCGGTTATCAATACCGTATGCTCCCATTGCGCTGACGGCAGACCATCTATGGTCAATGCCGTCCAGTCATTTGCCGCATCAACATAAATATCTTTCTTACCCATATTAATCATTGGTTCAATAGTGAAAATCATGCCGGGCACTAACAGCATCCCGGTATTTTTTTTGCCCACATGACAAACGAAAGGCTCTTCATGAAACTCGATACCAACACCATGTCCGCCGAATTCACGTACTACTGAATAACCGCGCTTATGAGCATAATTTCCAATAGCCGCCCCTATATCGCCCATGAAGGCCCATGGTTTAGCTGCTTCAATACCTATTCTCAAACACTCTTTAGTAATGGCTACCAAATCCTGCTTCTTCTTGTCAACTTTGCCGATCATAAACATCCGTGACGCATCTGAGTAATAGCCTTTATAAATTGTTGACACATCAACATTAACGATATCCCCGCTTTTCAAAATGACACTTTTATCAGGTATACCGTGGCAAACCTCTTCGTTAACCGAAGTACAGCAGCTCTTTGGGAAACCCATAAAATTAAGAGGCGCCGGAATTGCGCCATGAGCAACGGTATAATCATAGACCATGACATCGATTTCTTCTGTACTCATACCGGCCTTGATGTGTTGCTCCACATAGTCAAGTACACCCGTATTAATATCGCAGGATTCCTTGATGCCGGCAATCTGCTCCGGTGTTTTCAACATGGAGAGATCAGGCACTTCATAACCTTTTTCTTTATATTCCTGTATCTTTTTTTCAATGAGCAGATGGCATTCGCTATAAGCTTTGCCGCTGCCGCACCAACATGGTGAATTGTTTTCTGACATACTTTTTACTCCTTTGTAGATGGTATTACTTATTATAGCACTTTTCCCGCTATTGCGCTCTCACGTTTCTGTGATAAACTATAAGTTGATAATTCTTTCGGAAGGACTGTTCTATGGAAAACTTATTATATTACGTAAATACTTTGATTTTTTATTTTTCAGAATATGTTATGCATTTTGATCGCTACATTCCGGCTATCATGCAGGATTACGGCTCTCTGATTTATTTTCTGCTCTTCGCCATCTTTTTCTGCGAAACAGGTTTGGTCGTTACACCCTTTTTGCCGGGTGACTCTTTGCTTTTCGCCTGCGGTGCGCTTGCGGCAACAGCCGACAGTCTGCATCTGCCAACGCTCTTTTTGATCTGCCTTACGGCAGCCATCCTGGGTGATGCCTGCAACTATATGATTGGCGAAAAACTCGGTCATCAATTGATTGCCCGACACAACCGCTTAATCAAACCAGAGCATATTGAAAAAGCCCAAAAGTTCTATGAAAAGCATGGACACAAAGCGATTTTCCTTGCACGTTTCGTACCAATCGTCCGTACTTTTGCACCTTTCGTCGCCGGCATCGGCAATATGCACTATCGCACATTTGCTGTTTACAACATTATCGGCGCTATAGCATGGGTAACTCTCTTCATCGGCACAGGCTATTTCTTCGGTAACATGTCTTTTGTTAAAAATAACTTTTCACATGTAACTTTGGGTATAATTATCTTCTCAATATTGCCTATTATTATTGAAGTAATCAGAGCAAGGAAAGAAAATTAGTAATTATAAAAAGGAGTAATTGTATGTACTATTTTACCAATGACTACTCTGAAGGCGCTCATCCGCTTATTATGCAAAAACTGCTGGAAACAAACATGGAACAGACTGATGTTTATGGCAGCGACCAATACTGTGCCAATGCCAAAGCACTTATTAAAACTGCCTGTGGCCGTGAAGATGCCGATGTTCATCTTTTTATCGGCGGTACTCAGACAAACTTCACGATCATCAGCGCCGCGCTCAGACCTTTTCAGGGCGTTTATTCCTCTTTTCTTGGTCACATCAACACGCACGAAGCCGGTGCCATCGAGCACACTGGCCACAAAGTATTGGAACTACCGACTTCTGATGGTAAATTGACAGCTCAGCAAATTGAAGAAAATTATCTTGTTTATTTAAATGATCCGAAACGCGAACATTGGGTACAACCAAAAATGGTTTATATCTCCCATCCTTCAGAGGTTGGCACCCTCTATACAAAAAAAGAACTGGAAGAACTTTCTGCTGCCTGTAAAAAATATGGTTTATACCTATTTCTTGATGGAGCACGCCTTGGCTACGGGCTTACTTCACCAGGTACCGACCTTACAATAAAAGATATTGCCAGACTATGCGACGTCTTCTACATAGGCGGCACTAAATGCGGTGCGCTGTTCGGCGAAGCAGCCGTCATTTTGAACCCAGCCTTAAAACCTGACTTTATCTCTATCATGAAGCAAAGCGGTGCAGTATTGGCCAAGGGTCGCCTACTGGGATTACAGTTCCAGACCCTTTTTACTGACAACCTCTATGAAACAATCTGCCGACACGGCATCAACATGGCAATGCTCCTGAAGAAAGCATTTAAAGAGAAAGGTTTGCCGGTCGTTGCTGAATCTTTTACCAATCAGCAATTTCCTATTCTGACAGAAAAAATGTATGAAACTCTTACCCAGAAATATGGCATCGGTTCCTGGGAAGTCTTTGACAATGGAACACGTGCTGTACGCTTCTGTACCAGCTGGGCAACTTCGGAAGAACAAGTTAATAATTTAATAAACGACTTAAAGAAAATGTGAGATAAAAAATAAACCGTGATTCTTTTTGATAAGAATCACGGTTTATTTATTTCTGCCTTGAGAGCAGGAAGACAGTTCCCAATATACACGCTACACCAATACTGTCAGGGATACCAAATTCAACGTTTAAAAGAAGCACCGACAGCACAACGGAAGAAAGCGGCTCCACTGAGGCCAACGCACCAACCTCCGAAGGCTTAATATATTTCGTGCTTTCCAGATATGTATAAAAAGCGATTATCGTGCCGAAAATTATCACAGCGACCAAAGCAAGAAACGTATGCAGGTCCCAAATACCTATAAAAGGCCAAGGTCTGCGCACAAGCGTCAGAAGACCTCCGCCGATAACCATTGCCCAACCGATGACAAGTGTTGAGGAATACTTTAACAGAAGTTCCTTAGGCTGAATCGTGTAAAAGGCCATAGCAAACGCCGACAAAATACCCCAAAAAAGTGCTTCTTCAGAAATCGCCAGTTTGTCATACTGGCCCTTGGTAATTAAAAGATAAGTACCAAACATTGCCAAAAAAACTGCCATCATTTCTGTACTGTCAGGTCGGCGTTTAAACTTCAAAACCGCATAAACCAAAACAATTACCGGCATCAGATACTGCAGTATCGTAGCCGTTGCCGCATTGCCGTGACTAATGGCCAGATAATAAGTGTATTGAGTCGCCATCATACCAAAAATACCAAAAATAACCAGTTGATTTCTATATCTCGTATCCCGCCAGATAGAAAAAACATCCCCGCCGCCATGATAGTGAAATATCAGCATGATGAGGCCAGCCACAAGCATACGGACACTGGCAAGCCAGGTTGGATCAAGATGCTGGACTTCAAATAAATACTGCACGGCCACCCCGGAAGCTCCCCATAAGGAAGCCCCGCCCAAAACCATGATTATTCCTTTTCTCCTGTCTTTTACTGCCTTCAATATCATACCGCCATTCGCTAATGTATTTTGCTGCGCTTTGTTCTCAGTTATGTCTTAACGGAAAACTTCCGTCAAAGGAGGAATAACTTGCTTCTTGCGAGAGAGATAACCAGGCAGGTAATAGAAGCCCTCATCCGTTATTTGTCCAAAAGCCGGCACAAGCATGCCTTGCGGCTCTCCGGCTACAAGCAGATCACTCGACCGTCCCAAGATATCGGTCACCATCAGCAGAGCAAAATCATAGCCTTCTTCCTTTTTCATTGCCTGCAAGGCATCCTGCAGTTCAGGATATTTTTTCTTTGCGTGCTCGCGATCCATAATGTTAATTTGTGCAACTGCTACCTTATAATCGCTGAGGTCAAATTCCTTGATATCACTGCGCACTATCTCTGCAGGTGACATGGTATCAATTACCGCTCCTTGCCTTAAAATGGTCATGGCAAAAGCTTCCACATCTTCTATCCCGGCAATTGCTGCCAGCCTGAACGCAGTTTCTTTATCAAAATTAGTTGCTGTCGGTGACCGGAAAAGCAACGTGTCCGAAATAATCGCCGAAAGCAATATTCCGGCAATACTTGGCGTCATCTCAACATCACGATGGAATGTCAGATGTGCCACAATGGTCGCCGTGGAACCTACAGGTTCCTGTCTGATAAAGATAGGTGAACCTGTCGTCAAGCCGCCTAGCCTGTGGTGATCGATAATCTCCAGAATTTGTGCTTCTTCAATTCCTTCCACAGCCTGGCTGCGCTCATTATGGTCAACCAGTATTACTTCTCTATGTGGTTGATCCATGATTATTTGTCGGTCGACAGTCCCTATATATTTGCCTTTTTCCAGAACCGGATAGCAGATAAAACCAGTTTCAGCCATTTTTGCGCGGACATTTACCAAGGGATCGGCACTCGTAAAGCTCACTACGTCCTTAGTCATCAGGAATTTCACTGAAACACTCTGATTAATTAAACGGGTTGCTGTATAAGTGTCATAAGGGGTGTTAATAATTACCGCCCCCATTTTTTCAGCCAGTTCCAAAACCTCTGGCTCAACCTTATGGTTCCTTGTTATGATCAGGCCTGCCGCCGGTACGCGCAAGGCTGCTATCTGCGCATCTGTACGGTTGCCTATGATGACCAGATCCTGCGCTTGCAGAGCTGCACTGAGTGTCTCTGCTTTTGAAGCGCCAATCTTAATTCTGCCATTAAATCTTTTATTCAATTCACCGCAAAGAAGTTTGCCATCCAAAGCGGTCAGGATACTGCTGTAATCAACTTCCGCTTCCTGCAAATCCTGTATGGACATTTCATTATAATAACGCATTGCCAGATCTTTAACAGCAATGATGCCTGCAAGTTTGCCGCTTTTTTCCACAACCGGAAGGGCTCTGAGGTTTTGTTCAGTAAAAAGCTTGCCTACCTCCCTTAACGTCGTCTCCGGCTGCACACTTGGCGTAGCGTTAAGCTTAATATCCTCTAAACGCGGATAAACGTCATTAATAAGCATAGGTGCCGGAACGTTGAAGTAATCCAGCACGAACTGAGTTTCCGGATTTAACCTGCCTGCTCTTGCGGGAACAGCAGCAAAGCCAAGTTTTTCCTTTAAATAAGCATAAGCAATAGCCGAACAAATTGAGTCCGTATCAGGATTAAGATGCCCGATGACCAAAACTGGTTTTTTCAAAGCAAGCCCTCCTTTAAAAGCATTAAGAATACAATAAATTCTTACTCAAAACAAAGAAAATTGCGCACCTTTATTACTTTCCACACGATAGAAAAAATCTCCTGCCACTTTATTGTAGCAGGAGTTGTTGCCAGATAAAACAATATTTCATTATGATATATCTTAATATTTGCTGTTGTTTTCCTGCTTACGGCGACCACCAAGTTCAGCAAGCAATGCTCCTGGTGAAATATTATGGTAGGCCAAGAGTACCAGACAATGGTACCACAAATCGCTCATCTCGTAAACAACTTCCTTACTATTATTGTTCTTGGAAGCAATAATGGTTTCAGCAGTTTCTTCGCCGACTTTTTTCAGTATTTTGTCCTGGCCTGACATAAAGAGATACTTGGTGTAAGATTTTTCACCGCCGTGTTCTTTCTTGTCCTGAATAACAGCATACAATTCAGATAAAACACTTGGCAGATTCTCTTCACCAATGACAGGCAGATTTTTCCCTTCTCCACTATTCCACAGAGGATAGTTGAAGCAGGAATAACTGCCTGTATGGCAGGCATTGCCGGTCTGCTCAACCTTCAAAAGCAATGTATCTCCATCACAGTCATAAGTTATGCTTAGGACCTTCTGCATGTGCCCTGAAGTAGCGCCTTTATTCCATAATTCCTGACGGCTGCGGCTCCAAAACCAGGTATAGCCCGATTCTACGGTTCTCGCCAGCGATTCTTCATTCATATAGGCCAGCATCAAAACCGCATTGGTTTTCGCATCCTGAACAATCGCAGGCATCAAGCCTTTTTCATCAAATTTCAGATTTGCAAAGTCAATTTTCATAGTCTTACCTCCACTCCCCGGCTGCGTAAATATTCTTTAACCTGCCGGATACTGAATTTCTTGTAATGAAAGACCGATGCTGCCAAAACAGCATCTGCTTTTCCTGCCGTCAATACATCATAGAAATGCTCCAGTTCACCAGCACCGCCCGAAGCAATAACTGGCACCTGCACAGCTTCTGAAACAGCCCGCGTTAACGGGATGTCATAGCCATTTTTCGTGCCGTCACAATCCATACTGGTAAGAAGTATCTCGCCAGCTCCCAGGCTGACAGCGCGTTTTACCCATTCGATGACGTCAAGGCCGGTCGGCGTTCTGCCGCCATTAACATAAACTTCCCACTTATTTTCAGCTATGCGTTTTGCGTCAACAGCCAGTACAATACACTGGCTGCCAAAAAGTCTGGCCCCTTCGCTAATCAGCTCCGGATTTTTCACAGCGGCCGTATTCAATGATGTTTTATCGGCCCCTGCATTCAAGGCATTACGTATATCGATCACGGTACTGATGCCGCCGCCAACGGTTAAAGGCATGAAGACTTCACCGGCTGTACGATTGATTACATCAAGCATGGCCTTACGCTGTTCTACTGAAGCCGTGATATCGAGAAATACTAATTCATCAGCAGCCTCTTCATCATAAATATGGGCTAGTTCGACAGGATCGCCGGCATCCTGCAGACCAACAAAGTTTGTGCCTTTTACTACGCGTCCGGCTTTCACATCCAGACAGGGAATAATTCTCTTCGTATGCATTTTATTCCTCCTTTAGCGCAGCCAAAGCTTCTTTTAAATCCAGAGCACCGGTATAGATGGCCTTGCCAATGATGCAGCCTTCAATACCGTCTGCCTCTCGTGCCTGCAAAGCTTTGATATCTGCCAGAGAAGCAACTCCGCCTGAGGCAATTACTTTGATGCCGCTCGCCTTGGCAAGCTCCGCCGTAGCTTCGACATTCACGCCTGCAAGCATACCATCCCTGCTGATATCGGTAAAAATAATATGTTCTACGCCGACAGCAGCCATCTTTTTTGCCAATTCCTCGGCGCCGATACCGCCGCCAATGCCCCAGCCTTCAACAGCAACTTCACCATTTTTGGCATCAATACCGACCACAACCTGACCGGGAAATTTTTGACAAGCCTCACGCACAAGCTCCGGATTGCGAACTGCTACCGAACCCAAAATCACGCGTGTAACTCCCAGCGCCAGCATATTTTCGATATTAGCCAACGTACGGATACCGCCGCCGACCTGTACCGGTATTTTAACCTTGGCTAAAATTCTTTTGATAACCTCGATGTTACTGCTCTGACCAGCCAAAGCACCATCAAGATCAACCACATGCAGGTATTCTGCGCCGGCATCTGCCCAGCGCACCGCCATTTCTGCCGGATCTTCCGCAAAAACGGTCTCGCACTCGAATTTGCCTTCCGTCAGCCGCACACAGCGGCCATTTCTGATATCTATTGCAGGGAAAAGAATCATAGCTGCCACTCCTTAAAGGATTGTAAAATACCCAAGCCTACTTTGCTGGATTTCTCAGGATGGAACTGCACTGCCTGTACGTTTGCTCTGCCGACTGCGGCAGTAACCTCCGTACCGTAATCACAAACAGCCGTAATAATGCTTTTATCTTCAGGCACAGCGTGAAAACTATGGACAAAATATACATAGCCGTCGGCTGCCTTAGCAAGCAGCGGCGAAGGTGTTTTCAAAATAAGACTGTTCCAGCCCATGTGCGGTACTTTCAAATCCGTCTTGATCTTTTCCACCTGTCCTTTGAAGAAACCAAGTCCTTGTATGCCGGGGGCTTCCTCGCTGCCTTCGAATAAAAGCTGCAAGCCCAGGCAGATACCCAGAAAAGGTTTGCCGCTGGCAAGTGTTTCTTTAATAACAGGCACCAAGCCATATTTTTCCAGGTTCAGCATGCAATCGCCGAAAGCACCGACGCCTGGCAGAATCACTTTGTCAGCCTTGGCTATCTTTGCCGCCTCAGAAGTCACCTCGACCTCAGCACCTACATATTTCATTGCCTTGTTTACACTGTGCAGATTGCCCATACCATAATCAATGATTACAATCTTTTCGCTCATAATTTCCCCTTACTGCTCATAACACCTTTAACGCGGCCATCTATTGCCACGGCCTCAGCAAGTGCCCTGGCAAAAGCCTTAAAAATTGCTTCAATAATATGGTGCGTGTTCTGTCCGTAAAGCAAACGTATATGTAAAGTCATGCCACTTTCCGCAGCAACAGCGCGAAAGAATTCCTCTATCATCTCTGTTTCCAGATTGCCCAAAACAACCTTGGGGATTTCTGCCCGCCAAACAAGCAGTGGACGCCCGCTGAAATCAAGAGCAACATGTGCCAGCGCTTCATCCATCGGCAAAAAGCAATTACCATAACGGTGTATTCCAGTTTTATCGCCAACAGCTTTTTTCAAAGCCTGTCCCAACACAATGCCGCAATCCTCAACCGTATGATGAGAGTCGACCTCCAAGTCGCCGCTTGCCTTAATGCTAAGATCAAGAAAAGCATGTTTGGTGAGAAGCACAAGTATATGGTCAAGAAAGCCTATACCGGTAAAAATCTCCGCCTGTCCTTCACCATCAAGGTTCAAACTAAGCTCTATACTGGTTTCCAATGTCTGACGTTCGATTTCAGCCGTTCTCATCATTAAATCCCTCCTGCGTTTTTGCAAACCTCTTGAATCGTTGCAAGGATTATAATATTTTCTTCAGGAGTCCCCAGTGTTAACCGAATGCCTCCTTCTAAAGCAGGATTTCTTGTAAAATCCCGTGCCAGAATTTTCTTGTTCGCCAAAAATCTGAATACAGTTTGTCCTGCAAGTTTTCGTGCTGTGCCTGACTCAGTTACCAATCCCTCATTTTCGCCAAATTTGCTGAGCTTAACAGCCAGTTCTGGCTGCGCTGCAAACATTAAGAAATTAGTTGCCGAATCCCAGACATCAAAACCGAGTTCCGACAATGCTGTACGCATTTTTTCTCTTTCGGCAATAATCTGATTGGTCCGTTCAACGAATAGCTGTTTGTTCTTGTAAACTATTTCTGCCGTGAGCAAAGAAAATGCATTAACGTGATACGGCAAAAGCACCTTGCCAAGAATTCTCATTAATGATCTGCTGCCCACCCCATAGCCTACACGCATCGAAGCCAGTCCATAAGCCTTGGAAAAAGTACGTAAACAGATAAAATTATCATATTTCGCGAGCAGCGTCATCGTGGAACCGGCAAAAGCGGCATCATACCCGCCGGCGAATTCCATATAAGCCTCATCCATGATTACCGGGCAATCGACGTTCGCCAGAATCTTCTCCATCTGCAAAAGAGAATTATAATTGCCAGTTGGATTGTTCGGATTACAAACAATCAACAAAGCAGGATTTTCCTGTTTACAGAAAGCAATCACAGCTTCCGCATCAATATAACCATCTTTATCTAAATTATAAGGCAGAGCCGTGCTGTCAGAAAGTTTTGTATAAACCCCGTACATAGAGAACGAAGGATAAGGGAAAGCAATCTTGCGTCCGCTGCCACCAAAAGCATAGCAGGCCATCTGCAAAAGCTCGCTGGACCCGTTGCCAACCTGTACATTTGCTTCAGGCACGCCAAAATCAGCGGCAATCAGCCGACAGAGTCCTTCAGCCTTCATCGGAGGATAGCGGTTAAATGCAAAATCTTCGGCAGCCTCAGCAATCTCTTTCTGTACCGATGCCGGCAAACCCCAGTTGCATTCATTAGCGTTAACTATAATATCGGCATCTATATGTTCGACCGTATATTCTTCAATTTCTTCCAGACCCTTACGTGCTTTGAACGCAGTCATCGGCTTACTCCTTTCCTACGCGAACCCTGATAGCATTAGCGTGGGCTCTTAGGCCCTCTGCCTCAGCCATTTCGATTATATCTTCACTTACAGCGGCCAAAGCTTGTGCTGTATAAGCAATAATACTGGTTTTTTTCATAAATGTTTCCACATTAAGCACCGAATAGAATTTTGCTGTACCACCAGTCGGCAGGACATGGTTCGGTCCGGCATAGTAATCACCAAGGGGTTCCGGTGAATAGGCACCGAGGAAAATTGCTCCGGCGTTTCTGATAAAAGGTAAAAGCGCAAAAGGCTCTTTGGTAATTACTTCCAGATGCTCAGGTGCTGACAAATTCGCCATTTCAATAACCGTTTCCATATCTTTGGCAACAATTATTTTTCCTTGGTTAGTCAGCGACAAAGCAGCAATTTCAGCGCGCGGCAGTTTTGCCAGCTGCACTTCCAATTGTTTAACGGTTGCTTCCGCTACAGCTAAATCGTCGGTAACCAAAATGGCACTGGCCAGCGGGTCATGTTCCGCCTGTCCCAACAGATCGGCCGCCAGATAGGCTGAATCTGCCGTTTCATCAGCCACAATCAATATTTCGCTCGGACCGGCCAGCATATCAATGTCGCAGTGACCGTAAACAGCCTTTTTCGCCAGAGTAACGAAGATATTGCCGGGGCCGGTTATCTTTTCAACCTTTGGCACGCTTTCCGTACCAAAGGCAAGCGCAGCGACAGCCTGTGCACCGCCCATTTTATAGATTTCCGTGATGCCAATTTCCGCAGCCGTTGCCAATACATACGGATTGACCTTGCCATCCTGTCCCGGTGGTACGGCCATCACTATGCGCTGTACACCGGCAACTTTCGCTGGTACGGCATTCATAATAACGGAAGAAGGATACGAGGCTGTACCGCCCGGCACATAAATACCGACAGAATCAACAGGCGTCACCTTTTGACCCAGCATCGAACCGAATTCCCTGTTGGTAAGCCATGATTTCGGCATTTGCTCTTCGTGAAATTTTTTGACGTTAGCAATAGCCCTTTTGATAGCAGCCATTGTAGAAGGTTTAACAACTGCCTGCGCAGATGCAAATTCCTCTTCGGTTACCTTTAAAGAAAAAGTAGCCAGGTCAGCCTTGTCCAAAAGGCTTGTATAATATAATAATTTCTCATCGCCTGCCATACGCACATCGGCAACAATCTTATCTACAACCTGGGCAGCAGTGAGTGGTTCACCGAACATAGCCGTTACACCAGCCTGTACACGGGGAGATAATGTGCATTCATCAAAAGCCGGCTTTTTCATCAGCTGCGCAATTTCACTCGCCGTCATTTTTCTCGCATCAATGATATTCATTACACATTCTCCTCTTCCACAATAGCCCTTAAATCGGTTACTAGTTTATTCAAACGGTCAAACTTAAGTTTGAAGCTAACCCTATTGGCAATTAAACGTGCCGTCGCCGTATAAATGGAAGCAACTTCCACCAGCTTGTTTTCTTTAAGCGTACGGCCTGTTTCTACAATATCAACAATCAACTCCGATAAACCAACCATCGGCGCCAATTCGATAGAGCCGTTCAGCTTGATAATTTCGGTCTGAATACCGAGTCCTAAAAAATAAGACTTAGCACAATTAGGATATTTGGTTGCCACGCGCAAATGAGCATAATCTGATAAGTTCGGCTTCTGCATATGTTCCGGTACTGCCAACATCAAGCGGCAGCGTCCATACTTCAGATCCAGAAGTTCGTAGACATTCTTTTGCTCCTCCAGCAAAACGTCCTTACCAATAATACCGATATCGGCTGCGCCATACTCTACATAAGTCGGCAAGTCTACCGTCTTCGTTATGATAAAGCGAACCTTGCTTTCTTCATTAGTAATGACTAATTTGCGAGAGTCTTCAGTCACGTTATCGGCACTATAGCCAACACGTGCCAGAAGGTCGACGCTTTTATCAAACAGTTTTCCTTTGGGCAGGGCAATTGTTATATAATCCATTTGTGCACTTCCTTTATTACGTTAAAGTATTAACATATTACCATGGTTATAATAAAATGTCAAACTTTTATTCAATAAAGATTTCTATTAGTTGCAATTAATATATTTAAAGGCATGGGCTAAAGAAGTGACGGGCTTGCTGCACATCAGCGACCGACTGCTTGCAGGCGA